>Ga0115567_10006943_pt1 | contig 10763 bp, 8 predicted proteins | sample COGITO_mtgs_1204_2_FD_88679 | JGI IMG/M metagenome (GOLD analysis project Ga0115567, IMG submission 88679) | Pelagic marine microbial communities from North Sea - COGITO_mtgs_120412 | ecosystem: Environmental > Aquatic > Marine > Epipelagic | place: Germany:Helgoland, sampling site Kabeltonne... | reverse complement strand
CGAAACCTACAAGATCTACATCTACAAGGTCTTGAAGCAAGTGCACCCGGACACCGGCATCTCCTCCAAGGCGATGAGCATCATGAACTCCTTCATCAACGACATCTTCGAAAAGATCGCGACGGAAGCCGCCAAGTTGGCCCGATACAACAAGAAGCCGACCGTGACGAGCAGAGAAATCCAAACGTCCGTGAGATTGATCTTGCCGGGTGAATTGGCCAAGCACGCCGTGTCGGAAGGGACCAAGGCGGTCACCAAGTTTACCTCCGCTTAATTAATTCTTCGTTGAATTCTTTAACGGAAAACACAAAAAACAAACAAAAAACAAAAACATTATTAAGTCTGATTGCGTGTACTCCCGAACGACTCAAATCGTTCCGAAGAACTGCTCTACGACTGAAAACAAACATCAAAAGGCGATTCATATTGCCACCATCATCAAATTCATAAGATTCACTCGATACTATACGCTTATTATTATTATATAGTTACATAAAACCCCCCGCGCGCTCTAACTACTACTAAAATAAATTTCTACGTTGAAACATCAATATCGACTTTCGCGAAGGCATCAACGACCCATTTCGGAACGCCTTTTTCTAAACTGTAGAGTTTCTTCGTAAACTCGACGCAGAATGCTTTGAAGGTTTTCTTTTCGATCGCCTCTCGCATTTGTTTACACAAGCGCATGAGATATCTCAAGTTGTGATACGTCAACACGATGCTCGCTTCGGTTTCTTTGCCGGCTATTTTGTTCAAATCTTTCCTCGTGTAGTTTAAGCAACACACGCAATCGCAATCGTCTTGGACTTTTCGTTCGTCGGTTTTGTATTGCGCTTGCTTTAATCGCAGAGTACCTTCGGGAACTAAGGCATTGCCAAATCGAGCCGTTCGCGAAGGGAAGACGCAATCGTACATGTCGCCGCCAAACGCCGTGCATATGACGATATCGATCGGGTACCCTATACCCATCACGTATCTGGGTTTATTGAACGGTAATTTCGGTAAAGCGCTCTCTAACACGCGACAGAAATCTTCTTTCCCTTCCCCTCCAGCTAAACCGCCGATGGCAAACCCGGGTAAATCCTTCCCTCGTTTCAACAAGCCTTTCAAAGATATATCTCGCAATCGATCGTCCAGCCCGCCTTGAACGATGCCAAACAACGCTTGCTCTTTCGGCCTTTTGTGGCCTTTAATGCACCGGTCGATCCATCGGGTCGTTCTGTGCGTAGCCTCCTCAAACCGTTCCTTGCTAATCTTCACGCTCGACACGACGTCGTCCAACGCCATGATAATATCCGCGCCGATGGCGTTTTGTATCTCCATCGATTTCTCCGGCGTTAATATTTCACTCTTCCCATCGATTGGTGATTGAAACGTGACTCCTTCTTCCGTCACGTCGGATAAATCAGCCAACGAAACCATTTGAAACCCACCAGAGTCGGTCAGTAAACCTCTCTTCCAACTCATAAACTTATGCAACCCGCCGCATTCGAGAAACAAATCTTTTCCAGGCCTTTGGCCCAAGTGGTAGGTGTTCCCTAAAATAACTTGACACTCAATCTCTTCCAATTGCATGGAAGTTAACCCTTTCACGCATCCTTGCGTTCCCACCGGCATGAACATTGGGGTGAAGCAATCGTAGTGAGGGAGCGTAAGATTGGTGTACCGAGCGCGACCGTCCGTGTGTAACACTTTGAATTGGAAACCGATTGGGTTGTTACAAAACGTTTCTTTTGTCTCTCCCTCGTCGTTTTCTTCTTCTTCTTCTTCTTCTTCTTCTGTTTTTGTCGTCTGAATCGTCTTTTTCTTGGTACCGTTTTCGGACTCCCCGTTGTTGTTCTCGGAGGAAGCTTTGCGCTTGCTCCCGGCAGCCATGCTCTCTCTTTCTCTTCTTGCTTTTTATGTAGCGCTCGACTTTCTTTATGATGACTTTTCTTTTACAATTCTACTCAACTACTGTTCTTGTTTATATTAGTATTTGTTTTTTACGAAGACACGTCCATGGTGTCGAGCAAGGACTCGTTATCAAACTCCTCCCCGTGAGCTCCGAGAACAAAGTCTGGATCGTCGCTCTCGTCCTCGTTTTGCGTTTGTTGTCCAAAGAAATCGTTGTGATGATTATTTCCTCCTCCTCCTCCTTCTTCTTCGTCGAGACTTAAATCGACTCGCGACATTGGTCGGTGCATCTCAAAATCTTTCCGCTTGTAAAACAAAACGTATCCGGCGTTGGACTCTTGGACCGAGTTGACGTCGATTGGGCGACAGGTGGAGTCATCGTAGGAGTGCCAAGAACCACTTTCGGCGTGTTTGGCGTAGGCGGTGTAGTGACCGCCACCCATGGAGCCGTAGTGGTTGACGACCGCGTAGAGGTCGTAGACGGTGGATTTCGGGAGGTCCGAGTCTTCGTCGAAGAATAAGGCGTCTTCCGCGATGAACGGGGAGATGTCGAAATCTTCGAGCGGGTAATCGATTTTTACGTCGATTTTATCTCTCCAAGAGCGACTGTAAGAGAACCGTTTCAAGTGTAAGATTAAAATGGGAGGCGCGCGCCAAATGTTCATGGAACATTTCGCAGGGACGTGTTTTTTACACTTGCCGCAATACCACATGTCGTCTTCGCCCAGCGGTTCTTCCTTGATGAAATGTTCCATGCACGCGCTGAGGGGCGTTTTCTTGACTGCAGTAGCGGGACCGAAATTTCGTTTCTCGAATTGAAGAAGCGAGTCGTGTTTACGAACGCACTTCTCAAACGCGCTTTCTTGGTTCTTCTTCCAATACGCGAAAATCGGCGCGCTCTTATCGGAAATGTTCGGCAAAGATGACGTTGCTCGTTCTTCTTGCTTATCCGGCGAAGAGTCCGAAACTGTGTTCGTAGTGTTGCCGTAGAAGTTCGAGAGCGAAAAAGTCCCGCTCTTCGTGGAGTCTAACGTAACTGCGTCGTCTTCGCTAGATTTTTTCTTCAACAACTCCGCGTTTGTTTGCCCCGGTTCGTACCATTCTGCGAGCGATTTGCGCAAAGCGAACGATTTCCCGGCGCATTTTTCCAAATACTCGGCGCGTTGCGGGTCTTCCTTTTGTTTTTCATCTTCTCCCATGGCTACGTCTTCGGTAGATGCGGCGTCCTCGCCGTCCTTTTCGAGCGTCGAAGATGAAAAATGCGCGATGGAAAATTTCTCCATCCAGTCTTCGATGGCCTCTTTCGCTTCCATCGTATCTTCGCTCGCCGCGGAAGTTGGAATCAAGAACGGAAACCCGATGAGCTCGTTCTCGTCGTGGGTTGTTGCGATCGAGGACGCTCGGGTTTCGTATCCAGAATAACTCGATCGAAAGTACGGCGACTTCGTCGCTTGCGCCAACGGCTTTCGATGACACACCAACGCGAACAACTCGTCTTCGTTTTTATTCTCCTTCGTCTTTGGTAAGCAATAGGCGAATACGACGTCTTTGTCGGAAATCTCGCGCAATTTCGCATCCGAATCGAAGAATTTATACACCTTCGCCTTGAATATATCCGCAATCACCCAACGATGCGTTGAATCAGAAATCTCACCAATATCTTCTTCGTTCTCTCCAGCCAACGTTTCGAAAAGATTTTTCTCCAAATCTTTGACGGAACCTTCGTTATCGACGACGACGACAACTTTCATAGGTTTCAAACCCGGCTGATCGCAAAACACAATCGTCACTTTCAACTCGCGCTCTCTCGTCGTCGGTAAGGGCACGGTCAAATACATGAATGGGTCAAATTTCACGGATCTATTCTCGCAATCTGGACACACCAACGTCGATTTGTATTGGCCTTGAAAAGCATCCACGATTCGACTGTTATTCCTCGCTAAATGGTTCTCCCAGTGCTCTTTCGCAACGTCTGCATCAGTTCTTCCAGTTGCATCTTTCTCTTCAACGTACGGTTTCACCTTTACGCGGTTCAAATCTTCGTGCAAACCGTCCAATAAAAACGCCAAGAGCTCTTGCGCGTCTTGTTGGTTATACCCGCTAAATTGAGGAGCGAATTTTGCCAAAGCAGATTTGAACGCTCGAGGTGCGACTGAGACGGCTCCATCACGCCATAGCGCCGTGATGAGTTTTGCGTACTCCTTCGCGAGTTTACCTCCCATACCAATTGGGTTATCTTCGTTAATATCTTCTACGTACGCGTTGGACAAAAAGGCATCCGTCAACATGGACGTGTGCGACAAGCACTGCAACGCCGAGTTCATGAAACACGTATTTCCCAAGTTTTGCAAACCGGCTTTCCCACGACTGCCGTGCTTTTGCTTCGCCCGGTCGGTTTCGACGTCATTTTTCGGCGACGCTAACCCGAAAGAGTGTGACGTAGACGGTAACGCGATCGGTTCTAATGTCATACGCTTTGGCGCTCGATCAGAATCGTTCGCCATGGTCGCGTCGTCTTCATTCAGAGCATTTTTGTGCGTGTGAGAAGAAATAGTGTTGGCTATAGTTTGATCGATATCAGTCATCGGTTTATCGAGTTGTGGTTCGCTGCCGTACAAATCTGCGTCATCGTCGTCGAAAGTTTCAAAAGTTTGCGTTCCAATCGTCGTCGTCATCGGTAGTCTTCTTCGTTCCTCTTCAACACTGCTGTGATGGTTTTGAAACGCGTTTCTGATTTCTTCGTTAATTTTCTCCTTGTCCACTAAATCATCTTCCTCTTCGTCGTTGACAATTTCAACTAAAACCTCCTGTCCATCACTGATAGAAAAGGCCCCGTTTGCGTCATCGCCGCTCACTTTTTTTTCTAAAAAGGCGTCGCACAAATCTACTTCGCCTTTCAACCCGCCCGTAAAATCGAACAGTTTGATTCTCTTATTTGCATCGTCGTCGTTGATAAGAAAAGCTTTTCTCGCAACGTCTTGCATATCTCCTATCGTATCGTTCGCCGACGCGTACATGATTGCCTTGCGAACTTTTGCTTCTTTTGACGGCGGCGGCGCCGCTGAAGACGACGACGTAAACGGATTCAACCGCGCTAAGAATCCTTGCTGCTGCTGCTGCTGCTCTACGCTGCTATCATTATTACTATAGCTACTCGGCTCGTGGTATACCAAAGTCACCTTAGGACGATAAACTTCGCACCTCGCCGCTCTTTTCGCGTTGTTCGCGGTTGATACCGCGCCGCCGCGTCTCGTAAACTTCCTCGGCGATACCGCGTTACTATTAGCGCTAGAGTTCTCAACAAACCCACTCTCTCTCTCCCCGACGCACCTCCTCAACACGTGCGTCGTCGTCGTCAAATTACGCACCATCCCGAACCAATTCGTCAACATCTCCGCCGTTTCTTCTCTGACCACCGCGTAGTCCACATTTTCTTTCAAGTTTTGTTTCAGTTTCGGCGTCAACTGTCCAAACACGTTCTTTCCTTCCTCTTCTTCTCCTTCTCCTCCTCCTCTCGCGTCGTCGTCGACATCATCCAAAAGACACGAGTTATCCATCGGCCCGGGCGACGACGCTCCGTTCTCTTCCTTCAAATGCGAGAGGCACTGGTCGTACCATCGCTTCGGTACCAAAGCGCACCGGTCGTTTTCTCTCGGCCAAGAAAACGAGCGTTCCAGATTTTCAATCTCGCTCAGCAACTCCTTCTTCTTCTTCAACGAGGGCTTATTCCCACCGAGCAACGAAGGGTTGTTGTTGTTGTTGTTATTGTTATTCATCGGGTGGTTGCGTTTCTTCTCCTCGTCGTTGATTCTATCATCATCATCATTATTATCACCACCACCATTACCACCACCCGGCGCCTCGTCTCCCGCCAACCTCGTCATCATCGTTTCGCTTCTTCTTTTTGATGGCTTTTATAAATGTCGAGATGAGCCGATGAATGTGATGATGTTTTTTATCGTCTAAACTCTCGTTACCACGCGCGAAGAAGAACAAAACCAAAGAGCAACGACACCAAAACGCGAGTCCGCTCTGTGTTCTCTCTTCTTCTCCAAATGTCTTTCCCTCTTATCTTTATCTTTATCTTCTTCTTCTTCTTCAAAGCGTGTTTTGATGTCTCTTAGTTTTGGCGTTTTTTTACGAACACAAAAAGTCACCAAACGACTTGTGAAAACCACAAACATACGAGGTGTGTTACAGAGGTGCGCGTACACATATACATCTAAAATGCGACTGTTGGCGCACAACATGCTCGCGTGCAACGTAAAAGGCGTGGTAAACGGGTACCCGCTGACCATTCACGCGACAAAAATAGAAACAAACGAGAGTGAATTTAACGGGAATTTCATCGTCCACATGCTCGGGAAGTTGGATTGGGGGGCGTTTTTGAAAGCGTGCAAAGAGGTGAACGCGAGCGAGGATTTACCGGAGGAGATTCCCTCGCGCGATGCGTTTGGAACTGAGGAAGAGCAATACGAGATGTTTTTGAGGAAAGTGCACCACGCGTTGTTGGAAGTGACCGTGGTGGAAGGGCACTTGGAATGTCCGGAGAGTGGGAGGAAGTTTCCGATTGAAAATACCATTCCGAATATGCTTTTGAACGAAGACGAGGTTTAACTAGAAGAAATAGAATGTAACAATCGCAACAACCGTATTATCATCGTAGACATATATATTCATCATTGTTTGTGTGATCTAGGGACGTGTACTACTATTATATTTACAAACAAAACGAGCGCGAGTTATTCTTCGTCGCTGCTCGAATCATCGCTCTCGCTTTCCTCCTCCTTCTGCCCGCTCGCTCCGGCTTGCGCCTGTCGCTGCAACTTTGCCATCCGTCTCTCCTCTCTCCTCCTTTCCTTTTCGAGCAAAATCTTTGCCTCCACCGCTCTCGCCATCGATTTCCTCACCTTTGCCTCTCGCTGCGTTTGCGTCCCGGGTTTCTGCGGTCTCTTGTACGGTTTCAACTCCTCTCCCGACGTCCCGGGGACGACAATGTCCCACTCGCGCTCTAAGTGCAACGCGACGTCTTTCACGTCGATCACATCCGCGTTTCTCAATTTCGCCAATTTGTGCGACTGCATCGCCACTTCCTCGACGAAATCATCCGCCAACTGTAACAGCGCCGTTTTCACGTCCTCGTCGAAGGTTTCCCCTGGCGCACACTCTTTAATCATCTTCTCCAGCATCTCTCTCGACACCGCGTGCGCATCGTCTCCATTCGCGCCTCCTTTTTCCAATTCCGCGAGTAATTTCGCCTGGCGCTCTTTCTGTCTCTCTCTCGCGGCGATCGCGAGACGTAACTGCGCGTCGTGCATCTCTTTGATCTTTTGCGCTTCCTTTTGCGCTTTCTTGTTCGCATTTTCCCCCCCGGGAGCGGTTCCCGATTGGTGTTTGAGCGGAATGTCCATGTTCGAGGACGTTTTTGTTTTAACGCGATGACAGTGCGTTCAGTTTCTCTCTCTCTCTCTCTCACTCTCTCACTCGAGATGACGACGAGGACGTTCTTTCTTTGTCTTTGTCTTCGAGAAGACAAACTCTTTGCGCGTGCGTTTAATGGAGAGACGATGCGTTTCGAATCCTCACAAAACGTTTCCCCCGTGACGATGCGCTAAAGAGAGAAGACGACCAAACGCTTTCACGCGCGCAATCATTCGTAAAAGGCAAAACGCGTGTGATACTATCCGCGCGCTGAAACAACTCTCAACAATTAATACTATAAATGAAAAGAGCGATAAAATCAGCGATCGATTTAGCGTTCAAAGGGGTCGCGAGGAGAACTGCGCCGGTTGGGAAGTTTGTCTGGAACACCATCTTTGCACATCCGATGCGGTTTTTAGGTGTTTTGAATGCGAGCAACGCGAGGAGAAGTCAGAGCAGTATGAGTAGTAATACGAATACTACTACGAACTACGCGATCGTCGGGTTAGGAAACCCGGGGAAACGATTCGAAGGGACGAGACACAACGTCGGTTTTGAAGTGATTGATTCTTTGCGCAAGAATGGCGGCAGCAAGTTGTTGGAGAAAAGCTGTTCTTCTTCTTCTTCTTTGAGTTCTTCTTCTTTGCGGTTGCAAAACAACTCGTCCGTGAACAGCGAGATATCCGACGTCGTTTTAGCCGAGTATATCGTGAACGACGAAGAAGAAAACGAAGGAGACGATGACGAGTCTAAATCGCCGTCGTCGTCGACGCGAGTGTCGCGCAAAATCGTCCTCGCGAAACCGCAAACGTTCATGAACGTCTCTGGAACCGCGGTGAGGAAGATCATGCGGAAATACCGCGTGCCGATTGAGAACGTCCTCGTCGTCTACGACGACTTGGACACGAAGGTTGGTCAGATTCGGATTAAGAAGTCCGGATCTCACGGTGGACACAACGGGATTAGAGATATATTGGATATTCCGAGAGTGAAGAATGCGTTTCCTAGAGTGAGAGTAGGGATTGGTAGACCGGAAAACGAGAGCGTGCAAGTGTACGAACACGTGTTGTCGAAGTTTCGAGAGGAAGAGAGAGGGGAGATTGACAAAGCGGTGGAAAAAGCCGCGGCGGCGGTGGTGGACATTTTACGGTTCGGGGTGGACGACGCCATAGCGAGACAGAACGGGAACGTGCCGAAGAAGAAGAATAAGAATAAAGGCGGCGGCGATGGGACGAAGAAGTTGAAGGTCAAAGGCGGCCAGCCTGTGGCGGTGGCATTCAAGGTTTCCGAGGACGGAGAAAAAGTCGAAGTGGATATCTTCGCGAGGTCTTCGAGGAAGAAAGAAGTAGTAGCGGTAGCGGCAGTAGAGGAAGCGGACGATGTAAAATAGTAGCGTAAATATCATTCGATATATACAGTATGTAGTTCAACTTGTCTTAAAGTTGTCTTAAAGTTGTCTGGATCTAAAAGTTTATGAAAAAGACGCGCAAATTGGACGTTTGCTCGGCAGAATTGTGAAAGGGTACGTCGAATCTTTAACTACCGAGGGGGGGATGAGAGGCGAGAAGTTTTCTTTAAATATTTTCGTGTATTTTTTACTTCCCCAGAAGATAAGCTTTGTGTCCCCGGAGAACTCCTCACAACGAACAACACCAAGATGCGCTCGATTCTCACGCTCTCACACGCGATTCTCATTTTTGCTGCCTCTTTGGCATTCGCGCAACCCGCTTTTCAAGCTCAAATCGAAGTTACTTTCCCTTCGTCGCCATCGGAAAGCTGCGAAAAACTCTTCTCGGAAAACAGACTCGAGAGAGCGAGAAGCGTGTTATCCACTATGGGATGTCCTCCAGGATACGGGGAAGGAAAAGAAGCGTCGTCGTTCGATTGCTTTGCAGAAGATATCTCTTACTCCGACGGAAACGTCATCGCGAATGGAAAAAGCGATGTTATAAAAGTGTTCCGTAACATACTCTCGCCATCCTTTGCTAAATCTTGGGCTGTCAAAGTCTTGGAGGAGTTTTGCGATGAAAGCGAATACATCGCGACGTTCGAGATGAACGCAACGATGGCGAACGGGAACGTGATGAATGCCCCTGGGATATCTTTCATTGAATTCGATGAGAAAAACGAAGACAAAGTTGTGCGATGGAGAGATTACCTTTCGGAGTTAAAAGCGTACGATTATATACCGTTAGTGAAGAATTTATTGAAACGGAAGAAGGTATGTCTCCTCGGCGACGAGGGATGCGGCAACATCACGCCGCAGTCCAGTTTGGAGAATGTTTCATCCGATTACGAAGAGAAGAGTACTGTGCCTAACGAGATATCGTCCTCGTGCTCAAAGTATTTCACATCAGATCGTTTACGAGTCGCTCGCAGTATTGTTCAATGCAATGCTGGCGACCCAGAAGACTGCATGCAAAATTTCGCCGACGAAATAGTGTACACAGATGGGAACTTCGTTGCCGAAAACAAGTCCTTCGTCAGCACGGTGTTCAAAAACATGTTCCAAAGCAATTTTGCGAGCAGCTGGTCTATATCTATAGTCAGAGAGGTGTGCACCAGCGATGGTGCGTACATCCCGAGATGGTCAGTCGACGCCGCGATCACCAACGAAGCCTTGAAGAGCGCGCCGGGCGCCTCGCTCATAAAGTTCGCGTCAGACGATGAAGACAAGGCTACGTTCCAGCAAGATTACCTTCCAGAGTTGAAGATATACGGGAAAACGCCCGTATTAGGTCCAATACTGACGAATTACTCTGCGACTTTGGCCAAGTGCTTGACGTCCGACGCGGGATGTTGACTTCGTTTTTTCTCCTCGGAAAACACCTGAGCAACCAAGAACCAACAAGCGTTTTAAAGAAAGAAAATATCTGCTCACTTTACCTCCTTCTTACCCCGAACTTCATTGTTACTCACCACGGTTTGAAAAAAATTTTACATCAGTAGTAGCGGTAGCAGCAGTAGAGGAAGCAGACGATGTAAACACGGCCGTGGTACTTTTGTGAATCACTTCTGTGTCGATTTTGGGCACGTCGAGAGCCTCCGCGCACTCATTTAGCTGACCTCGTTCAGATGGTATCGGTGCTTTTATTCTCGATTTCTTCCTCTTCGGAAGCTTTGAACTTTAACAGAACAATCGGACCAGCGGCAATAAATAAGCTCAACACAGCCATTGAATTCGATGAAGCAAGCGCAATTATTTCGGCGACGCCTTTATGCACTTTTTTTTCACAGTAAAACGGCGCATTAAATTTGAACGAATCACAAGGATGACAATTTTCGTTCCCGTAAACGTTATAATATCAAGTTGGAAAGCGCGTAGGCGATTTGGCCGGCGTTTGGCCTCGATTTCGCGTCTTCCGTCCAAGCGCGCTGAACGAGAGAACGAAACTCCGCCGGCGTTTTCTCGATTTCCGGACGAACGTTAGCTAAGATCTGGT
>Ga0115567_10006942_pt1 | contig 10766 bp, 13 predicted proteins | sample COGITO_mtgs_1204_2_FD_88679 | JGI IMG/M metagenome (GOLD analysis project Ga0115567, IMG submission 88679) | Pelagic marine microbial communities from North Sea - COGITO_mtgs_120412 | ecosystem: Environmental > Aquatic > Marine > Epipelagic | place: Germany:Helgoland, sampling site Kabeltonne... | reverse complement strand
CTCTCTCTCTCTCTCTCTCTCTCTCTCTCTGTCTCTCTCATCTCTCCGCCAAAGCTAGGTCTAATATGACTTGCGCTGGTTTGACGAAATGGTGCACTGGAGTGGTTCTGAAGCTATCCTGCCTCTCTAGGTACTATCGGGGGGCTGCAGCCGCTGTTTTGGTCCTCGACGTGACCAACATCGATTCGTTTGAGAAGGTACGTTCTTGGGTTGAGGAGCTCAAGGCTAATGCACCTGGGGAGCTGGTCCTCTCACTTGCGTGCAACAAGGTGCCGATCCGAACAAGCTATTGCTGACCATGTTGATGGGGTGCACTTTGACATGCGACGATCTTGAAGATTGCAACGTCGTGCAGGCAGATCTTGCAGAGCAGCGTAGAGTTTCCTGGCAAGAGGCTGAATCATATGCCAAGTCGATCGGAGCAACGGTCTCCCTCAGTGTGCTTTCCCCATGTACATGCTAAGCACGCAAAGGTGCCGAGAGGCGATATACTGAGATCGCTGCTTGCGGCAGGCCTTTGACACATCAGCGAAGAGTGACAAGGGCGTGGACCAATTGTTTGGTACCAGCCTTCCGTGAATTGCTCGTGCATTGAGATAGCAGTAGTTTTCGATATAATTTGAGCAACGGAGTAGCGCAGTACAAAACCGCTAAGTCGTGGATGGCTGCAGCGTGTGTGGCGAAGGGGATTTTGGAGAGGAACGCACATGAGTCTGCCATGGGCCGTATGACGAGCGGAAGAGAACGGCGTGGCGAGGGTATCAGGCTGGGAGATAACTTAAGGAGCGCAGCAAACAGCAAAGAGCGAAGTGGTGGGGGTTGCTGTTAACATGACCTACATCTGGCGTTTAGCTCCGAGGGAGGCGTGCTGCACTTGCGAAAACGGCGATTCAATCGGTTCGGGGTTTCGTTCCAGGAGCTTCTACTGGCTTCTCCTCAGCACTATTTCATTTCAGCAAAGTCAGAAACCGAGAAACCTCGTCAACAAATTCGCTTGAACCCTTTGTCAATGCCTGCCTCACCATGTACCGCCACTCTCGAGTTAGACGGCAATTTGGCAAAAGAGGGATACGCTTCAAAAGAGGCAGGCGGAAATAAACGTGATCAGCGCCTGCGATACACAGAGGTTGGCCACAGGGAAGAGCCGCCGCGATGCGCTTCCTGTCAAGGTGGCAGTGTCCGTAAAATCACTTAAAAAACTTGCTTTGGAAGTTGCGAACAGGGACGAGTCTTGCAGCATACGTAAGAGCCTCTTTGTCAACCCCGATTGGTACATATTCGTCCTCCAGACTGGTCACCACAAGTGTTGGAATGCGGACCTGCGTTTCACAGTTCATGCCCCCCATACTGTCAGTGTGAGTTGCTCAGAGCAACTTGCCCACACTGTAAATTTAGTGCCGCATCAAAATGGGAGAATTACATGTCCAAGACGCTCGTTGAGCGACTCGAGACTGAGATCGGACGAAAACATGTCGTCATCGCCTCCCTAGTTTAGTTTGGTCGTCATTTCAACGCGTGGGCGGCATCATATGCTGGAGCAGCGTCGAACCGAAAAACTCCGATGAGAAAGACAGCAATGGCGTTTCTACCTCTGTTGCAAGCGAAAGAAAGCGAGCCGCTGACATTGCAGCACCCGAATCGCAGTAGTCTGCGTCTTCATGCAGCAGTGCCCTCTAAAACGCGGTTCGGCCTCAGTGGAATGTTCTGTCGTTAATTCAGGATCGCGGGTCACGGGGCTGCATACCGGGCGGCCTGACGCTACCAGCTCGCGAGCCTGAGAGACAAGCTCATCAGTTGTGTCCAACGTCTGTAGATACTCCCGGTCTGAGACAGGCCCTTGCAGCACAATCGCAGCCACGATTTCACGGGTCGTGCCGTGGCGAGCATGCATCACCGCTTGTTGACAGCCTGTTGAGTGCCCTATGATCGCCACCTTCAGACCGGAGGCAGAATCCTCCAGCCGAGGCTCTGTAATCCGATCTGAAAGACACCGCAACAGCCGGTCAAGGTCTTTCACATCCTGTCTCAAGCTTCCGACGCCAAATCTGCTCACCCCGCCGCCAATTTTCAACTCAGGATCGCACATCTCTATCCGCTCTGCGAGTACCAGCATATCATTTTGAAACGATGGCGTGCGCAAACCTACCCTTGATGCGAAGACTGCATCAGCGGCTGTACAACACGCCAACCATCGGCGTGCAGACGCTCGCACAGCTCAGGTGTATAAGGTAGGGACATCAGTCCGTCGGTCAGGCCCCCCAGCAGAACAGCAACTTTGTTTGAGGCAACTGGGCCTGAGTCAAATGCTGCATGCCAACCGTATACGCCGTACTTGAACAGCGTGCCTGTGAGATCCCGTGAAAAGGTCATGTTGGGTGCAAATCTTCGAACGCTTCTCGGGTTCCCGGACGCTGCGCGGCGGGCCCGGCAGGATGTCTGCAAAGTGAAAACGGCAGCCCTGCTTACGGAATGCACGTTTGAGTATCCAATCACGGCTGCGATCCGGGAAACGATCAGGACCAGCAATAGCGCCAAGCCCTTGTTCATCCGCCTGTGGAATGATTATTGTAAAGTAGCTCCCTAAGGAGAGCTGGGCCTTGGAGCTGAACAGACCCAGTTGGTTGGGGGTGGGCCAGCATGAGCCGCGAAGAAGCGCGAGTGCTGGATATGATTAGGCGTCTAGAGGAAAAAGGAAAGGAATTGGAGGAGCGCCAACGCCGCCGGGGCGAGCGCATGGCCTGGCGCCGCCAGGTATTTGCATCACTGGTGACCACCGAAGCACGCGCTCAATAGCTGACGATCTCGTGTCTCTGTACTGGCATAGGAGCGTCCTGCATGGATTGAAGAAATGCAGGGATCAATTCCTCCTGCGGTGGAGTTCCATCCGACCGCAGCCCAGTTTTCTGAACCCCTTGCCTACATTGCCTCAATCGCCGAGGAGGGCGCGAAGTATGGGGCCTGCAAGATAGTGCCCCCACCCGAGTGGAAGCCATCAAGTTACCGCCCATCGCACATGCTGCCGACCAAACAACAGAAGGTACGCACGGCTATTGTTGCTGATATTAGCCAGCACCATGAATTTGTGCCTTCGCTTGGCTTTTTCCGGCAGTGCACCATGTCTTTGTTATCGAACTTGATCTGAGCCGCTGCGCGCGTAGGTGCTTGCGCGTTCAGAGTTTGTGGACGCGACCGTAGAAAATGGGGATAAGAAGAAGGTGATTGGTACCGCTTTCCAAACATCACACCAAAAAAACTACCGCAGGTCGCTTTCACCATACCCCTTGATTCTCGCTCTGTTGGCTTGAAGCCCCAAAATCCACACGAAGTTGTCTTGGTGTCAATATCGTACAATTGCAGTTACACGATCGATGAGTACGAGAAACTTGGCCACAAACGATTCCAGGAGTATTTTCCGCCAGAGGATGAGCATCCTGATGAAAATTCAAGTGGGACCACGCCTAACAAAAAGCCAGGCGCATGTTTGATGCTTTTATTTTGCTCGAATGCTTGCAATGTTTCGATGTTACACAGGGAAGTATCCATAACTTTCAGCTCTTTCTTCTTTGCAGTTGAGCGCGAATTCTGGTACACAACATCAACGGCAAATCAGTTTTCTGTGCAGTACGCAAATGACGTGGAAGGTAGCGCGTGCGGCGAGGACTTCGGGCCATTCAGGCGCTGAATCCCTGCCTTGCCACATCAAGCTTACGTGGTGCAAATATGTTCATTGCACTCACGTGGCTATCCAACGCTGGGGCAGGCTAAGCGAGCTGCCCAGGAACGGGGAGTCGCCGCTCGGACTTGAGGCGGAGAATCTACCAGGAATCAACACCACGATGCTGTACGTTGGTGTGCTGTTTGCGCATTTCTGCTGGCACTACGAAGACAACGCACTCTACAGGTCATTCCTAGCCAACTTGCAAATCCGAGTAGCGTTGCACAGGGAATTCCCTGTGAGGGGACTCCGAAATCTGTGTTCACTCTCGGGTTGCTTCGAACATAATGATTCACAATGGAGCATTTCGAGCAAGTGCATTGATTGATATTCTTTGCAACGCTGACAGTGTAAATTATCAACACGAGGGGAGCACCAAGACTTGGTATGTAGTACCCGGGTCGTGTGCAGCGAATTTAGAAAACGCGGTAACCTAATTCATCCTTCTTTTGTTGTGAGCAAGAGTGACCGTCGATAAATTGAATGTTTGGTGATTCAAAAATTGATCCTGGTCAATGTGATGTGACGTATCAAGCTACCAGGTACGAAAAGCATTCAAGAGACTCTCGGACAAAAATCATCCTCTGTTAAGGGACGGGGAAAAGATGTTGATGCGAAAGACCATCATGATGTCTCCCTCCATTCTCCTGGTGATTCAAGCAAGCCTTTTCAAGCACCTTTTAGCCTCGCGGGACGATGGAGATTCTGCTAAAAAATGCCCCCCATTCATGGAATCGAGCGAACTTACATGCTCCAATTGGTTCTTTCGCACAGGCGGAAGGTGTTCCCGTCTTTCGCATCCAGCAACATCCACGAGACTTCATCGTCACGTTTCCGCGAGGCTATCACTCGGGGTTTAACCACGGCTTTCACATTGGCGAGGCTGTTAACTTTGCGCTTTCAAACTGGATACCTTATGGTCTGGTTTCGCTCGATCGCTACCGTGCGCTGGGTTCGATGTCCTGCTTGGACATTCAGCGCTGTATCTGCACGGCCGCTCGCATCCTCCTCTTGCAAGGACCACCATGCTATGATAGTGCCCCTGCAAAGGCAAAGCCTGGCAAGACAGCCCGGCAAAAGAAGGATGGACAGGTCGGCGAAGGATTGCCTGAAAGTCACATGCATGGCAAAACTTGCGCAGGGACACCAATGGCTGGCGCAAAGCTCAAAGGGGTAGAATTTCGCTCCATCGACAAACATTCGGCGAGCATGTGGGCGTGGGCATTCCGAACCCTCGATCTATACCAGACTCGCACTATCGAGTGGGCGAATCGGCGCGGCATTCCCGTCAAGCGGATGATTGACAAGCCGCGTGAAGCCACCACTAGCCAGACCAGTGGATCTCCGGACGCACCCAGACCAGAGCTCCGCGACCTTTGCTGTGCCTGTGCTCATGTTTTGCACCTTCTGTACGTCGAGCGGACGGCTGATGAGTCGGTCTTCAACCATGCTTGTCCAGAGCACCGAGAGTACCTCGGCTGTCGAGAGGACCAGGTCACCCTCCGCGTGAGGTACGTACCTGAGGAGATGACAAAACTTCGCGCTGCTTGCGAGGCGTGGGCTCGGAGAAAGGGCACGTTGCAACGCGCAGGTGAGCCAATGATGATGCGTGGGTGCGTGTCGGATGAGTTGGCGACAGTTGGCACTTCCGCTCCTGCCGAAGGAAAGGAACCCCCAAAATTTCCGCTGATAGTTGCGGACACGTTCCCAAGCCTGAAGGAACTACTTGCTGAAGGCAAGAACGCCACCAAGGCGACATTGGCGTTTCGACGACACCTTTTGTTCGCAAAACCGGAGCTCCGGGCAACTCTGCAAAAGCTAACGCAGGAATGGGCCACTTTTTTCTGCGTCTTTGACACCGCACACGTACATGCTAAATTTTGCTCCTCACGATCAGATTCGCAAGCATGACGCCAAGGTATCTCCAAAAAATGCTGTCAGGAATCCACACAGTGCAGGGAAGCGTAGGCGCCCTCGCAAGCTGCCCTCACCCGAACATGGGAACTCGGAGATAGCCACTACTGACATTGGAAATGAGGGAGAAAAGAGCCATACGGCCAAGGTATCAGATGACCGAGGTTTTGAGGTGGCGCGAATCGCTTGTGTGGATTGTCGTGAATCTTCAAACTAATACCGGTGTGGTGTAGGGAGAGAACTTGTCACAGGAAGTGCCTGGCAGCTCTGATTACGTAAGCAGCTTCCCCTGCGTGCAGACAATTGTAATTTGTGACTCTTGGGCCCTGATAATCCTGCCAGTGTTTTCAGGATGACGACACGGAGCGCATTGATCATAAGAGCACAAAGCGTGCTCGGATCGATCTCAGCAAACTGCAGAAGAGCACAGGGGAGCCCGATAATAGGCGGTGCGAAATTACTACTGGACAGCTTTCAACGGATTGGCCTTGGATGCTGAAGAATCAGAGGAATCTATCGGGCGACCCTTCTGATGTCGGCGATGGCTCCACGTCAAGGTTAATGGCGCGCACTGAAGCACACGCGTCAACACTCTCTGAGACTCACTCCCAGCCAGATGCTGCTTCTCAAACTGCCCTGAGAAGTGGTCTTGCAGTTGTATCCACGGAGATCTCGGTTCCCTCAAACGACCCATCTGCGATGTTTTTGGCCCCGCACCCGGTAATTTCTAGTGTTGACGCCGCAATCTTGCATAAAGCTACCTTGAGTCGGAATGTTGGCGAAAGTGCTCCCGGGACTGTGTCGGAGGTGTGCACGGGAATCAGTAATGAGCCCTGTGCGCACGACAACAAGAATGTTTTCGAGCTTTGCAGCAGGTTTCATAATGGGATGGAGCAGCAATCCATTCAAGTGCGCAATGGACCAAAATGGAACGGATGTCCAATCGTTAGCTCCCACGGGCACGCGTACGGTGATGCAAGCAGCAGGAACCGAAACGATGGAGCTTGCAAGGAGAGCAACGGCAGCGCAGGCGTTATGCAAGATCTAGACGGAGATTTCTACCGCCCTCTGGTGCGATCAGAGGCATCCGCGGCCCGCCACGCAAAGGACACAGCGCAAGAGGCTGGAAGGTTAGCGGCGCAGGGCTACACCGCACCCTTACCAGAAGGAGAGGACAGCAACGGTATCATTCGGAAGCGTATGTCATTAGCCAGTTTCGATGCGTCTGGCTCTGGCTCTGCAATGCATTTTGACTCGGAAACAGCATCTCCGTTCAAAACTCTCGGGCATGTCACGAAACATGAGCCTCCTTGTGGTGGCAGCGGGAGCACCTATCAATCACACTATGATCGATTTCGGCAGTCGCCTTCGCCGCCGCGCAAGCCTCCAGCTTGGCTTGTGCACCCAGATGAGTGGTGAACCCAGGCAAAAAGTCGCATGCGCGCGCGCACGCCTGTCTCGATGTGTACACCTTCGTGGACGCCAATGTCACAAACACGAGCCTGAAAGGAAGAATGCAGGCGTCTCTCAACTCAGTGAGCACACGTTCAATTTTTGAGACCTCTGTACCGCAACAGATCCAAAAAGAGACAGTCGGAACCTTCTCAAACACTGCCCTGCACCACTTGCAGTACGGTGCTGCGCAGAGCCTGGGAGGTCGGATAACGTCATGCAACACTAGAGCTCCGGGAAAAGACAATCTGTGGCAGAAGTTTGAACGGAGTCCCCACGATTGGCGGGAAGGGGGGCCTCCATACTTGGAGTCGAATGTGAGCGAGTCGGGGCCGTCTCAAAGGCGTAGCTCAGCGGATGGCGTCTTGGATAAGTACTGTGTGGGATCCAACACCGTGGTTGGTAATGTCGGGGCACAAAGCAACGGTATTGGTTTCGGACATGGACTTCATACACAGGGGCCTCTAGCATCATCCGTTTGCGGGCAACATGCCACATTCTGCTCGGATCGAACAAAAGACCTTCATTCCGAGTTGGCGTCCGTGCGGAGCCCAAATTCCGCAGTCCCGCATTCGAGCTACTGGAAGCATGTCGCAGGCAGCACACACGCCGGCTATTCCAACTGCACGTACCAAAACCCCAGCCAGTGTGAAGTGTTGGACACCGCCGTTGTTGTTCCGAGCGCGATGTCCCAACTCAAGAATCTAGCGTTGAACACTCTATTCACGCCTGTACGTGCACACACTTTGACCCCAGCGACGCGCACCCGCGACGATGTTGGCTGGGGCTGCCGGGGACTTGGCGGGTTGCACACGTGAGACTTCGCCCTTCAAAGCCATCCTCTACCTTGTGGCAGTTGGAGCCGGTATTGGAGGTTGACTGAGTGATGCGCTGGGCAACAGGCATTGGATTTCGTATGGCTTGTCCAACGCGGCAAAGCAAAGCAGCGACGTCCAGAGAGGTCGAGGCCTAAACCCTAAACGCTGCCATCTAGTGACGCTGCCCTTAGTGGTACCCATCCGGGGTGCAGGTATCAAGTCATGCTTTTCCATCACGGCGACGCCAAAATCAGGCGGTCTCTTGACGCGCCACACGTGAGGCAGCAGACTCCAATTCATCCAGTACACATGTTGCTGTTTGATACAGATTCACTTGTGAGGATATCGAAACGTGGGACAAATACACCCCACGCTATTGTACGGATGTTTCCGAATTCCTTTCGCACGCACTACGATGCAGCTGGGTCCTTCGGCTTTCTTCGGACCCGCATTCCGCGTGCGCGGCTTTGGATCTTGACAGCCGCCGCGGCCCGCTTGCTCTCGTCTTGTCCGTCGGTGTCACCCGCGGCATCTGCACTATTCTCCGCTTCGGGCGAAGCTGACGTTGAATCCTTGCGGTTCGAGCCTTTGCGCACATTCATACCACGAGCGCGGCTCTGGATCTTGACTGCTGCTGCTGTCTGGCGCTGCTCATCCTCCAGCGCTTCTTCGCTCCGCTTTTTCTTGCCCTTTCGCGCCGCGTTTCCGCGGGCACGCGACTGGATCTTGACGGCCGCCTGGTGTTGCTGCTCCAAGGACTCCTGCTCTTGCTCTCCCTGCTCGCCAAATCCGGAAGTATCCATCTGCCGCATTTCGAGCTCATCCACGACCACCTTTTTGCCCTTGCGCGCCGCGTTTCCGCGGGCACGCGACTGGATTTTGACAGCCGCCTGGTGTTGCTGCTGCAAGGACTCGTCTTCCCCTTCTTTCCGATCGTCTTCTCTCTCGTCAGCACTTGCTCCGCTGTTTTGTTTCTTTCGTGCCGCGTTTCCACGGGCTCGAGCCTGAATCTTGACTGCGGCCTTACTCTCCTGCTTGCGTGTCTCTGCGGCCTTGCGGTCCCGTATTCCGCGCGCACGGCTCTGGATCTTGATCGCGGCGACGGCGTCCTCTTCTCTCCACTCACGCGCGCGCGCTTCCGCCTCTGCAGCCGCCTCCCGTGCCTCTGCTGCCTCGGCACGCGCCTCGGCACGCACCTCAGCTGCCTCTGCGGGCGCGGCAGGAGCCGGCTCGAAGGACACACGGTGCTGACCCGGAAGCTCGCCTCGTTTTCGCTGCTCCCGAATACGCTTTCGTTGATTCATACCACGCACCCTTTTCTGTATCGCCGCTGCAGCCTGCTCCTGCTCCGTGACAAGCTTGTGGAACTCCTGACGCTGGCGGTCCTCTTTCTCTTGCTTGAGCACCTCTACACGCTTCCTTGAGATCTTGCCACGCGCCAAGCTTTGAATCCGACTCGCGTGCATAGCCTGTACCGCACAGATTGGTTAGGCTTGCCCAGAATCATGTTTTTGAAGCCGCAGCAATTGATGCATGCCTCGTCATGGTAAGAGCACAATTCACAGTGAGCAAGCGCGGTAGTGGGGGAAACACCATTGCACGCTCAGGGTCACCATTTGCCGCCTCCCAATCGGCAGACACCTTCGCAATGTTCTGAATGCGTGCGTTGAGAAGCTTGATGTGAGCAAAGAGTGTGATTCCCAATTGCGGGAGGTGGGTACTGCACACATACGGCGTCAGTTTCCGGGTAGCTCCTTAGCAGGCAGTGGAAAAAGAACTGGGCCAACTTCATCGCAGCCAAGCCCCCGATCTGAAACATACCTTTTGAGCTTAAGGAGACGCCTCCCATCGATGAAGTTCTCGCGGAATGTCTCCTGGTACTGCGGCAAGCCCGTTGTCCTGACGAAATCCTCGACATCCTGCCTCCATCGAAAAGGAAAAGAGTGACATCGCGATCGGTTGTGCGTAACGCGAAAAGCACAGAACTGCTTCTGCACCTAAGTTGTAATCAGTCTGCCCACTCGGGCGGGTGGTCTGGCTCTCAGCTTCATCCCAAACTTACATGCAGCTTGAACAATACAACTTGGCTCTGCATTGCGGCAACGGCTCTCACCGCGATCGACCATTGTTTGGCCTTGGCGCCGTACGGAGCCATGCTATACGTGTAGGTGTCACGACAATTGCGCCGTGGTGGTGGCAGGGCCAGCCAGACTCACTGCCTGCTGCCCACGCCCTTCTTTTGCAACCGCCAGCACATAGAGACACCGCTACCGTATTGAGCTCCGTAGAAACAAATCTCGACTTATAAAAGCTCTTGGAGGAGACCTACCAACTAACCACCAGTGGTCGGGAAGACAGTTACGAGGGCGCACCCTGAAGGAGACACGGTGGGGGAACGCGGTCTTGGGCAAGCCCGACCGGTGGTTAGACGATTCTTGCACGGTACTATGACTGGCCGGTCTGACATGCCAAAACCTGCAATTCCACGGCTTGCACTTGGCAACCTCGATACAAGCCTTCGAAATGACCAGCCGGCACGCCTTCAAGCAAAAGGGGGGGGGCACACTACGCGTCGAGTCATGATGATTGGAACACACGCTCATCACGGCGCCCTTCCAGTCTTCAGCGGGTATTTTACGAGTCGAATCGAAGGGCACGCCCAGAACACTGGGTATCGTAATGTGTCGCTTATTCAAGATCGCATCGAGACACAGGGGGGACCTGTCGTCGCTCAACGAGAAAAATCCGCGGTGCTCCGTAACGCTCTCACACGGAACAACGAGGTTGTGACTGACGAGGCAGCTCGCTACCTGGTTCTGGCCCCCGCACAGCTGAATTGTTAGGCTGTCTTCATCCCCTCCCATTAT
>Ga0115567_10006939_pt1 | contig 10772 bp, 5 predicted proteins | sample COGITO_mtgs_1204_2_FD_88679 | JGI IMG/M metagenome (GOLD analysis project Ga0115567, IMG submission 88679) | Pelagic marine microbial communities from North Sea - COGITO_mtgs_120412 | ecosystem: Environmental > Aquatic > Marine > Epipelagic | place: Germany:Helgoland, sampling site Kabeltonne... | reverse complement strand
AGAACAGCCTTCAACTTGTCCATGGCCATTCCAATCGCCTACTACAAAGCCGTCAAATCCCATACGATCTTTTAAAACATCGTTGAGTAAATATTTTTCACCGTGTATTTTGTTGCCATTCCAACTATTAAAGGTTGCCATTACCGACTGGGCACCCGCTGTTAGACCACCAACATAACCTTGTCCGTGAATGTCAAATAAGTCTTGCTCTGAATCGACGTTGTTTCCTTGGTCATCGCCGCCAACCGTGCCCCCATCGCCAATAAAGTGTTTAACAGTGCTAATAACTCTATCATTGCCTAAGAAATCGTCGCCTACTCTTCCTTGCAAACCATGAACAATAGCTGCCGAGTAATTACGCACTATTTCTGGGTCTTCTGAATAGCTTTCGTAAGTGCGGCCCCAGCGGTCGTCTCTTACGGTAGCAACAGTGGGGGCAAACACCCAATCAATGCCGGTTACCATAACTTCTGTCGCCGTAACATTAGCGATTTTTTCGATCAAATCAGGATTGTTAGCGGCACCTAAACCAATATTGTGTGGAAACAAAGTAGCACCAATCACGTTATTGTGACCATGCACAGCATCGGTTCCCCACATGGTAGGAATACGAATGCCATCTACAGAATCATCTATTGAGGCCTGGTACATATCTTCTGCTAAGGTGATCCAGTCTTGTAAGGAAGATTGCTTATTACCATTTGGGAACGACCCGCCGCCATTTAAATACGAGCCGAAACCATATTTACGCATGTCTTCCACTGTGATATCACGGATTTCTGGCTGAATCATTTGTGCAATTTTTTGCTCAAGCGTCATTTTCGCTAATATATCAGCAACGCGTTTTTCAATGGCTGGGTCTTGTTTTACTTCAATATCTAATACAGGCCAAATTTCGATATTCGACATAGACTTCTCTTTTTCTTGTGTGGGCATTTGGGAAGAATCTGGCTGCTGAGAACACGCCAGCATCATAGACGATACCAGTAGCGCAACAGACATTTTTGTTAAATTTCGCATATTCAGCTCTCATGGGTAGTGTTTAGTGGTTATGATATTTCCATGCAAATCTTGCACAGAGTGCTTACTTTTTGCTGTAGACGTGACGTGTATAATGTGAATACTTGTAAACAATTTGTAATGTAATAGATTTTAGTAAAAAACACAATGTAAGCGCTAACATTTCTTATCTAAATGTTAGCAAAATATCGCCCATTTATTTTTTATAAACGACTTTATTTTTTATTTCTTAGTTAAGTGTGCTATTTGTTTACTTAATTCTGCAATTTGCTTTTGCAAGTCAAGGAGACTTGGCTGACCAATGTTTCGTTCTTTCGTATGTTCTTCGTCCATTACGCCAACAACAATACCAATGACCATGTTTAAGAATGCAAAAGCAGTGAAGAAAATAAAGGTCATGTAGAATATCCAACTCATAGGATAGACTTCCATGGTCTCGTATTGAATATCAGTCCAATCTTCGAACGTCATGACCCTGAATAGAGTTAACATAGAAATTGCAATATTACCCCACAGCACAGGGTTTATCTCATTGAATAAGTAGCTTCCCACTGCGGCGTATATGTAAAATATGATGAACATAAGCAGCACTACGTAGCCTAAGCGGGGCAAGGCGATAAGTAAGGAATTAATGAGGATCCGCAGTTCGGGAATAATCGACACCATTCTAAGCACGCGAAAGATGCGGATTAATCTTGCTAGTAAGGCCATTTCAGACTCACTAATAGGGATAAGGCTAATTGCCACTACAAGAGTATCGAATATGTTCCAGCCCGACTTAAAAAAGTCTTTTTTATTTTCTTCTGCAATGAACCTGACCACAATCTCAAATAAAAAGAAAACGGTTATGAATACGTCTAAATATTTGGTAATGGCGATGGCGGTATCAGAGAGATCATAGGTTTTCGCGCCAATTTCTAACGCAGAAATAATAATGACCGCTACGACGAAGAATTCAAAAGCACGGTTATGCCGTAATCGAACAAAAGCAGATTGGATAGCGTTTATCAAGGCGGGCACTCTTTGTTAGCGTGAAGTAGGGATAAGTAAGCCCAGAAAAGGCTCACGAAGTTGCTAAGTCGTTGTTAGCGCGTGAGCCTTATATACTAATGGTCGAAAATAAAGAGCAACTTAGTTTAAGTACTGCTCTTGTAATGCAGCAAGACGCGCTTTTGCGTCAGCCGTTGTAAGCGTCAACTCTTCAATACGTCGCTTCGCAATGGTCAAGCTCTTATTTTTCATTAAGGCTTCAATATAATTTAGGGAAATGGCTTCGTTAGTGACGTCTTGATTCATCACCCTGTTGTAAATTTCAACAGCTTCCTCAATTTTGCCCTGACGTAATAATATTTGAGCGTAAGTGTCGGCAGTTGCTACGTTATTAGGCTGTATTTGGTACGCCCGACTTCCATAATCGACTGCTTTGTCTAGATTATTTGCTTCCATATGTAAATATGCGGCGTTGTTTAGCACTACAAAATTATTTGGATAGTCTTTCAGCATCGCTTCATATGTTGCTAACGCGCTAACTGAATCTTGGCTCATTTGGCGCTCTGCCAGCAGTAACTTGCCTTGACCGTCATTCGGAAACTCTTTTACATGCTGCGAAATAACAGCAAGACTCTCGTCGCGTTTATCAGACGCATCTAGTGTGCGCACATAAACAAACATGTTGTCTGACGAATTATTAGAGATATATGACGCTTTCGCATCTTCTACTGCTGTCTCACCTTTTCCCTCTGCTAGTGCAATGCGTGCTTTTACACCGCGTAAAAACGGCAATGGTTGAAATCTGTCTTCTATTGAATCGATTACTTGCTTACTTCCGGCAGGGTCACCAGACATTACCAGAAAATAGCTTTGCATTATTTTTATTTGCAGATTTTCCTCTCGGCTCAAGAAATCGGCTGCTGTAGACGCGCCTTTCTTATATTCACGAGCAGAATCTAAAAGTAATAATTGCCCCATTACCGCATTTTCTTGATTCGGAAATAATTCGGCCCAGATATTATAATGGTCAAGTGCCTCATCTCGCTGTTTATTGCGAAGTAAAGACAAGCCCTTTATCTGCCAAAATGAAGGCGGCGCTTGTCTTGTTGGCTTGATATTCTTCAACGCTGCTACAGCTTCACTTGATTTATTAGTCGACAATGAAATTCTCGCCAGTAACAAACCCAAGTTTGCATCAGTAGGATTGCGATCAAGGGCCTTACGAATTAGGTCAACGGCAGGCTTAGGGTCTTTTGCTTCATTTTTCAGTGCAAAGTAACTTGCCAGCGCGGGTAAGTTATTTGGCTGCTCCTTAAGTAAAGCTTCAGTTTTGATAAGTGCTGCGTCGAGCTTCTTTTCACGCAGATCTAATCTTATCAATGCCAATTTAACGGGCACGCTATTACTATCAATCTTTGCCGCTTTATTAACTACTACCGACGCCTCTGCAAAACGTTCTTGGCGCTGTAAAACTTCTGCTTCTAGGAGAAGTCCTTCGACTAATTCTGGCTCATCTTTTTGCCACTGCTTCGCTAAATCCATTGCTTTTTCTAATTGATCAGTGCCTAAGTATGCACTCGCCAATGTTGTTTTAGCAGTTACCGACTCAGGTGCTTTTTCAACTGCACTTTCTAAATCAATAAGTCCTTCAATATCATTCATAGACAACTTCAAAACGCCCAAGCGCGTCAAGTCTTCCGAAGACTCACTTATTTTGTCAGCCTGTGCAATGATATCTTTGGCGGCCTCGGTGTTACCCGACTTTATGAGTTCGTAACCAGCGCGTGAAAATAAGCTCGCGTCTTGCGCAGTAGTATCATTTACGCGAGACAGTACTTCACTTGCATCGTCGCCCATATTAGCTTGTAGCTGACTTGCCGCTAAAATGCGCAAACCAGGGTGGTTGTCAGGTAGTGAAGAGGCAATGAAAGATAAATGCCCTACAGCAGCTTCGAATTCCTCGAGCTGGTAGGACGCAAAGCCTGCAATTAGGCGCAATGCAGGGTCACTTCTACCCGCGCCAATGGCCTTCTCACTGTATAATTTCGCCGATTTGAAATCGTTATTTGCTGCTCTGACAATACCTTTCAATTGATTAAGGTAGGCGTTGGTGTCTGCGATCTCTAATAATTCATCTATATATTTTTCTGCGCGCTTTATCTCTTTTTGTTCAACTAACATGCTTGCTAAGGAAAATTTGGCCTCTAAATCATCGGGCGCTACTTTGATATATTCTTCATAGAGGTTTGCAGCAGTCGCCGGATCACCATTTACCATGTGCAATCTTGCTGTAAAATTAAGTACGTCTCTGTTTAATGGTGCTCTGTCTTGCATAGCAACTACCGTCGCCAAAGCGTCAGCAAGGTTTTCGTCTAATACTTGCTGATATCCTTCTACTAAACCCTTATACACGCTGTTTGTATCGAGTAATAGCAAGTCACGGATAAGCGCTTTTGCTTGGTCGTTTTTTTCTAATTGAACTAACGATTGAACTTTACGAAAACCCACTTCCATCTGTTCAGAATTTGTTAAATCAGACTCATTGTACTCAAGTGCCGACAAAGCAACGTTCGCCCCTGTGCGCTGAAGAGCTTGGGCAAGTAACGGAACTACTTCATTTTCTGCATAACCTAATTCTTTTGCTCGACTTAGTTCTTTCTCGGCAGATTCATAGTTTTTAATTTCTAAATAGACTCTCCCTAGCTCAAATCTAGCTTTACTCGAACGCGGTTCTTGTTGAACGGCATTTTTTAAAGCCACAACCGCTGCTTGATTATTGCCATTTGCAGAGAATTTTGCGGCTTCTTGAAGATATTCTTCAGCTGTTTTTTGCTGACATGCTGCCAACAAGAATAACAAACTGGTCATGACTACTAACTTCTTTAAGCGTAAAGAAGTCCACGGAATGAGAGCATAAGTGCGTGTAATTTGCATGCTAGATTCTACCTTTTAGTTCTTAATGTCCATTTAGAAACAATTTTGATTAGTTGTTGACCAACAAAGATACCTATATTGTGACATTTAACCACATGATTGCCAATTTGTTTAATGGTATTTATAAGCTATTTAACGTATACTACGCGGTCAGTTAATGGCGTTCGCATCCTCACTGCTTTGCCTATCGTACTTTTATTATTCAGGATTTACCATGACCGACAGTGTCGACATCACATTTAAAGATTTAAACTTGCCGAGCGCCCTCTTGCAAGCAGTTGAAAAAGTGGGCTACGAAAAACCGTCGCCTATACAAGCGAAAAGTATACCGTTACTTCTTGAAGGCCACGATTTATTGGGTCAAGCGCAAACAGGAACAGGAAAAACGGCTGCATTTGCATTGCCTATGCTAGCTAATATTGACCCAGATGAAGCATTCACACAACTATTAGTGTTAGCGCCCACTCGTGAGCTTGCCATTCAGGTGGCAGAGGCGTTTCAAGTTTATGCCAGTTTCTCTAAAAAAATCCGCGTATTACCCGTATATGGCGGTCAATCTTACGACAATCAAATTCGTCAATTAAAACGCGGCGTTCAGGTGGTAGTAGGAACACCGGGCAGAATTATCGATCATATTAAGCGTAAAACCTTAAAGCTAGATCAATTGCGCTTTTTAGTCTTAGATGAAGCTGATGAAATGTTACGTATGGGTTTCATCGACGACGTAGAATTAATTCTAAGTCATGCCCCAGCAAAGCGTCAAACAGCTCTATTTTCGGCCACTATGCCTGCGCAAATCAAAAAAATTGCGCAGAAATACCTAAACAATCCTCAGCATATAAAAATAGAATCTAAGGTATCTACCGCTAGTACTATTCGTCAGCGTTACATCCAAGTAGCAGGGCATCACAAACTTGAAGCATTAACCCGTATTCTGGAAGTAGAAGAATACGACGGTGTTATTGTGTTTGTTCGAACCAAAACAGCTACCATAGAGCTAGCCGACAAACTTGCTGCCCGTGGTTACGATGTTGAAGCATTAAACGGTGATATTGCGCAGGCTGCACGTGAACGCACGGTAGATAAATTAAAGCAAGGGAAAATTGATATTTTAGTGGCAACCGATGTCGTGGCTCGTGGCTTAGATGTTGAAAGAGTCAGTCATGTTATCAATTACGACGTACCACACGATACTGAGTCATATGTACACAGAGTAGGTCGTACTGGCCGAGCAGGCCGTCTAGGTGATGCAATATTATTTATTTCTCATCGTGAAAAACGCATGTTATTCGCAATCGAAAAAGCCACTAAACAAACTATTACGGCAATGGAAATACCGTCTATTAGTGAACTCAACGAGTCTCGTTTAGGGCGTTTTAAAAAGAGTGTACTTGACGCTATTTTAGATGAAAGTGTTGAATCGTACATGCCGGTAATTGAGTCTATAATTAAAGAATCCGAAGCTTCTCCTGAAATAGTAATGGCCGCCCTCGCTAAAGTCGCGCAAGGCGATGAGCCACTGCTACTAAGTGAAAACGACCGCCCAGATGTACACGCAAAACCCTCATTTAAAGACAGAGGCGATAGACCAGAGCGAGGCGGTCGTGCTGATCGTGGCCGCAGCGCTGGGCGCGAAGGCGGCAGAGACGCCAGCCGTGAACGTAAACCCTCACGACCCCGCGGCAATCCTGAAACAGGCATGAAGCGGTTCAGAATTGATGTGGGTTATACCCATGGTGCTAAGCCCGGAAACATTGTCGGCGCAATTGCTAACGAAGGCGATATGAGCAGCAAGAATATTGGGGCAATTGATATTCACGACAATTATACATTAGTTGACTTACCCGACTCTATGCCGGCCAAGACCAAAGAAACACTGCAAAAGACTAGAGTTGCAGGGCAGCGTTTGAACATTCGCGAGTGGAGTGATGAGCCGCCAAAAAAGCGTAAAAAGATTTAAAACCGACAGCTAATTTGTAGGCATTATACGAAAAAGGAATAAAATTGAAATTTTTATTCCTTTTTTTATTTCTACTATCTGGCACACTCATTTCATCACTGAGTTAGAGCCGATTTTCTAAGCTTTAGCCCAACAAACTCTGAGGCTATATGAAATACTTTCCCGTTTTTATCGATGCACAGCATATTCACTGTTTAGTTGTGGGTGCCGGGGAAGTTGCCGCTAGAAAATGTGAACTACTGCTTAAAACGCCAGCGAAAATCACCATTGTAGCGCCGTGGGTTAGCAGTACGGTTGAAAAACTAGCAAACTCAGGGCAAGTAAACCTGATCACTCGAAAATATGAATCGAGCGACCTTGCCAATAAACAAATGGTATTTGTCGCCACCGACAGCGAGCAAACTAATCAGCAAATACATGATGAAGCGCATGCGCTGAATATTCTTGTAAATGTGGTTGATAATACGCCCCTGTGCAAATTTATAACGCCATCCATTGTTGATCGCTCGCCCATTATTATTGCTATGTCGAGCGGCGGCGTTGCGCCTGTGCTGCTACGTTATATTAGACAAAAACTTGAATCTGTTATTCCGCATAATATTAGACGTTTAGGAGAGTTTTCTGAAACGTTTCGAAGTAAGGTGAAGTCGGGCTTAGCCAACGTTACTGACCGACGTTATTTTTGGGAGGCGGTACTAGACGGCGATATTGGCGAGAACGTATTGCAAGGCAATACGCAGCAAGCCGAAAGCCAACTTAATATAGCGTTGCAAAAGTACGCCAGTGGCGATAAACCAGCAGGGCAAGTTTATTTAGTTGGAGCAGGACCGGGCGATCCAGACCTATTAACGTTCAGAGCATTACGCTTAATGCAAAAAGCTGACGTGGTGGTTTACGACAGGCTAGTATCGCCAGAAATACTTGAGCTTGTTAGGCGCGACGCCGAAAAAATTTACGTAGGCAAAGAAAAAAGTAACCACACTATACCGCAGCAAGATATTAACCACTTACTTGCTAAATTAGCAAAGGAAGGTAAGCGAGTGGTTCGCTTGAAGGGTGGAGACCCGTTTGTATTTGGGCGTGGTGGTGAAGAAATAGAAACGCTCATAGAAAAAGGAGTTGAATTTCAAGTAGTACCGGGCATAACGGCTGCTACAGGCGCCGCTAGTTACGCGGGTATTCCGCTAACCCACAGAGATCACGCGCAATCAGTTACCTTTACCACCGGTCATTTACGCGATAATTCCATAGATTTAGATTGGTCTTCTCTGGTCAAACCTAGGCATACGCTAGTCTTCTACATGGGCTTAACTGGTTTACCGATAATATGTGAGCAACTCATTTTGCATGGCATGCCAAGCACCACTCCTATTGCTTTAATTCAAAGTGCAACAAGAACTGACCAAAAGGTTGTGACTGGTACCTTGGCAGATATTGTTCAACATCCAGACACAATTACGCTAAAGCCGCCAACGCTTATCATTGTGGGCGGTGTAGTGAGTTTACATAAAAAATTGAACTGGTTTGGCAATTCAGACGCGAACTAAATAACCCCAATTCGGGAAAAATAAACAAACATTGTGGGTTTACTAAAATATAAATATAAACATTTTTTCCTTTTATGCCGTTAAATACTTATACCTCAAATTTTCTGTGTGAACTTACGTTGTACAAATCTGACCCTATTCGACCATGAAAAAATTTAAAGACGCTTGTTTGATTAACCCTTACATTTGTATTGTGAGAAGCCTGCACTTAAGATTGCTGATAACACTTACCGCGTTAATCGTTAGTGGATTAGCTAGTGCCCAGCAAAGTAGTTTTAGTAAATCGCATGTCGCGCAACATACTGAGTTTACTTATAAATGGCGAAACCACGGTAAAGAATATCAACTTAATTTCGGCATCGATACAGCAACCTTGTATGCTATGCCGCCCTCACCGCCTAATTATAGCCAAAAGGTATTTCAAGATAATGTTTATCTAAAAGTTATGTATGCAGCATCCCAAATAGACGCGACCTTAGCGAACATAGATATTAAAAAAAATCATTCTGGCTTATCTTTTAATGTAAGCAGTCGGCAACCTAAGCAAGCCCAACGTGTTTTAAACAAATTAAAGCTAGCTCACGACCAAGCTCAGGACGATTATTGGAGTGAAAACTTCTTCTTAAAGTACACATCACCTGCCGGCGCTGACGGGATTCGCCACGATCATGCAAAATACACAGTGTTGAGCAGCCCTAGCCTTAAACCAATTGTTGATGCAATAAGCAAACTTCAGTCAAATAGCAATGACCCTCAAGAGTTTATTGAAATTGCCTTAGGATGGATTCAATCTATTCCATACGACCGATTGGAAGACCGACTTTCCTCAAATGGTGCAGGATTTTTATCACCGCGTGATTTGTTGCTACAAAATCAGGGCGACTGCGACAGCAAGTCAACGTTAATGGCTGCACTTCTAAAAGCCTACAGCTCAAGGGCTGATGTGCAAATGGTATTCTTGCCTGAACATGCTTTGTTGGCGGTTAATATGCGCGGCGTCACAGGCGATATGACGCTAAACTATAAAGGTCAAGAATATGTTCTGCTAGAACCCACGGGACCAGCACAGTTACCCCTAGGAGAAGTGGCTGACAGCAGTAAGCTGTCTCTTCGCAATAGACAGTTTGATCTATCCACCCTTTGAGCTTTGCCGGTGCGTAGCATATCCATCCTAAAGAATAATCGCAATCGCGTAAATAGTGTTTATCGTCTCTAATAGGCTTGCCAAAAAGTTCTGATACAATTATGGTTATCTTCTGCAATAACTATAATAAGATTTTTGATTTCATGAAAAAATTTACAACATTTATTAACATAATATTAAGCGTCAGCTTGATAACGAGTTTAAGTAGCATTTCGATGTCTGCATCAGCTTATTCACAAGAATCTGAGAGCAGTAATGAAGCTGGCGATGCCAAGGAGAATGATCCACTTAAAAACTGGGATGTCCTCGCGCCTCCAATGAGCCTAAAGCAAGTTAATATTAAGACTAATGAAACCACGTGGTCTAGCCTTGATATTTCGCCTGATGGTAAGCAAATGGTTTTTGATATGCTAGGCGATATTTTTATCGTAAATGCAAAAGGCGGCAAGGCAACCCCGCTGACACAAGATTTCGCTTGGAATATTCAGCCAGCAATTAGTCCCGATGGCTCAAAAGTTGCCTTTGTGTCTGACCGCGACGGATTATCGAACATATGGGTGATGGATATTGATGGTAATAATATTAAGCAAATCACCAAAGAAAAAGAGCATCCTTTACATGCGCCGAAATGGAGTCCTGACTCCCAGTATGTAGTGGTTACAAAAGGTATCATGTCGTCACGCTCGATACCTGCTGGAGAAATTTGGTTATATCATTATAGCGGTGGTGCTGGAGTTGCCATTAAAGAACGCGAAAATGGTAAGGTAGAACAACAAAATATAGCCGACCCGTCGTTTTCACCCAGTGGTCAATATATTTACTATACACAAGATATTAGCCCCGGCTCAAACTTCGAATATAACCGTGACCCGCTTAAATCAATTTTTGCTATTGTTCGCTACGATAGAGAAACGGGCAAAGAAGAGCGTTACATTTCCGGAACTGGCGGGGCAGTTGTGCCAACACCTTCACCCGATGGCAAGCACCTAGCCTTTATCAGGCGTGTCAAAAACAAAACTGTATTGTTTTTAAAAGATATTGAGACTGGATTGGAAGAACCTATCTTTTTTGATTTAGAGCGCGACATGCAGGAAGGCTTTGGCAGTGAAGGTTACTTTGCGTATTTCGACTGGACCCCTAATTCAAAGAATATTGTATTTTGGACCGGCGGTAAATT
>Ga0115567_10006934_pt1 | contig 10776 bp, 7 predicted proteins | sample COGITO_mtgs_1204_2_FD_88679 | JGI IMG/M metagenome (GOLD analysis project Ga0115567, IMG submission 88679) | Pelagic marine microbial communities from North Sea - COGITO_mtgs_120412 | ecosystem: Environmental > Aquatic > Marine > Epipelagic | place: Germany:Helgoland, sampling site Kabeltonne... | reverse complement strand
GCACACGACTGTCATGCCCGGATGTATTAGCCCTTGCTGGGGACCAATTACATGCACTATGCCTTGGTTTTTATGACCTACGGGATATAGCTGAATGCCGTGCTGTGCACAATTTACGGCCAAGGTATTAAGCTGTAACTCATTTTGCGGTCCACAGGCATCTAAGGCTAGAGACTTGGTTGAAATACTATGATCCATAGTGCCGAAGGTTAAATCCGGTCGGCGCACTTTTCGATTCTTTTCGTTCAGTCCAGCGAAGGCCTGAGGAGTGGTTACTTCATGAATTAAGTGACGATCTATATATAATAATAAATCTTCGCCCATATCTTCAACTGTATGCGCATTTAAAATTTTTTCGTACAAGGTAGTAGGCATAATGATGTCCTTACAACTGACTAATAATGTAATCACCCACTTCACTGGTTGATTTGGCTAAGTGTTTGTTTTCAGTTGGCAACAGTTCGCCAGTGAGTATTCCATCGCTAAGTGTTTTTAACACCGCTCGCTCAATGTCGTCAGCGGCTGCTTCAAGACCTAAGCTATAACGCAGCATCATAGCTGCGGAAAGTATTTGCGCGACTGGATTTGCAATGCCTTTGCCAGCAATATCGGGTGCTGAACCGCCAGCAGGCTCGTACATACCGAAACCGTCTTGGTTGATACTTGCCGAGGGTAACAAACCCATCGATCCGGTTATCATTGCGCATTCGTCAGACACTATGTCGCCGAATAAATTTGAACAAAGCATTACATCAAACTGACCAGGATTAGCGACAATTTGCATAGTAGCATTATCTATGTAGATATGTTCTAAGGTCACACTTGGATATTGCGTGGCTACTTCTTCTACAACTTCGCGCCAGAGCCGGCTTGTGACCAGCACGTTAGCTTTATCGACTGAGGTCACTTTATTGCTGCGTTTGGTGGCAGCTTCAAATGCCGATACCGCAATACGACGAATCTCTGCTTTTGAATAGCGCATGGTGTCGAAAGCGTTCATAGCTTCGCCTTCACCTTCGGTACCTTTTGGTTGGCCGAAATAAATACCCGAGGTGAGTTCGCGGACGACTAATATGTCTACATTGTTGTTAGCGATGTCGGCGCGAAGTGGCGACAAGTGCGCTAGGCTTTTATATATTTTAGCTGGCCGCAAATTACTGAATAAATCAAAGTGACTGCGCAAGGCTAACAAAGCCGCACGTTCAGGACGTTTTTCTAGCGGCAGTTTATCCCATTTGGGACCGCCGATAGAGCCGAACAATATAGCGTCAGCGTTTTCACAACCTGATAAGGTCTCTTTGGGCAGCGCTTCTCCATGCGTATCTATTGCATAGCCGCCTACTGCATATTCGGTGCAGTTAAGGGTGAAATTGTGTTTTAGGCAAATAGCGTCCAGTACCTTGCGCGCTTGCTGCATTACTTCTGGGCCAATGCCGTCGCCCGCTAGTACCGCAATTGAATAAGTGGTCATTTATACTCCTGCTATTTTTTCTTGTTTTTGTTGATCAATCTGATCAGCTAAATAGGTGTTATTTAACACAAAAATGAGTGATTTTACGCCAGCATCTACAATGTCAGTTGCCAAGCCTATGCCATTAAAGCGTCTGCCGTTATATTCGACAATAACGCTTACCTGCGCTAGCGCATCAGCGCCTTCACCTTTAGAATCAAGTTTAAAATCGACAATTTCCAGGTCGTGACCATCAATTGCTTTAATAATTGCTTTAAACGCAGCGTCAACAGGTCCGTTGCCCGTTGCTGCTTGCGTGATTTCTTTGTCGCCAGCAAGTAAGGTCACCGTGGCAGTTGGCACAATGTCGTGCCCGGAACTGGCGTGAAGGTAGGTTAATTTATAATGAGCTTGTTCATGTTTTTGTTGATCAAAAAACAATAAAGCTTCTAAATCGTAATCGAAGACCTGACCTTTTTTGTCGGCGAGGCGCACAAATGACTCATAAATATTGTCTAAGTCATATTCATCGGGACCATATCCTAATTCACCTAAACGATGCTTGATCACATGGCGTCCAGAGCGAGAGGTAAGGTTAAGCACGTTTTTATTGATGCCAACGCTTTCAGGCGTCATTATCTCGTAGGTGTTTTGGCCTTTAAGCACGCCGTCTTGATGAATGCCCGAGGAGTGACTAAACGCGTTTGCGCCAACAATGGCCTTATTCGCTTGCACCGGCATACTGCAAAGCTGACTCACAAGCTTAGACGCTTTATGAATTTCTTGAGAATTGATATTAGTGTTAAGGCCAAGTTTTTGGTAACGCGTTTTCAGCGTCATTACTATTTCTTCTAAGGAGCAATTGCCTGCGCGTTCGCCAATACCGTTAATTGTGCATTCAATTTGGCGAGCACCATTTTCAACCGCCGCTAAAGAATTTGCAACGGCTAGCCCAAGGTCGTTATGGCAGTGGACAGAAATAACCGCTTTGTCGATATTAGGCACCCTATTGTACAAGTTACTGATAATGCCGCCAAACTCCGACGGTATGGTATAACCAACAGTGTCTGGAATATTCACAGTAGTGGCGCCAGCGGTAATAGCGGCTTCTACCATTCTGCATAAATAATCTATGTGTGTACGACCTGCATCTTCGCACGAGAATTCAACGTCGTCAGTGTATTTTCTTGCGTGTTTAATAGCTTTTATTGCCATTTCAACCACTTCGTCTTGTGATTTGCGTAGCTTGGTGTCTACGTGAATGTCGCTGGTCGCAATAAAGGTGTGAATTCTAAAGGCCTCGGCTACCGACAAAGCTTCGCCGCAGGCGTCTATATCTTTTGCTAATGCACGTGATAATCCACACACGCGAGCATTTTTAATTTCTTTAGCAATTAGCTGCACCGAAGCAAAGTCGCCCGGCGATGAGACCGGAAAGCCAGCTTCGATAACATCTACGCCAAGGCGTTCAAGCATAAGGGCAATCTGCAGTTTTTCACGCACGTTAAGGCTTGCAGGTAAGGCTTGCTCGCCATCGCGTAAACTGGTGTCGAAGATGATCACTTGATTGTTCATTGTTTCCCCTCTTAGCTATTTAGCGGTAGCGCTGTAGTTTGTCTATTTTAGCAAAAAAAGACATAAAAAAACCCGTGATTAACACGGGTTTTTGAAAGTTTTTTATAAAAGCTACCCGTTCGCTTTCGTCCTAAGCAATAAGAGTAGCAGGATAGAAGTAACGCTTGAGTGCAATACGCCTGAGTTATGTGCGGTCATCTCTAATCCTTTGTCATTACGTTTTCTCGAATGTAACCTTGTTTGGAATAGGCGTCAACTATAAAGTCGCTATTTTTAGGTAATTGAGCATGAACCCTATAACCTCAGAACAATCATCAGCGCGTTTGATGTTCTAATGCGTACTTTCGCTGGCTACTTCGCCAATTAACCGTCGCAACCAAATATGGCCTGTATCGTGGTGAAGAAGAGCGCTCCACGCCATTTTTAGTGCAATAGGCGGAATATCAAAAGGCGGATCAACAATGGTTATGCCGGGATCGTCTTTGAAAATTCTAGCGGCTTTACTGGGCAGGGTAGCGATTAAATTTTGTGACTTCGCCATTTGCAAGGCCGCATGGTAATGACGCGTGAACACTCTGATATCACGCTGCTCTCCAATTTTAGATAATTCAGCGTCGACCCAACCCAATTTTTGTACTTCTGTAGGGTCAATCCCAACACCCACGCCAAATCCTGTTTTACTGACCCAAATATGCTGGCTTGCTAAATAGCCTTTTAAATCAAATTGGTTTGCGATGGGGTGATCGCTTTTCATCACGCATGAAAAGGTGTCGTACCAAATAACTTTTTGATGGAAAGATAAGGGCAACTCTTCGAATCTATTGATTGCCATGTCGACTTTACCTTGCTCTACATCGTGAAAGGTCACGTCGCTTGGCGTGATAAGATCTAAACTAATATTGGGCGCTAGGGCAGTTAGTTTGCTGATTAATCCCAACATAAGAGTCGATTCAGCATAGTCGCTGGTCATTATTCTGAATGTGCGATTACTAGCGCTTGGGTCAAATTCAACTTCAGGCTGAATACTTGATTCGAGCTGGCTAAGCACACTTCGCACAATAGGTTGTAGTTCTAAAGCGCGCTTAGTTGGCGTCATGCCTTCGCTAGTACGCACTAACAGTGGGTCTTTAAATAAATCGCGTAATCGCTTTAAGCCATTGCTCATTGCAGGCTGTGTGATGCTCAATTGATTAGCCGCCTTGGTCACGCTACCTTCGCGTAATAGCACATCTAAATAAACCAGTAGGTTTAAATCAACTTTAGCAATGTTCAATTTAACGCATTCCTTATTTATTAAATGAATTTGCTACATTGTATCAAATTTATGCCTCAACTAGGCATAGTCTTTAGTACTATTCCTGCTTATTGTAATAACCCAGAGTAAGGGGTTTGAATTTATATTCGCTCACTTGTGATAAAGTTTAACGACTAAGGCGGCTGCACAATAGCCACTCAAGATAGACAGACTGCTTGCTTGCACAAGACGAGTTGGCAAGCAGCAGCGCATCTAAGGTTTTAAGCCACAGAATCAAACTGATTCATAGTGTTATCGTTACCAGAAGCCTTCAGCGCTTGGTCCTTCGAGAAGTATTCTTTGTGTGTGTCGCCTAAATCAGAGCCAGCCATTGCCTGATGCTTAACGCAGGCTAAACCTTGGCGGATTTCTTCACGTTGAACCCCCTTAACATATGCGAGCATACCTTCATCTCCAAAGTAACCTTTTGCCAAGTTGTCGGTTGACAGAGCGGCTGTATGGTAAGTTGGTAGCGTGATCAAGTGATGAAATATTCCCGCGGTCTTGGCTGCTTCTTGCTGGAAATTTTTAATTTTGTGATCGGCTTCTAAGGCTAGTTCGGTGTTATCGTAAGTGGCCGACATGAGCGCTGATCTATCGTAGTCGTTAACGTCCTTACCAGCTTCATGCCATGCATCGAACACCTGCTGACGGAAACTCAAGGTCCAATTAAACGACGGGGAATTGTTATAAACGAGCTTAGCATTAGGTACAACTCGTTTAATTGCGTTTACCATATCTGCAATTTGACCAATATGAGGCTTTTCAGTCTCTATCCACAGAAGATCAGCGCCGTTTTGCAAAGACGTGATGCAGTCTAATACTACTCTGTCAAAGCCCGTATTATCTTTGAATTTATAAAGACCATTTGGCAAGCGAGTTGGCTTAGCTAATTTGCCGTTTAGTTTCATAACTGTGTCGCCATCTTGTAAATCGTCAATTGAATTAACGGGCGTGGTATCTAAGAATGCGTTATATTGTTGCGCTAAATCATTGGTTTGCTGCGACACAGGAATTTTTTGAGTAAGGCCTGCACCCAATGAGTCGGTTCTTGCTACAATAACGCCATCGTCTACGCCGAGTTCTAGAAACGCATATCTAACGGCGTTTATTTTTGCTAAAAAATCTTCATGTGGAACGGTGACTTTGCCGTCTTGATGTCCACATTGTTTGGCGTCTGAAACCTGATTCTCAATTTGAATACAACAAGCACCTGCCTCAATCATTTTTTTCGCTAATAAGTACGTTGCTTCTTCGTTCCCAAATCCTGCGTCAATATCGGCGATAATAGGCACAACGTGGGTTTCAAAGTTTTCAATGTCGTTCTCAATTTGAGCTGTATCACTGCCTTTTGCCGTGGCTTGGTCGAGTTTTTTGAAGAGATCGCCTAATTCACGTGCATCGGCTTGACGCAAAAACGTATATAGCTCTTCAATAAGCGCCGGTACACTCGTCTTTTCGTGCATAGACTGGTCTGGCAGAGGACCAAACTCTGAGCGCATTGCTGCAACCATCCAACCCGACAAGTACAAGTACGATTTTGCCGTAGTACCTTGATGCTTCTTAACTGACAGCATTTTTTGTTGGCCTATAAAGCCATGCCAGCAGCCTAGAGATTGCGTGTATTGACTATGGTCGTTGTCGTAGTCGCTCATATCTTGGCGCATTATTGCGGCGGTGTATTTGGCTATGTCTAGACCCGTTTTAAACTTGTTTTGTAGCTGCATTCTAGCTGCGTCTACTGGATTTATGGCCTGCCATGTTTTTTGCTGTTGCTGCAGTTTCGATAATGTTTGGATGCTCTGTTGATAATTTGTCATGGTGCTTCCCTAAATCGTGTTAATAAACGTTTCGAATGTTTAAAAGTGACGCCGAATTGGCGATGCTTTGTAAACGACACAATTATCGTAGGCGTCTTTTTAGAATAAGTGTAGGTAATTTTTGTTATCTTCATCATTCATTCAATGAATGAAAGGGGTGTATGTTAATCTGAGGTATTTTAAGTTTCGCTGCTTGGCCCACAAACATTTTGTTGTATACTTAAGAAATAATTCATTCATCTATCGCCACACTTTGGCGACTATCGGCTTACATAGGAAAAGCTATGACTAACAAACTCTTAACGACGTTTACAAAGCTTGCGACCGTCACTGCAGCGACTTTTTTATTAGGTGGCTGCGTTATTGTAGATTCAGACAACTCGTCGTCTCGTATGAACCAGAAAAAAAACATTGCCGCTGCTGCTGACGCCCCGAAAAATATTATTATGGTGGTGGCAGACGGGATGGGCCCAGCTTATGTTACCGCTTATCGCAATTACATGGACGATCCAAATACTGTTGAAGTAGAAACGACTATTTTAGACCAAATATTGGTAGGCACTTCGCGTACCTATCCGCATCAGCAATCAGGCTTTGTTACCGACTCAGCGGCAAGCGCAACGGCAATGTCTACCGGAGTAAAGACTTACAATGGTGCAATTGGCGTTGATATAAATAAACAAGCGCTTGAAACAGTGCTGCATAGAGCTCGTAAACTCGGCTTAAAAACTGGCTTGGCAGTTACCTCGCACATTGTGCATGCAACACCTGCGTCTTATATGGTGGCAAATGAAGCACGCGGTAATTACTCCGAAATAGCAGACAGTTTTTATGATGATAGAATAAATGGTGAACATTTAGCTGACATTATGTTGGGTGCAGGTTGGGGCCACTTTCTTCGAGAAGACCGTAATATTGTCGAATTATTTAAAGCCGACGGCTACCAGTATCTCGATAAATATGACCAACTGTCTACAATTGACCCAGCTACGCCAGTGTTAGGATTATTTGGCGACGCCAGTTTGCCGTGGGCTTTAGACGATAGCGATCCGCTGAGGCTGCACACATTAACAAAAGCTGTTGTGCCCTACTTAGCTGCCGACACCGAAGACTCGGGTTACTTCTTGTTGTTAGAAGCAAGCCAAGTAGATTGGGCTGGCCATGCTAACGATATTGCATCTGCTATGGCGGAAATGCACGATTTAGCAAATACCATGGAATACTTATATGACTATGTCAAAAATCATCCAGACACCTTAGTTGTGCTTACTGCAGATCACAGCACTGGCGGCTTAACGATTGGCGCCGGTGGCGATTATAGATGGGAGCCATCGTTTATTAAATCTTTCAATAAATCGATATCCAGTATGGCGAAGGAAATACATGATCAAGCCAACCAAGGTCAGTATGTATCAGACTCATTTGGTTTTGAGCTTAATGCGGCAGAAATAGAAAGTCTTAGTGTGATTAACAAGGATATGGACGTCCGCGCAGTAGAAGCCGTATTAAAGTCTATTGTCGATAAGCGCACCAATACCGGCTGGACCACTTCAGGACATACCGGCATAGATGTAGATGTATTTGCGTTTGGGCCTGGTGCAGAAATATTTGCAGGTAATCAAAACAATACCGACCTTGCAAAGAAAATATTTATGTTACTCGATAAAGCACATTAGCTTCGTTTATTGCATAAAAAGTTTGCATAAAAAATGCCTGTTTTGAACAGGCATTTTTTTTAAAGCAATTTGCTTGACTCACTGCTGCATAAAATCTTCAACCGGATCGCCGGTTACCTTTGATATCTGTTTAAATAAATAGACCAGCGCAGTAATCAACAGAACCATACTTGGGATGACAATCACCGGATAACTTAATGCGGTCATTCTGCCTAATTCTTCAGTGTAGGCGGTAGTGCCCGGCTCTGATACTAATATCCATTTGGCTAACCCATAGTTCAAAACCGCAGAAAGAAAAAACGAGCTGGCGACTATATAAGAACTCACGGCGACTTTAGATTTAAAAAGTTCAACCACTTGTTTCTCTTCAAGTCGCTTATTGAGCTTGTCCCAGTTAATTAGCTGATCATTGAGTATTAGCGCTTTGACTAAGGGCTTTTTGGTAAATTGAGTAATTAACACGGCCAAGCCAATCGCCGCGGGTATTGTTGCTTCTTTAATAGCCATGTATTCAGCGGGTAGCTTAAGTAAGCTTATACCACCAGTAAGCAATACGCTAACAATGCCCAGCACTGAAAACAAATTTACTTTTTTAGTTTTCTTTAATTCTAATAGACCATAGCTTAGCGGAAAAGCTAAAGCGGCAACCACGCTCCATGCGGGCCCAAGGTACTCATCGCTACTTGCATAGGTCATGATAAGAACAGGGATCGCGATGTTGAAAATAAGATTTCCAAAAAAACCTGACTGTTGTTTCGTCGCGTTTTCAGTCACTAACATTTACTCTACTGCTAAGAAGGGCGCCCATTTTAAGCTGAATATCCCGAGCTTGTCACCTTAATTTAGTTTAACCACCCTGATTTAACAATTGCTAAGGCAAATCAGTATTGATAAACGCAGCCCAATCTATATTGCGTATACGATTTTCAGCGATATAAAATATTTTGTCTCCTGCGTTTAAGGTGGAGGTGAGTGGTGGATTAACAATAATTTTATGAATGTCGTGATTACCCGCAACGCCAATAAATATAGCGTCGTAGTCGGTTTTAAGCTGATAAAACAGATTTTTAACACTAATAGCATCTACGCTCTCAGGTATGGTGGCCGAAAACTGTGCTTGTCCTTCATCCACATCGAGTAAATCGTGGTGGAGCAAACTTGAGCCTGGGTCAAATGCCGATTTAGCTAACATTTCAACCGCAACACTAGGCGTACATTCAATCTCAGGGCAGTGTTGCTGTAATAAAGGCACTAAATTTTCGTCCTCAAAATAAGCGACTTTATGTGCTTTATTATTGCGTTTTGAGCAATACAACGCGGTTGTCATGGTCATGTCGTCGCGCGGATTGTCTATTACAATCGTGGAAGCCGTTTCTACACAAGCTTTATCCATATCTTCGTCGGTATTGAAAGAATCGACATGCACAAACTCTATTTGAGAAGGAAATGGATTCGTAATATCGGCCCGTACACAGAGCACAATTTCGGGGTTGTCTATCGAATTGGATTTTTCAATGAGTAGCAGCTTTATCAGTTGCTCGGTACGTTTCCCATTCCAGCCAATTACTAATACGTGGTTACTTACATTTAAGGCATTCAAACCTTTTGCTCCTCTTTGCCATTGTAAACTTACCCAACTTGCTACTCTTCCCAGCACTAGGGCAAATATTGATAGCCCCATAGGAATTACATAAAACGCCACCAGCCACTTACCAGCGACAGTAGTGGGCGACATATCGCCATAGCCAACGGTTGAACCGGTGACTATTAACCAATATACGTAGTCATGTATATTTAGTAAGCCCTCCTCACCTGCCAAATATAAAAATAAATAAGTCGACACCGCGTAGAACAACAGCATTGCCGCCACTACATACCAGCGCATGTTAGAAAAATACTGCGTCATTAATTTTCTGACTTTGGTCCAAGTCTGCATACGGGCTCAATTGAGTAGTGAAATTACTTTTGTGGGGCTAGTGTGGAAAATTTTTTAGCTAAACACAAGGCTTGATGACATTTTATTATGGCGATATGTTTTAGGAGAAATATTCAAAATTTAAAAACTGCAGCGACTAGAAAAAACAAACCCGGCACAAAAGGCCGGGCAAAAAGTGACATTGGGAGATGCCTGAAACTTTCACAAGCATAGTTCAATCGGGTATACTGCGCACCCTTTTGCGGGTATGTATACTTAGCATTAGGTATCTTTAAAAATACGCAAATCTAACGCTAGGGTTTGCTTCAAAACAGAGAATTTGCTTAGCAATATTATTTATGAAATTAACAGACTTCGATTTTGATTTACCCGAAAAGCTTATAGCCAAATACCCAGCACCTCAGCGCTCAGCATCTAGAATGCTCACCTTAGATGGCGCCACAGGGACAGTTGAACATGCACAATTTACCGACATTCTCAACATGGTAGAGTCTGGCGATTTACTTGTGTTTAATAACACTCGGGTGATACCCGCGCGCTTATATGGGCGAAAAGAATCGGGAGGAAAAATAGAGGTAATGCTGGAAAGAGTGTTAAGCGATAATACCGCGTTAGCTCATATTCGCGCGAGCAAGTCGCCAAAAGAGGGCAGCAAATTAATCCTCGAAGGTGATGTACATGTCTCGGTGCTTGGTCGTAAAGACGCGCTATTTCACATAGCGTTTAATGTTGTGACGCATGGGCAGCAAAGCATTTTTGAGTTGCTCGAACAATATGGCCATATGCCATTGCCGCCTTATATAGATAGGCCAGATGAAGACTCAGACAAAGAGCGTTATCAAACCGTTTATAACGAAAAGCCCGGCGCAGTTGCCGCGCCCACCGCGGGCTTGCATTTCACCTGCGAGATGCTCGAAAAGCTGCCTCATACTTCGGTGACGCTCCATGTTGGAGTGGGCACCTTCCGACCGGTGACAGTCGAGCGGATTGAGGACCATCGCATGCATGCGGAATCTTATGCTATC
>Ga0115567_10006931_pt1 | contig 10778 bp, 9 predicted proteins | sample COGITO_mtgs_1204_2_FD_88679 | JGI IMG/M metagenome (GOLD analysis project Ga0115567, IMG submission 88679) | Pelagic marine microbial communities from North Sea - COGITO_mtgs_120412 | ecosystem: Environmental > Aquatic > Marine > Epipelagic | place: Germany:Helgoland, sampling site Kabeltonne... | reverse complement strand
CGGTGGTTGCCTTATCGTTCAGTCGCTACGACTTCTCCCAGCCTTTCACCCGTATTTCGGTGTTTGACTCCATCCTGCATTACAACGCAGAGATCGGCGCCGAACAGCTGGCCGACGAGCAGGGCGCCCGCACAATTGCCAGAGGCCTTGGCATTGAGCTGAAAGACAGCTGGGGCCTGGGCAAGGTGCAGATCGAGATTTTCGAGAAGACGGTGGAGCACCGGCTGGATCAGCCGACCTTCATCACCGCCTATCCCACCGAAGTCTCACCGCTGGCGCGACGCAGTGATAACGATCCCTTCGTTGCGGACCGCTTCGAGTTTTTTGTCGGCGGGCGCGAAATTGCCAACGGTTTCTCCGAGCTCAACGACGCCGAAGATCAGGCCGAGCGCTTCCGCGAGCAGGTGGCTGAGAAAGACGCCGGTGACGAAGAAGCCATGCACTACGATCACGACTACGTGCGGGCGCTGGAATACGGGATGCCCCCGACGGCCGGTGAGGGCATCGGCATCGACCGGCTGGTCATGCTGTTGACCAACTCTCCCTCGATCCGTGATGTACTGCTGTTTCCGCACATGCGGCCAGAGTAGAGAGTGGGGAGTAGAGCGGGAGTTGCGGCGCTGCAATGGTGTTACACTGCAAACCCGACGGAGTGGGAAAGGATCCTATGGCAGTACTGACTAAACGCCTGCCGGCGATCGCGCTACTGGTAGTCACCAGCGCCCTGTTGCAGGCCTGTGTTCCCATTCCGGCGTCCACAGAGAACCCTCCTGACGCTGACCAGGGGGCGGCAGGCACTGCCGCTGCGGACCCGCCATCGGATGACGTCGCCGCTGGGCAGAAAGTTCCCGAATTGACTTTGAACCTGCCTGCAAGCAAGGACTGCCAGTGTGTCGCTCCGCAAGACGGGCCTGATCACACCTTCCTGGAACGAGGCTACACAGCCCTGGCGCAGGGTGATCATATTGAGGCGGTGCAGCACTTCCAGCGCTACCAGCGGCTGGAGGATTCACCGCTGTCTGACTGGGAAGCAGGGATGGCCATAGCCTATGTCAGTATGTTGCCCACCAGCCCGTTTTTTGACCCCGAAGCGGCGCGCAAGACCTATCGGCGCCTCAATAAATTGCTGACCCCCCAATGGCAAACACGGCTCCATGAAAAGAGCCTGTTAATGCGGGAGTCACTGGAAACGTTTGTTGTGCTCGATCGGCACATTGCGGACCTGGAAGCGAACAATGCCACTCTCAAGCAAGACCTGGAAAAACGCGAAGAAGCGCTCAGGCGCTTGCGTGAGCTGACCCTGGGACAGAGGGGAGCAAGACAGTAAAGGTGGAGCCATTGTCCCGCTCGCTGCTGACGGTAATGCTGCCTCCCATCAATTCGCAATAGTCGCGACAAATCGCCAGGCCCAGTCCGGTACCGCCGTAGTTGGCGCTGGTTGACGAGTCTGCCTGGACAAACGCCTCGAACACCCGGGCCTGTTCCTCGTCGCTCATGCCAATACCGTTATCGCGCACAGTGAATTCGAGCCAGCCCCGGCGCTCCGTCACAATCCGTGCCGATACGGTGATGGTGCCGCCGTCAGTGAACTTGCTCGCGTTGCTCAACAGGTTGAGGAATATCTGTCGGAATTTGGTGGCGTCGTTATTCAGAGCCGGCAACTGTTCGAACCCTTCCAGGCTCAGGGTGTTGCTGCGCTCCCTAACCAGGGGTTCGAGCGATTCACACACCTGCTGCAGGACCTCGGCGGGGCTGAACTCCTCGCTGTGCAGTGACATCTTGCCGGTCTCGATTTTGGACAGGTCGAGAATGTCGTTGATCAGGGACAGCAACTGCCGTCCCGAAAGCACAATTTTATCGAGATCGCGCTGAAACTGGTCCCGGTCGACCTCGGTGTCATCATCCAGTTCATCGTGCAGCATTTCGCTGTAGCCAATAATGGCATTGAGGGGCGTGCGTAATTCGTGGCTGACATTGGCCAGGAAGATACTCTTGGCGGCGTTGGCCTCATCCGCGGACTCCTTGGCCTGGCGCACATCGTAGATAGCGTTGCGCAACTTGTCGGACATGTCATTGAAGGCCGTTGCCAGGTCGCCCAGTTCCCCCTTGTCGTCTATGTTTTCGATGCGATAGTTCAGTTCGCCGCTGCCGATGCGCTGGGTGCCGGTTTTCAAGCGCTTCAGGGAGCGGTTGGTGTAACGCACCAGGAAAAAACCCAGGGTTGCGGTAAGAAAAATGGAAGCCAAAAAACCGATCACTGTAATACGGTCGGTCAGGGCGATGGTGCGATCAATGATATTGGCGCGCTGGACCGCGATGAAGGCCTGGCGTTGCTCCAGTTCTTTCAGCCGCTGGTTGGCCTCCAGAAAGGGAATGGGATCGTCCATGTCTGCTTTGAAGTCGGGGTCGTTGTAGTTGCGATAGAACGCCAGCCAACCTTCCAGCAGGGCGCTGCTGCTCTGCCACAGTTTCTGGTAGTGGTGCTGGGTCACCTCGTGGCTGAGATCACCCAGGTGCCGCACATTATTGCGTATACCGGTGATATCGGTTTCGGCCTGGGACAGCTCCTCCGGGTCGAGCTGGTCCTGGGTCGTTTCACGCAGTGTCGCCAGGACCAGAATCTGCTGGCGCTGGTTGTCCAGCTGCTGCTCTACTTCCGTCGACAACTGCGCCGCGGTGACCGAATTGCGGTAGGCGATCATGCTCTCGTTCCGCGCGTAGCTGCCCCAGAAATGGGTGCCCACATTGGCTGCGAACAGAATCAGGATGGTAAACAGGGAGAGGGTAAGTCGGCGGCGTAAGCTCATGCCCTGGCCAGCTTCTCAATTTTCGCCAACAGCTCGGGGAAGTCGATCGGCTTGGTGGCGAAATCGTCGCAGCCGGCCTCAAGAGCGTGAATCCGGTCGGCCTCCATGGCGTGTGCGGTCAGCGCAATGATCGGAATATGGCGCAACTGTTCGTTGTCTCGCGCTTCGCGGCAGGCGGTCCAGCCATCCTTCACCGGCAGATTCATGTCCATCAGCACCACTGAGGGCGCGTGTTCCGCCATCAGCTTCAGTGCCTGTTCACCATCGACCGCGGCAATGACAGTCAGACCGGCGCGATTGAGCCGTCGGGTCAGCATATCGCGATTGAGTTCATTGTCTTCAACCAGCAGTACCGGGCTGCTCTTATTCATAGCTCGACCTCCACCAGTCGGTGTACTACCACGGCCTGATTGATGCCCTTGACCTTGAGGGAGCGCCGGTCGGTGACGGCGTACAGTCCGTCGAGTTTTTGCAAGGTGCTGTCGGACAGCAGGATTTCGCCTCCGGCGCAATGATCCTCAATGCGCGAAGTCACGTTCATTGGATGACCGACAAAGCCGTACTTGCTGCGCCGCTCGGAGCCGATATTGCCGGCGATGACTGAACCGGTGTTGAGCGCGATACCGGTCTGTACTTCCGGCAGGCCCTCCGCGCGGTTCTCGGCGTTGATATCGGCCATTGCTGCCTGCATCGCCTGGGCGCAGCGTACTGCGCGCCCGGCGTCGTCCTCGCGCTCCAGCGGGGCACCGAAAACGGCGAGAATGGCGTCGCCCAGAAACTCATCGATCGTTCCGTGGTGAGCCATGATGATGTCGGTCATTGTACCCAGGTAGCGATTCAGCATTTTAACCACCTGATCTGGTGCGAGGTGCTCGCTGAGCGTAGTGAAGCCGCGGATGTCGGACATCATGATGGTCACTTCGCGGAGGTCGCCACCCAGCTCCAGGCCCTCGGGGCGCTCCAGAATGTCGGTCACGATTTCGTCGGACAGGTAGCGCCCGAATGTGGCGCGGATGAACTTCTCGTTGCGCTCAAGCTGGTGCCGATAGAGCTCTTCCCGATCGTGCCAGCGTTTGCGCTCGATGCCGGCTTTGATACGCGCCTGCAGTAGCACCGGGTTGAAGGGCTTGAACAGGTAGTCGTCGGCGCCGGCCTCAATGCATTCGATGATGTCTTCCATATCCTGATGACCGGAAATCACAATGACGGGCGTAGCCCGCCAGTCCTCGTGTTCCTTGATCCGTCGCAACACTTCGCGGCCGTCCATGCCCGGCATCACCAGATCCAGCAGTACCACATCAACATCGGCCTGCTCCAGGGTTTTCAGGGCTTCTTCGCCGGTCGCAGCAGTCACCACCAAATGGCCGGAACGAGACAGGTAGCGCGCCACCAGCTCACGGTTTTCCTGACGGTCGTCTACGGCGAGAATAAAGCCAGGATCTGAACTGATGGCTGTACTTCGGACTCTGGCAGAGCTTTCGCCGCCGGCATCGGCGGTCTGAATGGTCATCAACAAGCGCGTCAGACTGTCTCCCAGGTCGGGCTGGTCGGGGCTCACATCTTCCTGCAGCATTTCGGCGTAGCCGCGGATAGCGGCCAGCACGTTCATCAAATCGTGCCGGCTGGTTTTGTCTGTGAGTTGGTCGTGACTCGAATGTGCGCTACTCTCGAGACTTCGCTCCAGGCGATTTGCCCCCTCGAACAACTTGCTGAAATCTTCCCGGGCTGTTTCATCGAGTGAGGATTCCAGCTGGGTGAAAAGCTGCCGCAACTCGATCAGCGTGCGCAGTAGGGCATCGCTCCAGAGGGCGGTTGACTGGTGGGGAATGCTGCTCACGTCGTGGAAATTCCTGCTTCTGGGTACCGGGTGTGAGTATAACGAGGGCGACGCCAGTGTGGAAACGGCGTCTCAATTCGTTACATGGGGTGTGAGCTGCTGTTTTGTGCCTCACGGGTGCGCATCCATAGGAGTTTGGGTTACTATTGTGACCGTAGCTTCAGGGACAAGGCTAATCATGGGGCAGGTACAGAACGAATGTTGCAACAAGTAGAAATCTTTCAAGGGCTTTCCCGGGAAGAATTGGACGCGCTGGCGTCAAGCAGTACCAGTCGGTCGTTTCCGAAAAACACCGTGGTCATTCACGAGAACGACCCGGCGGATTCTCTGTTTATAATTGAGTCCGGCAGAGTCAAGGTGTACTGCAGCGACAAAAACGGCAAGGAGTTCATCATGAACACCCAGGGTGCCGGCGACTACTTCGGCGAACTGGCTTTGCTGGATGATTCGGTGCGCTCCGCTTCTGTTCGAACCGTAGAGAAATCGAGCTTCTGTATCATCTATAAAGAGGAGTTCAGCCGGGTGCTGGATGAGTACCCGAATATCTCACGCCAGTTGATCCGCAATCTCGCCCAGCGGGTGCGCAAACTCACCGCCGATGTCAAAAGCCTGGCTCTGCAGGACGTCTATGGCCGGGTGGCCAATGTTCTGATGGACCTGTCCGAAGAGCGCGGTGACGGGACCCTCTACATCCCCGAGAAGCTCACCCAGCAGGACATTGCTGACCGGGTCGGCGCTTCGCGGGAAATGGTGGCGCGCATTCTCAAGGACCTCACTATCGGTGAGTACATACGCTTTGAAGGCCGGCATATTATAATTAATACTCGCTTACCGGCGAAGTACTGATCACTTCGACAGCTCGTCCTGTCAATCGCCGGTGATCCGACTTTCTTGCCATAAAACTCCCGGCAGAGCCCAGCTTCGCTGCTAGGCTGGTAATTGATCACCAGCGCTGACGGGAGGGCTTGAAATGCCGCAGAAGTATGATGTTACTGAACGGGTCCTGATTGGCAGTGCTTCAGTGACTCTACTGATGATCGTCGCGGTCTTTCTCGGCGCCTGAAACCCGCTCCACCTTCAACACCAATTTACCTCTGGCCAGTCGCGCCGCAACGGAATCGCCCGGTTTAACGGCCCTGCTGTCGCGCAGTACGGCGCCATCGGCTGTTGTGATTACGGCATAGCCGCGATCCAGAGTGGCCAGAGGGCTCACCGAATCCAGCAGTTTCGCCAGCTGGGCCAACTGATTGCCGGCCTGCTGCAGCTTGCGCTGCATACCCGCCTCGAGGCGTTGGCGCGCCCTATCCAGGTCGCGTTGCAATTGTTGTATACGGGGTTGTGGCGAATTGGCCAACAAGCGGTTTTGCAGCAATTGCAGTTGTGCCCGTCGCCGCTCCAGCTGAGTGTTTTGCGCCCGCAGCAAGCGCTGTTCCAACTCATCCAGGCGTTGGGCCTGTTCTCGCAACTGCTGTCCCGGGTGGCGCAGCCGTTTGCGCAGCTGATCCAGCTCCCGCCTGGCATCGGAGAGTTTGCGCTGCATCTGGCGTTGCAGGTTCAGTTCCAGGGTGCGCAGGCGCTCCAGCCACTCCGTCTTGTCCGGACTCAATAGTTCTGCCGCAGCCGATGGTGTGGCGGCCCGGGCATCTGCGGTCATATCGGCGATGGTGAAATCGACTTCGTGACCTACCGCGCTGACAATGGGCAGTGCGCTGGCGGCAATGGCTCTCGCCACGATCTCCTCGTTGAATGCCCACAGGTCCTCCAGCGACCCACCGCCCCGACCCACGATGATGGCATCGAGATGGATTTTTCCTTCATTGTGTAGACGATTGGCCCGCTCTATGGCGGCGGCGATTTCACCCGCGGCAGCGTCGCCCTGGACGGCGACCGGGAGTATGCAGACTTCGATCGCCGGCCAGCGGCGCTCTAGCACAGTCAGGATATCGTGGATCGCGGCGCCGGTGGCGGAGGTCACCACGCCGAGACGGGAGACCCGCTGTGGCAGCGCCTGTTTGCGCCCCGGCTCGAACAGTCCCTCCGCCAGCAATTTGGCCTTTAGCTGCTCAAAATCTGCCTGCAGCGCCCCGGCGCCGGCCTGCTCCATGTGCTCCACAATCAGCTGAAACTCGCCGCGTCCCTCGTACAGTGAAACCCTGCAGCGCAGGCGGATGGCGCTGCCGTTGTCGGGGGTAAATCGCACCCGCTGGTTGCGGTTGCGGAACATGGCGCAGCGCACTTGTGCTGCGCCATCTTTCAGTGAGAAATACCAGTGGCCGGAGGAGGGCGCGGCAAAATTGCTGACCTCCCCTTCGACCCACACGAAATCGAAGTTGGATTCGAGCAGGCTGCGCACCTGCCGGTTGAGCTGGCTGACCGTCAGGGTCTCAGGAGTCGGCGTCTGAAAGGGGCTGTTTGAGGAATTTGACACTATCGGGAAGCTGCGCGAAACACGGGTCTCTGGTTTACCTGAGGTGGGTCGAGGATTTATAATTGCACGTTTAACTTCAACCTGCCAGCCGGAGACCACCACTTATGCTGCGTATTGCCCAGGAAGCCCTGACTTTCGATGATGTACTGCTACTGCCGGGCTATTCTGAGGTAGTGGCCACTGACGTCTCGCTGAAGACCCGCCTCACCCGCGGCATCGAGCTTAACATTCCGCTGGTGTCCGCTGCCATGGATACCGTCACCGAGGCGCGCCTGGCCATTGCGATGGCTCAGGAAGGCGGCATCGGCATCATCCACAAGAGTATGACCATTGCTGAGCAGGCCGAGCAAGTGCGGCGCGTGAAAAAGTTCGAAAGCGGCGTGGTCAAGGATCCCATCACCATACAACAGGGTGCCACCATCGCGGAGCTGAACGAACTGACCAGCGCCCACGGCATCTCCGGTGTCCCGGTACTCGACGGCACCGACCTGGTGGGTATAGTCACCCGCCGCGATGTGCGTTTTGAGTCCGACCCCACCAAGCTGGTGTCCAACATTATGACGCCCCGCGAACAGTTGGTCACCGTCAAGGAAGGCGCCAGTGCCGAGGAAGTGCAAAGCCTGCTGCATCAACACCGGATTGAAAAAATCCTGGTGGTCAATGACAGCTTTGACCTGTGCGGCATGATTACGGTCAAGGATTTCGACAAGGCCGAGAGTTTTCCCCACGCCTGTAAGGACTCTCACGGCCAGTTGCGCGTGGGTGCTTCAGTAGGCACCAGCCCCGACACTGATGATCGCGTGGCGGCCCTGGTGCGCGCGGGGGTGGATGTATTGGTAGTCGATACCGCCCACGGCCACTCGCGCAACGTGATTGAGCGCGTGCGCAAAATCAAGGACGAGTATCCGTCGATTCAGGTGATCGGTGGCAATATCGCAACCGGTGAGGCCGCCCTGGCCCTGGCCGAAGCCGGCGCCGATGGCGTGAAAGTGGGCATCGGTCCCGGCTCCATATGCACCACCCGCATCGTGACCGGCACCGGCGTACCGCAGATTTCCGCCATAGCCAATGTAATTTCGGCCCTGCAGGACCACGACATTCCGGTTATCGCTGACGGCGGTATCCGCTTCTCCGGTGATATCGCCAAAGCCCTGGTGGCCGGCGCCCACGCCATCATGATGGGCAGCATGTTTGCCGGTACTGAAGAGGCTCCCGGAGAAGTAGAGCTGTACCAGGGGCGCACTTACAAGGCTTACCGCGGCATGGGCTCGCTGGGCGCCATGTCCCAAACCCAGGGTTCTTCTGATCGCTATTTCCAGGATGCCAGCAAAGGCGCCGAAAAGTTGGTGCCCGAAGGTATCGAAGGCCGAGTCCCCTACAAGGGACCAGTGTCTGCGATCATCCACCAGTTGATGGGCGGGGTGCGTTCAGCCATGGGTTATACCGGCAGCTCCACCATCGACGATATGCGTACCCGGCCCGAGTTCGTGCGCGTCACCAGCGCCGGGATGTCGGAGAGCCATGTGCATGACGTCTCCATCACCAAGGAGGCGCCGAACTACCCGGTGCGATAGTTTTGCGAGGCTCCTCGCCCTGGCGTCGCCAGGGAGCAATCCATCGTCAGGGGAGCACCCATCGGCGGGGAGCAAGGCGTAACCATGGGAGCAAGCCACAACCATGGGAGCAAGCCATGACCATGGGAGCAAGCCATAACCGTGAGAGTCATCCCCGCGAAGGCGGGGATCCATTGTTGTTACCACGTAATTCGAGGGTCCCGCCAGTGCGGGTTCAACCAGGCAAGTTTCACTACAGAGCCCAGACATGACGCAAAACATCCATAACAGCAAAATCCTCATCCTCGATTTTGGCTCCCAGTACACCCAGCTGATTGCCCGGCGGGTGCGCGAGGTGGGGGTCTACAGTGAGATCCGCGCCTGGGACATGAGCGATGAAGAAATTCGGGAGTTCAACCCCAACGGGATTGTTCTCTCTGGTGGACCCGAGTCGGTCGCAGCTCAAGACTCCCCCCGCGCGTCACAGCTGGTGTTTGAACTGGATATCCCGGTATTGGGTATCTGTTATGGCATGCAGACCATGGCCGAGCAGTTTGGCGGCCGGGTGTCTCCCTCACCCACCAGCGAGTTCGGCTATGCCCAGATTCGCCAGGTGGGCAATGGCGGGCTGTTGCACGACATACGCGATCATATCGCGGACAACGGCACTCCCCTGCTGGACGTGTGGATGAGTCATGGTGACAAGGTTTCTGAATTGCCGGAAGGTTTCGAGGTGATCGCGGAAACCGATTCCTGCCCTATTGCCGGTATGGCCCACAAAGAGAAGCCTTTCTTCGGCATCCAGTTTCATCCTGAGGTGACTCACACCCTCCAGGGCAAACGCATCATCGAACACTTCGCTTTGGAGCAGTGCGGCTGCGACGCTCTGTGGACCGCGGCTAATATCGTCGAGGACGCCGTCGCCCGAGTGCGCGAGCAAGTGGGTTCAGACAAGGTCCTGCTGGGTCTGTCGGGAGGCGTGGATTCTTCGGTGGTGGCGGCCCTGCTGCACAAGGCGATCGGCGGCCAGCTGACCTGCGTATTTGTGGACAACGGTTTGCTGCGTCTGAACGAGGGCGACCAGGTCATGAAAATGTTCGCGGATAATATGGGGGTGAAGGTGATTCGCGCCGATCGCGAAGCGCTGTTCCTGGGCAATCTGGCGGGTGAAAACGACCCCGAAGCCAAACGCAAGATCATCGGTAACACTTTCATCGAAGTGTTTGACGAAGAGGCGACCAGAATCACCGATGTGAAGTGGCTGGCGCAGGGCACCATATATCCGGATGTGATCGAATCCGCCGGCGCCAAAACCGGCAAGGCGCACGTGATCAAGTCACACCACAACGTGGGTGGGCTGCCCGACGATATGGCGCTGGAACTGGTAGAGCCACTGCGGGAATTGTTCAAAGACGAGGTGCGCCAGATTGGTCTGGAGCTCGGCCTGCCGTATGACATGGTGTATCGCCACCCCTTCCCCGGCCCTGGCTTGGGGGTTCGTATTCTGGGCGAAGTAAAGAAGGAATACGCCAACCTGTTGCGTGAAGCCGATGCCATCTTTATCGAAGAACTCCGCGCCGCCGATTGGTACCACAAAACCAGTCAGGCCTTTGCGGTGTTCCTGCCGGTAAAATCAGTCGGAGTGGTGGGTGACGGCCGACGCTACGAGTGGGTGATTGCCCTGCGCGCAGTGGAGACCGTAGACTTTATGACAGCGCGCTGGGCACACTTGCCTTACGACCTGCTGGAGAAAGTGTCCAATCGCATCATCAATGAAATATCTGGCGTGAGCCGAGTGACTTATGACGTGAGCAGCAAACCGCCGGCGACGATCGAGTGGGAATGATTTCACGTCTGGCACTGGCTGGCACCTGCAAGAAAAAATCTCATAAAAACACTATAAAAATAGAGTTATTATCCTTTTTGTCTAGCAACGACTGGCACTCTCTGGCACCTCCAAGCAAACTTTTTCAATGGTATAAAACATGGTACTGTTCTTTGGAATGTCAGGGCCAAGAAAAAATACCATGCTACTTTTTCAAGTGCACCCATGGTATTAAATTCAGTTAACTCCCTGATATAAAAGAAGATATACGAGATAAATATACCATATAGGATCATGGTATTTTTCCTACGGGAGGACTTGTGATGCT
>Ga0115567_10006928_pt1 | contig 10780 bp, 8 predicted proteins | sample COGITO_mtgs_1204_2_FD_88679 | JGI IMG/M metagenome (GOLD analysis project Ga0115567, IMG submission 88679) | Pelagic marine microbial communities from North Sea - COGITO_mtgs_120412 | ecosystem: Environmental > Aquatic > Marine > Epipelagic | place: Germany:Helgoland, sampling site Kabeltonne... | reverse complement strand
TGCTTTGGTGATCGGCGGGCTTACTGTCATTTGCGCGGCTCCACCAGCAATCGTCAAAAACCCCCAAATCAGCTTTTGCGCCGCCGCAGGCGCGATGGAACATTGCTGGCACACCAATCCTGCAAGCCGTTTTACCCTCCGCGCCATGCCACGTTTACTTTTGATGTAGGCCTCGCGGTCAAGCTGCGGTTCAAGCAATTTATTGGCAAACCCGGCCAACTGCAGGAACAACGGATCTTCGGCGTAATGCCTCGCAAAATCACGGCAAAATCCGTCAAAACCGGTGAACTCAGGCTGATGAACGGCAAAACGGTCAATCCAACGATCAAATAACTGGCCATAAACCGCAAGAACAAGTGACTCACGGCTGGTGAAATATAAATAGAGCGTCCCTTTTGCCAACCCTGCCGCTGTTGCGACCTCCTGCATTGTCATAGAGCCATAGCCAGATTGCCGAAGCAAAATTTCAGTTGTCATCAAAATCGAATCTTCGCGTTCTAGTTTCTCAGATGCTGAACGTGCCCGTTGTTTGATTTTCATCTAAATTATCCTGGCAACAAAGTGACCATAAGTCATTTAACTCAAAAGTTGTATTGGATAAAGTTAAAATTAAAATAAGGGTTTCTTTACTAAACTAAAGTGACGCATGTAAAAGCAGACACAGCACACTGCCCGCCAAAACAGAATTAAGCGATAAAAGATGCTGCACCTCTATACCCTTTAAACCACAAAACTCCAAAACCGTCACGGCAAACAACTTAGCCCCAAAATTACGGTAGAATGTGAATTTAAAAGCATTCTCAAAGAAATATTTTCTGGCAGCAGTTGCGCATTTCTTGCACTAAGACGCAAATATAACTACCTCAAGAGCAATTTTGCAAGTTTCTCGATAGACGAGCTGGTTTGAGAAATCATTGCCATAGCAGACTTGTTTAGAAGGTCTAACTTGACAAGATCAGCAGTTGCAGAAGCAACATTTAGGTCCGAAATTCTACTTTTGGCTGAATAAAGGGCTACGGAGGAATGAGACAGCCTTTGCAAGTTGGAATCGATAGCATTTTTATTTGCACCGAGGGAGGATTGCGTAGCGATTATCCGATTTAACATATCATCGGTGTTGGTAACGGTCGCAGACGCCCGCACCACCGATGTTAAGTCAAATTCCGCGTATTCAAGGCCACCATCGTCTACACTATCATTCTCTATATTAATAGTTAGGCTATCACGGTAAACGTCTACCGCATTTGAATGGTTGTAGATTACATCAACATGAAACGTCCGAGCGCCTGCATCAAAATCGATTACAGTCCCAATTCTGCTCTCAATTGTTCCATCTTTAGCTATTGAAAACAATCCACTGTCTGCACCCTGAAGCATAAATTGCCCTGCATAACCGTCAGCAAACGCAAACTCTTTCATGTGAGAGAGAGTTGATAAATTGACTTTAATACTATCAGCCTCCACTACGCTTGCAGCCGTTTGAGACCTTTTGTTGGTCGTATCAGTTAGCGTTAACTTAATAGCCTCAACGTGAGCGGATAGGCCCTCTTTTGAATAAATTAAGTCGAAATTAAAAGTATCTTGGACATCAACCTTTGTTACTGTTGACGACTTAGAGGTGATTAAACCAGACACTTCATTGACATTGAACTTAGTGGCATCAACTCCACCTAAACTGAAAAAACCACCATGATTATTTGCTTTAAAGCTATTCGAACTGTTTAATGACGTTAAGTTTATTTCAACTGAGCCCGCTTCTTCTGCATAAATATTCGCCGTAGACGAAAAAGTGTCAGTTAAAACAAGGTTTATAGCTTGCGAAAACGTTCCAGCACCCTCTTTGAAATATTCCACATTAAATTGATAGCTGTGATTTGATCGGTCATTAAAATCTAATGCTTCTTTAATGATTAGATTTCCATCATCAGAAAATATAAATAAATCAGAGTCTTGACCTGTAATATTATAACTGCCACCGCTATAACTCGAAACAAAAGAATTAAGTTTTTCAAATTGATTAATTAAAATTTTTACCTCACCTGCCTCAGCACTGACGGCTGATGCAGAACCATTCGTCGCGCCAATTATATTGAGTGTAATAGACTCTCGATGTAATGCCCCACCGGGCTCAACTTCGTAAACCAGTTCCATATCAACAGAAGGGTGCGCGGCAAACAAAAGTGGGGATGCGCTATCTTTTAAGGTGATGTTGCCTGACCCCGGGTCTACATCAAAAAGTGCTGCGCCATCTCCATCTAGACTAAACGCACCACCAGAGTGGTTTTCTGAAAAAGCTTTTGAGCTAGAAAAGGTTTCAATGCCAATGTCAATTGCGCTCCCCTCCTCGGCAGTCACAACAGCTGTTGCACTGAGTGTATCAGACAAAACTAGCGTAACAGCTGCAACAAAAGTATCACCGCCGTTTGCATCTGTTTCTTTATACTCAACATTAAAATTATAAGTGTGATCTGCCCGATCGGTGTAACCAAGTGGTCCAAAGGTTTGTATATTCCCCAATTCAGAAAACTCAAACAAATCAGCGTCTGCACCGGTAATATCAAATACACCATTCATGCCATCGCGCGATGCAAAACTTCTAAGTTTTGAGAGGGAGTCCAAATAAATTGTATTTCTGTCTGCCTCCACCGCCTCAAAACTGTCGACGCTTTGCAGAGCCTCTTTCAAAGTCAACGCAACGGCCTCAGTATGAGCGGTAGAGCCATTGATCTGATATTCCAAATTAAAATCATAGGTTTGATTAACAGTGTGAAGCGTTGCATTTGCGTCTGTAGATCTTATTACATCGAGTTGATTATCGTACTCAAAGTTTGCGCTATCCGCCCCAGTCACAACAAATGTTCCACCTGGCTTGTAGGTTTTAAAATTTTCAGAGCTGGTTAATTGACTTAATGCAATCTGCAAACTATCACCCACCTCCGCTTCAACAGTCGCGGTTGAAGTTACGGTGTCAGTTAATGTTAAGCTAACAGCTTCTGAAAAAATACGGCCATCACTGGCTTCGTATTTGGCGGTAAAATTATAGTTATGTGTTGAGCGATCATCAAAATCTAATGTATCTATCGTCACGATATTTTTAGATTCATCAAATTGAAACAAGGCCTCATCCGGCCCCTCCAGTGAATATGTTCCTCTATAACGATCACGAGCCGCGAAGTCATCAAGTTGCTCTAGTGCTTCTTTCTGGACTGAAAGAATGCCACTTTCATGAGCGGTAAGGATTGAAGTTGACTGGAGCGCTTCTGTTACAATAAATCTTATTTCTTCAAAATGCACATCCGCAACATTGTCATCGCTAAACTCAATGGTAAATTCATAACTCTCTTCAAGGTTATAAACATCCCCTCGAGTTAGGTTTGGAACATTGGTATTGGTGGCCACAATATCACCATCAGAATTTATCTCAAACCTTCCAGCGTCGGGCCCGCTCAAACCACTGATATAGGCATTCTGATTATCTTGAAGGAATTGAACATTCCCCTCTAAATCTTCAAGTTTAATTATAAAATTATCGGCTTCCTCAGCTTTAATGGTCGTTAATCCCTGATTTGCTGGGCGAGCATCGAGTGTAATGGTTTCAATAAACTCTTCATTGTCACTATTCCGGATATAGGAAACTTGCAAAGAGTAAATTTGCTCCGCAAGGGCCCCGTTGGATGTTATTTCGCCAGTAGCAGAGTCAATTGAAAAATCACCTGAGTCACCAACAGGTTTTAGACTCCATTCACCAGGCCCACTCTCAGCAAACTTAGTGATATTTTCCAAAACAGATGAGTCAATAGTTGCCACACTACCACTCTTAACGCTGAGGTTTGCACTGGACTGAAGCGCTTCCGTTAAAGTCAACGATATATTTTCAACATGTCCATTATCGTGCAGTAATTGTAGGCTATAGCTTTCCTGTTCAGCTAAAAGCAGAGGTTGGTTGGATACATAAATGCCATCCAAAAGATCAAATTTGTCAGAATCATTGCCTCCAAGCGTCACAGAACCTGGGTTCTCATCATTGTAGGCCGAAGTCCCTGAGAAAATTGAGGGATCAATATTTACTTGAATAGCCTCTTCAGCCGTTAGTGTTGCCGTTGATGTAAGTGTATCCGTTAGGTTTAATGTAACTGCATTTACAAATCTTGTTCCATCATCAAGCTCGTAAATTACATCAAACTGAAGTGGCGAGTAATTTAAAAAATCTAGCGGCCCATTCGACTGTATATCGCCACTCAACGGATCAATCGTAAAATCTATTGCGTTAGCACCACTGGGATCAATTGAAAAATCCCCACCAGGGTTACTTTCAAAATAACTATTTAGAAGACCTAACTTAGAAATATCAATATCAACCCGGTCACTTTCTTGAGCTGATAGCAAAGTATCTGCGCCTAAAGCCTGAGTGAGCTCAAGATTTACAGTCTCTATATGATACCCACCACCTGCACGATCAAATCGAATGTCAAAAGTGTAATTTGTCTTTGCAGAACGCAGCAACGGGCCACTAGATAAAATATTCCCTGTTCCTGGATCAACCTCAAAAAGCGAACCATCTGCTCCAGAGATCTGATAATTATTGCTAACGCCAGCAATGGTAGCTAGCTGGGTAAGCAACTCTTTTTGGATCCGCACAGTGTTTGCCTCTTGTGCCTTGAGGCTCACCGAGGCAGTGGTGGTAGTGGATGCATTGGAGTTTTCAGTTACTGTTACATTTCCTAGCCTCACCTCAGAGCCGACTACACCACCTCCATCGGCATCATATGCCCCAGAGACAAATACGAATTTGTATAGGCCAGCAGTGCCAGCTGCCATTGTGTGGGAAACTGTTTGAGGCGCCACAGCTCCCGGGCCGGCAGATGTATAATCTTCGAGCTCAATAGTTGAGCCGGTTTCCGTGTTTAGCAAGTATGCATAGACATCAGTTGCGTCACCACCATCTCCAGTGGCTTCCCATGTGAAAGAAAATTCATCATCAGGGTTCAACGAGATTGCTTCTTTTGCCACAATGTATGGGCCGTGAATTTTGCCATAGCTATCAATGTTTACTTCATTCGTCGCTAGCGTAATTTGGTTATTCTGAATTTCATATGAGAAGGTAACTGGGTTGCTATCGTATGAGGTTGCGGCAACATCGTCACTGCCACCTGCATCTATGGGCGTGTTATAGCCACCAATTGTATCTCCTACACCTGAACCAGTTGAATTAGTGCCTAGCGCAACTTGTTTCAGATGAATATCCCAACCTTCAATACTAACAACAGTTCCACTTTGACCAATGCTACTAGCTCCCACTCCAGCGCTAAAATCTCCATTTTCAAACCTCAGAGGATTGAGCGAAGACGCTCCTCCAACAGCCACCTCTGCGTCATTATTATTAGGAACACCGGATGCGATCGACGATACTGCCTGAGCGGAACTGGATGATAAGTAGTCCAAAGAAGAAGGCCCATTTGCATCAGCTTCTGCTTTGACATCCAATGTCGAGCGGCCACCTACATTGGAGCTATTATTGACTGTTCCAGGAATAACAATAATTTCAGAGTTTGAAATGATGTCTATTGCAGAAACGCCTAGGGCGTTACTTGTAGAGGGTGTGTCAAAAGCTGATTGAGCAGCTCCAAAAGTAGTAGGCAGGTAGTCAAAAACAGAGTCACCAGAGGCAGTGTTTGATTCTGCAAGATTTTTTGCAGACGACCCGCTAACACCGCCAGAATATTCAGTTATGGAAGCGACTAGGGCTGCAGGAGTATTGAATGTTGATGTGCCACTGACATCACCGACTGAGCGCAAAATCTTTTCTGACTCGCCAACAGCTGTTTGGCTTACAGCAATTCCGGTCAAAGTTAACGGGCTGTCAATTATGATTTGAAGCAATTCAGCATTACCGTTGCCAAGACGCATGTTCTGATCAAATGATCCATCTAACAGTTTGATCCCGTTATATCTGGTTTCAGACGTAATACGCTCAAGTTCGAGAATTAAATTATTAACTTCATATTGGGCATTAATTCGATCACCGTCACTGTATGTCCCAGTGCTCATCTGAACCGCGAGATCTCTAATACGGTGTGCAATCGCAATACCTTCGGAGGTTCCTGCCAATGCTGTATCGATCAACCCAACAGCATCCGCGCCGTTTTTCATGGCAACCTGATAGCCAGCTAGCTGGCTAACCAGCTTATTTGAGATTGCGAGGCCAGCTGCATCATCACTTGCAGAATTAATTCGCGCACCAGAAGCAATTTGAGAAGACACCCTCTCAAACGCTGCTCTCTTATTAACTGCGTGCAACTGAGCTGTGAGGCCAGCAGAATTTGTGATTATATTTGTCATACTTTATCGCTTCCAAAAAGAAGTACGACATAGCAATGGTTTCCTTTAACCAAATAAAAAAATAAATCCTGAATGAAGAGCCACTTTCTTTGCGCATCTGCCTTCATATTCAAAACAAATGGCAATACGCAGTCAAAAAGAAGTGTTTCGGAACAAATAACGTAACATGTTATCCAGCAGACCAGCGTCACACTCCTTAAAAAAAGCTGGCTTATCTGAGTCAATATCCAAAACCCCAAGCAACAAACCATTTTGATCATAACAGGGCAAAACAAGCTCGGATTGAGTGCTGCTGGAGCAGGCAATATGCCCATCAAACGCATTAACATTACTGACAAGCTGTATTTTCTGATTTCTTGCCGCCGCGCCACATACCCCACGATCAAATGGGATCACAAGACACCCATGACCGCCTTGATAAGGCCCAATCTTCAAAAGATTGGGTTCAACAACTCTGTAGAAACCAACCCAGTCAAAGCCCTTGACAGAGTTGAACAACTCTCCCGAAACCGTAGCCATGATAGCCACAGCATCATCCTCACCATCGCAAAGAGCAAATATACGGTTAATCGCACTTTCAAGACTGTCAGATTTTTTCTCCGTCATTTTCTTGCTCGCCAATGTCCTTGGATTTATTTGTCACTAAATCAGACAGATGAGCAAAGTTAAATTTTGAACGTCTGATTTTCCAATTGTCTACACAACAATCTATCGTATCGAGCTAAATCACAAACTTATTAAAATATTATCATTAAATGTTTGGCGTTATCAGTCGTTCATTCAGTTGAGTAAATAAACATTTGAATGGATCGACATCTTGCGTAGAAAAATAAACATTATAGCCGTTGTAGTTACAATTGGGCTGTTGAGTTCAGGCTGTCAGTTGCTAATTGACAATCGCAAGGATGGTAAATCCGCCGTTGTCGTTGTGTCGTCCGATGAATGGGACTCTGTTCGCAACCAAAAGTTGCAATCTGATTTTGAGGCTAATGCCAGCAAGTTGTTAGCAGCAAGCATTGTTGATGAAATGCTTGCACGTCAAGCGATCACCGACACCTCTGCCAATGAGAACAGCAACTCGCCCCGAAAAGGCAAATCCGCTATCGAGCCATTTTCAGGCTCACAAAAAATCAAATTTAGTAACTATACCAATAGTCAACTTGCTGGTTGCAGCGCAATCGGAGTAATCGAAGTTCTACATACCGGCTCAGTTGGCGATGCAGTAACTATCCTTAAAAACGAAGCTCATAGGGTAAACGCAAACATTCTTGTCCCAGTTAAAATGAAACAAGTCACGACCAAAACTGAGCATTCTTCAAATATTAAAATGGAAGCACGGATGATGAAATGTCCGTTAAAACTCGCGAGAGGAAACTAAACTATGGGTGAAATTATCCAATTTAACCGCAAAATCATTGAATCGGAGACGGTTAGACATGATACTGGAAGCCTGTCAGAGCAGGAAACTAGCAAAGTGGAGCAAATCCGTGATTCGATTGAAACAGCATTAGAAACTGTTGCTCAAACAGAAAACATGCCGTTGACAGTTGCAATGGCTGCTGGGCGTTATTCTGCAATGCGAATGTTTCAAATTCAAGGCAGAGCAGAGACTATGGCATTTCTGGATCAATGCATAGTTACCGCCGAACTTTGTGATGATTTAACAAAACTAATGGATGAAGACGCATAGAGATACAAAATCAGCTAACACAAACCAATTTTAGTTTACCAAATCTATCAAAAAGAAAGTTAGCTCGATTTTTTGCGCCAGGTTTTTGAGTAGCTATTTTTTTGAATTCACGCGACTGATTGAACCAATAACTTCCGCACCAAGGTCAATTGAAAGGTCATTTGTCTGAATGTCACCTTCAACAATACCGGTAGCGGAAATTGTGAGACTCTCGCATACCAAATTGCCTTTGAAGAAACCGTCTATAACGCTAGTTTTTGCTTTCACTTTACCTGTAACTTTACCATTTTCACGGATGATTACATCAATTGCGGTGATATCACCATTAAATTGACCTTCGATTACAACTGGATGGTTACCGCCGTCAAGCGACCCTTCCATCATCAAATCACCCAAAATATAAGTCGTATCATCATGTAGGTTGTGAATCTGCTGGTGTGGTTTTTCTAACATCACTTAAGCGCCTTTTTTGGGGATGATGGCACCGCGCTAGTTTTTGCATTGTTCAGATCGTTCAGTAATGACAAATCCTGATCACTATTCTCACTGTTGGACAGATTGCCACCTTTTGCTTTCCAGTTATGCACAATATGGCAATTCAGCGCTGCGCCGCGATCCATTTGCAATGTTTTGTATTGTAATTTGCCAGAAATAGACGCCGTTGATGTTGCCCAAACGCTTCCAGCCCACATTTTGCCCTCATAATGTCCAGACACCACAACAAGCTCAGCGCGGATAGCACCATTGAAATGCCCAGCTTCGCCAATAGAAACTTTTTCCGCTGTTAAATCTGCATTCACTTTGCCATGAACTTCGATTACGCGCGCATTAGCGATCTTGCCAGTAAAAGTTGCACCAGCACCAATGATTGTCTTACTTCCAAGTTTATCCATTTGTCACCGGCTCCTTGGTGAATTTTGCATCAACATATGCGCCATTATCAATTGCAACGCCTTGACATAACAATTGCCCTTCAAAATGGGCCGTTGCCGATAAATACACCTTATCAGCAACAATACTCCCAAGAACTCTGCCGTCAATCGTTACGCTCTCCGCGGTTACATCTCCGGTAATAATCGCCGTCGATATGATGTGAAGTATATCGGCCTTGATATCGCCCTCAAGCTGACCTGCCATGACAAGTGGTTCGGATACGGTAATCGTGCCCCTGATTCGCACATCTTCATTAATCTGCGAGTGATTTGGCGGCGCCATTGGACTGACGCTATTTTTCCCAAACATTTTATATCTCTGATTCTACTAAAAATTATCTTCAAACAACCTTGTTTTTACTCTTTTGGCTCATCAATTAGGCAACTATAAGGTAGCATTTTCTGGTGTTTGTCATAGAGAAAAACTCAATGGCACGACGTTTGCTTTAATGACAAACAACATAATTATAAAAACGACATTTTTTACCAAACTTTTAATGCAGTTAGATCAAATTATGGCTGATGACGTTGTTGATATTCGAAAAAGAATTGAAGAAATGCGAAACGAAGTTTCAGCAGCCATTGTCTCGCGTCAAGAGATGGAAAGCGCAACATATGCTGTTGGCCAAAATGCCGATATTTTGCTTGGCAAACAGGAAGTCGAACCGTCAGAACGCGCCTCAAATGATGGTACCAGCGAGTTAAATGCCACCGCCACATCATCATCTGCGAATACGCCAGTTTCAGATGATATGATAAACATGCACAAAGGCATTGAAACCGCCGTGAGAATGCCAGCTTTTCAATTGAATGTGCGCAATCAAACCTCCAATAATCTTTTGCTGGCGGTGATCGGTATCCAATTAGTGACCAATATTCTGTTGATTTTAATGGTCTGGATGAAACTAGGATAGTTATCAGATGGCGAATGAAGACCAAAGAGCAGTCAGATCAAGCTTTGTCAAAGCTCTTTACGCTGTGGGACTTGGTGGTCTTTACGCACGTTTTGCACCCGAAGTCCGACGCGGCAACCAGCCTGGTATGCCAATCATCACAACCAACAAATTTTGGTTTTTACGCGAAAACCGGTTTTTGTTTTTCACCCGCGGCGGCCCCATTGAAGTGACGCTGAAACCATCGCTGGTTTTGACGGGGGTGCTGATTTGTATGGCTGGTGTGGCTACCATTTTTTATTCGACAATCATCGCCAGTTACAGTGCCATTGAGTTGATGCGTGAAGAAACCATTAAAACCGCACAAGCCAGCGCAAACCCGAAAGACGGCGGGGCTGTTAGCAAAGATAATGCCGCCATTGGCGCGTTAAGATGGCTCAATTACAATCCAACCAGCCTTGAAGATTCTCACCCACCAGCGATTGCAGGGAAAATAGCGCAAATGCCGAGCCTGATCATTGGCCGGGTTACAGCCCAGCCTGCGGTAACCACACCGCAGACACCGCAAATATCGCCAGATGCCAAAATCGTGGAAGATGATACCATGCCGATGATCATCCAGGGCGGCAAGCGTGTCACCCTTGCCAGCAATGCCGCACCTGCTAACTCGCAAATTATTGATGATGCAAATAACATAGCAAGCAAGCCAAGGGCGGATGATCCCTCAGCAACCAAGATCACGCCAATTACCGCTGAACCCAGTCTTGTAAACCAAAAGGTGATCGAACAACCCCAAAAGATGATCAAAACAACAGCTAGCGAAGAGAGTCTCATTACCGAGATTGACATCAAACAGATCGATACCAAACAGATCGATACCAAACAGACGGATATAAAAGAGACAGGGCCTGATCAAAATCTTGTGA
>Ga0115567_10006917_pt1 | contig 10788 bp, 8 predicted proteins | sample COGITO_mtgs_1204_2_FD_88679 | JGI IMG/M metagenome (GOLD analysis project Ga0115567, IMG submission 88679) | Pelagic marine microbial communities from North Sea - COGITO_mtgs_120412 | ecosystem: Environmental > Aquatic > Marine > Epipelagic | place: Germany:Helgoland, sampling site Kabeltonne... | reverse complement strand
TTTGCTTGAAATTAAAAAGGACGGTTTTTACATGGAGTTTGGATTTGGCAGGTCCTTGCCTTCGCAAGGATGACGTGTTGGTTATTTTAAGAACAGCTATCTTAGGGCCGCAATTGCCGTAACACTGCCGTAGACAGTTTTTGTGAAAATTTAAAAACAGGTAAGCGACGTACTTCGGCTTTCGCTCTCGTACGAGCCGGTCAGATTTAAGTGTCGATATTGTGATAGCCGCATGCTCCTTCAATAAGTCACTTACGTTTTAAAACGTTCAACCAATTGTTGCAGCCGGCTTGAGATGTCGGCAAGCTCTTGAGCCGCTTGGGTAGACTCTCCCGCAGCAACAGATAGCTGGTCAGATGCACTACTAACACCTTCAATATTCTGGCTAATTTGACGACTTGTCGTTGTCTGCTCGAGGCTACTGTTAGCAACCTGCTGATTGATTTGGGCTAAATTCTCTATGTTGCGTGACATCTCATTTAATCCCTTACTCACATCTTGAACTAGCTCGACACCTTGTGTAGCAGATTTTGAAGCACGCTCCATAGAACTAACTGCATTGCCTGCCACTGTTGTTAGCGTTTTAATTTTGTTTTGAATATCAACCGTACTTTTTTGAGTGCTAGATGCCAAGGTCCTTACCTCATCTGCCACTACAGAAAAACCTCGCCCATGTTCACCCGCTCTAGCGGCTTCAATTGCAGCGTTAAGAGCAAGAAGATTGGTTTGGTCAGCAATGCCATTAATGACGACTAAGACATCGTTAATATTTTGAACTTCATCTTTTAATTGCAAAATCGTCGCTGCTGATTCATTCACTTCGGTAACTAAACGACAAATATTTTCAGCGGCCCGTGAAGACTGACTGCTGTCGTCAAAAGCACGCTGCTGTGCTTCAGTCATGCCCTTAGAAGCAGCATTTGAATTATCCGATACTGAGCTTATGCTAGTATCAAACGCTACTACCGCTTTCATAACCTCAGATGCTTGGATTTGCTGATATTTTGCTGCTCGGCTAGATTGTGCAGTTGATACTGACAATTCTTCACTAGCGGACGCTACGGTTAATGCGTTTGACTTCACATCATTTATAATTCCTTTTAAGAGTGTAACAAATGTATTGAAGCTTTCGCTAATTGCATTAATTTCAGGTATTCGTGACTGAGGTACTGTCACTGTTAAGTCGGCATCTCCGTCGGTTAAATCTTTAAAGTGTTTTCCTATTATAACAAGAGGATTTATTAACTTAGACGCCATCACTAAGGCAATCAAAGCGAAAACCGTGGTGAGAGCAATTACACTGAAAGCAGTCGTAATAATTAAGGCTTTCTCAAGAGCATATGCTGATTCAAGTGCCTCCTCTTCGTCTATTTCAGATATTATCCCCCAAGATAAATTACCAAATTTAATTGGAGAATATGCCGATAGTACTTTTATTCCGCGATAATCTTCTATCACCTCAAAGCCAGACAGACCTTCTAAGGCATTTCGTGCCGATTCAGAATTCACTTTTTGCAAAGTAATAGTTGTACCCTTAGCCTTTATCGCGCTGACTTCCGGTTTTCCCATCCTTTCCAACATTTTTAGATAGGCTGATCGGTCCTCTGCAAATAAACGACTCTGACTACGCAATGTTTTGTCAGCACCAACTAAATAAACTTCTCCACTATATCCAAATCCGCTTTCCTGCCACTTACTATCTTGAATCATGATATTGTTAATTGTATCTATTGGCATTTGTAAGATCAGTACGGCAACGACATCGCCGTTGTCAAAAATTGGAGACGACATAAACCCTGCCGGCGCTTCGTAAGATGGTTTGTATGATGAAAAGTCTGTTAAGTAGGACTCCCCTTGATTAAGTGTTTTTGCGTTTTCATAAGCCTCAGCTAAACCTGACTGACTGAAAGATCCATTTTGTAGATTCGTGGCAAAATCAACCTCCTTAAATACACTGTAAACTACGTCCCCTCTTTTGGCATCCACAATAAACAAATCGTAAAATTTGAACGCTGAAACAAACGAAGAAAAATCTGGATGAAACTCACGGTGAGCATTGTCGTATGCAGTGCCATTACCCACTTGATTCAATAAATCTTTAGCACCTAATTTATAGCTATTATTGGCGATATAATCAGCCTGTAACGCTGTTGATAACCGGTCTAGCTTTGCTGTTAACTGCGAAGCATTTTTACGTTCATCGGTTGATTCGTAATATACACGTGCAAATTCTTTTTCATAATAGTCATTAACGTTTCGGCTGTTGATGCTATCACTTGTTAAATTTTCATATTGATAAAACCCATTAATAAAGTCATTCGCAGCTGTTGTCGTTTGCGCGCTTTTAGCCATGGTAACTAGTTGACTTTCTATGGTCGAAAAATACGACGTAATTTTACTTTTTACTAAAACTTTCTGAGAGCTTAGATTTTGTTCAGCCTCTTGAAGTAGTTCTGCATGCACTGCATTTTTGGTAATAAATAAGGTCGTGAAACCAAGTATGATGAGTGAAATTGTCACCGATACTGCGATGCTTAACATCCATCTCGTTTTTAGTGTTAAGGTCATTTTTATCCTTATTGAACGCGAATATTCTGAATTGGCTTTAAAAAATCATTAATGGTCTATTATCGGCAAAAAATAGTATTCTTTAAGGATTTTTAACTGCTAGAAATAAAGAAAATTTGAAGATTAGCACTGCGTGACAACCATAAGTGAAGAATTTTTTTACAGTTCTAAGCACCCAATAAATCTAAGTGCTTAAGTTTTTTGTATCGTAGCGCCATAGACAAACAATGCGACAATTCTTTGCTTGGCACAATTTCGTGAATTGACAAAACGATCGCTCTATTTTTTTCGAATCTAAATTTTTCGCCATACACTTCTTTGAAAGTTTCCACTAACTTGGTTTGGCAATTGAAATAGATACAGTACTGCTGAGGAGATGTAATTTTCCAGTCAAATCTAATGGTACTACCAATTTTTGAAATATAGCTTGGTTCACCCCATTTCAGGGTTTCGTTTATATCAGAGATCCCATCTTTTTCAGCAACACTGAGAATCAGATCTCGCAGTGAGTGGAGCAAAATGGCAATCTCGTCTGGGTATGTTGTAAATTTTTGTTTTACGCTTTCTTCCATCAAGTGCCCTTAGTTAAATACTTACATGTTGTCACTTTAAAGCAGCAACACCCTCAACTTCTAAAACCGTTTTAGCATTTGTGCGCTCAATAACTTTCAAAATAGTAGTTTGTATAGTTTCATCTTTCCTAACATCTGCGCTGCTAGAAAATCGTTGCTGCTGAACTTCGTCCCCCTCTTCTAAGATAAAGCCAACCGCCACTTCTGTTGGATAGGTTTCTGACTCACCAAAATAAGCTAGGGTAATTTGAGGATAGCCCTGAAATCCTTTTTTAACTCGCTTCGCGATCCGTTTTGTTGATTTATCCAAATTCATAATAAATATCCGTAGTAAGCTCAAGTATATTTTTTGGGGCATATCCCATTTTTCATTTCACGGTTACTAGTCTTATCTATACCGATGAACCTGTCAAATCGCTTCTATTTGAACCGGCACGCCGTTTAAGACTGCATTACCCGAAAGCTCATCTAGCACCATTTCGTCGGTTAAATCATTTACACTAACACCTGCATGTTGCTCGGCAACCTGTAAACGTATGCCCTTTTTATTATGTCCCCAGCCGTGGGGTATAGAAATAACGCCCGGCATTATTTTATCGGTAATTTCTGCGGGTATATCTATGCTGCCCACGCGGGATGTGACTTTAATCATTTGTTGGTTAGCGATTTTATGTTTAGCAGCATCTTCAGAGTGAATTTGTGCAGTGCAGCGAGACCTACCATTATTGGTGCCTTTAACCATACGCTGACTGTTATGAAGCCAAGAGTTATTGGTTTTTAAGTGCCTGCGTCCAATCAATTGTAAGGTGTTATTACTCGCTTGTTCATTTTCAAAGAAATGTTTCTGCAAACGTTTTAAATCAGGCATAAAATAATCGAAGCTGAGCTCTATTTTCTTGCTTGAATGATAAATAGCGTTTGGTAAATCGCTTAGAAGCGGGCCTAAATCAATGCCGTGTGGTATGGCTAACAATAAGTCGATGTCGAGGGCTTGTCCCTTGTGGCGGTAAGAACTCATTTTAAGCATATCATCGACCACGCCCACTGGTGTTTTTTGCCACAAGCCTTGGTAATGATCGGTTTGTTTACCGTTTAGTTTATCCATGCGCTCGGCTAGACCAAGATAAATTTGCCAATCGGTTTTAGCATTTTTCTCTGCAGGGAATATAGCGGGTGAAAACTTTGCGCTGTTACGCACAGCGAAATTATGAAAAACAACGTCGTAGTGGTCGCGTTCTAAAGCTGTCACCGGCGGCAATATTATATGCGCGTGGCGAGACGTTTCGGTAATAAAAAAGTCCACCGCAACCACAAACTCTAGCTCTGAAATCGCCTTGTCGAGCTGCGGGCCATTTGGTGTCGTTAATACAGGATTACCGGCGCCCACTAAGAGTGCTTTAATTTGTCCATCACCAGGCGTAGTCATTTCCTCAGCTAAAGTAGAAACAGGAAACTCCCCAGCAAAAGCGGGTAAATTGCGTACTCTGGAATGATAATTACCAATTGAGCCACGCCCTGAATGAGGCAGTAAGTCGGCCGCTGGCTGGGTAAACATCATCCCGCCGCGTCTATCTAAATTACCGGTGAGTATATTAAACAGCATAATTAAGTATTGCGTTAGTGTGCCAAAGGCCTGCACGCTGGCGCCCATCCTCCCATAACAAACTGCTGACTCTACCTCGCAAAATGACCTAACCAAATCAAGAATTTGTTGCTCTGTCATTCCTATTTTAGGAGCAACAAAAGCTGCTTTATATTCGCTTACGTAATGTTCTACCTCAAACAGATTAGGTGTTAAGTCCAAAAGCTTACCGGGCGCAACTTTGTTTTCAACAAATAAAGTGTTAATCATGGCCAGCAATAACAAAGCGTCGGTTCCCGGCTTGATAAATAAGTGTTCAGTACTTATGTCCGCAGTTTCAGATTTTTTGGGATCTATAACGACTACTTTACCGCCTCTTTTTTGAATAGCTTTTAAGCGGCGCCTAACATGCGGCACGGTCATTATGCTGCCATTGGAGGCCAGTGGATTACCGCCAATAATCATAAAATACTGAGTATGATCGATGTCTGGAATAGGTATCTGCGATTGATGACCGAACAATTGCCTGCTCACAATATGATGAGGGAGCTGGTCGACTGAAGTGGCGGAGTAGCGATTATGCGATTTGAGCGCTCGGTAAAAATAAGGGCCAAACAATATTGACCCCATGTTATGTGCGTTAGGATTACCTAAATAGGTCGCTACCGACTCTACTCCGTGCTTTTGCTGCACCGCGAATAAACTATTGGCAACCGTATCTAAAGCGTCGTCCCATGATATTTCTTGCCAACCCTCTGCGGTTTTTTTCAGCGGCGTTTTAATTCTATCAGGATCGTCATATAGGTCTTTCAAGGCCATTGCTTTTGGGCAAACGTGCCCCTCACTAAAGGGGTTTTGCTTATCTCCTACTATCGATAATATTTCACGGTTTTGTGTGGTGACCTCTATTCCACACATAGCTTCGCATAGTGTGCAGGTAGAATAATGCGCTTGAGTTGTTGCCGTCATAAACTGAGCCTTATAGAAACTATGATATGTTCGTCAGATGTAGCATGCACAAAATTTAGCGCTAAACGCTGTTATAGACAAGCATCATTCATATGAATGAACTTCAGGGCTAAAATAGCCTGTAGATTAAGACCTGTAGCCGCCAAATAACCTTTATTTCACTGCTTATCTCCAAACTCTACGACAGCGTTCCCTGCTGACCATAAAGGGTATTTAGTCATAACCTTATTGAACATTGCACTTTGAAGATACTGATTTAGCCAGGCTCTTACTTTTGGGTACGGCGAACTCAAATACCATTGACGCTCAATTTTTGCGAATTGCCTGATATAGGGCAATAGCGCAATGTCTGCCATACTTTCCTTTTCATCAATCAAATAGGTGTGCATGTTGAGGCGTTCTTCTAGGTTTTTAATATGCACTTCACAGGCTTCGCGACAATCTTGCAAGTTAAATTCGTGATAACGCTTAGCGCATTTGTAAGCCTCCAAACTTGGCTTGAACGTTTTATCAAATAATTGCACTAAGCTTAAAATATTGTTTACCTGGTTTGCGGGATCCTGCCCGTTCTCAGTTATCGAAGCACTTTCAATTTCACTTCGAAGTAAATTTTGAGGATCACTTTCGCCCAATGCCCACAACATAATTTCTAAACTTTCATCAATTACCTGTGACAATGGCAAAACTAAAATAGGCACTGTCGCTTTAGGTGAGGCAACAAGCATTTGTGGCGGTTTATTGCTTAGCACCACATCGCGCAGCTCAACAAGCTGTTTAGATTTATATATCGCTAAGCGCGCTCTCATCGCATATGGGCAATTTCGCAAAGAGTATAAAACGGGTAATGTCATGAGCTAAGATTCGCCTTTATAAGTTGTTCGTTATTATGTAGTGCTTTAAATAACCAGAACTGTGGATAAGAAATAGTGCCACACTTCGATAACATTATAAAATTCAGACTGTTACAGTCAGTAATGCTATTGCCGTGAAGGGCAAGGCGCAAAAGTAATATAATAGCTATTTCTATTGCTTATTTTTACAACGCAGTCATTCGCGCCAATAGTGCTACTGAGCGCTGTTTCTTATCCAGATTTCAGGTTAAATAGGTACTTGATAGTGACATAAGGCATATTATCGGTATTCAGTAGCAAAATAAACGGGTAAAATTGCGCTCGAATTTTATCAAACAATTACGGATTAAGTAATTGGCATTAAGTTGAACAAACAAATGACTCCAAAAATTGAATTATTAGCACCCGGCGGCGACATTGACGCAATTAAAGCCGCAATAATAGCGGGTGCCGACGCGGTATATTGCGGCCTAGACAACTTCAATGCTCGCAACCGCGCGTCTAATATTTCATTTGATGAACTGGTAGGTACCATCCGTTTAGCGCATCAGTATGAATGCCAAATTTTCTTAACACTTAATATTGTCATTTTAGAACGTGAATTTAAAGCACTCGCCAAATTATTAAGCAAATTAGTTAATACAAGCTTAGATGGCGTTATTGTGCAAGATATTGGCATGCTATATGTGCTTAAAAAATACTTCCCAACACTCGACGTGCATGCGTCTACCCAATTAACAACACATAACGTGGGTCAAATTCCGTTTCTCAAAAAACTTGGGGCTTCACGCGTTAATTTATCTAGGGAGTTGAGCCTTCGTGAAATTACTGCAATGGTGCTATCTGGTCAAAAGCATGATGTACTGAGCGAAGTATTTGTGCACGGTTCTCTTTGTGTTGCTTTTTCTGGACTATGTTACTCCACATCCGCAAGTGTAGGCAACTCTGGCAACAGAGGACGATGCAGCCAAGCATGTCGCGAAGAGTATGAAACAACCGCTACGGGAAACAACTTCCCACTGAATATAAAAGATAACTCAGCCTTTTTTGACTTGCCCGCACTTATAAATGCAGGCGTTCATTCTTTCAAAATTGAAGGCCGTATTAAAAGCGCAAGTTACGTTCACACTGTAGTCGACAGTTTTAGAAAGCAAATAGATGGTTTTATGAGTACCGGTGAGCTAACAGAAGACGGCGAGCGCCTTTATAAAGTTTTTAACCGCGACTTTTCGAACGCTTTCCTACGCGGTGATTTGAATCAATCGATGTTTACTGAGAACCCGCGCGATAACTCTAAAAATCACGCCTTAAAGGCTAGTAACGCAATTTCGGTAGTGCAAATTCACAGCGTTGAAGAAAGCCTAGACAGCGAAAAAGCACAAATGTCTGCTTCGGTATCTGAAAAGATTAAGCATTTGAGTATCGACAAGCCATTGCTGAATTTGTTCTTTTCTGGCGACATTGGACAGCCGCTTAAGGTCTCAGTCACAACAAGTGAAGCATTGTCGCTTACTTCACTGCCTACCAAGAATACTTTTAGTGTTTGCTCAAATGAACTATTAACCCGCAACGAAAAAACACCGCTGGATCAAATCGCTATCGACAAACGATTTAAAAATTTAGGTAACGCGGCATTTAGTTTACAGGCACTAAACACCGTGCACTTAGCTGATAACGCTAGCATTTCCTTTAAAGCACTTACGTCACTTAAGAATGACATTCTCCGTTTGTTAAATAATGGTCGTAAAACCTTAGCTGAAGTGACACTTCCCACCTTAGAAAAACATGCGAAACTGCCGCCTAACAAAGCAAATACTCGTGCAAATTTGTCATTGCTAATATGTGATGAAGCCGATATCTACTTAGCAGACACAACAGACGCCGACATTTATTTTAAATTGCCCGACGCTTACAAACGAGGCTGCACTAAGTATGTTGGCTTTTTGCAAGACAATCCTAGACTCATCCCGTGGTTTCCCCCGGTATTAATCGATAAAGACTTCGACGTTGCAATTAATATCTTGGAGCAAGTTAAGCCAACGCTTATTGTGACTAATAATACTGGTATTGCGCATCGTGCCTTTGAACTGGGCATAAAGTGGATAGCCGGACCATTCTTAAATACCACTAACTCTTATGTGCTGTTGGCCATGCAAGAGGCATTTAACTGTAGCGGCGCGTTTATATCGAATGAAATAAATAGACCACAAATTAGAAGTATTGCTAGGCCGAAAAATTTCAAAATGTTATACAGCATCTATCATCCTATTCTTCTAATGGCGAGCAGACAGTGCTTTTTTCAACAAAGCGTAGGCTGCGAAAAACCCCGCATCGACAATGGGTGCATGCTCTCATGCGATAAATCGACCAGTATCACCAATCTAAAGGGCGAGTCATTTGCTATTGATAAACAACTGGCAGGCTATCCCAGTATTTATAATCAAGACCAATTCTTAAACACCGAAATAATTGATGACCTCGCTGATTTGTTCGATGATTTTATGATTGATTTAACGAACATTGGCGCGGGTGATAAAGAGTCTCCTGACAAAGCGCAGTTAGTTGCTCAATTTGAACAACTGCTTAGTAACGATGCTAGTAACAATAATGAGTTGAGTTCGATGGTTAAGGGGACGCTAAACACTATGGTGTCTGGATATACCAATGTGCAGTACCATAACGGACTTTGATCTTATGCTTGCGGTTTGCATGCCCTCAGTCTATCCAACGTTTATAGGCGTATCGCTCAATCTGCTGACTTAGAAGATTATTGGTAAGCTAAATTTTTATATCGATTCACTGTGATCTTGCTAATTCGGTAACATGCCAAAGTTCTCCAGAAGGTCCCCATAGGTAAAATACTTTGCCCCATGGTTCATGTTCTATAGACGATACTTTTTGTTTATGCCTAGCTGATTGCGCGCACAAATAAGCCGCATCGATATTTGAAACACATAGCTGCAGCATCAAATTTTCTGCGTGCTGCTGCTTGTAGAAATTTTGCAGAAAGAACGTGCAATTGCCATTTTCGAAGATAGTTAAATCGTCGGTAACCCTTTCTCCTAGGAAACCTAGATCAGTGTAAAACTCTTTAGATGACTCATAGTCTTTACTGGGAAGAAATACTCTTATATCATCAGCTTCCAAAATATGTCACCTTAATTAAACTTGATTGAAGCATATCATCAAAATATTAAAAGTCTATTTCTCACGAGTGGTTAAGTTACCATCGCTTTTCATTACTTTGAATAATTATAAAAAAGCGGATAGTCCATCTACGTTTTTATGGGTACAATCAAAGACATTAATTTATAATGTTACCGTAATAAAATAGTGGAGAAATAATTTACATGCAGTGGATCTATCAGTTTAGCCAACAAAAGCGCTCTTGGGTATTACTTGCAGTATCTGCACTTAGCTTCTTACTTGCCGCTTTGTATTTTCAACATGCAATGGACCTTCGCCCCTGTATCAATTGCATTTATCAAAGAACCGCAGTAATAGGTATATTAATAGCAGCAATTATCCCCTTAATCTTCATGCACTTCATGACTCGCTTAATCGCCTTTTTTATATGGGGCTATAGCGGTATCCAAGGCATAGTTGTTGCCCGCGAGCATCTCGACATTATATTCTCAAAAAGCCCATTTCCTGCGGTGTGTGACATTTTCCCTAACTTCCCTTCCTTTATGCCTCTGCACGAATGGATACCGTCGGTATTCGCGGCTACGGGAAGTTGCAACGAAAATAGTTGGCAGTTTCTGGGGATGGGGATGGCTAATTGGCTGCAGGTAATATTTAGTATTTACTTGGTCATACTTTGTTTGGTGCTAATTTCACAACTGTGGTGTAAATTTTTTCGCCCTGCGACTAAATAACCCACGCTGGGGATAAATAGTTAGCTAACAACAGTGCGCGAAGGTCCTACACGGTATCATCTTTCGTCGCTATCGTATTGTACAATGTACCGCTATTCCATTGAATCTAGCGGCCAAGTTACAATGTAGTCTTCAAACTCGTTCAAATCTACATCCGATTCACTAACGACTCGATTGCGAACCGTTATGCCTAGTTGATGCATTTTAGATTTTTTGCCTTTGTTTAAAAGTGGATGCCAATGTGCTAAACCCTTATCCTCGTGAAGCCTTCGATAACTGCAAGATGGCGGCATAAAGAATATATCGGCTAAATTGTCTTTGGTTAAGTTGACGCAGTCTGGCACAAGCTCAGTTCTTTTATCATATTG
>Ga0115567_10006915_pt1 | contig 10790 bp, 7 predicted proteins | sample COGITO_mtgs_1204_2_FD_88679 | JGI IMG/M metagenome (GOLD analysis project Ga0115567, IMG submission 88679) | Pelagic marine microbial communities from North Sea - COGITO_mtgs_120412 | ecosystem: Environmental > Aquatic > Marine > Epipelagic | place: Germany:Helgoland, sampling site Kabeltonne... | reverse complement strand
GTCCGCCGCCATATCTGTTTGAAGTGAAGCATACGGAGACCGCGGGAGAAACGCCATGACGACAGACGCCGATCTCGTCGCCGACATCGAGGCCTTGGGCGCAAAGCTGGCCGAGGCGCGCGGCAGCATCGCCGCACGTTTCATCGGGCAGGAGCGCGTGGTCGATCTGACGATGACAGCACTCGTCTGTGGCGGTCACGCCCTGCTGATCGGCCTCCCCGGCCTCGGCAAGACGATGCTGGTCGACACGCTGTCGACGGTGATGGGCCTGTCGGGCGGCCGGATCCAGTTCACACCCGACCTGATGCCCGCCGACATCCTCGGCTCCGAGGTGCTCGAGACCGGCACCGACGGCAGCCGGGCCTTCCGCTTCATCGAGGGGCCGATCTTCTGCCAGCTCCTTCTCGCCGACGAGATTAACCGCGCAAGCCCCCGCACGCAATCCGCCCTGCTTCAGGCCATGCAGGAGCGCGAGGTCACGATCGCGGGCGAACACCGCCCCCTCGGCGTGCCGTTCCACGTGCTGGCCACGCAGAACCCGATCGAGCAGGAAGGGACCTATCCCCTCCCCGAGGCTCAGCTCGACCGGTTCCTCGTGCAGGTCGATGTGCCCTACCCGACCCGAGAGACCGAGCGCGACATCCTGCTGGCCACCACCGGCACCGAGGTGGCCGTGTCGCATGCCGTGTTCACCGCGCGCGATCTGCTCGCGGCTCAGACGGTCCTGCGGCGGATGCCGGTCGGCGACGCCATCGTCGAGACGATCCTGAGCCTGGTGCGCGCCTGCCGCCCCGACGACGAGACCGCCCACGATTTTGTCCGCGACGGCGTTGCCTGGGGCCCCGGCCCCCGTGCGAGCCAGGCCCTGATGCTCGCCGTGCGCGCGCAGGCACTGCTCGACGGGCGCCTTGCGCCCTCGCCTGACGACGTCCGCCGGATGGCGGCACCGGTGCTGACGCACCGGATGGCGCTGAGCTTTGCCGCGCGGGCGCGGGGCGAGACGTTGGGCGCGATCATCGACCGCGCCGCCGACGCCGCCACGCGGACGGCACGGGCGGCCTGATGATCCGGCGCCTGCCCCCTCGCGGACGGCGCGCGGCATGACCGCATCGCTTGCCCTGCGAACCGGCGCCGAGGCGCTCGCCGCGCCGCTTCCCGCGCTGCTGGCCGAGGCCGAGCATCTGGCCGCGACGGTCGTGGTCGGCGATCACGGGCGCCGCCGCGCGGGGCTTGGCGACACCTTCTGGCAGTACCGCCCGGCCGCGAGCCACGACGAGACGCGCAGCATCGACTGGCGCCGCTCTGCGCGGTCCGACGGCACATACGTGCAGGACAAGGAATGGCAGATCGCGCAAAGCGTGACACTCTGGGTCGACCGGTCGGCGGCGATGTCGTTTGCCTCGAAGGGTCTGGAAACCAAGGGCCACCGCGCCGCGACGCTGGCACTTGCGGCCGCGATCCTGCTGTCGCGGGGCGGCGAACGTGTCGGCCTGCCAGGCCTGCCGCCGCGACGCGGGACGGCGCGTCTGGCCGAGATGGCCGAACGGCTGAGCGAGGACCACGACACCGATTACGGCACGCCCGACGCGACCGACTTGGTGCCCCATTCGCGCGCGATCTTCGTGTCGGACTTCCTCGGCGACATCGCGCCGGCCGAGGCCGCACTCGCCCGTGCCGCCGATCGCGGCATACGCGGCGCGCTGGTGCAGGTGCTCGATCCCACGGAGGAGAGCTTTCCCTTCGACGGCCGCACCATCTTCGAAAGCATGACTGGCGCGCTGCGCCACGAGACGCTGAAGGCGGGCGATCTGCGCGCGCGCTACCTCGCGCGGCTGGCAGAGCGGAAGGACCGCCTGACGCACCTTGCGCGGATGACCGGCTGGCAGTTCACGACGCACCACACCGACGGCCCTGCCAGCGCTGCATTGATGTGGCTCTATCACGCGATCGCTCGCAGATGACGGTCCGGTCCTCATCTTGCCAGATACACCTCGGGGTCCGGGGCAGCGCCCCGGGTCTCGCGTCCTAGCGCCCGGTTCGATCATGTTTACCCTCGGTCCCCTCGCCTTCACCGCGCCCTGGCTGCTGCTGGGGCTGATCGCCCTGCCGATCCTGTGGCTGATCCTGCGCGCGGTGCCGCCCGCGCCGATCCGCAGGCGGTTTCCCGGCGTGGCGCTGCTGCTCGGCCTCAGCGACGACGAGGCGCAGTCGGACCGGACGCCCTGGTGGCTGCTGCTGCTTCGCACGCTGGCGGTGGCGGCGATCGTGGCGGCCTTTGCCGGACCGCTGCTGAACCCGCAGGAGGAACGGTCGGGTGACGGGCCGCTCCTGATCCTCGTCGACGGGACATGGGCCGACGCGCGCGACTGGAACGAACGGCGTGACCGCATCGCCTCGCTCCTGTCAGAGGCGCAGCGCGCGGGGCGGCCGACGGCGCTGGCGACGCTGACCGACCTGCCGCCTGAGGTGGAGTTCCAGACCGCCGACGTCACCGCACTCGCCCTGCCGGGGCTGGAGCCCGCGCCGTGGGCGCCCGACGCCGCGGTCGTCGCCGAGTGGACGGAGAGCCTGCAGGACGATTTCGACACGGTCTGGCTGTCCGATGGCCTCGCACGCGAGGGGCGCGGCGACCTGCTCGACGCGCTCGAGACGCATGGCGCGGTGACCGTGTTCCAGACGCCGCGCCCGACGACGGCGCTGCGGCCGGCGACCTTCGCGGATGGCGAGATCGCGCTGGCCGCCACGCGCACGCCCACCGGCGGCGCGCGCGAGGTACAGGTGGCGGCGATCGGCCTCGACCCGTCAGGGGTGGAGCGGCAGCTCGCGACCGTGCCGGTGGCCTTCGCGGCGGGAGAGGCCGATGCGACCGCCTCGCTCGTCCTGCCGCCCGAGCTTCGCAACCGCGTCACCCGGTTCGAGATCGCGGGACAGGGATCCGCCGCCGCCGTGACCCTGACCGACGACGCGCTGCGGCGGCGCGAGGTCGCCCTTCTGGCCGGCGGGGGAGAGGCCGAGGCGCTGGAGCTGCTGTCGCCGACGCATTACCTGTCCGAGGCGCTGGCGCCCTCGGCCGACCTGATCGAGGGGACGCTGTCCGATATCGTCCTGGCAAACCCGGACGTCATCGTACTCGCCGATGTGGCCACACTGGCAAGCGGCGAGGCCGCGGCGCTGGAGGAGTGGGTCGGCGAGGGCGGGCTGCTGGTGCGTTTTGCCGGGCCGCGCCTTGCCGCGTCCGATGCCGGTCGGGGCACCGACGATCCGCTGATGCCGGTCCGCCTGCGGGCGGGCGGGCGCAACGTCGGCGGCGCGATGAGCTGGGGAGAGCCGAAGGCGTTGGCACCCTTCGACGAGGAATCGCCCTTTTTTGGCCTCGCGGTGCCCGACGACGTGACGGTGAGCGCGCAGGTCATGGCGCAGCCCGATCCGACACTGGCCGAGCGCGTGATCGCACAACTGACCGACGGCACCCCACTGGTCACGCGCGCGCCGCTCGGTGAGGGGCAGGTCGTTCTGTTCCACGTCACCGCCAACGCCGAATGGTCGTCCCTCGCGCTGTCGGGGTTGTTCCCGCAAATGCTCGAACGGCTGGCGGTGTCGGTGCGCCCCGCGATGCCGACGGCGGGGGATCTCGAGGGGACGACCTGGATCCCGGAGGAGGTTCTCGACGCCTACGGCACCCTGACCGAGACCGATACGCTGCCCGGCGTCGAGGGCGCGGCACTGGCCGACGCGCTGGCGGGGGGCGGGCCGGGTCCGGACATGCCACCGGGTCTTTATGCCGGGGAGGACCGGCGCATCGCGCTCAACGTCATCGGCGCCGAGACGGTGCTGTCGCCCGCCGCCTGGCCCGCGCGCATCCCCATCGAGGGGATGGCGTCGACGCGGGAGGTCGACCTCAAGGGCTGGCTGCTGGCGCTGGCGCTGGGTCTGCTGGCGCTCGACATCCTCGCCTCGCTGATGCTGGCGGGCAAGCTGCGCGGGGCGCGGGCGGTGCGGGCCGGGATCGCCGTCGCGGGTCTCGTTCTCGCCGGGCTGACGATGCCGCAGCCGCTCATGGCTCAGGAGGCCGAAACCGGCGCCGGAGCCGAAGAAACACAGACCGACGATACCTTTGCCCTCGCGGCGACGGGCCAGGTGGTGCTGGGCCATGTCCTGACCGGCGATCCCCGCGTGGACGAGATCGCCGAGGCCGGGTTGCTCGGCCTGTCGCAGACGCTGTTCCGCCGCACCTCGATCGAGCCGTCGCGGCCGATGGGCGTCGATCTGGAGACGGACGAGCTGGCGTTCTTTCCGTTTCTCTACTGGCCCGTCACCGCCGGTCAGGCGATCCCGTCGGATGCCGCCTATGCCAGGCTGAACAGATACCTGCGGTCGGGGGGCATGATCCTGTTCGACACCCGCGACGCCGATCTGGGCGGCTTCGGCTCCGGCACGCCCGAGGGACGGATGCTGGAGCGGCTGGCCGAACCGCTCGACGTGCCGCCGCTGGCGCCGATGCCCGAGGATCATGTGCTGACGCGCGCGTTCTACCTGCTTCAGGATTTTCCCGGTCGCTATACCAGTCGCGACATCTGGGTCGAGGCGGCGCCGCCGGATGCCGAACTCGCCGAAGGGATGCCGTTCCGGGATCTCAACGACGGGGTGACGCCGGTGGTGATCGGCGGCAACGACTGGGCCGCGGCCTGGGCGGCGGACGATCTGGGCAACCCGCTGTTTCCGATCGGGCGCGGCACGGCGGGTGAGCGGCAGCGCGAGATCGCGCTGCGGTTCGGGGTGAACCTGGTGATGCATGTGCTGACCGGCAACTACAAAAGTGACCAGGTCCATGTGCCCGCCCTGCTCGAGAGGCTCGGCCAATGACGCGCGAGATCGTCTTTGACCCGCTGCTGCCGTGGGGCCTCGTCTGGGTCGCTTGCGCGGTCGCGGCCGTGTTCGTCATCCTCGCGCTGTGGCGCGGGCTTGGCGGCTGGTGGCTGCGCGCGCTGGCCGCCGCCGCGCTGCTCGCGGCGATCGCCAACCCGTCGTTCCAGATCGAGGATCGCGACGGCCTGTCGGACATCGTGATCGCCGTCGTCGACGAGAGCGCCAGCCAGCGCATCGCCGACCGCCCCGCGCAGGTCGAGGCGGCGCTGGCCAACCTCGCCGCCGAGGTCGCCGAGCGGCCGGGAACCGAGCTGCGCGTCGTGACCATGGGCGACGGAGAGGGCGACCAGGGCAGCCTGCTGATGACCGCCCTGTCCGAGGCGCTGGCCGAGGAACCGCAGGGCCGCATCGCGGGCATCGTCCTGATCTCGGACGGGCGCATCCACGACATCGACCGCGCGCCGCCCCTTCCCGCGCCGCTGCACCTGATGCTGACGGGGCAGGACGACGACTGGGACCGGCGGCTCGTGGTGTCGAACGCGCCCGCCTTCGCGATCCTCGACGAGGAGGTGCAGCTGACCGTCCGCGTCGAGGATCAGGGCGCGGCACCGCAGGGCGACGGTTTCGTGCCGCTGACCATCGCCATCGACGGCGGAGAGCCGCTGGAATTCGAGGTGCCGCTGGGTGCGGAGCTGGACCTGCCGGTATCGCTTCCGCATGGCGGGATGAACGTCCTGCAGTTCGACACGCCGGTGGCGGAGGGCGAGCTGACTGACCGCAACAATTCCGCCGTCGTCCAGATCAACGGCGTGCGCGACCGCCTGCGCGTTCTGCTCGTGTCGGGAGAGCCGCATCCCGGCGAACGGACCTGGCGCAACCTGCTGAAATCGGACGCGGCGGTGGATCTCGTGCATTTCACCATCCTGCGCCCGCCGGAAAAGCAGGACGGCGTGCCCGTCGAGGAGCTGTCGCTGATCGCGTTCCCGACGCGCGAGCTGTTCCTCGAGAAGATCGACGAATTCGACCTGATCGTGTTCGACCGCTACCGCCGGCGCGGCATCCTGCCGCCCGCCTACCTCGAGAACGTCGCCCGGTATGTCGAGGACGGCGGCGCGGTCCTCGTGTCCGCCGGGCCGGAATATGCCAGCGCCGACAGCATCTACCGCTCGCCGCTCGGCTTCGTCCTGCCGGGGGCGCCGACCGCGCGGGTGCTCGAACAGGGGTTCGTGCCGACGCTGACGGATATCGGCACGCGGCATCCGGTGACGGCGGCCCTGCCCGGCGTGCCGGAAATCGACGCGGACGAGGATGCGGTGCCAGACTGGGGCCGCTGGCTGCGCCAGATCGAGGTGACGCCATCGCCCACCGCCACGGTCGCGATGGAAGGGATCGACGGGCGGCCGCTGTTGCTGCTCGACCGGGTCGGCGAGGGGCGCGTGGCGCTGATCGCGTCGGACCAGTCCTGGCTGTGGGATCGCGGCTACGAAGGGGGGGGGCCGCAGCTCGAACTGCTGCGCCGTCTCGCGCACTGGATGATGAAGGAGCCGGAGCTGGAGGAAGAGGCGCTCTGGGTCGAGCCATCGGGCCAGACGATGCGGATCGTGCGCCGCACTCTCGAGGATGTCGCCCCCGACGTGACCGTCACCGCGCCTGACGGGACCGAGACGGTCCTGACCCTCGAGGAGGTGTCGCCGGGGCGCTACGAGTTGCTGTGGGAGGCGCCGGAGATCGGTCTCTACCGCCTGACGGACGGGATCGAGGAGACGGTGATCGCCCTGGGCCCCGCCGCCCCGCGCGAGTTCGAGCAGACCATCGCCAGCGACGAGGCGATCGCGCCGCTGGTCGAGGCGACGCTCGGGGGGGTCGTACGGATCTCGGACGGGCTGCCGGATCTGCGCGACGTGCGCGAGGGGCGGCCCGCCGCGGGGCGCGGATGGCTCGGGCTTATCCCGCGCGATGCCTACGTCACCGCCGACGTCACGATCACGCCGATCCTGCCGGGCTGGGGTTTCCTGCTGCTGGCCGCGTTCCTGACGCTGGGCGCCTGGGTCCGCGAGGGGCGGCGCTAGGGCGCGAGCGGCACGTCGACCGCGTCACCCGTCCAGCCATCGATCAGGCAGCGCGCGCGCACCGTGACGGTATCGACACCATCCGGGACCGCCACGCCGGACAGGGACCGGGTGAAGGGCTGTTCGTCGACATGCGGATGGGCCAGTTCGCGGATGCCGAGGCGCGTGCCGTCGGGGGCCAGAACCTCCCACGCGTCGGCGTAGTGATCCCAGCCGGTATCGGGATGCACGACGGCGACGTCGAAACGCCAGGTGTCGCCGGTCCGGATCGCCGCCACGTCCGTCACCTGAGCCGGGTCGGCGAGGGCCAGCGCTGGGGCCGCGAACGTCAGCGCGGCGAGGGCCGCCTTCGCAATCGTCATGTCGGTATCCTTTGGCATGGGACGGGCGGTCCGCGTCATGCTAGCGCAGGGGGCCGCGACTTGTCACGGCGGGGCGTCGGTCCTACGCTTGGCATCTTCCGACCTGGAGCCTGTCGATGGAGATGCCTGCCCCGGACGCCCGCGTCATGGCGCGCAAGTCGAGCGTCGTCGGACGCCTGCGCGCAGCCCTGACGGACAAACGCGCGGTGATCGACGATCCGGCCGAGACGCGGGCCTACGAATGCGATGCGCTGACCGCCTATCGCTGCGCGCCGCTCTGCGTGGTTCTGCCCGCGACCACGCAGGAGGTCTCTGCCATCCTGCGGATCTGCCACGAGGCGGGCGTGCCGGTCGTGCCCCGCGGATCGGGCACCAGCCTGGCGGGCGGGGCGCTCCCGACGGCCGATTGCGTCGTGCTGGGGGTGTCGCGGATGGATGGCGTGCTCGAGACGCATCTCGGCGACCGGATCATCCGGGTGCAGACCGGCCGCACGAACCTGGCCGTCACCGGCGCCGTGGAGGCCGACGGGTTCTTTTATGCGCCCGACCCGTCGTCGCAGCTCGCCTGTGCGATCGCGGGCAACATCGCGATGAATTCGGGCGGGGCGCATTGCCTGAAATACGGGGTGACGACCAACAACCTCGTCGGGGTCACGATGGTCCTGATGGACGGCACGATCGTCGAGTTCGGCGGGGCGCACATGGATGCGGGCGGGCTCGACCTGCTCGCCGTGATCTGCGGGTCGGAAGGGCAGCTCGGCGTCGTGACCGAGGCGACACTGCGGATCCTGCCCCGCCCCGAAGGCGCGCGTCCGGTCCTGATCGGTTTCGACGACAGCGAGGTCGCGGGCGCCTGCGTCGCCGAGATCATCCGCGCCGGTGTCCTGCCGGTCGCGATCGAGTTCATGGACAGGCTCTGCATCGAGGCCTGCGAGGCGTTCGCCCATGCCGGATATCCCGACTGCGAGGCCCTGCTGATCGTCGAGGTCGAGGGGTCCGAGGCCGAGATCGACGCGCAGCTTGCCACGATCCTCGACATCGCGCGCAGGCACGACCCGGTGGAGCTGCGCGAGAGCCGCAGCGCGGAGGAGAGCGCGCGTATCTGGCTCGGGCGCAAGTCTGCCTTCGGAGCGATGGGCCAGATCGGCGACTACATGTGCCTCGACGGGACGATCCCGGTCTCTGCGCTGCCCAAGGTGCTGGGCCGGATCGGTGCGCTGTCTCGGGATTACGGGCTGCGGGTCGGCAATGTGTTCCACGCCGGTGACGGCAACATGCACCCGCTGATCCTGTACGATGCCAACGCGCCGGGGGATCTTGAGAAATGCGAGGCGATGGGGGCGGATATCCTGCGCCTGTGCGTCGAGGTCGGCGGGTGCCTGACCGGCGAGCATGGTGTCGGCATAGAGAAGCGCGACCTGATGGGGGTGCAGTTCGGGCCTGCCGACCTCGAGGCGCAGATGCGCGTCAAGGACGTGTTCGACCCCGGCTGGCTGCTGAACCCGGCCAAGGTTTTCCCGCTCCAGACCAGCGCCGGTCGGCGGGAACGGAACCGGGGGCCGGCCCCCGGAGCCCCCGAGGTACTTTCGGCAAGATGAGGACCGGGGAGGCCCTATCGCCGACCGACGAGGCGGAGCTGGCGGAGGCCGTCCGCGCGGCCGATGTACCGCTGCGGATCGTGGGCGGCGGGACGCGGGACATCGGGCGCCCCGTCGACGGCCAGGTCCTGTCGGTGGCCGGATTGTCGGGCGTGACGCTGTACGAGCCCGGCGCGCTGACGCTGGTGGTGCGGGCGGGCACCCCGCTGGCGGAGATCGAGGCCCTGCTCGCCGGCCAGAACCAGCGCCTGCCGTTCGAGCCGATGGACCACCGCGGATTGCTGGGCACGAAAGGGGCGCCGACGATCGGCGGGGCGATCGCCGCCAACGTGTCGGGCCCGCGCCGGGTACAGGTGGGCGCGGCGCGGGATTTCGTGCTGGGCGCGCGGTTCGTGGACGGGTCGGGGACCGTGATCTCGAACGGCGGGCGGGTTATGAAGAACGTCACCGGCACCGACCTCGCGCGGCTGATATGCGGGGCGCACGGGACGCTTGGTATGTTGACGGAGGTGTCGCTCAAGGTGTTGCCGGACGTGTCGTTCGCGGCCGACCTGACGTTCGAAGGACTGGATGACGGGGCAGCCGTGGCGGCGATGTCGGACGCGCTCGGCACGCCGTTCGAGGTGACAGGGGCGGCGCACGACGCCTTGGCGGGCACGACGCGGCTGCGGCTCGAGGGGGCGGAGGCCTCGGTGCGGTATCGGGCCGGGGCGCTGGCGCAACGCCTGTCCCGATACGGCGCCGCGCGGACCTGCGACAACTGTGCGGCGCGCTGGGCGGCGATCCGCGATGCGGCGCCGTTCCACGGAACGGACGACGATGTCTGGCGGGTCCACGCGCGGCCCTCGGCGGCCGCCGGTCTCGTGGCCCGCGCAGATGCCCGGCGCACGCTCTACGATTGGGGCGGTGGCCTGATCTGGATCGGATGCGCGCCGGGGACCGACCTGCGCGCGCGGCTCGGTGATTTCGACGGGCACGCGACGCTGGTGCGGGCGGGCGAGGGGACGCGCCGCGCGATACCGCCGTTTGCGCCGCCCTCGACCCCGATCGCGGGCCTGTCGGCGGGCCTTCGGGCGCGGTTCGACCCGCGCGGCATCCTCAACCCCGGCCTGATGGAGTAACCCCCCCGTGCAGACGACGTTCACGCCAGAGCAACTGACGGACCCGGCGACGGCGCGGTCGAACGCGATCCTGCGGGCCTGCGTCCATTGCGGGTTCTGCACCGCGACCTGCCCGACCTACAAGGTGCTGGGCGACGAGTTGGACAGCCCGCGCGGGCGCATCTACCTCATCAAGGACATGCTCGAGAACGAGCGGGTGCCGGATGCGAAGACCGTGCTGCACATCGACCGCTGCCTGTCGTGCCTCGCATGCATGACGACCTGTCCGTCGGGTGTGCATTACATGCACCTTGTCGATCACGCGCGCGCCTATATCGAGAAGAATTACCGCCGCCCGTGGTCGGACCGCGCGCTGCGCTGGATGCTGTCGCGGGTGCTGCCGTATCCGGGGCGGTTCCGGCTGGCGCTGCTGGCGGCGAAGGTCGGGCGGCCGTTCCGGCGGCTGCTGCCCGATCCGCGGCTGCGCGCGATGCTCGACATGGCCCCGCGGCGCATCCCGCCGGTCAGCCGCAACGACGATCCGCAGACATTTCCCGCGACGGCCCGCCGGATGCGCGTGGCGCTGATGACCGGATGCGCCCAGCGCGCGCTGAACACCGACATCAACGATGCCACCATCCGCCTGCTGACGCGGCTGGGCGCGGAAGTCGTGGTGGCAAAGGGCGCGGGATGCTGCGGCGCGCTGGTGCACCACATGGGCCGGACGGACGAGAGCCACGCCGCGGCGATCCGCAACGTCGATGCCTGGATGGCCGAGGTGACCGGCGATGGCCT
>Ga0115567_10006914_pt1 | contig 10791 bp, 15 predicted proteins | sample COGITO_mtgs_1204_2_FD_88679 | JGI IMG/M metagenome (GOLD analysis project Ga0115567, IMG submission 88679) | Pelagic marine microbial communities from North Sea - COGITO_mtgs_120412 | ecosystem: Environmental > Aquatic > Marine > Epipelagic | place: Germany:Helgoland, sampling site Kabeltonne... | reverse complement strand
TAAATGAAGTAAATATAAACAATAAAATTAAAGTATGGAAAAATTTAGCACTATGGCAGAGATTTTTGATGATAGAAAAGATTTGTCCTTGAGCCCATTAGCGCAAGACGAAATACTGGCCTTGAGTGAGCGAGGTATAGATTATAGATTTATTTTAGACCTATCGACAGAATTTCCTATTCTTGTACAAGAATTAGCATGGTTATTGCACATAAAAGAACCAGAATTGATTGCTGTTCTAAGAAACGAAAAATCATTAGGACAGAAAACTTCTGCGCGATTGATAGCATTGACTGAAGTATTTTTGATAAGTAAGGAAATTTTTAATACTGAAAAGAAATTTATCGAATGGTTAGCATCTCGTCCACAAGTATTTAATGGTATTAGGCCTATAGATTATCTTTCAAAAGAATTAGAAGATATTCGTCGTGTGAGAGAAATATTAGGAAGAATAAAGCATGGAACTTATTCGTGAATATTTTTTCTCATAATCAAAAGAATTAAATTTATATATTATAAACCGTTGTTTACTAGCAACGGTTTTTATTAATGAAATGATAGTCGTAGAAGCTTGCCCAAAGCACTCAAATAAGTAGTATAGTTATTACCTACGTTCGATCCGTGCCTTTCTATAAGCAAACATTACGATGTTTTCTTGTATATATGCGTGCGATATCATCGTAGTGAAAAGAACGTTTCTTTTCAAAATTTATTAACAGAAGAACATGGTAATTATTACTGTGTCTCTTAATGCACTTATTTGATATGGCAAAAAAATCAGTTATTGCACGATCTCAAAAAAAACCAAAATTTTCATCTCGGGCGAAAAATCGTTGTTTCCGATGTGGGCGAGGAAATGGATATATGCGTGATTTCGACTTATGTCGAATCTGTTTCCGTGAACTAGCCAACGAAGGAAAGATTCCTGGGGTACGAAAATCATCTTGGTAAACGAGATTTATTAGCAATACACTTTAATACGCACAGTTATGCTGTGCACAACACTATTATGGATAAAATCGGAGATATGCTCGTGACGATCAAGAATGGTGGAAACGCTGGTAAATCATCAGTACAGATTCCTTATTCTGGATACAAAATGAACATTGCACGAGCTTTGTTTCAAGAAGGATACATCAAATCGTATTCTCAAAAAGACACCAAAAAAGGTGGTGTTCTTGAAATCGACCTATTAACCAAAGACGAAAAACCTCGTATTTCAGAGGTTAAACGAATTTCTAAACCTTCACGTCGGTTATACACCAACGCAAAAGATATTAGAACGGTAAAACAAGGTCACGGTGCTATTTTTCTTTCAACACCAAAAGGTATTTTGACAGGAAAACAAGCACGAAAAGAATTAGTAGGAGGAGAAATGTTATTTGAAATTTTCTAAACATTATTCTCGATATCATTAGATATCAATTTATTAAATAATTATGGCACCCACATTTGTTATTCTCAGTCTGACTGAAAATATAGAATTATATTTGTAATTTCTATGTTCTGTTTTAGGTTTAGGAAACACTGGGCTGCCGACTCTATTATGTCACGACTTTCAAAACAACCCATCGCTATTCCATCAGGAGTAGAAGTGACCAAGAAAGAAAATACTATTTCTATCAAAGGTCCAAAAGGAGAATTGTCACGAAGTTTCAAAGATGATGTTGTTGCTATTAATGTTGATAGCAACGAGATCGCGTTCGAGAAACAGGTTGATACCGTCTTCTCTCGAGCACTTATTGGAACCTATGCATCACATATTATAAATATGGTTCATGGCGTTACCGAAGGATTCGAAAAGAAACTTATTGTCGAAGGAGTAGGATTCCGTTCTGAGGTAAAAGGAAAAAATCTAGAAATGTCATTAGGTTTTTCACACCCAGTAATTATGGAAATCCCAGAGGATATTACGGCAACGGCAGAAAAAAATATCGTTACTATTTCTGGTACCGACAAAGAAAAAACAATGCAGTTCGCTGCACAAATTCGAGCGAAGAAAAAACCAGAACCATACAAAGGGAAAGGTATTCGTTACGAAGGAGAGATTATTCGTCGTAAACAAGGTAAGAAATCTGCGTAGTCGCGCGATTCACTTAATGTAAAACTATGAACAATTCACAGTACACAACAATGAAACGAAAACGTCGTCACGCACGAGTTCGATCAAAGATTTCAGGAACTACCCAGCGACCACGTTTGACCGTTTTCCGATCAAACAAAAATATCTACGCACAAATTATTGATGATACAACGTCAACAACATTGGCCCAGGCAGATGATACAAAATCTACATCAGGATCAAAGGTTGATCGTGCAACAGCTGTTGGAAAAGCAATTGCAGAAAAAGCAAAAGCACTCAACATTGATGCCATCGTATTTGACCGTAGTGGATACTTGTATGCAGGACGTGTTAAGGCATTAGCCGAAGCTGCCCGCGTAGGAGGATTGAATTTTTAATTATTAAACTTAACATTGATATTCGCATGTCATTCTCAGTGTGACTGAGAATCTAGAATTATATTTATAATCTCTAGATCCTGGATAAAATCTAGGGCGATACTGTAATGTCGACTCTATAACAATGTCAGAAGAAGTAACAAAAGAACAAGCAGCTGCAAACACTGGTTCGATTACTGATGCTACAACATCAGCAAAAAACCAAGAAGAAAAAGCAGCCACAGGAGCAGATACCAAACCGGCCCCATTGCGCGCTACTGTAGCAAGCAAACCACGGTCAACAGGTGGAGCTCGCCGAAGTTTTGGTGGGAAGAAACCATTTCGGAAAGGTTCACGATTTCGATCTGAACGTCCGAAGCCAGAATTTGAACAAAAAATTATCAACATTTCACGAGTAACACGTGTTGTAAAAGGAGGGCGACGATTGTCATTCCGTGTTGATATGGCTATTGGAGACAAAAAGGGACGTGTTGGATTAGGATCTGGAAAAGCAACTGATACTTCACTTGCTATTCAAAAGTCTTTTAATCAAGCACGTAAAAACCTTATCAAGGTAAAACTTACAAAGACAAATTCTATTCCGTACACAACTACGGCAAAGATAACATCTTCACGAGTAGAAATGATGCCAAACAAAGAGCGAGGATTGGTGGCAGGTTCAACCTTGCGAACAATTCTTGAACTAGCTGGAATTACAGATGTTTCAGCACGTGTGCATTCACGTTCAAAAAATAAATTGAACAATGCCAAAGCAGCAGTCAAAGCATTGGAAACTTTTTCAGTTCCTATGGAACCATTGAAAGAAATACCAAAAGATGACGGTCGAAAAAGATTTAACAACCGTGGTAGACGCGGAGGAGGACAAGGACGTGCTCCATCTAACCGATAAATACTATGCAAATGAATCAACTTAAACGAAAAACTCCAAACAAAAAATCAAAACGTGTTGGACGTGGAGGGCTTCGTGGTAAAACCTCAGGACGAGGTCATAAGGGACAAAAACAACACGGAGGTCACGGAATTAGAGCTGAGATTCGAGATCAAGTTAAAAAACTTCCAAAATTGCGAGGGCGAGGTAAAAACTCAAACAAATCAATCAACGCTAATAATGTTGCGGTTAATGTAGCAACACTTGAGGCACATTTCGCGGCAGGAGATACTGTTTCTCCAACCGTCTTGCGAGAAAAAGGAATCATTGGTGGAGCAGCAGCTCGAAAAGCTGATGTAAAAATCCTTGGAAATGGAGATCTTTCAAAGAAATTAACTATTGAAGGATGTCTTGTTTCAACTGCTGCAGAAGAGAAAATTAGCAAGGCAGGAGGTAAGGTGTCATAATTGAATTATGAACGCTATTACACGAAAATTTAATATTTTAATTAAAGACCGCTATTTACGAAACAGTATTCTCTTTACTCTGGTAATGTTGATTGCGTTTCGATTCTTGGCTTCTGTCCCAGTTCCAGGTGTTAATCCTGGAGTGCTGGCACAGTTCCTCGAAAGCAATCAATTCTTTAGTTTCCTTAATCTGTTTTCAGGAGGAGGATTATCGCAATTATCAATTGTTGTATTAGGAGTAGGTCCGTATATTACGGCATCAATTATCATGCAATTAATGACAACTGTTTCGCCGAAACTGAAACAATTGTTTCATGAGGAAGGCTCAATTGGACGAAAAAAGTTTAATAATTTCTCTCGTCTACTGACGGTACCGATTGCTGTTGTTCAGGGTGTAGGTATTCTTTCTTTACTTGCAAACCAAGGAGCTCTTCCAGAGCTGGGAACCTTTGGCCTGGTAACAAACGTATTGGTTGTTACTGCGGGTGCCATGTTGGTAACCTGGATTGGTGAACTCATCACTGAATTCGGAGTAGGAAATGGTGTATCGTTATTGATTTTTGCAGGAATTGTAACATCAGTACCGAGCATTCTTTCTCAATTAGTTCAAGCCTATACTCCATCAGAATTGTTTAATTACGTTCTGTATGGATTGTTGGTATTGGTTGTTATCGTTGCTGTAGTGCTGGTAAATGAGGCAGAACGCCGCATTCAGATTACCTATGCTAAACAGGTCCGCGGTATGAGTACCTATGGTGGTGCTGATACCTACGTACCAATGAAAGTTAACCAGGCAGGAGTTATGCCAATCATTTTTGCACTTTCAATTTTATTGTTTCCGCAAATGATTGCCGGATGGCTTGCTGAATCAGCAACACCATGGCTGGCACAAGCAGCCAATGGTATTAATTATGTTCTTACTGATAATCTTTGGTATCCATTAATCTATTTTGTATTAGTATTTGGATTTACATATTTCTATACGGCTATTACCTTTGATCCCGAAGCTATGGCAGAAAATCTGCATAAATCTGGAGCCTTCGTTCCAGGGACACGGCCAGGAGTATCAACAGAAAATTACTTTGCAAAAGTAGCTTCACGGCTGACGTTTGTAGGAGCAAGTTTCCTTGGTTTGATCGCTGTCCTTCCTATTGTTCTCTTGTCAACGACTGGTAATGCAGCTGTAGCCATTGGAGGAACAGGAATATTGATTGTAGTATCGGTAGTACTTGATTTAATCAAGAAACTTGATGCACAAATTGCCATGCGGCAATACTAATAAAAAACCTTGATAGGTTTTTTATTTTTGGCATATTTTACAACTATAGGTATAATGAAACGTATGAAAAAGCAAGGTTTTACCTTAATTGAATTATTGGTGGTGGTTGCAATTATTGGTATTCTTGCCACCGTTGTTTTAGCATCACTAGGTCAGGCCCGCGTGCGCGCTCGCACAGCAAAAGCTCAAACTGAAGTAAATCAATTAAGAACAGTTTACACGGGTGCTCAATTTAATACTAATCAAACCCTAGGCGAAATTTCTGGTAATTTCTCATCAATGGACACTTGTCCAGCAGGAACAGATTTAAGCGCACTATCGCCAAGCCACTTGTGTGTTGCTACCTGGCGAAACGCTGCAGATGATCTAGCTGATGCATATGAATCAGGTACTGATGGATCAGCATATTATACTGATCCTTGGGGTGCACCATATTTGCTAGACGAAAACGAAGGTGACCCAGCAAATGCAAACCCTTGTATTGCGAATACTTTATTTTCAGCGGGGCCAAACAGTATTATTGATGGTAGCGATGATATTGTGATTATTATTCCTTTTGAAAGTTGTGGATAACAAACAAAAAATATGGCATTAAAAAAAAGAGAAAAAAAAATGTTGATAGGATTAGCAATTATTGCTGCGGTATCTGGATTTATTTTATACCGCGCCTATAATCCAGCGCCCGAAGAAATTATTGAACAAATAGAGGTAACTGATAAAACACCAAAAACGGAAACACCTGCTACAGCTTCATCAGGCGGTGGGTCACGAGGTGGTGGTGGGCTTAGTTCAAGTGGTGGATCAAGTTCACCTGCAGGAGTAACACTTGATGATTTTCAAAAACATGCGAGCCTTGATAATTGTTGGGTAATCGTAGATGGTGATATTTATGATATTTCAAATATTCTTTTTGAAAATCCTAATTTACAGCCTACTATTGCTCAATATTGTGGAACTTTTGGTTTCGAGGTAGGTTATCTTGCTGAGGATTCTGTATTTAAATCAGTAGTTCAAAAGTCTGGAGTAATAAAAGGAAAAATAAAATAACTTTTTGATTGCAAAAGCAATCAATTATAGTAATATAAGCATCAATAAAGGACCCTTAGGTCTTTTTGTTTTGGTTCAGAAATATCTGACTTTTATCAAGAATTAATTAATTTTTATATACACATGGAACGAGATTACCCCTTAAATAAAGTACGAAACTTTGGTATCGTAGCACACGTAGACGCTGGGAAGACAACAACAACCGAGCGTATTTTGTACTACACCGGACGATCACACAAAATTGGAGAAGTACACGACGGTGCAGCTACTATGGATTGGATGGAACAAGAGCAAGAACGAGGTATTACTATTACCTCGGCTGCTACTACTTGTTTCTGGACGCCAACCTACCTTGAAAAAGGTTCAAGCGAGCATCGTTTTAATATTATTGATACTCCTGGTCACGTGGATTTTACCGCCGAAGTAGAGCGCTCTTTGAAAGTTCTTGATGGAGCTGTTGTTGTTTTTGATGGTCAGGCAGGGGTTGAGCCTCAATCGGAAACAGTATGGCGACAGGCAGATAAATATAAGGTTCCACGAATGTGTTTTATTAACAAACTTGATAAAACTGGAGCAGATTTCGAAAAAGCATTTAAATCTATTCTTGACCGTTTAACACCAAACGCTGTCATCGCTCAACTACCGATTGGTTTTGAAGCTGAACTTTCGGGAGTTATTGATTTGTTGAAAATGAAAGCATATAAATTCGAAGGAACCATGGGAAATGAAATCGTCGAATTTGAAATTCCTGATGATTTGCTGGAAAAAGCAAAAACTTTACGTAATTCTTTTGTTGAAAAAATCGTTGAAAATAACGATGAAATGATGAACAAATATTTCGAAGGAGAAGATCTAGCCGTGGAAGACTTGCGAGCAGAATTGCGAAAGCAGACTATTGCAAACAACGTGGTACCTGTATATGGTGGATCTGCATTTAAAAACATTGGAGTTCAACTAATGCTTGATGCTGTTGTTGAAATTATGCCAGCCCCAGTAGATATTCCAGCTGTAAAAGGAAAAGACCCTAAAACAGAAGAAGTTATAGAGCGAGAGCCAACTGATGATGCATCATTTTCAGCTCTTGCCTTTAAACTTGCTGTTGATCCGTTTGTTGGACAAATTACTTTTTTTCGTGTGTACTCAGGTACGCTTGAGGCCGGTTCATATATTTTAAATACCCGAACAGGAAACAAGGAACGTATTGGACGAATTTTACGAATGCATGCTAATGACCGAGAAGAGGTTAAAAAAGTATACGCTGGAGAAATTGCAGCAGCTGTGGGGCTTAAGGATGTTCGAACATCAGATACACTGTGTTCGCTAGAAGACCCTATTGTACTGGATGAAATTACGTTCCCAGAGCCTGTGGTTTCATTGAAAATTGAACCAAAAACAAAAGCCGATCAAGAAAAAATGGGACTTGCCCTAGGACGATTAGCTGCAGAAGACCCAACGTTTAGAGTATCAAGCGATCCTGAAACACTAGATACAGTGATTTCAGGTATGGGAGAACTTCACCTTGATATTATTGTTGATCGTATGAAACGAGAATTCGGTGTCCAAGCAAATGTAGGAGCACCACAGGTTGCATACCGAGAAACGATTCAAGGTACTGCCAGTGCTGAAGAAAAATACATTAAACAATCAGGAGGACGAGGTCAATATGGTCACGTTAAAATTAACATCAAACCTCTTGAAGCATTAGCTGAAGGAGAAGAGTTAAAGAAAAACGTTAAGCGCGACGAGGACGGATTTGAATTTGTTAATAGCATCAAAGGTGGAGTTATTCCAAACGAATATATTCCAGCATGTGAAAAAGGATTCAAAGAAGCAATGCAGCGTGGTATCGTAGCCGGATTCCAAATGAATAATGTATCAGTTGAATTATATGATGGTACCTACCATGATGTCGATTCTTCAGAAATTGCATTCAAAATTGCATCATCAAAAGCATTTCAAGATGCTGCAAAACTTGCACAACCAGTTATTCTAGAACCTATGATGAAAGTCGAAGTAGTAGTTCCAGAAGAGTTTATTGGAGACGTTACAGGAGATATCTCTTCTAAACGAGGTCTTGTGGAAGGAGTAGAAGAAAAAGGAATGGTGCAAGCGGTCGCAGCGACCGTACCATTGTCAGAAATGTTTGGTTACATCAATAACCTACGGTCAATGACCTCAGGTCGTGGTAACTTTACCATGGAGTTCGCACGATATGATGTTGTTCCGCGAAATGTTGCAGATGACATTGTCAAAGCACGTACATAATCTAAAAATAGATGAATAACGTTGTCAGTTTTATAAAAAGCGCTCTTGATACGTATGTATTAAGGGCGTTTTTTTATTTAATTTCACATTTTTTATTTAATTTTTATATCATAAAATTGCTTTATCTAAAAAATATTGTAATATATTTAGTAAATCAGATATACAAAAAGTATATTATTAACTAAATACTTGTAAATAATGGAAAAAAAAGACATTGTTGAAATTCTAGATAATAACTCTATTTCACTGTTTAAGCTTGTAAAAAAGTGGATTGAAGTATGGGATATTCCATTAAAAAATATTTTACATGGCTTGAATCATTTGAAAAAATCAGAATTATTAGGATTAATTAACGGTAATTATGTACTGGTAAAAAATGCTAAAGATACCATTCAAAAAGCAAAAGCATTTAACACTGCCAATAAACAATTCCACACATGTTCTTTTAAAAAGGTTATTAATAAAAGCAGCGAAACACTGAGAGTAATTAACCTAAGAAACATAAACATACTTATTTCAAAGGACAATCAAAACGATTACGATTTGGAAAATATGATTGGAAAAGAAAATATCGTTCAATCGGAGACTGAAGCCTTGGAAATTCTATACGCAACAGTAGTAGATGCATATAGAGATCATAATTGGAATATTGTGCATTACTTTGATAGTGACAATACTCTTTGTTATGTGTCTTGTGATTTGCGTGAGGGTGATTGGTATTTTGATGCCCAACCAGCAAATAAAAATAGCTGGTCAGATGGCGTACGTTTGTTTTATCCTATAATTTATAATTAAATATCTTTATATTGTAGAAATTTTTGATTTCTACGTATCTTATTCTTTATTCCGCTCTTATAAAAGAGCGGAATTTTTTTATTTATAAGGCAATCTGTTATACTAGTCATCATGAAAAAAACCGTTGAAAATGTAAAAAATCGCCACGATGAAAATGGCAATAATATTCCTGATTGTATAGAACGTATTGATGAACGAATGATTAAATTCTTTTGGAAAAATTCAAATATGACAGCTCGTATTGCGCTTTTTATTATCTTTTTTTGGTTTGGAATCTTAAAGGTATTCGGTGTAAGTCCCGCCGGACCATTGATTACTTCACTCGTAGAATTTATGTTTGGAGATGCAATTTCGCCAATAACTTTTGCTATTTGGTTCGGAGGATTTGAGGCGGTTACCGGACTTTTAATTTTGCTACCACGATTCGAGAGAATTACCTTTGTTATTCTTGGAATGCACTTTATCGCAACTGCAGCGCCATTATTTATTTTACCTGAAATAACCTGGTATGGAATCATGCAGCCAACACTTGTTGGGCAATATATTTTGAAAAACCTTGCACTGTTGGCTATTGGATTATTCCTCTATGGACGACTGCGACCAATGACCAAGACCCATTCAATGTGGGGAGAAGACAAGGTTATCAGATAAAATAAATCATAAAATTACAAATTACATTTTTTGTAATTTTGTACATATTATGATATGATCAAAGAATGAATGAAATTTTAATGACTAATATTTTTTTTATGATCACGGCACTGTCATCAATTGTCATTACTATAGTATTAGTAATTGCATTGGTGTATATTATTAAAATAGTCAAAAGAGTAGAGCGGATCAGCGATGCTGTTGAAACAGAAACTCTCAAGATTATAGATGATGTAGATGATGCGCGGGTTTCACTAAAAAAACAGGTACAACAACTAAACGGAGGAGCATTTACTGTTATTGCAAAAGCAATCGTGCAAAAATTATTTAACCGAAATTAATATTAATTATTATGGCAAAGAAAAAAACAACAAACAAAAAAAATGATTCACATATAGGAGAAGGTATTGCTGTAGGTGCGGCTGCAGCCGTAGCAGCATTCGCTGGATACTATTTATTTGGACCAAAAGGAAAAGAAAATCGAGCAAAAGTGAAAGGGTGGACGCTCAAGGCAAAAGGTGAGGTTTTAGAAAAACTTGAAAAATTAGAAGAAGTTACTGAAGAAAAATATCACGACATTGTTGATACAGTAATGACAAAATATAAAAAACTAAAATCTACAACAGAAGAAGAAACTGAGAAACTAGAAAAAGAACTAAAAAAACGATTCAAAGACGTTGCTCGAGATGTTAAAAAGACAACCAAAAAAGCACGTAAAAAAGTTGCCAAAAAAGTTGCACCAAAAAAGGCAACAGCAAAAAAAACTAAAAAATCTTCTAAATAGTTTTTATTAAAAAATAACACTCTGAGTGTTATTTTTTAATAAGTCTAAACGACTGGTTTCTCGCTATGCATTACATATAAACTATGAATAAGTCCTGGAATATAAAACAGAATAGTTAAAACGACGTTGATCCAGAATGTTTTATTAAGTCCATGCTTTAAAGCTAGTGGTAATG
>Ga0115567_10006907_pt1 | contig 10794 bp, 11 predicted proteins | sample COGITO_mtgs_1204_2_FD_88679 | JGI IMG/M metagenome (GOLD analysis project Ga0115567, IMG submission 88679) | Pelagic marine microbial communities from North Sea - COGITO_mtgs_120412 | ecosystem: Environmental > Aquatic > Marine > Epipelagic | place: Germany:Helgoland, sampling site Kabeltonne... | reverse complement strand
TACCTGAGTCACGGTGACAGCGATACGACCAGCTAATTTATTTTGTTGATTGGCCGCTGCGTCGCCACCTGACTCACGCTCGGCAGATAATTCAGTGTTAAGACTTAGAGCAGATGAGCTCGGCATTAATGGATTATCAATCCTCGGCGATGTACCGAATAAAGTCGGACCGGGCATATTAATATTTGAGTCTTTTGACACGCTTGAGGTGCTCGATTTTGAAGAGCTCGTGCTTTCTTCGAGCACCACTGTCAAAATATCACCAACTTGCCGTGCCCGTTGATCATTCCACAGTGACAAACCTTGTGATGGCTGAAATAAAGACCCACCTTGCGGAGGTATATGAGCCGGTGTATTGGGAATCACTGGTGCATATTGAGGATCATCCTGTTGAATAATCGGCGGCATAACGCAGCCTTGTATCAATACAACACCAAGAATAAATAGAAATCGAGTTTTAATGTGCATTTAAAGTCACCTTCAATAAGCATTTGACTATAGACCCATAACGCTATGGGTATAATGATGCAATTTCAGTGCCGATTTTAAAAAAAAACGCCCGAAGGCGCTTGAAACGTACAATTCGACAGTAAAAATTTTACAGATTCTGGCTAATGGTTGATAACATTTGATCCACCGTTGAAATTACTTTTGAATTCATTTCATAAGCTCTTTGCGTTGAAATCATATCAACTAACTCTTCAACCACACTGACATTCGAATTTTCCAGCGTGCCTTGTAAGACGGCGCCCATGCCATTAAGACCTGGATTACTTGTGGTTGGCGCACCGCTAGCAGTGGTTTCGCGAAACAAGTTGCCACCGATGGCTTGTAAACCTGCTGGGTTAATAAAATCTGCCAACTGCACTTGACCCGCCTGGCTTGCAAGTCCAGTAGCACCATCAACCACGGTGATCACGCCATCTTCTGCGATGGTGATAGTCGCAGCTGTCGCTGGAATCGACACGGCTGGCTGAACTACGTAACCAGTGGCTGTGACAATTTGACCAGTTTCATCCACTTGCAATGCACCATCTCGAGTGTAGCCGGTAGTACCATCCGGCATGGCCACTTGAATAAAGCCGCGACCATTCACTGCCACATCTAATGGGTTTTCAGTAATCTGTAAATTACCCATGGAGTGCATCTTTTGAGTGGCCACGGTTCGCACCCCAGTACCTTGTTGTAAACCACTTGGTAAATTCGTGTCCTGAGACGACGCTGCACCAGGTTGACGTTTTATTTGATACAGTAAATCGTTAAAAACCGCGCGCTCTTTTTTAAAACCGGTGGTGCCCACGTTGGCTAAATTATTTGAAATCACGTTCATCTTTGTGTCTTGAGCGGCAAGACCTGTTTTACTAATCCACAGTGATGGGTGCATAACTTACTCCTACAAAATCTAAAAATGTCTTAAGAAGCGCGAATAAGCGCATCCGACGCTCTATCCATGTCTTCCGCTTCTTTCATAACCTTCATGGTCATCTCAAATTGCCGGCTAAGACTTAATATAGACAGCAAAGAATGTACCGGGTTTACGTTTGAGCCTTCTAAAAAGCCAGTTTGCACTTCAACCTCAGCCGATGGCGGTTCATAATTGCCATCTTTACGACGAAATAAGCCGTCCAGGCTTTTTTCTACATCTTGCGTGTTTGGGTTGACAAGCTTAATACGATCAATTTCCGCAATAGTTTCTGTGCCCTGGCCTAAAGGCCGAATGCTAACACTACCGTCGTCGGCAATTTCTAAAGTTTCATAAGGCGGAATAATCATTGGCCCTGCATTCCCCATGACCACTTGGCCTGAATGGGTTCGCATAAAGCCATTGACGTCGACAAAAAAACCACCATCTCGAGAAAATGCTTCTTGACCTTGGTCGTCGACGACGGTAAAAAAACCATCGGCTTTAATGGCAACATCCAAAGGATTATCAGTTTGCTTTAAAATACCTGGTTCAAAATCAGTACCTGGTCGCTCCGTTTCTGCATAGACTCTTGAGGCATAGGTATCACCAAACACCGGCATGCTTCGAGCCTGTACAAAGTCTGATTTAAACCCTTGAGTGTCAACGTTCGCTAAATTATTTGAATGCGTGGTCTGCGCGGTCATCATATTACTAGCGGCCGACATAGCCACGTATAATAATTTATCCATTATGAAACCTCTTTATCAGTACAAAATATCAGTAATAAATTAACGTAAATTTATAATGGACTGGGTTACAGCATCAGCGGTTTGTATCGTTTTGGAGTTGGCCTGAAAATTTCGCTGGGCAATAATCAATGCCACCAATTCTTCCGATAAATCAACGTTTGATTCTTCCACCGCACCCGATTGCAGCTGCCCAAGTGCAGATGAACCTGGCGTGCCGATAACGGCTGTGCCTGATTCAAATGTTTCAGCCCAAGCGGTGGAACCAATTGGTTGTAAGCCTTGATAATTGGCAAAATTGGCTAGGGCCACTTGTCCAAGCACTCGAGCTTGGCCGTTGGTGAACCTTGTAAAAATAGTGCCGTCATCAGCAACATCTACATCAGCTAGTCGGCCGACTGTGTAGCCATCTTGCACCATGTCTTGTACGGAAAAATCCGCCCCAAACTGGGTAACTGAACTAATATCAATTGAAAAATTTGAAGACTGTGAATCTAGACTTACAGGAAAAGTAGCACCGTTGGCATAGGTCAAGCCTGTCAAGGCGCCATTTCGATTGCCCTCAGCGTTTAAGGGTGTCCAATACGAAATATTAGGCTCGTCGCTGGCTTCTTGGTCTAAAGAGCCATCCTCATTAAATTGTAAACGAAAACCTGCAAGAGTTGGCTCTGTATTGAATGGAGGGTCGAGCGCTGGGTTAGGCTCACCTATATTTTCGCCATCTATAGTGGTGTACAAACTCCAAGAATTTGGCGAGCTTTCTTTGACAAAATACATGGTAAGCACGTGGCTATTGCCAAGGCTATCGAAAACAGAAACAGAGGTTGTGTGGTTATAAGTGTCTTGATCGATAGGGTCAAAAAAATTATCGACAAACGGGCTTGCTATAATATCTTGCTCAAATAATCCAGAACCATTATCAGTGGCTAAGCCATCATTGAGCGCACTGTCCACCGCTACGCCTTCTTCCATGGCCAAGCTCAGAGTACCACCAATGGTCACGTTTAAACCATCATTGGCAACGCCATCATTATTACCGTTACCAAGCCCATCGCCTCGTAAGATAAAATCATTGCCCGAGGTCCCGGCCACTCGCACAGAGTCTAATGGATCACCAGAACTTGCCACACCAAACATTAAATCTGCGCCAGTATTTGAAGTCACCGACACTGTATTAGTGGCAGCATCATGAATGGCAGTAATACCAGGTAAGGTCGTGTTTGTTAGAGTATTTATGGCCACTGCAATTGCTTGGGCGTCCACCGAGCCTGGACCGGTTGATACGTTAAGCGTTACGCCATTGAGCGATATATCAAGACCACCATTGTCCGTGAGAATTTGTAATTCAGCTCTAGACACTGCAGTCGCAGAGACACCTGCCACTAAATTAAATTGGCTTGCTGTTTCTTCGGCTGAAGCATTCGCCACTGTGGTCACCACACGACTAGTGCCATCATCTAGCGCAAAAGTCACAAGCTCTGATGGATAACCATTGGTGTTACCAGAACGCACTTGGCCAACCGCTAGGCCTGCAGAGGTGGCATTACTGCCCCGCACTGCTGGCTCAATTTCCGAAGCATCTAAATTAAAAAGTGACTCCACATTGGTCGTTCGTTGAGGTTCAATATTGGCAGTATCAATAGTTAATGGCCCTAAACCACCAGCTACAACACCTGTATCGCCAGCACCAAAGCCTTGCAGCGCCTTGCCTGCTGAATCAACAATAGTGCCTTGTGCGTCCACGCCAAAAATACCCGAGCGACTGTATTCTGTAGAATCACCATCACTTAAAACAAAAAAGCCGTTGCCGTTAATTGCGAGATCAAGATTATTATTAGTAAAGGAAACACTACCTTGAGAAAATTGCTGTGCCACATCCTTAACCCTTACGCCAGACCCAACGTCTGAGCCACCACCGGTAGCACCGCCGCTGGCAGCATAAACATCGGCAAATTCGGTTCTTGAACTTTTAAAACCTGTGGTACTCGCATTGGCAATATTATTACCAACCACGCCCAAATCAGCATTTGCTGCTAAAAGCCCTGATACTGCTGTGTTAAAAACCATCTACTTCTCCAAACTACTTAAAATGAAAAATTACCGAATTTGTTTAACTTGATCTAATCCTAAGGTACCAAAACCATTGACATTTAATTCCACGCTGCCATTTTCCCCAAGAGTGACGCTGTCCACGTTCATACCAATCTGGGTGCCTAACTGCTCTTCACCATCGCTGGTTTTAGCGAACGCACTCACTTGAAAAGAGCCTGATGGTAATGGTATTCCTGCAGTATCCGTGCCATCCCATGTAAAAGCGGCTAAGCCTTTTGATTGTTCACCTAGACTGAATTCTTTCACCACCTCACCAGACATATTGGTGACTTGCACCAGCACATTGGAGGTTGCATTAGGCACTTCTACTGCGCCTGACACACCTTCACCATCAATGTAAAATCGATCGCTGGCGACACTCACAGATCGACCGACTAAATTGGCCGCCTCTAATGCTTGACTCGACCGAAAATTAAGTTGCATGGTGTCGGTACTCGCGTTTAATCGTTCAATGCCATCGACCATGCTAAACTGAGCCAACTGGGCTAAAAACTCGCCGCCTTCTTGCGGCTCAAGCGGGTTTTGGTTCTCCAACTGGGCAATCATCAGCTCCAAAAATTGATTCTTATCACTTTTAACCTTTTCTGGATCTTGGCTGGAGTTTAAGCCAAGCTCTGCATAAGTGGCCTCGGCAGATGGCGCTATGGCCGAGTTGGCCAGTTGGGTATTAATCATGAGCTTGTATCCTCTACTTTACATTGGTCACTATTCAAAAAATAAACTGGTCAAGAGCTACTCTAATCAACTATTACACTTGGCCAATGGTGAGTAGTCGCTCCATCATTTTCTTACCCGACTCCATCATACTGGCGTTCATTTGATAGGCTCTAGAAGCTGAAATCATGTCCGCCATTTCTTCCACCACATTGACGTTTGGATAAGTCACATAACCTTCGCCATCCGCCATTGGATGATGAGGCTCGTAGCGTTTAGGCAATGGCGCTTGATCTTCAATAATGCCTGCGACTTGCACACCACCACCTTGTGCTGCACCAGCGCTGTCAGATAAAAATGATGAAAACGAGCCGTCTTGTTCGCTGACAAACACTGGGTGGCGGGCCCGATAGGTTTCACCCACGCTAGAAGCAGTTGTTTCGGCATTGGCAATGTTGCTCGCAATAGTGTTCATGCGTAAGCTTTGCGCGCTTAAGCCTGAACCTGATACATTAAAAATATTTAATAAAGACATAAAAACCTCAATCTATTGAATTGAAAAAAATTAATTACCACGAAATGCCCGTTTCATGCCTTTTACTCGATCATCTAAAAATTGCACTGATGCTTGATAACGCAATTGATTCTCGGCAAACGCCGCTTTCTCAAGCTGTGTATCGACAGTATTACCATCAAGGGCTGGCTGAGAAGGAATACGGTATTGAGGCTGGCCAGCGCCTATCATAAAATCACTGTCCGAAAATTCGCTCGACACATGATTGGCATGAGTTTGCCGTAGCTGATCATCCCCAGGCAAAGTAAGACCTTGCTGTGCTGCGTAGCCTTGTAGCACTTGACGAAAATCAAGGTCTGCGGCTTTATAACCAGGGGTGTCTGCATTGGCAATGTTACTGGCGATTAATGTGGCCCGCTGCGAGCGTAACTGCAAAGCTTGGGCCGAAATACCGAGATCTAAATTAATTGGCATATTAAGTCCTCCATTTTCGAAGAAAGGAGCAATTCTTATGCCAAGTTGAGAAAGATGATTAACACTAAAAAGTCACGAGGAGACTGATGAGTAAGGGAAAGAGTAGGGAATGGGGAGGAAAAAGCAGCCCAGCCCTACTTTGCAAAATAAGCAATACCAGGCTTGTACTGACGCATTTCATACTGCTCTCTAAGGCCTGCTAGAGATTCTGACGCGCCTAAAAATAACACGCCATCTTTGTTGAGCTGACCATGAATCTTGCGCAAAATATCGGTTTTAAACACCGACGAAAAATAAATGAGTACATTGCGACAAAACACGATATCAAAACTGCCTAAACCAGTAAAAGGATCTTTAAGGTTTAATTGGGTAAATGTGACTCGGCGGCGAATTTTGTCATTTAATTGCCACTGTGTACCAGCTTCCGTAAAAAACTGCCCCATTCTTGCTGGTGACAAGCCTCGACCTAATGCGAGCTTGGAGTAAAGGCCTGACTTAGCTGAATTTAAAATATCCATGGAAATGTCTGTGGCCACAATGTCGACATGGCAGCTTGGTGATAAACGACCTTTGGCGATGAGTTCCTCCACAATCATACTGATGGAATAAGGCTCTTGCCCTGATGAGCAGGCCGCACACCAAATTCTAATACGGGATTTTTTTTTAGCTAACTGTGGTAGTACGTCATCTTGCAAAAATTCAAAAGGATGCGCATCTCGAAACCAGAGCGTTTCGTTAGTGGTCATAGCATCAATGGTTTTTTGCCGCAACTGATGGCCTGTTCGAGCTTCGAGCCTGGATAAAAACACATTAAAATCCGCTATTTTTTCCTCGCGCAGCACACGACCCATTCGGCTTTGCACAAGGTATTGTTTATTATCACCAAGCACTATACCGCACTGCTGCTCTAAATAGTGTTTAAACTTTATGTAGTCCGTCGAACTCACTTGCAATTGACTCATGTATCGCCTTCTTAATGGGAAGTTTGTGTAGACTCAAAGCATTGAGGATTTTTAGTCACCAGCACAAAATCGCCGGGCGCACAGCTTGTTTATCAAAAATCATCACCATGCACTTGTTTCATAACCCTATCGGCTAGTTCATCAGGATTAAACTTTGCAAGAAAGGCATCAGCCCCAACTTTTTTGACCATGGCTTCGTTAAAAACACCGCTTAATGAGGTGTGCAACATAATATAAATATCTTTGGCTTTGGCGAGGCTACGAATATTGGATGTAAGAGTATAGCCATCCATATTAGGCATTTCTATGTCAGAGATAATTAAGTGATAAATATCGGTTAGAGCCTGGCCGTCGGCCAAAATAGATTTTACATGATCAAGTGCTAATTTGCCGTCGGCAAAGGAATCGACTTCAAAGCCCATCTGCTGCACGCAGCGACTAATTTGTTTGCGAGCAACGGTGGAATCATCCGCAATTAAAATTCGTTTGGCCGCTTTGGTCTGCTCTGGGACATCATCCACACGAGCTTGAGTTGCTTGGGAATACTGGGCGTCCAGAAATCCTGGCACCACTTCTGAGAGTATTTTTTCCACATCAATAATTTCAATTAATTGATTGTCCATTTGAGTGACAGCCGTCAAATAATTGTTTGGGCCTGCACCTTTTGGTGGTGGTAAGACTGTCTCCCAGGTGGTGTTGACAATGCGATCAACCGAATTGACCAAGAAGCCTTGGACAGATCGGTTGTATTCAGAGATGACCACAAAACATTGGCTTACATCATCAACTGACTCACCGCCAATAGAGCGGTTTAAATCAATGATAGACATGGTTTTACCACGAATATGGGCAATACCTCGAACGTTTTGACTAGTATTGGGGAGCTGTGTTAGCGATGGGCAGTGCAGAACTTCACGTACTTTAAAAACATTAATGCCGTATAGCTGATCGCCGTTTAATCGAAAAAGCAGTAACTCCAATCTGTTTTGACCAACAAGATTAGTTCTTTGATCCACTGATTGTAAAACATTAACCATATTGGTCACTCACCTCATCTTTTGCAATCATGCTGGGTATTTTCTAGGGCCTAGATGTCTCAAGGCTTTAGTTGTCGGCATGATTAATGCATTGCTATTTGAGATCCTCGTCGCTCTATTACTGGCGAAAAAGTTTCTACTCTCATATAGGATAGGCTAAAAATATGAACTTTAATGTCGTAAATACAAAGTTTTTACCTCAAGCGCAATCGCTTAGCCAATCATTGAGCTTTGCAGCGTTTCGCCAAAGCTGGATACTGCCTTGCTTGCTGCTCTGTGTGTGTGTCTTGGGCGTACCTAATAAGAGCTCGGCAACTGGCCAACTACGTCAAGATCTTAATACCGCTTTGAAGATATTTATGACTGAAGAACAAGATCGTCTTAGGGATAATGATCAAGGCGATTTACTCTACACAGTGCGGGGCTTGGACCCAAGATTGACCTTACAGCCTTGTGAAACACCGCTCGACTTATCGCCGATGGACAGCAATTGGCTTAAAAAAAGAAGCCATTTAAAAGTGAGCTGTCAAGCACCTCTGTGGTCCTTCATTATCGGCTTAGAGTTAGCTTTGATGCGCGAGGTTTTAGTTGCGCGAAGCCCTATCTCACGGCTTGAACCCTTAGATTCCATGGTTGAGTTTGCTCAACGAGACATATTATCGATCCAAAGCGGCTATATTGATTCAATGGCCGGTATTCTTGGCAAGGTCACTAAGCGTAATTTGGTCATCGGCCAGGTTATTAGCCCTCATTTAATCAAAGCCCAAATCTTAGTGCCCCGTAATGCAGTAGTGGAAGTGTCGGCTCAAATCGGCAGTATTGCTATTACCTCAGAAGGTGTAGCTCTAGAAAATGGCGCCTTTGGGGAAATGATACGAGTTCGTAATAAAAGATCAAAACGGGTGATTGAAGCTCGAGTGATCAATGAAGGCAAGGTAGAAGTGCTACTTTAAACATGGACGCTTGCGTGAAACAGTTTATTACATAAAAAAAGTAAAATGCAGTTAAGTTTTAGAATCGACAGCCGATACAAGTCTTAAGCATTATTCTAAGGGTGCACTTTACGTCACCGGAGATACATATGAACAGAATAGACAGTCACCAGCTCAATCAGTTGCACTCACAACAGAGCAAGTCTGATAAAGCAGCCAAAAGCCAAAGCACAGGACAAACTACTGCGGCACCTGGCGCACCTGCCGCCGACACCTCGCAGTCATCTGAGTCTGTGCACATTAGTGACACTGGCCGACAATTACAAGCTCTGGAACAGAATCTTGACACTAAGGCCTTTAATAAAGAAAAAGTGTCTTTGATCAAGCAAGCTATAGATGATGGCACCTACAAGCCAAATGCAGCTTCTATTGCCAGTAAAATGCTGCAATTTGATGTTTAAGCTCGAAGGTTTGCGTTAATCTTTGAAAAGCCCTTTTTCATCATATGTAGGCAAAGCACCTAAAGCACCGTACATTTTTAATTTTTCGCGAGTGTCTGCAATGTCCATATTTCGAAGGGTCAACTGCCCTATTCGATGCTCAGCGGTGAAAGAACCAGCTGCACTTTCCATGGTCAGGAGTTCTGGTTTATACGTGGTGTTTTCAGACTGAGTGTCAAGCAAGCTAAAATCCTGCCCGCGCCTTAACTCTAAGGTTACTGTGCCAGTGACAGCGCCAGCCACCCATCGACGTAAACTGTCTCGCATCATCAACGCTTGCGAGTCGAACCATTTACCAGCATACAATAATCGGCCCAATTGATAGCCTTGGCTTCGGTACTGCTCTATAGTGTCTTCATTATGAATAGCCATCACTAACCGCTCGTAGGCGATGTGCAATAACGCCATACCTGGCGCTTCATAAATACCACGGCTTTTGGCTTCAATAATGCGATTTTCTATTTGATCACTGACACCAAGCCCATGACGACCACCAACCACATTGGCGTGAGCGAACAAAGCGACGGCTGAATCAAAAACTTGGCCGTTGATCTGAGTTGGCACACCTTGCACGAAGGTAATACTCACTTGCTCTGGTGTAATCTCAACTGACTGATCCCAAAATGGCACTGACATAATAGGCTGAACGATCTTGACGCCGTTATTCAGATACTCAAGATCCTTGGCTTCGTGGGTCGCCCCCAACATGTTTGAATCTGTAGAATAGGCTTTTTCCACGCTCATTTTATATTCAAAGCCTTTGGACGTCATAAACTCAGCCAGCTCTTTACGACCACCAAGCTCTGCAATAAAATCAGAATCAAGCCAAGGCTTGTAGATCTGCAACTTTTGATTGGCTAACAAGCCGTATCTGTAAAATCGTTCAATATCATTACCACGATAGGTACTGCCATCACCCCAAATGTGTACATCATCTTGCTTCATGGCATTGACAAGCGCAATACCTGTTACCACTCGGCCAAGCGGAGTGGTGTTGAAATAAGTGGTGCCAGCAGTTGAAATATGAAACGCGCCACACTGAATCGCCTCAAGGCCTTCAGCGACTAACCAGTCACGACAATCCACTAATCGAGCATTTTTAGCACCATATTCTAAGGCTTTTTTTGGGATAGCATCATAATCTGTTTCATCAGGCTGGCCAAGATGGGCCGTATAAGCATATGGAATCGCGCCTTTATCGCGCATCCAAAGCACGGCTGCGCTTGTATCCAAACCACCGGAAAAAGCGATACCAACTTTTTCTCCAATTGGTAAATGTTTCATAATTGTGTCTGACATACTTCATTCCCTTCTGAATCGGTGGACTGGAAAATTCAAATGAATTAAAACTGGGAGTATGTAACCATAAAGCACCGGCAGAGTCCATAGATCCATTAGGTGCAGCTGTGATATGATACTCGACTAACCAGCCAATAAAGACAAAATTATGACCGTATC
>Ga0115567_10006902_pt1 | contig 10799 bp, 9 predicted proteins | sample COGITO_mtgs_1204_2_FD_88679 | JGI IMG/M metagenome (GOLD analysis project Ga0115567, IMG submission 88679) | Pelagic marine microbial communities from North Sea - COGITO_mtgs_120412 | ecosystem: Environmental > Aquatic > Marine > Epipelagic | place: Germany:Helgoland, sampling site Kabeltonne... | reverse complement strand
GTAATACGCCTCGACGTTCCAGACGCTGAGATACTTGGACTGCGTTGCGGCGTTGTTTACGTTCTTGTCGAAGGGGGCGTTCATCGGGCGACCTTCTGTTCCAGGCCCATTTCCGTGCAAGGATATGGGACGGTTTCTTGCAAGAAATCGGTTCTCGCATTCATACCTGCGCCTCGCCGAGATAGGCCTCGCGGACCTTCGGGTGGCCCTTGATGTTTTCGGGTGTGTCCTCGACCAGCGGCGTGCCCTGCGCCAGAACGGTGATCCGCTCGGCGAGCGAGAACACGACGTGCATGTCGTGCTCGATGATGCACATGGTGATGTCGCGCTTTGCCTTGATCTCCTTGAGAAGATCGATCGTGTTGTTGGTGTCCGCGCGCGCCATGCCGGCGGTCGGTTCGTCGAGTAGCAGCAGGCGCGGGTTCTGGACCAGGCACATCGCCATCTCGAGCCGCCGCTTGTCGCCGCGCGACAGCGAGCCTGCGTGGTGGTCGGCCTTGGACTGCATGTCGACATCGGCGAGCATGGTCATCGCCTCGTCGCGGATGTCGGCCTCTTTCGAGATCGGGCGCCAGGCGTGCATGCGGAAGGGGCCGTCGCGGCGTGCCCAGCAGGGGATCATCACGTTCTCGAGCACGGTGAGATCGGTGAAGATCTCGGGTGTCTGGAACACGCGGGAAATGCCCATCTGGTTGATCTCGTGCGGCTTGCGGCCCAGCACCGACTGCCCGTCGAAGCTGACCGATCCGGTGTCCGGCACGAGCTTGCCCACCAGCACGTTGAGCAGCGTGGACTTGCCCGCGCCGTTGGGGCCGATGATCGCGTGGACGGTGTTTTCCGCCACGCTGAGGTTCACGTCGCCGAGCGCCTGAAGCCCGCCGAACCGCTTGCCCACGTTCTTGATCTCGAGGATGCCCATCGCCCCTATTCCCCCGGCTGACGTTCGGTGGTCGTGGAGGCCGCATCGCCCGTCCGGCGGCGGCGCCGGAACAGGCGGCCGATCCGCCGTCCGCCATCGACGAGACCACCCGGAAGGAAGATCACGACGAGCATGAACACGAGACCCATGGTCAGGTTCCAGCCCTTGCCGATGAACGGATGCAGGAGCCAGACGAACGCGTTCTCGACCCCCTCGGGCAGGGCCGAGAACCAGAGCTCCAAGACGCCGTCATTGATCTTGGAGACGATGTTTTCCATGTACTTGATGATGCCGGCGCCGAGGACCGGCCCGATCAGCGTGCCCGCGCCGCCGAGGATCGCCATGACCACGATCTCTCCGCTGGCGGTCCAGAACATCCGTTCCGCCCCCGTCAGCGGGTCCATCGCGGCGAGCAGACCACCGGCGAGGCCCGCATACATGCCCGAGATCACGAACGCCGCGAGCATGTAGGGACGGGTCGCGATGCCGGTGTAGTGCAGGCGGTTCTGGTTGGTCTTGATCGCGCGCAGCATGATGCCGAAGGGCGACCGGAAGATGCGGATGGCGAGGTAGAACGACAGGAGCAGAAGGATGCCGCAAAGGTAGTAGCCGGTCTCGAAGGTGAACTTCCAGCCGCCGAAGAACAGGTCTGTCGAGGCGTTCATCTCCCATCCGAAGAGGTGCGGGACGTTCGGATCGCCGGGTGCGGCGAGCATCTGGGGATCGTTGGTATAGACCTGCAGGCCGGTTTCGCCGTTGGTGATCGGCGTGAGCACCGAATAGGCCAGCGCGTAGGACATCTGCGCGAAAGCGAGCGTCAGGATCGAGAAGTAGATCCCCGACCGGCGCAGGCAGATATAGCCGATGAGGACCGAGAACAGCCCAGCCACCAGCACCGACAGAAGGATCGCGGGGACGATGTTGTAGCTCAGCAGCTTGAACATCCAGACCGCCGCATAGGAGCCGACGCCGAGGAAGGCCGCGTGCCCGAACGACAGGTAGCCGGTGAGGCCAAACAGGATGTTGAAGCCGATCACCAGGATGCCGAAGATCACGAACCGCTGCATCAGCGCAGGGTAGCCCGCGTTGAACTGCGATAGCGCGGAGCCTTCGGGGAAGGGGTTGAGCAGGATCGGGGCCGCAAGGACCATGACCGTGACGATGACGAAGAGCGTGGCGTCGCGCCCAGAGAGACCGAACATCTGGCTATTCCTCCATCACGCCGCGCCGGCCCATCAGGCCGCGCGGCCGCACCAGCAGGATCACGATCGCGACGAGGTAGATCACGATCTGGTCGATGCCGGGCAGGACGTCCTTCACCTCGTTCATCGAGGCGAAGCTTTGCAGGATGCCGAGGAGAAACCCCGCCAGAACAGCGCCGGGCAGCGAGCCCATGCCGCCGACCACCACCACGACGAAGGACAGCACGAGGAAGTCCATGCCCATGTGGTAGTTCGGCGACAGGATCGGCGTGTACATCACCCCCGCGAGGCCCGCGACGGCCGCGGCCAGCCCGAACATGATGGTAAAGCGCCGGTCGATGTCGATGCCGAGCATGCCCACCGTCTCGCGGTCGGCCATTCCGGCGCGCACGACCATGCCGAAGGTGGTGAACCGCAGGAAGGCGAAGACGGCGCCGATGATGAGGGTGGAAAACACGAAATACACCAGGCGCCAGATCGGGTAGCGCACGGTGCCGCCCTCGATCCCGAAGGCGGCGCCGACGTCGATGGCGCCGCGGAAGGCCTGCGGGGCGGGCATCGGGATCGGGTTGGCGCCGTAGAACGCCTTGATGATCTCCTGCAGGACGATGGCCAGGCCGAAGGTCACGAGGATCTGGTCGGCGTGCGGCCGCTTGTAGAAATGCTTGATCAGGCCGCGTTCCATGACGAAGCCGACGACCAGCATGACCGGGATGGCGAACAGGATCGACAGCGGCACCGCCCAGTCGATCATCCACGCGCCCGCGTCCTCGCCGAACCAGGCCTTGACGTAGGGAGTGGTGACGACGGCCGGATTGCCGAGGAAATCGAGGCGTTCGGGGTCGATCGTCTCGGTCGAGATGGCGAACAGCCGCGACAGGGTGACGGCGCAGAACGCGCCGATCATGAACAGCGCGCCGTGGGCGAAGTTGACGACCCCCAGAGTGCCGAAGATCAGCGTCAGCCCAAGCGCGATCAGCGCATAGGCCGAGCCCTTGTCCAGGCCGTTGAGGATTTGCAGGAGGAAGGCGTCCATCGAAGGCTCCGCGGCAGGCAGGCAGGCAGGGTGCGAGACCCCCGGCAGGGGGGTCTCGCGACGGTTTGCGTCGGTGTCGGGAGGCGGATCCGGGCGTCAGGCGCCCGGATTGCACTCGCCCAGGTCGCCGCCGGCGAACATGGGGTGATCGGGCTCGTACTCGACCTGCGCGCGGGGCGTCTGTTCGACGATCTCGAGCGTGTCGTAACCGATCATGTTGTCGTTGCCCGAGGGCGAGGTGACGCCCTTCATCACCAGAACGTCCTTGAAGCACTGGTGGTCGGCGCCGCGATAGGTGACCGGGCCGTTGCCCATGCCGTCGAACTCGAAATCCTCGAGCGCCTCGACGACCGCGCAGGGGTTGAACGACCCCGCCCGCGTGACCGCGTCCGCATAGAGCAGCGTCTGGACGTAGCAGGTGTGACCCGCGTTCGAGGGGGGACGGCCGTACTTCTCGCCGAAGGAGCGCACGAAGGCCTGCGTTCCCTCGTCCTGAAGCTGCCAGTTCCAGTTCATCGACCCGTACACGTCCTGGATCGCGGTGCCGGCACCGGCGGCCATCAGCTCGGAGTAGAGCGGCACGATGATCTGGAAGTCCTGGCCGTCGACCTGGCGGTCGCGCAGGCCGAACTGCACGGCCTGGGTCAGCGAGTTGACCATGTCCCCGCCGTAGTGGTTCAGGATCAGCGTATCGGCGCCCGAGTTCAGGACCGGCGCGATGTAGGACGAAAAGTCGCCGGCGCCGACGGGCGTCAGCACGTTCTCGACCGTCGACCATCCCAGCGCCTCGGTGGCGCTCGCGATGCTTTCCTGCTGGGTCCAGCCCCAGGTGTAGTCGGCCGTCAGGTGATAGGCGCGCCGGTCCGAACCGTAGGCGCCCTCGAGCACCGGGGCGAGGGCGGCGCCCGACATGTAGGCGTTGAAGAAGTGCCGGAAGCCGTTGGCCTTGCGGTCCTTGCCCGTCGTGTCGTTGGAGTGGGTGAGACCAGCCATGAAGATCACGCCCGCCTCCTGGCAGAGACCCTGCACCGCGACCGCGACGCCCGAGGACGAACCGCCGTTGATCATCACGGCACCATCGCGCTGGATCATGCCCTGGGCGCTGGCGCGGGCCACATCGGATTTGGTCTGGGTGTCACCGGTGACGAATTCGACCCGCTTGCCCAGGATGCCGGTGCCGTCGAGGTTCTTCTGGCTGAACGTGTTCAGCATCCCGCCGTCGCCCATCCCGTTCAGATGCTCGACCGCGAGTTCCTGCGCGCGCAGCTCGTCCAGGCCCTCTTCGGCGTAGGCGCCGGTCTGGGGCACGTTGAAGCCGAGCGTGACGGTGTCGCCCGTGGGCGCGTTGGTAAAGCCGGTATGCGCCTCGGCGCGCAGATAGGTCGGCAGCGCGAGCCCGGCGCCCGCGATGGCCCCGGTCCGCAGTACGCCGCGGCGTGTGAATCGTGACATCGTAATCCTCCCAGATCGTTTATGTCCGCGCGCCGGCCTCCTCGCCGGCAGGCGGCACATCTTTGTGTGCAGCCCGAGTATCCGGCCTGCGACGTGACGTCACAACAGCGTGCTGGACGGAGCCGATCTATTTGTCGATAATCCCGACGACGCGGCGGCGGACCTGTCAATAAATCGACAATGGCCCTGCGGCACGTCGTTGGAAACATTCAAGGAACGTCGATGCCGCAGCGCGGCCCCGCGGGGACAAGGATCAGGGCCTATCGTCTCGACCGCGGGATCGCGCAGGCCGAGCTGGCGCGGATGGTGGGCATCTCGGCGTCGTATCTGGGTCTGATCGAGGCCGGCAAGCGCAGAATCGCGGGCCGCGTTCTCGACGATCTGTGCGGCGCGTTGGGCGTCGATCCGGCCATCGTGACGGCGGCACCGGACGCGCGTGCGATCGCGGCACTGGACGCGGCGGCGCGATCGACCGGCATCGCGGCCGAGGGCACGGCCGGTTTCGCCTTTCGCCATCCCGGATGGGCCGCCGTGATCCGCGCACAGGCGCGCGCGGTCGACGCGGCACGGCGCGACGCGGACCGTGCCCGCGACCGGCTGGCCCACGATCCGGTCCTGTCGGCGGCGCTGCACCAGGTCATCTCGACCGCGACGGCGATCCAGTCCTCGGCGGCCATCCTGGTCGGAGAGGAGGCCGACCCGGACTGGCAGGCGCGGTTCCTGGCCAATGTCGATGCCGACGCGCGCCGCCTGGCACAGGCGAGCCGGACGCTGGCCGCGCGGATGGAACGGGCGGGCCGCGACGCCGTGGACGACGACGCCGGCCCCGACCCGCGCCGCACAGCCGCCGACGCGGCCGCGATCCCGCTCGCGGCGCTGGTCGCCGCCGTGGGGGTGCACGGGCTCGACCCGGTGGCGCTGGCGCGGCATCTGGACGCCGGCCTCGCCACGACGATGCGGCGGCTGGCTGACCTTCCCGCGTCCCCCGGCCGTCCGGCCATGGGCCTTGCGTCCTGCGACGGGTCGGGCACGCTGGTCGCGCGGCGGCCGGTGCTGGACACAGCGCCCGCGCGGTCGGGGGCGTGCCCGCTCTGGCCGCTCTATGCCGCGCTGGGGCAGCCGGGGCGGCCACTGCGGCGGGTCGTGGCGATGCCCGGCGACGGGGCGCCGCGGCTGACCTGCTATGCCGTGGCCGAGTGGACCGGCGACTGGGACGCGCAGCACCTGCACGCCACGATGCTGATGGTGGCCGACGCGCCGACAGCCGACCCTGCGCCGGTGGGGCCGGGCTGCGCCGTCTGTCCGCGCCCCGATTGCGACGCGCGGCGGCACGGCGGCTGACCACACATGGTCCTCATCTTGCCCGAAATACCTTGGGGTCCGGGGTGAAACCCCGGGGCTTTGACATGTGGACCGAACCGCCCATACTCGCGCCCGGACCGCACGGAACGCGCGGTCCGGGGGGAAAGGCGCACATGACCGGACGTGTCCTGCTGATCGAGGACGAGCCCAACATCATCGAGGCGATCGGCTTCATCCTGACGCGCGACGGCTGGACCGTGCATACCCATTCGGACGGGGCGACGGCGGCGGACCGGGTGCGCGAGCTGCCGCCCGACATGGTGATCCTCGACGTGATGCTGCCGGGGCGGTCGGGTTTCGACATCCTGCGCGACCTGCGGACCGGCGGCGGCGCGGGTGCGGCGGTGCCCATCCTGATGCTGACGGCGCGGGGGCAGGATGCCGACCGCGACCTGGCCATGGGCCTCGGGGCGACGCGCTACATGACCAAGCCCTTTGCCAACGCCGACATCCGCGACGCGGTGCGCGAGATGGTAGCGGCGGCATGAGCCCGCGTCCCGTGTTCCTGGCGCGCGGACGCTACCGCCAGCGGCGGCTGCGCGACGGGTTGCGGATGCTGCCCGTCCTCGGCGCGGTGTTGTGGATGGTGCCGCTGATGTGGCCTCGCGGGCAGGCGGCGGGGCAGGGCAACGCGGGCGCGCTGGTCTATGTCTTCGGGGTCTGGGCGCTGCTGGTGATCCTGGGCGCGGTCATGGCGGGGCGGTTGCGGCCCGACGGGGACGGCGTGGACGGGGACGGCTGATGCCGGGCTTCGACCTGCTCGTCGCAGTGGCGCTGGGCTATGTCGCGTTCCTGTTCGCGATCGCGTTCCTGGCCGAGCGTCGGGCGGGACGCGGGCGCGATGCCTGGCTGCGCGGCCCCGTGGTCTACACGCTCAGCCTGTCGATCTACTGCACCGCCTGGACGTTCTACGGCGCGGTCGGCAACGCGGCGCGGTCGGGCCTCGAATACCTGACGATCTATCTCGGTCCCAGCCTGGTGATGCTGGGCTGGTGGTGGATGCTTCGCAAGCTGGTGCGGGTGGGCCGCGCGCAGCGGATCACCTCGATCGCGGATCTCGTGTCGTCGCGGTTCGGCAAGTCGGCGGGACTGGGCGGCATCGTCACGGTGATGTGCGTGGTCGGCGTCGCGCCCTACATCGCGCTTCAGTTGCAGTCGATCACGTTGAGTTTCGCGGTCTTCGCCGAGGGCGCGGGCCGGGTCTGGGGGCCGGGCGACATCCGCACCGTGGCGCTCGCCTCGGCGGCGGGGCTCGCGTCGTTCGCGATCCTGTTCGGGACGCGCAACCTCGATGCCGACGAGCGGCACCACGGCGTCGTCCTGGCGATCGCGGTCGAGGCGGTGGTCAAGCTCGCGGCGCTGCTCGCCGTCGGCGGTTTCGTGGTCTGGGGGATCGGCGGTGGCGTCGGCGAGACGCTGGAGCGGATCGACGCCTCGGCGATCGCGCGGTGGGACCAGGGGGCGGGGCGCTGGATCGGCCTGACGATGCTGTCGGCGGCGGCGTTCGTGTGCCTGCCGCGGATGTTCCAGGTGCTGGTGGTCGAGAATGCCGACGAGGGGCACCTGCGGACCGCGTCCTGGGCGTTCCCGCTCTATCTCATGGCGATGAGCCTGTTCGTGGTGCCGATCGCGGTCACCGGCCTGGCGCTTCTGCCCGAGGGCAACCCGGACCTGTTCGTGCTGACCGTCCCGCTGAGCCAGGGCGAGGGCGGCCTCGCGACGCTGGCGTTTCTCGGCGGGTTCAGCTCGGCCACGTCGATGGTGATCGTGGCGACCATCGCGCTGGCGACGATGGTGTCGAACCATGTCGTCCTGCCGATCTGGCTGCGCGCGCGTGGCGGCGGGGCCACGATGTCGGGCGACGTGCGCGCGGTGACGCTGCGCGCGCGGCGGGCGTCGATCGCGGGGGTGCTGGGGCTCGGCTATCTCTATTTCCGGGTGACGGGGGGCGGGGCCGCGTTGACCGCGATCGGGCTGATCTCGTTCGTGGGCGTGGCGCAGATCCTGCCGGCGATGCTGGGCGGGCTGTTCTGGCGCGGCGCGACGCGGGCGGGGGCGGCGTCGGCGCTGGTGACGGGGTTTGCGGTCTGGATGTGGACGATGTTCCTGCCCGGCGTGGGCGGGGTGATGCCCGCATCGGTGGTCGCCGAGGGGCCGTTCGGAATCGCGGCGTTGCGGCCGGGCGCGCTGTTCGGGATCGCGGGGGTCGATCCGGTGCTGCATGCCTTCGCATGGTCGATGGCGCTGAACGCGGGCGTGTTCGTGGCGGTGTCTCTGCTGACGTTCCCGGCCCCGCTCGAGCGTTTGCAGGGCGCGCAGTTCGTCGATGTGTTTGCCCATTCGCTGGGGCCGGGGCGGGTCGTCACCTCGACGGCGCAGGCCGAGGACCTGTTGATCATGGCGCAGCGGATCGTCGGCGCGGGGCGCGCGCAGGCGGTGTTCCGCGACGCCGCGCGCGATCAGGGACACGCGCGCGCGCTGCCCGACGTGACGCCCGGTTTCGTGCAGTCGCTGGAGCGGGAGCTGGCCGGGTCGGTGGGGGCCGCGACGGCGCACGCGATGGTCGGCCAGCTGACCGAAGGGGCAGCGGTGTCGGTCGAGGACCTGATCGCGGTGGCCGACGAGGCGGCGCAGATCGTCGAGTATTCCAACCGGCTGGAGGCGAAATCGGCCGAGCAGGAGCGCACCGCGCGGGCGCTGCGCGACGCCAACGCCAAGCTTACCGCGCTGTCGCTGCAGAAGGACGCGTTCCTGGGGCAGGTCAGCCACGAGTTGCGGACGCCGATGACCTCGATCCGCGCCTTTTCCGAGCTTTTGCGCGAGGGGGGTCTGACGCCGGAGGACGGCCGCCGCTATGCCGGCATCGTCGAGGACGAGGCGCGCCGGATGACGCGGCTGCTCGACGATCTGCTCGACCTGAGCGTGCTGGAGCACGGGCAGGTGGCGCTTCGGCCCGCCGAGATCCGCATCGGCGATCTGATCGGGCGCGCGGTGGCGGCCGCGACGGGGGAACGCGCGCTCGACGTGACAGTATCGGGCGCGCTGGACGCGGTGGTCGTGACCGATCCAGACAGGCTGGCGCAGGTGGTCATCAACGTGGTGTCGAACGCCGCGAAATACTGCGCCCGCCCCGACGCGCGACTGTGGATCGAGGTCGAGGCGGGTGCCGACGACGTGGCGATCACGCTGCGCGACGACGGCCCCGGCATCGCCGAGGATGCGCGCGACCTGATCTTCGAGAAGTTCGCGCGTGCGGGCGATCCGGCGCGGGCGGGCGGCGCGGGCCTCGGCCTCGCGATTGCGCGCGAGGTGATGCACCGGCTGGGCGGGCGCATCGACTGTTTGCCGCAAAAGGGCGGGGCCGCGTTCCGAGTGACGCTGCCGCGCCAGACGGATGACGTTAGCGGATTGGTAACCGTTGCCGTCTAGCGTGGCCGAAACGGCAGCGGGGAATCGGGCGGATGGACGGCGACGCGGAAGGGGGGGGCGAACGGTCGATCCTGTTGCGCCTGCTGCGCGGGGCCGCGCACGAACCGTCGCGGGGGCTGACGCCCGCGCGCGCGCTGCGGCTGTCGCTGGCCCGCGCGGCGCAGGCGTCGGTCGACCTGCCTTTGACGGTGATCGCCGTGCAGGAGGAGATGTTGCCGCTCGAGGCGGCGCTCGACCGGCTGGATGCGGAGGCGCTGCTCATCGCGGTCGAAGGGCCGGGGGGGACGGCGGGGGTCGCGGCGATCGACGCGCAGTTGCGATGCGCGGTCGTGGAGATGCAGACGCTTTGCGGCCTCGACCGCGATCCGGCGACCGGGCGCGCGATCTCTGCGACCGACGTTGCGCTGTGCGCGCCGCTGGTCGATGCGATGCTCGCCGATCTCGACCGTAACGGCGAGGCGACCGAACTGGCCGGATGGACCGCCGGCATGGCGGCGGGCGCGCGGATCGCGGATATCCGGCGCGCGGGCCTGACGCTCTCGTCCGGCGAGATGCGGCTGGTGCGCCTGACCGTCGATCTGGGTGCGGAAGGTCGCGAGGGGACGTTCGCGATGGTCCTGCCGCCGGCGGCGCGGCCGGCCTCGGACCCGCCGCCGGCCGACACGTTCGGCCCGCGCCTGCGCGACACGGTCATGTGCGCCCCGGCGGATCTGCAGGCCGTGCTGCACCGGATGCGTATGACCTGGCGCGAGGTCGAGACGCTGACGGTCGGGCAGGTTCTGCCGCTGGCGGGGATCACCGTCGGGTCCGTCCGGCTGGAGGGCACGGGAGGCCGGCTGGTGGCCCAGGCCCGGCTGGGGCGCGCGGCGGGACTGCGGGCAGTGCGGATCGGTGCGGCGGCCCCGATGCGGATGGAGGAGGCGACGGTGACGCGGCGCGGCATGGCGCAGCTCGCCGGTGCGGATGGAGAGGCCGCGCTGGCCGAGGCGGTGAAGACAGCATCGACGACGGGCCCGGCGGCAGAGACGATCGTGCGCGCGCCCTTGATGACGGGGGCGGGAGACGCGGCGGTGACCGGGTGATGCGGATTGGTAGTGCGCCGAACCGGCGAGGCGCGGCGATCTTCGGTTCAGGGCGGGCGTTATAGTGACAGGCTCTTGCTCGTGCGATCGCCCCCGATCGCGCTGTTCGGGGGGCCGGTCGCCAGCTTTCGCTCTTGTCCCACCGCGCCGGTTGGGCGCGACGGGAGGGCGGGCAGGGTGGCAAGGGTGCCGCCCTGCCCGGGGAGGGGACGATCAGGCGACGTCGCGTTCGTGGCGGCCTTCCTCGACCTCCTCCACGATCTTGGCGACGAAGGCATTGAGATCATCGGGTTTGCGGCTGGTGATGATGCCGCGAT
>Ga0115567_10006899_pt1 | contig 10800 bp, 6 predicted proteins | sample COGITO_mtgs_1204_2_FD_88679 | JGI IMG/M metagenome (GOLD analysis project Ga0115567, IMG submission 88679) | Pelagic marine microbial communities from North Sea - COGITO_mtgs_120412 | ecosystem: Environmental > Aquatic > Marine > Epipelagic | place: Germany:Helgoland, sampling site Kabeltonne... | reverse complement strand
TCGAACCCTCGATAGGGCTATAAACCCTATACTCCCTTAGCAGGGGAGCGCCTTCAGCCACTCGGCCACCTCTCCAAATTGTGGAGCGCAAGTTTACTGAAACACAACAGTAAGTCAATGCTTTTCTGGTCGTAAAATACTGATTGCAAAAAATTTAGACAATTAAACGAACATCACACATGGATCATACAAAAATAATACTTTATTTGTACAAAAGCTCGGCATTAACCGAGCTTCGTAATTAGAGAGAAACATAGCTCAATCGTCGGCTACGTTTCCATTTCCTTTTTCTGCTTGAATGCGCATATAGATTTCTTCTCTATGCACAGACACATCTTTAGGCGCATTTACACCAATTCGTACTTGGTTGCCTTTAACACCCAATACAGTCACTGTGACATTGTCTCCTACCATAAGAGTTTCGCCTACACGGCGAGTAAGAATTAACATGTATAGCTCCTATTTAATGTTCTTTGTTGCTCATCACCAAACGTCATAATAAACAAGTTTAAATTGCAGTCTTTTTGTCTAAGCTACTTCAACCAACCAATAAATGATTAGTGAGTAAAAGAAAGGAAACTACAACCTATCTTGCCTTACTACTCGATAGTACTAAGTATAATAGAAGGATCACTTCTATGCTATTTATTCGTTACCAATTTAGCAAAATCAGGCAGTTATAATAAAACTTCACCTTATCTACATTACACGATAATTAATTGAATTGCTCCGTGTTAATTATCTTCTTAACTATCTAGCGAATCGTCGAGCCACGATTCGACCGACGCTAACGCGGCATCTATAGACGCAGGGTCAGTGCCACCTGCCTGCGCCATGTCGGGTCGACCACCACCTTTACCGCCAACCTGCTGAGCCAAATGACTCACTAGTTGACCTGCATGAATCCTATTCGTTAAATCCTTAGTAACACCTGCAATTAAATTTACTTTGTTGTTAGCGACAAGACCTAGCACAACTACTCCAGACTTAATTTGCACCTTAAGGTCGTCCATCATACCGCGCAGAGCTTTTGGCTCAGCACCTTCAACCTTATTCACTAAAAAGTTAACGCCGCGTACATTACGTACGTTTTTCATTAAGTCTTTAGATTGTAGACCAGCAAAGTGCTGTTTTAATTCCGTTAATTCTTTATCTGTTTGTTTTAATTGTGAAATTAGCTGTTCGGTCTTTTTAACCAAATTCACTTTATCAGACTTTACTAAGCCAGAAATGCTAAATAAATAGTCGGCATCTTTATGTATATAATCGAGGGCATTTTGCCCAGTTATGGCCTCTATCCGCCTAACACCTGACGAAATACCGCTTTCAGATACAATTTTAAACAAACCTATATCACCTGTACGATTGACGTGAGTACCGCCACATAACTCTGTAGAGAATTCGCCCATTTGCACCACGCGCACTTCGTCGTCGTACTTTTCACCAAATAAAGCCATTGCACCGGCAGCTTTTGCTTTTTCAAGCTCCATTAGTTCAGTGGTCAAGGCATGATTTAAGCGGATTTGCTGATTCACGCTATTTTCAATTTCTGTTAGCGTACTTGCAGAAACACCTTCAAAATGTGAGAAATCGAAGCGTAATTTATCGGCATCAACAAGCGAGCCCTTTTGAGTTACATGTTCACCCAAGATGTTTCTAAGAGCCCCATGCAGTAAATGAGTCGCACTATGGTTGAGTTTTATGGCTTCCCGCCTGTCTTTATTGACGGTCACTTCTACTTGGTCACCCACTTTCAGCAGCGAACTTAACTCGACTTTGTGTACAAAAGCCTCGCCAATTTTTTGTGTGTCAAGTACCTTCGCGGTACCACCGTTAAATTCAAAGCTGCCAGAGTCACCTATTTGACCGCCTGACTCAGCATAAAAAGGAGTACTATCTAACACCACAAGTGCAGTGCCATCGGAGGCTTCTTTTACTGAAGATTGGTTGACCAGAATATCTTTTACAATCGCACTTGCGTGCAAATCGCCGTAACCTGAGAATTCAGTTTTATGATCAAGCGTTATTATATTATTGTAGTCAGCACTAAATTTACTCGCTGATTGCGCCAAGGTTTTTTGTGCCTGCATGGCTTTTTCAAAACCAGCTTCGTCTATCGTAAAATCTTGCTCGCGCGCTACATCATTCGTTAAATCAGCGGGAAAACCATAGGTATCGTATAGTTTAAACACCAATTCACCGGGCACTACTTTTCCACTAAGTTTTGCCAAAGAGTCGTTAAGAATGCCCATGCCACGTTCTAAGGTACTAGAGAATTGATCTTCTTCCGCTTTGAGTACTTTCTCAATCATAATTTGCTGCTGAGTAAGTTCGGGAAATGCTTCGCCCATTTGCTTGACCAACTCGTTAACTAAACGATAGAAGAAAACGTCTTTTGCGCCCAGTTTATTTCCATGACGAACCGCCCGCCTGATGATGCGTCTTAATACATAACCTCGGCCTTCGTTCGAAGGAATAACGCCGTCGCAAATTAAGAATGAGCAAGAACGAATATGATCGGCAACTACGCGCAGAGATTTATTGCTTAAATCGTCGGTACCCACAATGTTTGCAACTGCTTTAATGAGCGCTTGAAACAAATCAATTTCATAATTACTATGCACATTTTGCAGTATGGCGGAAATACGTTCAAGACCCATTCCGGTATCTATTGAAGGTTTTGGTAAAGGCAACATGTCGCCGTTTGCTTGGCGATTAAATTGCATGAAAACTAAATTCCAAATTTCGATAAAGCGGTCGCCATCTTCTTCTGGTGTACCCGGGCGACCTCCCCAAATGTGCTCGCCATGGTCGTAGAATATTTCTGAACACGGACCACAAGGACCAGTGTCACCCATTGACCAAAAGTTATCAGAAGTAGCAATACGAATAATGCGATCTTTCGGCACGCCAATATGTTTTTCCCAAATATCGAAGGCCTCATCGTCTTCATGATAAATAGTGACCAACAACTTTTCTTTTGACAAGCCTAGCTCTTCAGTTAAGAAAGTCCATGCAAAGGTAATGGCTTCTTTTTTAAAGTAATCGCCAAAGCTGAAATTCCCAAGCATTTCAAAGAAGGTGTGGTGGCGAGCTGTATAACCCACATTTTCTAGATCGTTATGTTTGCCACCTGCGCGCACACAGCGTTGAGAGGAGGTAGCGCGTGTATAATTGCGTTTCTCGGTACCTAAAAATACGTCCTTAAACTGATTCATACCCGCATTGGTGAACAATAGTGTGGGGTCGTCGTGAGGGACCAATGATGAGGTGGCTACTTCTTGATGTTGATTACGGGTAAAAAAGTCAAGAAAAGCGCGACGTATTTGAGCGGTAGAGCGAGTCATTTAGTTTCCTATGGATTGAAGCTTGTTATGGCAGAATATCGTTAACTTAGAGGTTAATCGCTAATTACTTGTGGCGAACACGTATCACTACCTTTTATCTTTGAACAATATCATTATTGTCAAATAAATTTAAGTCTGTAGGCCTAGTTTAATTAGTAGAAATATCAACATTCATTGCAAAATAATTTAATCTTGCATACATATTTACATCTCATCTTAGTCAAATGCCGTATTTATCTGGTCTTGCTCAAATCCTCTGTATTGCAAAAAGCGCATCTGTTTTTGTTTATCGGCAAAATCTACTGGAGGGTCCTCACCGAAGCGTTTTTTGCGAACCTCTATCGCAGAGCTATGCCAATCATAATCCTCACCTTTTAAATGTTCAGACACATGTGCCCCTTCAATATTGTGCTGCTTTAAAGTCTGGCGAATAAACTGTGGCCCTTTTCCTTTGATATAAGCGGTGCGCACATACGATTCTAAATAGCGCTGGTCTGATTGGAGATTACGTTCGATAAAAACTTGTAATTGTGTTTCACAGACCAAAAGATCGTATTCTTTGGCGGCCAGTTTTTGGCGTAATTCAAACTCGCTATGCTCGCGCATTGATAATAAGCGAGTAATCGTTTGATTTATGATCTTTGCTTCGTCTACACTCATATTGCTTACCAGCTAGATAAATTTGAAGAGGCACTTATTTTACGCATGAATTGGGAATGGACAAGTATTGATAGCATGGCAGCTGTATCTAAAGCTGAATTTTCAATACTAGATGGTGCGCAGCAGCCGAGCAGCCCGTTTATACAGTATACATTTCTTAATGCCTTAGAACAGAGCCGATGCGTGGGAGGTGATACTGGTTGGCAGCCGAATCATATTGTTATTAGAGACGGTCAAGGTCAATTAATTAGTTTTATTCCCGCTTACATCAAAACGCATAGTTATGGTGAGTATGTGTTCGACCATAGTTGGGCGAACGCGTATCAGCAGCACGGACTAGCTTACTATCCGAAACTTTTAATGGCGATACCATTTACACCTGTTACCGGACCACGAATATTATTAGCTAAAAATCATATACTTGCAGAGGTCGCCAAATATTTAAGCGAAATCAGCGACGACATAATGACTAGCTTACAGCTCTCGTCAATTCATCTTTTATTTGCAGAGCAGCAGGCATCACAAGCACTATTGCTAAACAAATTCCACCAACGCCAATCTGTGCAATTCAACTGGCATAATAACAATTACCGTCACTTTGACGACTTTATGTCGACTTTGACCGCGCGCCGGCGTCGCTCTATTAGAAAAGAACGCGCTGGTGTAGCCAAGCAAGGGACAAGCGTAAAGCGAATTGTTGGCAGCGAAATCTCGCAATCCGACATGCAATTTTTTTATAGCTGTTACAAACAAACCTATTTGAAGCGAAGTGGCCATTCTGGCTACTTAACAGAAGCATTTTTTCATCAACTACTAACTGACATGCCTGAGAATTTATTGTTAGTGACAGCCGAGAAAGCACTGGTCGCACCGAATTTCGTTGAGCAAGCAAAAAGAGGAATAACTGAGATTCAAGAAGAATATAGTCAAGTAGCAAGACCAGTTGCATCTGCACTTTTCTTATTCGATAAAAATGGACTTTATGGCAGATATTGGGGATCCCTTGTGGATGTATCTGGACTGCATTTTGAAGTCTGTTATTACCAAGGAATTGAGTTTTGCATAGAGCGTGGAATCGCCTTGTTTAACCCGGGTACCCAAGGAGAACATAAAATTTTGCGAGGCTTTTCTCCTACTATTTGTTATTCAAACCATAAAATGAAAGAACCCGCTTTCGACGAGGCAATAGCTGATTTCTTACAACGCGAAACGCCGCATATTGTTGAGTACGCTGTTCAATCTGCCTCGTTATTGCCGTATAGAAAAAGTGAAGATAGCAAATAACCTAATTGCTTAGTAAAAAAGTGTTACAAGATTTGTCTAGGCCTTGAATAACGGGCCTTTGCGCTTTAAAGTACGCGCATGAAGGCTTGGACTCAAACGCCACGTCTTATAAAAATCAAATGAAGTACAGCAAGGAAACTTATGAAAAAATCATTTTTAGCACTGGCAATATGCAGCACAATTGCCATCGGTGCGTGTAGCAACAATATTAAAAACAGCACCGATAATGAAGCATTTGCGGGCCAACAAGCCTCAGCGCAAACACCAGAGTTAGGTAGTTTTGGTGTAGATTTAAGCGCCAGAAACGAGAGCGTGAAGCCGGGCGACGACTTTTTTATGTATGCCAGCGGGACGTGGTATGACAATTACGTAATACCGCCGGATAAAACCAGCTATGGCGCATTTGCAGTATTAGCCGAGCGCAGTGAAGACAGGGTTAAAGTCATAATTGAAGATTTGGCCGCGAAAGATGACTTAAGTAACGAAGAAAAGCTCATTTCTGATTACTATAATTCTTATATGGACATAGATGCTATTAATGCAAAAGGCATTGACCCAATTACGCCAATGCTTAAAGACATTGCTGCAATAAATAGTGTAAAAGATCTCACTAACGCCTTTGGTAAAACGTGGTTAGTTGGTAGCAACTCTCCTATTGGTGCGGGACTTGGCTTTAATCGAAAAGACCCTGATGCCTATGAAATATCGGTAGGTGTCGGCGGATTAGGCTTGCCTGACCGTTCATATTATTTAGAAGACAGCGAAAGTTTTGCCAATATTTTGAGTGAGTATGAGAAGAATATTGCCACAATGCTAGGTTTTGCCGGAATTGATAACGTGGCCGAAAAAGCAAAGCAAATAATTGCCCTTGAAAAACAAATTGCGCAAGCACAATGGCCTAGAGAAAAGCGACGCGACAGAGATTTAACCCTAAATCAAATAGAGCGTCGTGAACTTAGCAGTGAATACCCAGGCTTCGATTGGGACACTTATTTTGCTGCACAAGGATATGAGGTTAGCAATTTAAATATTTCGCAACCACAGCCAATTAAAGATGTTATTGACATAATCAATGATACTCCACTTGATGTGTGGAAGTCTTATTTGAGCTATCACCTCATTAGCGGCAATGCGAGTTTATTGTCAGACGAAATATACAATGCCGACTTTGCATTCTACGGAAAAGTGTTAAGTGGACAGCAAGAACCGCGTCCACGCTGGAAACGTGCCGTTAGTTCAATGGGCAGTACTGAGTCCTTAGGTTTCGCAATAGGTAAAGTGTTTGTTGAGCGCCATTTTCCAGAGAGTTCAAAAGAGCAAATGGCTGACTTGGTTGCAAACTTACGCACAGCGCTTGGCCAACGCATTAAAAACTTAGATTGGATGGGCGAAGAAACAAAGAAAAATGCAAGAGAAAAACTAGAATCGTTTGTGCCAAAAATTGGTTATCCCGATGAATGGCTGTCACTTGATGGCTTAAAAATGTCTAGTAACGATCTTATCGGTAACACGCTGGCTATGCGTCAATTTTTCCAAGAAAAAAGTATCGCTGATGAGAAAAAACCCACTAATCGTGAAGATTGGTTTATGACGCCTCAGCGCGTTAACGCCTACTACAACTCTTCGTTTAACGAAATAGTATTTCCAGCAGCCATACTCCAGCCTCCGTTTTTCGATCCTAATGCCGACCCCGCGGTTAACTACGGTGCAATTGGCGCAGTAATTGGTCATGAAATGGGTCATGGATTCGACGACCAGGGCTCTAAATCTGACGCTATGGGTGTTCAGCGCAACTGGTGGACCGATGAAGACCGCGCAGCGTTTGAAGCGAAAACTAAAAAACTCATTGCACAGTACAGCGCGTACGAAGCCCTTGAAGGACAGTTTGTAAACGGCGCTAATAGCTTAGGTGAAAACATTGGGGATGTGGGTGGTTTATCTATGGCATATCACGCTTATAAATTAAGCTTAGATGGTAAAGAAGCTCCCGTTATCGACGGCTTGACAGGTGATCAACGCTTCTTCCTTGCTTGGGCTCAAGTGTGGCGCGTTAAGTATACCGAAGAATCGTTGCTTAATAGGCTAAAGGGCGGCACTCACGCTCCTGGTCGCTTTAGAACATTAGCACCGCGTAACCACGATGCTTGGTATACCGCTTTTGATGTGAAGCCTGGTGACAAGCTTTACTTAGCGCCTGAAGATAGAGTGCGTATTTGGTAGGCGTTTTGTTTTATTAATTTCTGATTGACAAAATAGTCATCAAGGTCAAAAAAGCCAAAACGTTTGTTCTGGCTTTTTTATTTGCTTCATGCTCAAAATCATCCTCAGTTATGTATCAATAGCGGCGCTTAATCAGGCTTGTTTATGCCAAGTGAGTAAAAGGTTATTCGCAGGCATTTGCTTAATTTCAACAAGCGTTAATAACGGGGCCCAAGCCTTAAGTTCTTCAATATCGCGATACCCTCCTCTGCCTAAATCAATCAATTTAGCGTGGAAGTCTGCATTGCTTTGACTGCTAAATTTGCCATCGACGGTAAACGGTCCGTACTGGCAAAAAACGCCGCCGATGGGCAGGTTCTGTTCAATGCTTGTCATCATTAATTTCGCCTGCGATTCAAGCATAATGTGAGCGGTGTTTGCACTGAAAACCGCATCGACTAAAATGGCAGGCCAAGGCGTGCCGGGAAAATTAAGTTCTATAGGGCGGTGTAAGTTTGGGCTGGGAAAATCATCTATCCACGCATTAATGCCATTGTGATAGTCAAGTTGATCAGCGCAGTGCCATTCGAGGTGCGTAAGGTTTGCCGCAAAATAAACGGCATGTTGACCTGTACCCGACCCTATCTCTAACACGCGCGTTTGCTCTGCGAAGTGACGCTGAAGTTCAGTCAAAATAACCGCTTTGTTGTTTTCACAAGCCTGACTAAATGGTTTATCTAACATAATTATTCCTAATTTGAATGTAGTCACGTTTTTGGAGGCTCAGCAGCCAAAAGTTGCGTTACGAAGAAACGTCATCTCAGAGTCATCTTAATACTGTTCGATTAAGCTTAATAGTGGCATCGTCATTTCGACGAAGGTCGAAATCTCCCAAGACTACAACCGTAATTAGTAAACAATCGAGGATGTTTTTGAAGATTACTGCCTGCGCAGTAATGACGGTGAATGCTTTAATTTCTTAAACGAGCAGCATTAAGCCTCCGTTGTAATGACAATGTGCGATTTAATTGCTAAAACGAAGGGCATTGAGTCGCCGCTACAATGACAGCATTATTACAAACTTAAGGCTAGTCTTGCAAATTAGGCGTCAGCCATTTTTTCGCTTCTTCAATCGACCAGTTCTTACGATTTGCATAATCTTGTAGTTGGTCTTGTTGAATTTTTGCTACCGCAAAATAACGGCTCTCTGGGTGAGCAAAATACCAACCCGAAACTGATGCACCCGGCCACATAGCGTAGGAGTCTGTCAGCTTCATGCCTATGCTGTTTTCTACATCAAGTAGGTCCCAAATAGCTTGTTTTTCAGTGTGCTCTGGGCAAGCAGCATACCCTGGAGCGGGCCTGATCCCTTGATATCTTTCAGCAATTAGCGATTCGTTATCTAGTGATTCATCGCCTACGTACCCCCAGAGTTCGGTGCGCACTTGTTTGTGCAAGTATTCAGCAAAGGCCTCGGCAAGCCTATCGGCGATTGCTTTAATCATAATGGAGTTGTAATCATCACCGTCTTTTTCGAAGGTTTCTGCGAGCTCGTTTTCGCCTATACCGGCGGTAACCGCGAAGGCCCCGGTATAATCTTGTCTCCCGGTTGATTTAGGCATTACAAAGTCACTTAAACAATAATTGAAGCCCTTTGGTTTCTGCGTTTGCTGACGTAAATGCTCGGCGGTATTTAATACTGTAGTTGGCTCTTGGGGATGGTAAATTTCAATGCTTTCATTGTGACTGTTAGCAGGAAAAATGCCTACTCGGCCTTTAGCCTGCAAAGTATTGTTAGCAATTACACTGTCGAGCAACTCGTTTGCCTCAGCAAATAACACTTTCGCTTGCTCACCAACAACGTCGTCGTTAAGTATTCTCGGGTACTTACCGGCCAACGACCATGTCATAAAAAATGGCGTCCAGTCAATATACTCGCGCAAAGTTTCAAGACTCACCTCTACTGTTTTCACCCCTAAGAATTTGGGCGTAACAGGCTGATAAGCCTGCCAATCGCAAACAAACCTATTGGCTCTAGCTTCGTCAAATGAAATAGCTTTAGTGCGCGGACGTTTTTTAGCATGCTGTTCGCGTACTTTCACATATTCATCTTTTACGCTTTGCGCAAATGCAGCCTTGCTGTGCTCGGTGATAAGCTTTTGGCAAACGCCAACTGCGCGACTTGCATTAGGCACGTAAACTACAGGATGGTCGTAGTTATGTTCTATTTTTACCGCTGTATGCGCTTTTGATGTAGTTGCACCGCCAATTAACAAAGGAAGCTCTAATTTGAGTCTTTGCATTTCAGACGCTACGTGAACCATTTCATCAAGGGATGGCGTAATTAAACCCGACAAACCAATCATATCGGCTTGTTCATCAATCGCGGTTTGGATAATTTTGGCGGCAGGTACCATTACGCCTAAATCAATTACCTCAAAATTATTGCACTGCAATACAACGCCTACAATATTTTTACCTATATCATGCACATCACCTTTTACAGTAGCCATAATAATTTTACCGTTGGATCGCGCAACGCCCGACTTTTCGTCTTCAATATAGGGTTGTAAATAAGCCACCGCTTTTTTCATCACACGCGCAGATTTGACCACTTGAGGCAGAAACATTTTACCTTCGCCAAATAGGTCACCCACTACATTCATGCCGTCCATTAACGGACCTTCAATTACGTGTAGTGGTTTTTCTGCTTCTTGGCGCGCCTGTTCGGTGTCATCTACAATAAATTCGGTAATACCCTTTATAAGTGCGTGCTCGAGTCGCTTGTTGGTGGGCAAATCGCGCCATGCAAGGTCCTCTTTTGCGGCTACTTTGCCGTCTCCTTGGTACTTAGGCGCTAACTCAAGCAGCCTGTCGGTAGCGTCGCTCCTGCGATTGAGAATTACGTCTTCAACGGCCTCTCTAAGTTCGTCAGGAATTTGGTCGTACACCTCTAATTGGCCCGCGTTAACAATGCCCATATCCATACCAGCACGTATGGCATAATACAAAAATACCGAATGCATCGCTTCACGTACGGGGTTGTTGCCCCTAAAGGAAAAAGAGATATTGGAAAGGCCGCCCGAAATATGGCAGTGAGGTAATTCTTTTCGTATCTTGCGCGTGGCCTCAATGAAGTCCATAGCATAATTGTTATGCTCCTCCATGCCAGTGGCCACCGCGAATATATTGGGGTCAAAAATGATATCTTCGGGCGCAAAACCTATTTTATCAACCAGAATATTGTAGCTACGTTTACATATTTCAAATTTTCGTTCGCAGGTATCGGCTTGTCCTTTTTCATCAAAAG
>Ga0115567_10006897_pt1 | contig 10801 bp, 8 predicted proteins | sample COGITO_mtgs_1204_2_FD_88679 | JGI IMG/M metagenome (GOLD analysis project Ga0115567, IMG submission 88679) | Pelagic marine microbial communities from North Sea - COGITO_mtgs_120412 | ecosystem: Environmental > Aquatic > Marine > Epipelagic | place: Germany:Helgoland, sampling site Kabeltonne... | reverse complement strand
TGGTGGCGTCTTTAAGCGTAGCGATAAATCAATAAAGCTCACGCCCGAAATGAAAAAATGTCTCAATACTCGCCAAGCATCAATGAGTCCAGTAGAACTCATTCACAATATACTAAAAATGCCGGTTGATTTGCTATGGAATGGCGGCATAGGAACATACGTAAAGAGTAAAAAAGAATCACATTCTGAGGTGGGTGATAGAGCAAATGATTCTTTGCGCGTCAATGGCGCAGACCTACAAGCAAAAATTGTGGGGGAGGGCGGCAACTTGGGCCTTACGCAATTAGGCCGGATTGAATATGCTGCAAATGGCGGACGCGTCAACACTGACTTTATTGATAATGTGGGCGGCGTGGATTGCTCAGATAATGAGGTCAATATAAAGATTTTGCTTAACACTATTATGAATAACGGAGATTTAACAGTAAAGCAACGCAACAAATTACTGTATGAGATGACCGATGATGTTGGCGAAATTGTGATCCAAGATTGCTACAGACAAACTCAGTCTATTTCGATCACTCAAATGATGGGCGTTAAGCAACTAAAAGAACAGTTGCGCTTTATTCACGGACTAGAAAGAGACGGTTCTCTTAATCGCGAATTAGAGTTTATTCCATCTGATGACGAGATTTCTGACAGAGTGGTAACTGGGCAAGGTTTAACGCGCCCTGAACTGTCAGTACTTATTGCCTATGGCAAAATGGTAATGAAAGAAGAATTTAACGTAGATAGTATTACCAATAACCCATATTACAATCGATATTTAGTGAATGCATTTCCATCTAAATTAAGAAGTCGTTTTCAAAGCGAAATGCAGGAGCATCCGCTAAGAGGCGAAATTATTGCCACCAAGCTTACTAATGAAATCATTAACGACATGGGCCTGAATTTTGTGCATCGAATTCGCGAAGAGACGGGTGCTAATGTTACTGAAATATGCAATGCCTATTCAATTATCAAAGCAATTTTTGAAATGGGGAGTTTATGGGAGTCTGTCGAAAACTTAGATAATGTGATTGCGTCTGATCTACAGCTTGAAATATTAGACGGCATGAGGCGCACATTGCGACGCACTGTGCGCTGGTATATTCGTCATGGCGAGAAAAGCCTACCTATTGAAGATGCAATTGCCAAGTACATGCCGGCTTTCACAACTATTAGCACTAATTTAACTGACTATTTAGTGAATGAAGAAGTGAAAGAAATTGAACAACGTTGCGATTTCCTAGTATCCAAGAACGTCCCTAAAGCGGTTGCGCTTAAGGTTGCTAGCTTGGGCAATTTGTTCTCCGTACTTGATTTAGCGCAAGTAGCAGAAACTGAAAGTAGACCTGTAGAGATAGTAGCGAGATTATATTATCAGTTGGGCTATAAATTTGAATTACATTGGTTCTTAACCCAAATTATTCAACAAGGTGTGTCGAATCATTGGCAAGCATTGGCTCGGGCGTCTTATCGAGAAGAGCTGGATTGGCAACAACGTGCAATCACTATAGTGCTGTTGAATTCGTCCCCTACTGGTACAGATGCAGATCAGATGTTGAAAGACTGGGTATCTGAAAATTCAGTGAAACTTGCACGTTGGCAGCACATGATGACTGAATTTAAAACCTCGGATAATCACGAATTTGCTAAGTTTTCTGTCGCTTTGCGCGAATTGATGCTGTTAAGTCTAAGCGCAAACCATTAAACTATAGCCCGAAAAGTAGACAGCCCTGCTTGCAGGGCTTTTTTATATCTGGGAAATACGTGTACTCTTTAGTTTCAAAGTCCTTAATGCTGTGTGATGCCGAGTTTAGCCATGATGTTTCCATGCGCTTTTTAAAAAACACGCAGCATAGTTTGTTACGTAAAATCTATTCACAATCATTACCAAGCAAGCCTGTTAATTGCATGGGGCTGGTGTTTGAGAATCCTATAGGCTTAGCGGCAGGCTTAGATAAAAACGCTGAATGCATCGATGCCTTTGCTGCAATGGGTTTTGGCTTTATTGAAGTGGGCACGACTACGCCTCTAGCTCAGCTTGGCAACCCGAAGCCGCGCTTATTTAGATTGCCCGAGCATCAGGCTATTATTAATCGAATGGGATTCAATAATAAAGGTGTCGACTACTTAGTTGAACAAGTGAAGTCGAGTGCTTATAAGGGTGTTTTAGGCATTAATATTGGAAAAAATAAAGATACACCGGAACAAAACGCCATTGATGACTACTTAATTTGTATGCGAAAGGTCTATGACTTAGCTTCATATATTACTATTAATATTTCTTCACCCAATACCCCTGGATTACGTAATTTGCAGTATGGCGATGCACTTAAGAGTCTCCTTTCGCGTCTCAAAAGTGAACAATCGATTTTGCATAAGGCCTCTGGCAAGTACGTACCCCTAGCGGTAAAAATTGCACCTGACAACAGTGAGAAAGAAATTAAAGATATTGCGAAAGCGTTAGTAGAAACAGGAATGGATGCCGTTATTGCTACTAATACTACGTTGGCTAGAGATGCTGTGTCAGATCATAAGCACGGGGCAGAAATAGGGGGCTTGAGCGGCGCGGTTTTATGCTCGCAAAGTAAACTTATTAATCAATTGCTTGCCGCTGCTTTACAAGGCGCAATTCCCATTATTGGCGTTGGTGGTATTACCAACAAGCACGATGCCAAACAACGCTACGAAGCAGGTGCTAGTTTGCTTCAAGTTTATTCCAGCTTTATATACCAAGGCCCACCTTTACTAAAAGAACTTCTACATGCATAATTTTATCGCTACCGCCGCAAAGGGGCTAGACGAACTCCTTAAACTTGAAATAGCCGAATTACTCGCAATATCACCTGAAGATACGCAAGACTTTGCCCGGGTGCAACCTGGTCAGGTTAGTTTTGAAGCGGAGTTGAAAGACGCTTATAAAATTTGCTTATGTTCGCGTTTGGCGAATAGAGTATTGATTGTGCTAAATCAGGGGAAAGCCAGCAATGCGGAAGAGCTTTACAATCTTGCTGCTAAAATTGATTGGCCAGTGCAATTTGCGTCTAATTCTTCTTTTGCCGTGCAGTTTGTGGGTGTAAGCAAAGCGATAAATAATACTCAGTTTGGCGCGCTAAAAGTGAAAGACGCTATTGTTGACAGTTTCGTTGAAGACGGACAAGCTCGACCTAACGTCCAGCGGCAATCACCAGATATTCAGGTACACGTGCGACTAAGGCGTGAAACAGCGACTATTTGCATCGATTTGTCGGGCACCAGTTTGCATCAGCGAGGATATCGCGAAGCGTCTGGAGAGGCTCCGCTTAAAGAACAATTGGCGGCTGCAATTTTATATAGAAGTGGATGGCATCAACATACTGATATGGCGCTCCTCGACCCTATGTGTGGGTCAGGTACCATCGCGATAGAGGGTGCGATGATTGCAGCAAACATCGCACCAAACCTCAACCGTGAGAGGTGGGGGTTTGATTACTGGTATGGTCACGTAGCCACAGAGTTTGATGAGGTAAAAAAGGAAGTTGCGTCGTACCAAAAAACACCTGAGGGAAAAATCTATGCGTTCGATATTAGTACCAAAATACTTGATTTAGCTAAAATTAATGCCGAAAATGCTGGCGTCGAATCATTTATTCACTTCAAACAATGCGACGCAGTGCATACTACCGTCGAGGATGACACAGGCTACATAGTCAGTAATCCTCCTTACGGTGAACGCTTAGACGACTATGTTGGTTTACTGCCACTTTATTCTCAGTTCGGGAGTCATTTAAAAGCACACTTTGCTAATTGGAATGTGGCGTTGTTGAGTTCTAATGAGCATTTGCTAAAAGCACTAAAACTACGAACCTACAAGCGCTTTAAGCTTTTCAACGGGAAACTCGAAACTCAACTTGCTTGTTATCAATTAACACAAGATAACCTTCAGGCTTTCGACGCCAAGCCAAATGAAGATGAGTTTAGTAATCGATTGAGTAAAAACGTTAAGCGCCTTAAAACATGGTTAAAACGAAGAAACACCAATGCCTATCGAATTTACGACGCCGATTTGCCAAATTATAACTTTGCTATAGATTGTTACGCCGATTGGGTCATTGTGCAAGAATACGCACCCCCTAAAACAATTCCTGAGTCAGTTGCGCAAGAACGATTAGCAACAGCCTTACTGCACATTCCACACATTCTCAAGGTAGATAAGAAAAAAATTGTGCTGAAAGTCAGAAAAAGACAGGAAGGGAAAAATCAATATCAGAAAGTGGATGCTAAGCAAGGACTTATAACTGTTGAAGAAAATCAGGCAAGGTTCTTAATTAATCCAACCGATTATTTAGATGTTGGTTTATTTTTAGATCATCGCTTAACCCGACAACGATTTGCCAGCGAATGTAAGGGTAAGCATGTACTCAATTTATTTTGTTATACTGGGAGCTTATCTGTTCATGCGGCTATGCAGGGTGCTAAGTCGATTACGTCAGTCGATATGTCAAATACTTATATCCAGTGGGCTAAGGACAACTTTGCCGAAAATAATTTAAGTGGCGCATATGAATTTGTGCAAGCAGATTGCTTGTATTGGCTGTCGCAAGGCAAAACCGCGCAGCAATTCGATCTTATGTTTATTGACCCACCTTCATTTTCAAATTCAAAGAGAATGGATAATGACTGGGACGTCCAGCGCGATCATGTGGCCTTACTAAGCGATGCTAAGAGCATGCTGGCGAAGACTGGAAAAATATATTTCAGTAATAATTTACGCAGTTTTAAAATAGATCAAGCAGGCGTAGAAGCGCTTGGTTTCAAATTAACAAATATCAGTAGCCAAACAATTGATGAAGACTTCAAGCGCAATCAAAAAATTCATCATTGTTGGATACTTAGTTTATGAGGGTCGTTTTATATACTGGCCCTCAATGCAGTTTATGCAATAAGGCTCAAGCCTTATTGGACGAGCTTGAAATGGATGTAGAGGTGGAAAAAATTAATATTCGTGAATCAACCCAGTTGTACCATTTATATGGGGCGCGTATCCCTGTTGTTAAGTGCGAAGATAAGCATAAGCAAACACTAGATGAAGGACTAGGCTGGCCGTTTACGCTTAAACAACTCAGAGCGTATTTGGCATGAGTTTAATTCAATTAAAGCAAGCCAGTATACTATTTGGTCAGCCCGCATTGTTAGATAACGCTGAGTTTGTTCTTCACGAAAAAGAACGGGTGTGCGTGGTAGGGAGAAATGGCAGCGGCAAGTCGACTATGCTGCAGGTTATAAGCGGTGAAATTAAGCTGGACGGTGGTCAGCGCATTGTATCAAGCCACGTAAATATAGCGCGCTTGGCACAAGATCCGCCTACCAACAATGACATTACATTATTCGATTACGTAGCCGAGGGTTTAGCGGGAGATGCGAAGATAGTTAAAGCCTACTTCGCTCAAATTAACAAAATTGCTACCGACAGCAGCGAAGCTGCATTGTCTGAATTGCAAAGGTTGCAAGAAGGCATGGATGCGAACAACGGCTGGCAGTTAGAGCAACGTATCGTTAACGTATTGATGCAGCTAGATTTAGACGGCGACACAAGCTTGCAGGGTTTGTCGGGCGGTTGGCGAAGAAAAGCAGCTTTAGCACGAGCGCTGGTATCAGAACCTGAAGTACTATTGCTTGATGAGCCTACTAACCATTTAGATATTGATATGGTCAAGTGGCTTGAAAAGACCTTAATGTCGTTTCAAGGTTCAATTATTTTCATTAGTCATGACAGGGCCTTCATTCGCAGCATGGCTACGCGCATTGTCGATATTGACAGAGGTGAGGTCACTTCTTACCCAGGTAATTACGAAAAGTATCTCGAACAAAAAGCACACGATCTTGAAGTACAAGAGACCCATCAAAAGGAGTTTGATAAAAAACTGGCGAAAGAAGAAGTTTGGATACGCCAAGGCATAAAGGCAAGGCGAACCAGAAATGAAGGCCGAGTGAGAGCGCTTGAAGCGTTAAGAAACGAATTTAAGGCCAGACGAAATCAAATGGGCAGCGCTAACATTGTTAGCCGCGTTGGCGTGAAGTCGGGCAAACGAGTGTTTGAACTTGTTAACGCCACTTACCAGTACGATAGTAAGCCGATTATCAAAAACTTCGACCTGTTGATTAATAGAGGCGATAAAATTGCTTTTATAGGCCCAAACGGTTGTGGCAAAACAACCCTTATCAAGCTTCTTATTGGTCAATTAGAAGCACAAAGTGGCGAAGTGTTTCAAGGGGCTAATTTAGAGATCGCCTATTTTGATCAACATAGGAATCAGCTTGATTTAGACAAGCCACTTATTGACGTGATTGCCGATGGCAAACGAGAGGTAGAGGTAAATGGCTCAAGTAGGCACGTTATTAGTTATCTGCAAGATTACCTATTTTCTCCCGAGAGAGTCAATGCACCTGTTTCAACACTCTCTGGTGGTGAAAAAAATCGTTTAATGCTGGCTAAGCTTATGCTTAAACCCAGTAATTTACTGATCCTAGATGAACCAACCAACGATCTCGATGTCGAAACGCTGGAATTACTAGAGTCTTTGTTGGTTGACTATCAGGGAACCTTATTGTTAGTTAGCCATGACCGTGAATTTATTGATAACGTAGTGACATCAAGTTTGTTTTTTGAAGGAGAAGGACGTATTGCTCAGTTTGTTGGCGGCTATCAAGATGTACATCAATGGTATGAAACCCAGCAAACTAAGGCTTCCACTAGCGCGCCAAATTCAGCCGTTGCAGCCAAAAGCGTTGATGTAAAAGGCCGTAAATCGGGGAATGATGCGACTACTAGTACAAGAAAGAACAAACAATCGGCTACTCAGGCGCAAGCTAAAAAGTTATCATACAAAGAGCAGCAAGAGCTGGAGAGTTTACCTATACAGCTAGAAGAGCTTGAGCTCGCTTTAGAATCGCTTCAAGAACAGGTGAACCAAGCTGATTTTTTCAGCAAAGACGTGAGTTTTACGCAGCCCATATTGGATAAGCTTGCCAAGGTCGAAGGCGCATTAGAGAGTGCGTTTGCTCGTTGGGAAGCATTAGAATCTTTACAAAATAATTAGTAGTAACAGGAAATTTCATGAAATTAAACCGCATAACAAGTTTGTTAATGCTGAGCTGCCTGCCTTTATTAGCAGATGCAGCCTCGTACGATATAGTTGAATTACCTACCAAAGAATTGTCAGTGAATCAGTTTGGCAGTGTGATTGATAATACAGGGCAGATGTTAATAACCATCACGCGTCCCTTCAATCTTCCAATAGATAGGTCGCTACTTGATTTGTCTCGGTTTACTTTTAGTGACCCAGATGCAGCCGCTGCGGGTAATTTTAATATTGTGGATTACACACTTGTTGTTAGTAATTTGTTAGACAATACTACTAATAATGCATTTATTGGGCAGAAATTATCTAGTCAACTGGTTTATAAAACAGACGGCAATGATTTTTCTTACGTGAATGGCTTTGACACTGAAACCGACGGTACTGACGGTTTTACATTTGCTCAAACAGGCAGAGTAGCAGATGCCGTAAACGGCACGCACATTGTAGGGACAATGGCAGGGAAAATTAACCAAATACCCTATACCAATGCAGCTGACGAATCAGTTACATTCACAATTAATGATTTTACTAATCGTGCTTTCGTTCAAGTGGGAGAAAAAGTTGTAGGGCTTGTCCCAGATGCAATGAGAGCTGGCGGTTTCAGTTCCGCTGCTGCAATAAACGACAACTTGCAAGTAGCGGGTACCATGGGTATAAGTATTTCAGAAGGCTTAGAAACAGCAATTACTAGTTGTTCTGATCCTGATGTACGTGGAGATATCCCCATAGAGGCTTGCTTGTTTGCTTTGCGAACTACGGGCCAATTTTCAAGCGGAACAGCGCGAAGAGCAGTTGTATGGCAAGTCGACGCGAATGGCGAATTGATTGATAAAACAATATACGGCCTCCCATTTACGCCTAGTGCCGAAATCACCGGTACACTTTCGACTCAGGCTACTGACATCAATAATTCAGGTGTTGCTGTAGGAAATACAGCAGTTGAAGTGGGAAGTGTTTTTAGTGTTGGCGCTGCGATTTTCGAAAACGGTGTAACAACACGACTGCTAGACGACAATGACCTGTTACCCAATTTTGCTAGCGGAATTAATAATAACGGATATGCCGTTGGTTATCAGTCTATTCGTGTGAGCAGAACAGTCAGCACCAACCGATTGTTTACAGTTGACACCAATACCGGTGAGTCTTCGTTTACCGATGGTTTTTTCAACAGATCATCGACTACTCCCAGAGCTATTAACAACAATAATGTGGTAGTGGGTAATGCAGATTCAGAAGGCGGACAGGGCCAAAGAAGTCAAAGTGGATTTATTTACGACATAGACGCCAACACCTTCACCAACGTAAATAGTTTGGTCGCCTGTAACTCTGAATACGACATTGTCGCACTAAACGATATCAACGACAGTGGTGAAATAATTGGCGATGCAGTTGTGAGAAGACCTGCTCGCGATGCGCGCGGCAACGAAGTAAAAGACGGTGACGGCAATTTCGTGTTAGTAGATGTAGTGGTAGCCGTGAAATTGGAGCCTACTGGTGCGCCGCCAAGTGAATGTGAGCCAAGTGAAGAAGAGGCTGCTTTAGCTGAACGTCAGGGAGCTAGCGCTGGAATATTGACGGTTTTTGGTTTGCTGGTAATAAGTTTGTTCCGAAGAAGCAAAAAATTTGCTTAACGGTCAGATTATAGTTGCTCGTTAGAACAACTACCCTATGCGTGTTGAAGCCACTCCAGTAGTGGCTTTGTTGTTTTTTAATAACTTAATTAAATAAAAAACGATATTGATAGCGCTAAATATTGTAAAAGAAAGCTAACAAGGTTTTCAATTGCTTATGGCTTTATGGGTTAATATTTCGTTTTTCCGTGTTGAAATATTGAACAGTTAGGTGTACATATTAGGTGTAGGGAATTGAGATTGACTCGGCAAAATCAGCCAAACAATCAAGGCAAATTTTTGACGCTATCACATTGTGTCACCATTGATGATTTATGCAGTCAACACAATTCTCTACCTTTCCTATTTACACAAGAGAGACTATCAATGAAAAGACAGAAAAGAGATAAGTTAACTAGAGCACATTCTAAAGGGTATCAAGCAGGCATCGTAGGTCGTTCTAAGGAAAATTGTCCATTTTATGCCTCGGATGCAAAATCTCATTGGCTCGGAGGTTGGAGAGAGGCATTCACTGACCGACAACTCGGATTAAACTCAAGGTAGTAAATCTTAAATTCAAACTAAAAAGCCCGTCATGTGAACGGGCTTTTTGTTACTTCATCATTTTGTTATTAAAACGATGAAGTGTCTTGGAACAAGCCTACTTTTAAATCTTTAGCGGCATATATAACACGTCCATCTACTGAAACCGTGCCATCAGCTAATCCCATAAATAATTTACGCTTTATAACGCGTTTAAAGTCTATTCGGTAGGTGACCTTTTTAGCGGTAGGCAGTATTTGCCCTGTAAACTTTACTTCCCCTACGCCCAATGCTCGCCCTTTACCTGGGCCGCCTGACCAACCTAAGAAAAACCCTACGAGCTGCCACATTGCGTCAAGTCCTAAACAGCCTGGCATTACAGGATCACCAGGAAAGTGGCATTCAAAAAACCATAAATCAGGAGAGATATCTAGTTCGGCTTCAATAAATCCTTTACCGTGCTCCCCGTCAGTTTCTGAAACCTTAGTAATTCTATCCATCATCAGCATGTTAGGTGCAGGTAGTTGGCTATTGCCCGGTCCAAATAACTCGCCCGTACTACAGCTCAAAAGTTCGTCTCGTGTAAAACTGCTCTGATTCATTGTCATTTTATTATCTTATATAGTTAGCGTAATGTTTTTATTATGCGCTAATTTAGCGAACACTTGTACGCTAAACAACTCTGAACAGTTAAAAAATGCAAATTAAATTAATTTTTAATTTACACTGACCCCATTACTTATATATTGTGTCGATATGAAAAATATTAAATTAGTAGCAAACGCCGAAAAACAAAAACGTTTTCGCGATCGTCAAAAGGCCTTGGGCAAAAAGCTCGTGCGCGCTTATGTAACCCCTGAAGCTATGGAAAACTATAAAGAAATTGTCGAAAAAACAGGGTGGACAGATAACGATATAGTTAATAATTCGTTACGCATAACCTACGCGGCCTATAAGAATGGACAAATTAGGTTTTTAAATAAATGGTTATTAGAAGACGACCGCAAAAAAAAACTAAAATTGAAAAGAGAGAAACTGTAAGGCTCTTTGAACTTATTTGAGCACCGAGTGAGCATGTAACACTCGTTTCGCTTCCCGTTTCACATCGTCGCGTTTTCTAAATTCCCATAAACGCTCTCTTGCTTTTTTAGCATGCTGCACAAGATCTATGATTGGAAAATAATAATCTTTCTCAATGTCAAAATTGTACATTATGGCCTCTAACTGAGGCATTGTTGCGGGCTGGTGAATGTAATGAATAGGGAGCGTGGCGAGTTCCGGTAACCATTTTTTTATAAAGATCCCGTCGGGATCTTTTTCCTGAGATTGTTTTATTGGATTATATATTCTTATCGTGTTGGTTCCCGTAATACCTGCTTGCATCTGAAATTGCGGATAGTGAATGCCGGGCTCGAAGTCTAAGAATAGAGACCCCAAATAATCGACACCTCTTCTCCAGTCAATATTTAAATGATGACATAGAAAACTCACCAACATCGCACGCATTCTAAAATTTAGATAGCCTGTGGCGATCAGTGCTCG
>Ga0115567_10006896_pt1 | contig 10801 bp, 12 predicted proteins | sample COGITO_mtgs_1204_2_FD_88679 | JGI IMG/M metagenome (GOLD analysis project Ga0115567, IMG submission 88679) | Pelagic marine microbial communities from North Sea - COGITO_mtgs_120412 | ecosystem: Environmental > Aquatic > Marine > Epipelagic | place: Germany:Helgoland, sampling site Kabeltonne... | reverse complement strand
GTATATGCAGCATGTGCAGGACAACGCCGAGGAATGCGTCCGCCGCGCCATCGAAACCCTGCACGACGCCGAATATGTCTACCCGATGGACCCCGACTTTGACGGCAACCCGCGTGAGGTGCGCGTCAAAATCACCGTTGATCGCGCCACACGCTCGGCCACGATTGATTTCACCGGCACCACCGGTCAGCTGGCCACGAACTATAATGCCCCCGAACCAGTGACGATGGCGGCGGTACTCTACGTGTTCCGACTGCTGGTGGACGACGACATCCCCATGAACGAGGGGGTGATGAAACCGCTCAAGGTCATCCTGCCGTCGGGCACTATGCTGTCACCGCAATACCCTGCTGCGGTCATCGCCGGAAACGTGGAAACCTCGCAGGCCGTCACCTCGGCCCTGCTGTTGGCGCTGGGCGTGCAGGCGGCGGCGCAAAGCACCATGAACAACACCACATGGGGCAATGCGACGTATCAGTATTACGAAACGATCTGCGGCGGCTCGGGCGCGGGGCGGTTGACCGATGGCACCGGTCATCCGGGCACGGGCGGTGTGCATACGCATATGACCAATTCCCGCCTGACCGACCCCGAGGTTCTGGAATGGCGATTCCCCGTCGTGCTGGATGAATTCAGCCTACGGCGCGATTCCGGCGGCGCGGGCAAATTCCGCGGCGGTGACGGCACCACACGGCGCATCCGCTTTCTGGAATCCATGACCCTCGCCGTTCTGTCAGGCCACCGCGTCGTTCCCCCTCCGGGGCTGGAGGCTGGCGGCGCGGGCGAGGTTGGCGTCAGCCGCGTCGTGCGCGCGGACGGAAAGATGGAGCGCCTGAAATCCGCCGACCGCACAGAGATGAACCCCGGCGATACCTATTGGCTGGATACACCAACCGGCGGCGGCTTCACCCCGAACTAAGCTGGCGGGGCGTTAGGACATCTTAACGCCCCGCCCTCGGGCAATAATTGTCCGTCGCAGAGCAGCCACAGCGCAGCCGCTTCGCAGCCCGCACTTTCAGGAGTTAACCAAATGCATTTGACCGTTTACCTTTCGGGCGAAATCCACAGCGACTGGCGCGACGAAATCGCAACCGCCGCCGCCGATTTGCCCGTAACCTTCACCGCCCCCGTGACAGATCACGCCGCCTCGGACGATTGCGGCGTTGCTATCTTAGGTGCGGAAACCGACAAATTCTGGCACGATCGTAAGGGCGCCAGCCTGAACGCGATCCGCACCCGCAAGGGGCTGGAGGAGGCCGATATCGTCGTCGTCCGCTTCGGTGAAAAATACAAACAATGGAACGCCGCATTTGACGCCGGATACGCGGCTGCACTGGGTAAGTCCTTGATAATAATGCACGGTTCCGACCACGCCCACGCCCTAAAGGAAGTGGACGCAGCCGCCAACGCCGTGTGCGAAACACCCGCGCAGGTGGTTGAGATGCTGCGCTATGTCATCACCGGGAAACTACCCGCCTGACCTCAGCCCTCACGCGGGGGGATGTTCACAGCCTTCCTGCTCGCCGGGCGACCGGCGTGCAGGGCGAGGTATCTGGTAACATTGGTAAATTTCTCCAACTCCAGAATATCCTCACCGCCGTAAAATCCGATGCCCTTCAGCCAGGGCCAGATCGCCATATCCGCGATGGTATACTCACCACCGGCCACAAAATCGTTATCAATCAGGTGCTTATCCAGAACGCCTAGCAATCTCTTCGCCTCATCGACATAGCGATCCTTGGCATAAGTGTCGCTGGTCTTGTCCGCCGCGAACTTATGGAAGTGACCAAACTGCCCCAGCATCGGCCCTAACCCGCCCATTTGCCACATCAGCCATGACAACGTCTCGGCCCGCGGCAACGCGGCAGTCGGCAGGAATTTACCTGATTTTTCAGCTAGATAGATCATAATCGCCGCAGTCTCGAATATCACTACAGCGTCCCCGTCAGCGCCGTTCGGGTCAATCATCGCGGGGATTTTGTTATTAGGGTTCAGCGCCAGAAATTCAGGCGTCAACTGGTCGCCCTTGGAGATGTTGATCGTGTGCGCCTCATAGGGCAAACCCGTTTCCTCCAGCATACTCGACACCTTGATCCCATTGGGCGTCGGGAAGGAATAGAGCTGAATTCGCTCAGGAAATTCCGGCGGGCGCAGCTTGGTGATCGGGTGGTCCAGCAGTTTTGGCATCGTCATCTCCTGTTTGGATATGCCCCTCAGATAGGGTCGAAACGCGCCGCAACCAACCGCCCCAATCCGCCCGATCTAACGTATTGACCCAAAATAGTATTCCACTATGGGTATCCGCAGGAAATTCACAATACGGGGGCAGGACATGCTGCAAGAGTTCAAGAAATTCATCGCCAAGGGCAATGTCATGGACATGGCTGTTGGTATTATCATTGGTGCCGCATTCACCGCGATCGTGCAATCTATCGTAAAGGACCTGATCAACCCGTTCGTAGGGTTGTTCACTGGCGGTATCGACTTCGCAAACCTGTTCGTCGAACTTGACGGTTCGCAATATGCGTCACTTGTTGATGCGCAAGAGGCAGGCGCCGCCGTCTTTGCCTATGGTTCGTTCATCAACGCGGTCATCAACTTCCTGATTATCGCCTTCGTCGTGTTCCTGCTGGTAAAGGCAGTGAACCGTGTAAAAGAAGCAACTGCCAAGGAAGAAGAAGAAGTGATGCCTGGACCCGTTGGTCCAACGCAAGAGCAACTTTTGCTCGAAATTCGCGATCTGTTGGCGCGCGACGCAGCCAAGCTGTAACATTTAGGTAAATTGGGCCGGAGGATCACCCCTCCGGCCCATTGCATTCAGAGCAAACTAGCAGGCGAAACCCATTCGAGGTTCTGCGCAGCGGCCACAGCCTCATTGGTAATGACCCCCTCGTGCACGTTCAGGCCAGCGGCCAGATGCGCGTCGGCGGCACATGCGGCTTTCCAGCCCTTATCAGCCAAGGCCAGCACGAACGGCATCGTCGCATTGCCCAACGCAATGGTGGATGTCCGCGCAACCGCGCCCGGCATGTTGGCAACGCAATAGTGAACGATTCCATCAACTTCGTAGATCGGATCGTCGTGCGTCGTGGCCTTTGACGTTTCAAAGCAACCGCCCTGATCAATCGCCACATCCACCAGAACTGCACCCGGCTTCAGCTTGCCCAGATCGGCACGGCTCAGCAATTTGGGGGCCGCAGCGCCGGGGATCAGCACCGCGCCGACAATCATGTCCGCTTTCGAGGCCAGCTCGATGATGTTCGCGGGGCTGGCATAGCTGGTGCCGAACACGCCGCCAAACTGATCGTCCAATTGGCGCAAACGCGGCAGGGACAGGTCCAAAACAGTGACGCGCGCGCCCATTCCAGCCGCGATGCGCGCAGCATGGGTGCCAACAACACCGCCGCCGATGACCACAACGTCAGCAGGGCCAACACCGGGAACGCCGCCCATCAGAACGCCGCGACCGCCGTTGGCCTTTTGCAGGGACCATGCGCCAACTTGCGGTGCCAGACGGCCTGCAACTTCGGACATCGGGGCCAGCAGGGGCAGGCCACCATTGCGGTCGGTTACGGTTTCATAGGCGATGCAGGTCGCGCCCGATTTGATCAGGTCAACGGTCTGCGGCGCATCAGGGGCAAGGTGCAGATAGGTGAACAAAGTCTGACCTTTACGCAGGCGCGCACGCTCTGCCGCTTGGGGTTCCTTGACCTTGACGATCATGTCAGCGGCAAAGACTGCGTCCACGTCGCCGATCTGCGCGCCGGCCTCAGTATAATCTGCATCCGAGAAGCCGGCGCCAACGCCAGCATCCGCTTGCATCGTGACCGTATGGCCGCGCGCGGTCAGGGCGTGGACGGCAGCAGGCGTCAGGCCGACGCGGTATTCACGAACTTTGATCTCAGTCGGGCAGCCGATGTGCATTGGAACCTCCGTTGGATTTGATGCACCAACTATCCGCGTTTTTTCGTGCAAAGTGCTTGCAAAGATGTACCGTAGATTCGATTGAAACGCTTCATTTCAGGCGTTACTGCACAATTTAACGGGAGAATTCACCGCTTATGGAACTGGACGCGCAGGACTTGAAGCTGCTGGTGTCATTACAACGCGATGGGCGTCAATCGAACGCGGCGCTGGCGGGGGCGGCGAATTTGTCTGCCTCAGCCTGTCATCGGCGGGTCCGGCGGTTGGAGGCCGCAGGCGTTATCGCTGGATACGGGGCACGGCTGGACCCGGTCGCAATCGGGCGGCGCACCGTGGTTTACGTCGAATTCACGCTAATGGGGCAAAGTCAGGAAGTTCTGGACGCCTTTGAAACGGCAATTTGCAAGGTGCCCGACGTGGTGGAATGTCACCTGATGGCGGGAACTGCGGATTACTTGGCCAAGGTGATGGCAGGCGATAGCGACGATTTCGCGCGTATCCACCGCGAACATTTATCCCGGCTACCCGGCGTGGCGCAGATGCAATCCAGCTTTGCCTTGCGCACAGTGCGGGCGGGGCAGGAGCTGCCAATACCCGCCTACAAAAGCCACAGCAGTAGGTAGAGCGTCGTCAGCCCGCCGAAAATCGCCCCCAGCACATTGCGCGTCGCCGCCCCGATTGCCAGTGCGACAATGGCAGCGCCCATGCGGGCAGGGTCAATCTCGCCCCCCGTTGCGGCGGGCCAAACGACCAGCGGCGCCACCAGACCGGGCATCACCGCGACCGGAACATAGCGCAGCAGGCGCATGGCCCAATCGGGAAAACTGCGCCCTGACATCAAACCAAGGAAGGAAAAGCGGATCAGGAATGTCCCGATCCCCATACCGATAATCACGATCCAGACGGTCATCGAATCCATCAGGCGGCTCCCTTGCGACGTTCCAGCGCAATTTCAGTCAAGGCTCCGGCGGCCATGGCCAGCGCGGCGGCGACCATCAGGCCCATGGAATAGGGGACCCAGACAAACGCCAAACCTGCGATGATCGAAACGGCGGCGGTCACAACGTGGGGCAAGGTGCGCAGCATAGGCGCGATCAGCGCGATGAAGGTGATCGGAACGGCAAAATCCAGCGCGTATTCCGGCGGAATTGCACTGCCCGCAACGGCTCCGACGAGGGTAAAGCCATACCACAGCGGCGCGATCGGCGTGACGACGCCAAAGAAGTAGGCCAGCTTGGACGCGGCGGGGGCCTCTGGCTCCGCTTCGAACTTGGCAACGCCGGCTGCGTAGGATTGATCGACCAGAAAATAGGCGACCAGCGCCTTTTTCCACACAGGCAACGCTCCCAGATGCGTGCTGATGGATGCGGAATACAGGGCCATGCGCAGGTTCACAGCCAGCGCCGTCAAAATGATGATCGCAATCGGCGCATTATCCACCAGCAGGGCAACGGCGGTAAATTGTGCCGCACCCGCAATCACCAGAATGGTCATCGCCATGGTTTGCAGCAGCGGCAGGCCTGCCTCGGTCGAAACGACGCCGAACAGCATCGCGAACGGCACGATAACCAGTGTAAATGGCAAGCCATCGCGGATTCCGCGCCATAGCCAGGCGCGTGGAGTGTTGTTGGCTGTCGAAATATTGCCCATAGGATCGCTCCGTTTCGGATTGGGCGGACTATTGGCGATCTGCTCGGGCAGGCCAAGTGGGGAATTGTGTCCATCACGATCATGGTTCGTGATGGGTTGCGCGGGGCTGTGGACATATCCGCGCAAAAGTCCCTATCTCAATCTATGAGTGATTTGGAACTGGAACCGGATAGCCGCCGCGCAGTCGGCCTGATTCACGGCCTTGGACGGGGTCCGGGGTCAATGATGCTGATTGCGAACCGGCTGGAGGCCGCAGGCTTTCGTCCCTTTGTGATGAACTATCGATCGCGCCATGCAGTGCCGACCGAGGCGCTGGCGGATCTAGCCCTGCAACTGGATGCACTATCGCCAGGGGAGTGCGATCTGGTGGGACATTCGCTGGGGGGCGTTCTGGCGCTGCGCCTGAAAATCGCGCAACCGCAACGGATCGGGCGGGTGGTGCAGTTTGGGCCACCGAACCTTGGTTCGCCCATGGCCACATTCTTTCGCGATTACCGCTTTGTCTCTGATCTGATGGGCCCCGCATTGGAGCGTTTGTCCGCCGCCGATATGGGGTTGGATCATTTGCCAGCCGAGGTTGCGCGTGATCTGGGCATCATTGCCGGGTCCGCCCCGATTGAGCAATTTGCCAAACATTGGGGCCTGCCAGAACCGTCTGACGGCATGGTTCCCGTCAGCTCCGCGCTAGGGATCGACCATGCGGATGCGCTGATCACGAAAACCGTCCACGGGATGCTGCCGCTATCTGTCGATGCGGCACGCCAAACGGTTGCCTTCCTGCGGGATGGCCGCTTCACCCGTGAGGAGGCAATATGAGCTATCTGATCGGCCCGACCCCCGATGATACCCGCCTGACCCGCGCTCTGACTGGCCGCGATCATGAGGGGCGCGTGGTGGACCTGCGCGTGGTTGAGGAGCGACCGCTGACGATCTACCTCAACTCGCAAGAAATTGTGACGGCCATGACCATTGGGGATCACCCCCGCTGGCTGGCTGTAGGGTATCTGTCAAACCAAGGGATGCTGCTGCCCGATGATGATATCACCGCCGTCGATTTTGACGAGGAGACGGAGACGGTCGTTGTGCGCACGGCCCGCGCCACCGATTACGAGGATAAGCTCAAACGGAAAACCCGCACATCGGGCTGTGCTGTTGGCACCGTGTTTGGCGATATGATGGATGGTCTGGACGATGTGAACCTGCCTGCGGGTGAAGTGCGAACCTCGTGGCTGTACCCACTGGCCCACCGCATCAACACCACGCCCAGCCTGTATTTGGAGGCGGGGGCAATCCACGGAACTGTGCTGTGCCAGCAGGATCGCACCTTGGTTTATATGGAGGATGTGGGCCGCCACAACGCCGTCGATAAAATCGCGGGCTGGATGCGGATGCAGGGCGTCAGCGCGGGGGATAAAATGCTGTATACCACGGGTCGTCTGACATCCGAGATGGTGATTAAAACCGCACTGATGGGGATTCCGGTGCTGGTCAGCCGCTCTGGCTTTACCGCATGGGGTGTGGAAATCGCGCGTCAGGTCGGCCTCACGCTGATCGGGCGGATGCGGGGGAAACGCTTTGTGTGCTTGGCCGGTGAGGATCGCCTGATCCGGGATGCCGACCTGGCCCGCGTGGTGGATGAACCGCGCAAATCAACACGCAAGGGGGCAGAGGGCGCATGAACGTAGCAGGCGTTATTCTGGCCGGCGGTTTGGCCACGCGCATGGGCGGCGGCGATAAGGGGCTGCTGGATCTGGGGGGCAAACCCTTGCTGGGCCATGTGATCGACCGTTTGGCCCCGCAGGTCAGCGCGATGGCTGTAAACGCGAATGGCGATCCTGCGCGGTTTTCCAGCTTTGGCTTGCCGGTTGTGCCAGACGCCAATAACGACCGCGACGGACCGCTGGCGGGTGTGCTGGCGGGGATGGATTGGGCGGCAGAAAACGGCTTTGATCTGATCGCGACGGCGGCGGCGGACACGCCGTTTTTTCCGGTGCAATTGGTTAATGGCCTGTGGATCGGTATGGTGTCCGAGGATAAGCCGCTGGCCCGTGCGGAAACGGCGCGCGCGGATGGCGGCTTTGACAGGCACCCGACCTTTGGCCTGTGGTCCGTCAGCCTGCGCGATGATCTGCGTGCAGCCTTGGCCGCGGGCACCCGCAAGGTTGTGGCGTGGACCGATCCGCACGGCTGCGCCCGTGTCGTTTTCGACGGGGCCGATCCGTTTTTTAACGTCAATACACCCGAGGATCTGGTGGCAGCGAGGCAGCGTATCGCATGAGGCTTTACGGTATTACGGGCTGGAAAAACTCCGGCAAAACGACGCTGATGGAACGGCTGGTGGATGATATAACGGCGCGGGGGTTTTCCGTTTCGACCGTTAAACATGCACATCACTCGTTCGATGTGGACCACGCGGGCAAGGACAGCTTTCGCCATCGCACAGCAGGGGCGCGGCAAGTGTTGCTGGCCTCGCGCAATCGCTGGGCCTTGATGCACGAATTGCGTGGTGAGGCAGAGCCGACGCTGGACGAATTGCTACAGCATCTGGCCCCCGTCGATCTGGTTTTGATCGAGGGGTACAAGCGCGATCGCCACGCCAAGATCGAGGCGCATCGCGCCGCGACGGGCCAGCCGCTGATCGCATCCGAGGATGACACGATCCGCGCGGTTGTCAGCGACAGCGCACCGGACGGGTTGCGCATTCCGGTTATGGATTTGAACGACACCCGCACCATCGCTGATTTCATTCTGACCGAGGTGGGTCTGGCATGACCTTTGGCAGTGTCATTGTGGTGGATTGGTCGGCTCGCGCGACCCCTTCGCCCGTGACACCGTCCAAGGATGCCATCTGGATCGGCCGCACCTGTGACGGGGTAGAGCACGCGCCGGTCTATTGCCGTACACGGGCGCAGGCGATGGCGTGCCTGGCTGATCTGGTGGCGGCTGATCGCGCCTCAGGGCATCGCGTTTTGATCGGGCTGGATTTCGCATTCGGATGGCCGCAGGGATTTGCTCAGGCGCTCACAGGGCAGGCCTCGGCGCTTTCGCTGTGGCGCTATTTTGCGGACCGGATCACGGATGGGCCTGACAATGCGAACAACCGGTACGATGTGGCAAACCGGATAAACGCGGACCTGCCCGGTGTCGGCCCGTTCTGGTCGAAATCGCATCGCGACCAATGGCCCGATATTCCCTTCACAGACACGCGCCGCGATCACGGGTTCCCCGAACGCCGCGCGGTTGAGGCGCGGGCGACTGGTGCGAAATCGCTCTGGCAATTGGCCGGTGCAGGCGCTGTCGGCTCGCAAGCGTTAATCGGCGTCGCGCATTTGCACAGGTTGCGAGCTGAAATTGGCGCACAGGTCTGGCCATTCGAGAGAGGCGGGGCCGTGCCGGACGGCGATGTGGTGCTGGCTGAAATCTATCCCGCGCTGTTTCGTGAGGAAATCGCCGCCCGTGCAGAACCGGATGAGGTGACCGACAGGGCGCAGGTGCGCATCACCGCCTCACAACTGGCGGCGCTGGATCGGGCGGGCGCGCTGGACGCTCTGCTGGACCTGCGCAGCTTGCCCGACAGTGTGATTGCTGAAGAGGGCTGGATTTTGGGCGTTCCGGTAGCCGGTGCAGTGCCGCGATTGCGCAACGATTGCTTTGCCTTGCCGCCCGGGGTGCATTGGACGCCCGTTGCAACAGCATTGCAGCGTTTGCGTGATGGGGTGGTTCCGGTTGTGGGGGTTGAGGACGTGCCGCTGTCAGTTGCGGGCGGGCGTGTGTTGGCCAGTGATGCTATTGCGCGGCGCAGCAATCCAGCCGTGGCGAATTCGGCCGTGGATGGTTTTGCTTTTGCATGGACAGGGCAGGGCGGCGCAACGTCATGGCCGCTCGTCACCGGACGCTCTGCCGCTGGTGCGCCGTTCGTTGGATCGGTGCCGCGTGGATCAGCTCTGCGGATTTTAACTGGCGCGGCGATCCCTGAGGGATGCGATACGGTTGTGCTGGAGGAAGACACGACGCAAACCGGATCAGCCGTCGGTTTCGAGAATAGCTTGCGACAGGGCGCCAACGTCCGCCGCGCGGGCGAGGATTTTGCGCAGAATTCGACGCTGTTGCGCGCAGGGCATCGCCTGCGTCCGCCGGATTTGGCGTTGCTGGCTGCGGGTGGCATTTCGCAAACCTCCGTGCATCGCAAATTGCGTGTCGCGGTGTTGTCCAGCGGCGATGAAGTGACCGATGGGTGGACCCCCGCAGATGGTGACGCGACCCTGCCTGACGCAAACCGGCCAATGCTGGCGGACATTCTGCGCCAATGGGGGATGGAGGTCGTTGATCTGGGCATCGTGCGCGATCAACGACAGGACGTGCGCGACGCGCTGGATCGCGGCGCGATCACCGCGGATGCAATCCTGACCACAGGCGGTGCGTCGGCGGGGGATGAGGATCATATCTCTGCAACTCTGCGTGCCGCCGATGCGCTGCAATCGTGGCGCATCGCGGTCAAACCGGGGCGGCCGCTGGCGATGGGGCTATGGGCTGGTGTTCCAGTCTTCGGGCTGCCGGGAAACCCTGTCGCGGCGCTGGTTTGTGCGCTGGTTTTTGCCCGCCCCGCGCTGATGACAATGGCCGGGCAACAATGGTCGGAGCCTGAAGGCTTCACGCTGCCTGCGGCATTCTCCAAACGTAAAAAGGCCGGACGGCGGGAGTATCTGCGAGCCAGAGTGCGCGGCGGGCAAGTCGAGGTTTATCCGTCCGAGGGATCGGGGCGCATTGCCGGCCTTAGCTGGGCTGAGGGGCTGTGCGAACTACCCGACGGGGCGATGGACATTTCGCCGGGAACGCCAGTGACATACTTGCCGTGGTCGTCGTTCGGGTTGTAGGGCTGTGCGGCCCCGTCCGCGCTTGATATGGGTTTGGGGAAGGAGCCTCCGATGCTGCGAAATCCTGTTCTGCAACCTGCGGGAATCCGCACGGCGCTGACCTATGCTGCGATCTTTGCGGCGCTTGGTGCGCATCTGCCGTTCTGGCCGCTATGGCTGTCAGACTGGGGGTTGAGCGAGGCGGAGATCGGCAGTTTCACCGCAGCAGGCATGATTATTCGGGTCATAGCAGGCTTGGCCGTGCCAGCATTAGCCGACCGGATCGACAATCGCCGTTTGGTTCTGGCCGGTGTCGCCGCGTTTGGCGCGATTGTGTTTGCCGTGCATGGGCTGGTCAGTGATCGCACCGTGTT
>Ga0115567_10006895_pt1 | contig 10802 bp, 7 predicted proteins | sample COGITO_mtgs_1204_2_FD_88679 | JGI IMG/M metagenome (GOLD analysis project Ga0115567, IMG submission 88679) | Pelagic marine microbial communities from North Sea - COGITO_mtgs_120412 | ecosystem: Environmental > Aquatic > Marine > Epipelagic | place: Germany:Helgoland, sampling site Kabeltonne... | reverse complement strand
GCGAGGCCTCAGTGACTTTTCAGACTCCGGCAGGGAGGGAGGCCCCGCCCGCCCGCCCGCCCGCCCGCCCGCCCGCCGCGTCAGCACCGGCCGCGCGCAACCCATCCCCGCGCACAGCAGGGCGGCAGGTCTACGAGACACCCCGCGAGGAAGGAGAAGGAGGGAGTTCTCAGCGCGCGTCGCGGGCGCGGGCGCGGGCGCATTCGCACCCGAGCATTGCGATGATGCCGGCGCGGGCGCGGTCCCAGACGTCCTCGTCCTGCGCGGTATACATCTGCTTCACCAGCTCCTGGAATGCCGGAAAGTCGATGCCGGGGTCGTCGCCCGCGCCCTGGTCAATCCCGGCCTCGTCAATCATCAGCTCGACCTCCTCCTCCGTGACCTCGACGCCCATGGCGGTGAGCGCGTGGAACAGCTCGACCATGTCGATCTTCCCGGAGCGGTCGTCGTCGAACTCGTTGAAGACCTCGCGCGTGCGCAGCGGGAGCTCGAACTCGACGTCGAGCCCGGTCCCGAGGCGCTTGCAGATGGCGAGCGACGCCTTCTTCCACGAGCTTTGCTTGTCCTTGGCGCTGTACATCTGCTGGAGCATCTCCGAGAACTCCTCGACCCCGATCTCCGCGCTCCCGTCGATGTCCACGTCCGCCGCCATGTGCATCAGCTCCTCCGTCGTCAGCAGCACGTTCAGCCGCGCCATCGCCGCCCCGAGCTCCTTCAGGTCGATCTCGCCCGAGCCGTCGGCGTCGAACTCCGCAAACAGTGCCCGCGCGCGCTCTGCGATGCCCTGCGCGTCCAGCCCCGTGCCCAGCTCCTTGAGCAGAGCTGTGCGCGACTTCTTCCACGCCAGGTCCCCCACGCGCCCCTTGTACATCTGGAAGCAGAACTCGCGCCACGCCGCCATGTCCATCGAGTTCCGCCCCTCGGGCGCGCCCGAGATGATGCCGGTATCCGGGTCTAGCTCGATGCCCGGGGGCAGCGGGCGGCTCAGCGCAAAGGCGAACGGCGGGGTGCCAGTCTCTATGGACGGGTAGTTTGGCGCGATCGGCTGGTGCCACGGGTAGTTCCCTTCGTGCGTGGTGTAGCGCAGCTCCGCTACGGACTCCTCCGCCTCCGCCATGTCGCCCCGCGACATGGAGAGCATCAGATAGAACTCGCCCACGCCTTCAGGCACCGGCTCGCGGGCATCCTTGGCGGCGGCCTGCCGCTCCAGGAACGACGCGTGCCGCACGCCGCGGATGATGCTGCCTTCGATCTCGAGCCCATTGTGGAGAAACGTCAGCTCGCCGGCCTCGCAGTTCAGCTGCACTGTGATTACGTCGCCAGTCGAGTACGCTAGCTTTGTCTTCTGATCCTTGGCTGGGACCATGATCCCGCCGTTGCGGAATGACCCGTCGGTGTTGCAGTAGTGCCACACTCGGTCTTTGAAATGTGTGTCTTGCGCCCCACGAGTGAGCTCGCTGTCCTGGATGTCCACGCAGATGCCAACACTCATCAGGCATCCGGGAGTCTTCTTCCGCACAACTACCTCCCAGGTGTGCTTCCCGCGCCGCCGTGGAACTCGCGATAGCACCAGATACTCGCCCTTCGTCGATGTAACGCGCGCGCACGCCTCGTCGACGCGCACATCCGCCCGCGACCATCGCCCCCATATTGTCTCGTGAATGTCGCCCGAGTCCTCCACGTGCTGCTCCATCCCAAGCTTCTAGTCCTCGAAAGGACAAGATATGAGCAGTTGATGAATGGCGGAGTGTGCCTACTTGCCGAGCTGGTCTCCTGAGTGGCTGCTTGGGGCAGCCCGCCCGCTGGGTCTCCTCGATCTCCTCGATAGGGCGCCGGCTGGGTCTCCTCGATCTCTGGCGCACCTGCAGTCGCGTCACTCAGGAGCTAAGAAAGCGGCACCGCACCAAACTAAATGGCAGCATGTGACGAGCCGCCATGGCAGGTGCAGCGGCGCGGAGACGATCGCGCGCCAAGGCCAACCACCACGCGGCAGCTTCGCCCAGCACCCGGCGAACTGACCAGCCCTGAGGCGGGCCGGTGGACAATCACAAACATTGACTTTTCCTCGAAACTGGACGCCTGTTTCAGCCAACCCCGTCTCGTCGAAAGGACAGGAGCGGGGGGCGCTGTCCTTCAGGGGTCTCCGGGACACGCGGAGGATCCCAGAGGCGGCCAACATGGCGCGGGACACCCAGCCGCTGCTGGGCGGCGCTCGTGAACCGCCCTCAGCAGCTGGTTTCTTGATTCCAGTTTGCCTAGCTGCTCTCTGCGCGAAGTCGGCGTTCGTGGCAATGCCTCACCCAGGGGTGGCGCTGCTCGTGAGCGGTGTCGGGTCGGCCGCACATGGACGCCAGGCACGGCTTGCAGCCCAATCGCAAATGCTGGCTCGAGCTGGTTGGACGCGTGGCGCGAGATTAGTGAGCCTGGAAGAAGATGAAGAGGACCCTGACGAGGCGGAGCTTCGGAAAGAGATGGGGCGGGGCTGGGTAGTCCGCTCGATGGAGAACCCAGGGCAGGGCAGCGGTGTGGGGGGTGGGGGAATGCCCATGGCGGCAGTCGAGGGGGGTCTAGATGCGGAAGCCCTGAAGAAACAGCAGTTTCGCAACTTTGTGAGGCATCGGGGTTTCGCGAAGGAGTTTCACGACAAGGTGATCGACGCGCGGACGGGCCAGCCATTGAACATGTCTGAATCAGACATCCGCTGGATGAAGATCGCAGATATGAGGGAGGAGGCGAAGGAACAGGAGGACATGGACGGGATTGCCAGCCTTTTCAGCGACGCGCACATTCCCTCGCAGTACATCTACCCTGACGGGGAAGCCGTCGTCCCGAAGGAGGTCAAGATCAAGTTCAAGGGGATGCAGGACAAGCATGTTGGTGCAGATGGAAAAACATCATACCATTCGGGGCCAATGTGGGGCGTATTCCGCGAAGACGCGATTGGGGAGGGCGTGAACGCCTCGCACGGGCGCTTTGGGAAGTTCGGCGAGGGACTCGGCTTCCGCGACCGCCCGCTGCCTGTGCGCGACGTCGACTACGAGGACATCCGGGACAAGCAGCTGGAGGCGATGCAGAAGGAATCGGACAAGGTCGAGGCGCGGCGCGAAGCGTATGTCAAGCACATGAACGGCACAGGCACGCTCTACTGCTCGGGGAAAAACTGCGACGAGGTGTGGGGCAACGCGGGCGTGGGCGACGAGGTGATCGACCTCGACACCGGCGAGGCCGTCTACAAGGGTGTCGGTCCGGGGGGAGAATCGCTGTCGGCCTCAGCGACTGCCAGCGGTGAGGACGAGAGCTGGGAGCTCGACCGGCACGTGGACCCGCACACGGGCGCGGAGTTCAAGCACTGCGTCGGGACGCAGTGCAAGGGGTGGGAGATGCCGGAGCTGCCCAAGTGGGCGTCGGTGAAGGACGAAAGGGTGCCAGCTACGCAGGGACACGCGGTCTTTGGGCGCGGCATTCCGTCTGACCCAACTGCGGACCCACAAGAAATCCGGGAGTACCAGAAAGCAGGGTGGGATGGCGACGGCGGCGGCGTGGACGACGAGACGGACACGCTTCGCCGCGAAGCGGCGGAAGACGAGTACGGAGAGTATAACAGCGACCCGACTGCGCGCCATTGGACCACCGGGCACCACGCCGGCCCGGGCTTGATCAAGGACTGGAATGTGGGATCGTGGATTGGCTTCATTGTGCTCGGGCCCGTGCTCACGTCGGGCGTGTCCCTCTTCGTCTTCATGACGCGTGGGCCCATGTGGGGCCTCATCGTGCTCTCGGGAATGGCCACGCTCGACGGCGTGTTGTTCTACGTAGGCTAGATCCAGGGCGCAGCCCCGCTTGCCGGAGCGCGAGACTAGGAGTCACCGCGAGTGCGAAGAGGGCGGCGACTCTCCCGGGCCAGGGAGGTGGGGCGAGCGCCAGTGGGTAGATTGCGCAAGTAAATGCTGCCCGCATACCAGCGTTCTGGCGGCACTCGAATTAGCTTCATCTGTGTGACAGGTGAGGAAGATACGTTCAATGAGCACGGCCAGAAACCCATACAAATGGGTTTCTGCTCTGCTAATCGCCCCAGCTTCGCGCTGCGCCTCAGCAACGCGCCCGCGCGCCCGTCCTAGAAAAAGTGCACGGCGAAGGTTCGATCGTGCACGGCGAAGGTTCGATCGTGCACGAGTTTCGATCGTGCACTTTTTTTAGGACCAGCGTGCGTGGCCCTGACTATACTCACGAACTTCTATCCCGCACACTTCGCATTTATCCAGCTCCTCGTACTCCACCGGTGACTTTCACTCGAGACATTCCTGAGGGTGAGCTTGGAACCAAGTTGACTCCATGGGTTGACTAGATTTTTTCAATGTTCGAAAAGGTTCGAAAAGGCCCCACCGCGCCAAGTACGGGTCCACTTGCGTGCACCGAGAGGCGGAACTGGCCATTGGTTGCGCAGCAGCACAATGTCCGACGACGAACACAAAGTAGAAGGCGCTACGGCTGAGGGAGCCAACAAGGGAGCGGACGCGAAGACCGATGTGTACGTTCCCCAGCCCAAGGACGGCACCACGCCTCTTGTTGTGGACTTCGAGGGCCCCCAGGGCACGCCAGCGTTGTGCATGCGTTCCCAGATCCCGATCCCGCTCCTCGCCAGCACTAACATGGGGCCAAACACTCGGCGTTGCAGTAAGGTCGAAGTCGAGGCTGAAGGAGGGGCCACCGAGGATGAGGCGCAGGAGGAGACAGGTCGGCGCCCACTCACCCAGAACGCACCAGGCAGTGTGCGGCGTGGACTAGTCACGCTGTTTCTGTCCTAGCGATTCATCACGCCGTATGCTGACATGTTTGCTAAACTGCTTGGTTCATGTCTGCGCAGTGGTGAAGGAGCCTCCGCACCCAGACTCAGTCCAGTGAGCGCCTTGCCCCCACCCCGCCCGCACCCCGCTCCCCTCCCCTCCTTCAGCAGCTGCTCTCCCGCAACAATTGGCTGACTCCCAGTTACGCTTTTCCAGCGCGCTGCCAAATTGGGCAAAGGGAATGCTGGCCTTCCTCGTTGTGCTTCTCATTCTCATGGTCATCTCCGGAGGCGCTGCTGCGCCGTCGCAGCCGTGGCTAGTGTCAGCGAGCCCAGCATCCCGTGGGTACTTCTCTGCGGGGTCGGTGTCTGCTGGTATTGTCAACTGCTCCAGCGCGCTTGGCATCGGCTTTTTCTCGATCGGAATGGTCTCGTTTGGCCTCGTGGGATCAATCGGCATCTTCTCCGTCGGCATCTTCTCCGTCGGGTTTTTCTCCATCGGCATTTTCTCGCTCGGGCAGGTGGCGTTCGGTATGTGGGCATGGGGCGCCTACTCTCGCTGGATGAAGCAGGGCGACGGCTGGACCAGCGGGAGGAAGGTGCACATGGATGACTTCTGCAACATTGGGCACATCTTCAAGAACGAGGAGGAAATGACGGATATGGCAGCCACGCACACCTCCGCGAACGCCGGTGATCTTGGGCAGTCCTCCGCGTGAAGGAGGACACAGCGTTGCAATCCTTAGGGTCGGTCGCGCACCTCTGCCAGGGAGCGGAACGCAAGCAGGAACCTAGAGACAGCCGCTTCATTCAGAGCCCTTGTGTTTACCGTGCCCTGTTTTGAGACTGCCAGTTACATTAAATATACCTTTCTACATGTCCCACCTACCGAGACAACTCTACTCGACCCCTCGCACCTTGGTCGGGGACGTGCGCCGAGACTCCCATGGCGAACCGACGCCAGAGAGATCCGCGCCCCGACTAGCATGCCGCGCACCTGGCGCATGCTCGCGCCTGGCGCATGCTACGAGACATGCTCCTCCACCTTGCCCCCCTCGCTAGCCTCTGGCTTGCCGCCTTGCCACCCCGCCCAGCCTTTCTCCCTGCTGCCCGCCGCGGACCCCCCTGGCCCCTCCCCACCCTCCTTCGCGTCGCCCTTGCCATCGCCGCCCCAGCCCTTCAGGATCCCCTGCCCGAACACCGACGCGCGTGTCGCCCTCGCGGCGGGCGGCGCCACGACGTTCAGCGGGTCGATCGCGACGATCGAGCGGCATATCTTGCCCACCTTGTCGGCGTACTCGACCCGGAACGGCTGCCCGCGCCCGCCCCCGCGCGCGTCCCCGTCCGCGGAACCGTCATCGACGCGCAGCACAATCTGCCCCTCCGAGAACGCCTCCACCACCGCGAGCCGCAGCGTCGCGTCCGAGCGCCGCACCACAACCACCTCCTCGGGCGAGAAGTCGTTGGCCTCGTCGAAGGTGAAGTGCAGCCCTTCCGACCAGCCGTCCGGGACCAGGCTCCCCGCGCGCCAGTCGCCGTCACGCTGCATCTTGAGGCGCGCCGCCGAGAGCGCCGTGTAGAACTGTGTGCCAGCCTTGGCGCCCGACTTGGTAAACGCCGCGCCGCGCGCCGCCTTCTTCCGGTCCTGCTCCGCGAGCTGCTGGAGGAAGTCGTAGTGGATAGGCAGGTACACTTCGGACGCAACCTGCGCCCCGCGCAACGCCGTCAGCACGGCCGAAGCCGCCAGAGACCCAGGCGTCCGTGTGCAAGGCGGGACGTGAGACGCCAGGCGCTTGCCTGGTTGCCCGTCTTGATGCGCTCGCCGGAAGGACCGTCGGGGGCGAGCAGATCGTAGGCCCGGGCGAAGCCCTGCATGATTCCACGAAGGAGCGCCGCACGATTCAGTTCCAGAGACGACAGGGCCTGCAGAGGGGCGGAACGATTCACTGCACTGGGGCTACAGATGGGGTCATGAGAGGACCTGCATGATGCCATGCAAGAGCACGTCACGCTTCAAGGAGAGCTGCGAAACCTCGCCATCGGTGTCCAGCGGCGCGATTGAGAGCAGATACGGATCCCGCGACTGCGGCAGCTCGAGCGTCTTGCTCCCCCTTGTGAAGCCCTGCCGCCGATCCTGGTTGCCCTGGACCCACTCCAGGTTCATGCGAGCGATCGAGCGCCCGACGTCGCGCGCGTCGTCCATTTCGATCTCCTCCGTGTCGTCCCCAATGTCGACCACGGCCGCGTTCAGGCGCAGGACGTCCTCGGCGTACGCGATCGAGTGACCCTCTTTGAGCAGGTGCTCGCGCACCTTTGGGAAAGGCGCGAGGCACTTGGGCGCGACGAGCCGCTCAAAGAGCCCGAGCAGGCTCTTCGGGAGCTTCCGCCCGTCGGGGAACGAGCGCAGGACGAGCACATGCGTCGCGCCGTACTCGATCGCCGAGCGATACGGGATCGGCTCGTAGACAAGCGCGTCGACCATCGGCTCGACCTGGATCTCGTCGTCTGCCGCGTGCGTCACGCGCCACTCGCGCGCCTGCTCGGGGATGTAGCGCTGCGGGTCGCTGCGCTCCGCGACGATCGTGAATACCATCTGCTTGAACTCATCGATGTCGATGACCCCGTTCTGGTCGAGGTCCCCGCGCTCAAAGAGCACGTCGAGCTCCTCCTCGCTCACTCGCACGTTGATCCCCTCCAGCGCGGCGCGCAGCTCGCCCTTGTCGATCGCGTCGTCCACGTTGTCCGCCACCGGGTCCGCCACCTTGATACGCGACACCGCCTGGTTGAGCATGCCACCGCGCGCCGCGCGCCGCCGCTGGAGCTGCTGGACGAACGCCTCCCGCGCTTTCACCCACACCGTCGCCGACAGCTCTTGATCCAGCCAGCGCCGCTGGCCTCTGCGCAACTTCTCAGGCTCGAACGCCGACGAGCCCTTCAGCCACGGCGGCTGCACCCCCGCAACGCCGGGGAGCATGCACGACGCCTTTACACACTCGCACAGCGACGCAAGGTCCGTGAACGACCCCTCCTCGGACCCGAGCACCACAGGTCCCTCTGAGAAAAGCCCCGTGGCAACCACCTTCATCGACTGCCCGGCCTTGTCATTTTCCTCGAACGTCTTCCAGTCGACGGGCAGCAGCTCCTGCATGAGCGTCTTCATGGGGTAGTCGAGCACCATCACAGCCTGTCCTCCCGGGCGGGAGAGCGGGCGCCCCGGCGTGAAGAGGTCGACCAGCCGGCCGAGGTCGAGCCACGAGGTGCCGTTGAGCTTCTCGCGCGACGTCGTCAGGTGGTTGCAGAAGAACTGGTACGTCATCACCGGCTGCGCGCGCGCGACCAGGTACGTTCCGATGATAGAGCCCGCCGAAGAGCCGAGAACCATGTCGAACGCGTCTGCCATCCCCAGGTGCATGATCGCGCTCGCCATCCCCGCGGTCACGCTCCCGCGCAGCCCGCCACCCTCGATCGCAAGTGCAATCTTGTAGTTGTCAGTGCGTTGCCCAGGCTTCGAGCCCTCTCGAAGACGCTGCGAGATGACACGCAAAACCGGGTGGTCCAGCTGCGTGTCGCGGCCGTCACCGCGCAGGGCCGGCCGCTCAACGCTGAGCGCATCGGACACGAGCGTGCCGTTCTCGCTCTGGCGCCACGGCTGTGAACGGCCGCGGATGTCCAACGAGTGCACCGAGACCCCGTCTCGCAGGTACGCCTCCATTTCTTCCTGGTTCTTAACGGCATACCGCTTGTTGCGCCCGCCGCCCCGCGTCAGGTTCAGCAGCGTCCCCGCCGACGCAGCCGCGGCTAGCGACGTCACGTTTGCTGCGTACTTGAGCACGGGCCCTACACGCGATCGGGCCGCGCTGAGCGTGCGCACTGATGCGGCGCCACCTCCCGACACAGCAACTGCCGTGCTGTTGACCAATCCGGTCCAGCTCGAGGTGAGCTTGGAGCCCGGAGGGCCGGCGACTTCGCCCACTCTCACGCGGAACGCCCGTCCGGACTCGACCACCCGCGCGGACGCGCCACCCATCTGCGCAACGAGTCCCCCCCAGAACGATGAGTTGCTCTTGTCATTTGTGCTGGGTGCTTTGTCCTCTTGATTCGCCCCGTCTGTGCCAGCTGCCCATTCCTCATCCGCTTCCGGAGCGCCTGCTATGCCTCCTTGGCTGCTTTCGCTTCCTTTGCCAGTGCACATTCTGGCCCCGATGACGCCCCGCCGCGCGCGACTTGTGCAGCACATGGTACTTTTGCGGAGCATAGGGTGCCGCGAGCAGCTTTCTATTGACCAAGGTAACGGCGCGGGGCGAAGAGCTTGGCCGGGCAAGAAGGCCACCGCTGGGAGCATGCCCTCGCGGCGCCCCAAAGCGGGGGTCGCTGCTGGGAAGAGCGACCAGCCAGAGTCTATCCGTGAAGACTCAACGCCATCTCGAGATGTCAGTCCCCCGCCCCCCCACAAGACGGCCACAAACAACGACACGGCCCCCGGAACTCGGACGCGTCGAGCTCGCCGAGCTTGAAACCAACATCCATCACGCTCCGCACCGCCAGCGGTGTCCCCACACCCCGCGGATGCATGTAGGTTGTCTCTCGAACGCGCACCACACGCGCCGTCCGGCCTGTAGGCCGTCGCCGCGGCGGGCGCAGAGGCGCTCCGCATGTGTTGCCCGCGTTCTTGAACCGCAACACGGTGTAGCGGTTTATATCTCATTGTAAATTCCCCCGACTACAAGAGCCAGTCCCGGGTTTTATGAATTACGCAACTGGCAACGGGCGTTAGCAGTATGCGCCTACGTTACGCCTACGCGGCGAATTGGCGGGAAAGAAACTGGCCCGAGGCTTTGCGTGGCCCGTCCCGATAAGGAAAGTGCACACCCCCCGGGCCCCGACCGTCCTGGCGCGCGGAAGGCTGGAGCGGGGCTACAGCGCCGACTTTCAGTACGGAAGCGAGTAGGAAAGAGGCACATTGGACTCCAAGACCGGCGAAGGAGCGGAAATTTGCGCCACAGGCGCGGCACACTAGCTGCTTCTCGGTCTTCCACAGGCAGGTTGGATTCGGCCCCCTCCAGGCCGGGGGTTCGCGCGGATCAGGGGCCTTTCAGACGATCCTAGTGCATTTGACGCCGAGAAGATGTAGGCTTGCCTTTGTTTTCGATCTTCAGGCCCCTTGGTTGCCTTCACAGCTGCGGGGGGCCCTGACCAGTTCCATGCCCAGACCCCAGTCGAGCCTGTCGGGTAGGATGCCACTTGTCGGGGATTACGATCCCCCTTCACCTGCATTTCAGGGTCCCGAGACTGGTGTCACTGTAACAGTTGATTCCCCATTGCCTTTGACCGGTCCTTATGCTGCTTGCGGGCCTACAGAAGCGTGTGGAATGACCTCACTTGGCATGACGATGGTGAAAGACGAGGGATATCACGACCATGAGTACTACGGCGGATATGAGGCCGGACTGGAGCTCAGCGGACAGGACACAGCTTTAGGGAGTCAATTTCAGGGCCTGTACCAGGTGCGGGTTGCCTTTCAGCGTGCGCCCGGATAGCACACATTTCGGCGTAGTAACGCTCGAACAGTGCAGAACAAACGCGCCACCTGTGCACTCAAAAACGGGCATTGAGTTCTGAAGAAGCCACCCTTTTCCCGATAGGATCTGGGACTCGATCCCATTGTGAGCAATCTGGAACTCGATCGCGCGCACCCTACCATGCGGCACCTATCCCAGGCAACGCAAGGTGCATTTCACCTGACCACCCGCAGGCCGTGAGTGAGACAAAGAAGCGGGCGCGAAATACCCACACCTCGCCCCCTCGCTGCTGATCGTGGTGGCCGTCCTTTCCAGCAAACGCAGCCTCTTCACTGCTGGAGCTCGGCAGCAGCCCGCGGATGATCGAGATGCCTTCGAAGCGGCCTCGTCTCAGTGACGGGTTCGTGCATCCGGCTTCGCATCACTCGCCGGGAAAGGGGACTCTTCACATGGGCGAGACACCCGTGCGACGGCGGGTGAGCGTGGACGACTCTCCTGAG
>Ga0115567_10006892_pt1 | contig 10805 bp, 5 predicted proteins | sample COGITO_mtgs_1204_2_FD_88679 | JGI IMG/M metagenome (GOLD analysis project Ga0115567, IMG submission 88679) | Pelagic marine microbial communities from North Sea - COGITO_mtgs_120412 | ecosystem: Environmental > Aquatic > Marine > Epipelagic | place: Germany:Helgoland, sampling site Kabeltonne... | reverse complement strand
CGATTCGACGTTTCGTTTTGATGCAGAGAGAGTATCACCGCGCGATGCGAATCTGAACTGTTCCCGTTTTACTTCGCATCGTTTTCATACTCATCGATATGCGCGCTGATTTTCCTTCGCCTCATCGTGAAAAATTGGGCGCACAAAAAAAGCTCATCCCTCTCTCTCCATCTCGCCTACGTTCGAGAGAGGAAAAAGTATCGGAAATCTCGCACTTTCCCCCTCACGCGAGAACAAAGATGCGCACGAATTTCGCTAAAACGTACCTCGACGTCGTCGAACGACCATTTACCGAAGAGTTTCACTTCTTGCGTGGCGAGTTCAGCCATACTGTTAGTCTTTATTTTATGCGCGTTGTTGTGAATGAAGCTTTTTTTAGGATTTCACCCCAAGGGAGCAAAAAACAACCAAAAATTTTCTGGGACTTCAGACTTCCTTGATTTTTGACGAAACAGAAGCAAAACACAAGTGTTGAACTTTCCTCATTTTTTCTCTTTGGTTTTGGGTCGGTGCTTTGGTAAAGTTTGTGTTGTTGTGACTGTGAGTACTACCATTATACTACCATAAAGGTATTATATGCAGTTTAGGAGAGAGAGTCAGAGAGAGAGAGAGAGTCAGAGAGAGCTGGAGAGAGAGTGTGGAGGAATTTTACGCGAGTAAAGAAGATTTAAAAAATCATCGTCGGACGTAAAGTTCCATCATCATCATCTCAATCAGAGACATCAAATCATGGCGGGAAAAGCGAAGCCGAAAAAGCACACGGCGAAAGAGTTGAAGCAAAAGCAAGACGCGGCGTTGACGAACAAAGGCGGAGGGAAAGCTGGGTTAGCAGATCGGAAAGGCGGCGCGGCTGGACACGCGAAGTTTAAATGTCCAATCTGTGGCATGGCTGCGCCTTCGATAAAAAGCGGAGAGTTGCACTGGGACTCGAAACATCCGAAAATGCCGTTTAAACCGGAAGAGTGGTCGGATTTACACGCCATTCACGGAGGGACGACGAAAGGCGTGGCGGTGAAAGGCGCGGAGAAAGAGAAGACGGTGCACGAACTGAAGAAAACCGAGGCTGGGAGGAAACGGCTGGCGGAGATTGAAAAGGAAAAGCTGGAAAAACAATTTCAAGACGTGAAATTGAATAAGTGATTTTGAAGGTGTTTCGGCGTCGCGAAATCATCATTTTCATCATCATCATCATCATCGGAAGAAAGAAGAAGCGTGTAATAGCAACACGTTTTGCCCCATCAATCGTGTGATTGAAGCACAATTTATTATTATTTTTTATGGAATTCTATCAAGGTGTTATTACAAATGGAGAGAGTAAGAAGTCAACGGCTCGCTCGTGACTTCTTTTTCAAATCTAATATATGTACATCTTAAACTTCATCATTGCTCTCTCTCTCTCATTCTCTCTCTCTTTCCTGTTCGGAAGAAAGAAATGTTCGATGTATATAAATATGTATATTTTATGTTGCAAATAATTGTTGTCAACGATCCAACAGCTTCATGCGCAAACTCGGAGAGCAACCGCACAAAGCTCTGCACTCGTCCAAGTCTAAATCACCAGCCAACGTGATCCACTCTTCGCTGTCGTCCAAATACGTCAATCGGTGATAATGCGACGACGACGACGTCTCTTTTTGTATCCCGAAAAGTTTCAAGACGTGTTCCATCAAAGTCACGTGATTCATTTTCGGTTCCAACAAAAATCGGCACGTGTCGTTGTCGTGCGTAACTTTGACGTTGATCGTGAGTTGGTCTCTTCGCGCGTTCACCGAGGCAGATAACGACGGAGGTATCGAGTGAATGTCTTGCTTGATCAACTCGTAGGCGTTTAATGAGGGCATGGAGCCATCCGCTAAACAGATAAAGATGGTAATTTCACCTCCGTTTGGTTTGTTCGGGGCGAAACCTGTCGCTAATAACTCTTGCTTCTGTTGTTGTTGCTGTTGCTGCTGCTGCTGCTGCCGAGCGTTGTTCTGAGCGTTGCTCTCACCGATGACAACTGGGTCGTTCGTGGCACTTTTATTGTTCCCGCTGTTTCCACTCTCCTTCTTGCGATGCTCGGTAAACTTGATGCACTCGTCCAAGTCGTGTTCGCTTTGTAAAATGCACATGTCGTCTTCGTCGTCCATGTATTTCAATTTCGCCGAATCAGGGAAGACGATGAGCTTTCGAATCCGATCGAGAAGCATTTGTACGGACCATTTGTGCAACAAGCGAAACCGAATGGTATCTGCACCAACTCGAAACTTCACAACGAGTTGCGGCACTTCCTCAACTTTCTCGCCTTCGTTGAGTAAAATCGCCATCATGTCCGCGTCCGCCTCTTCCATCGTATCGTTGGCGATGAACAAATCGTCGTCAAAACCCCCGAGAGTGTTGTTCAATATACCCGCCAAAGCCGTCGTGCCGTGCACGGAATGGTCCCCGCCCGGGTTTCCGTGCATAGACCCTCCGTTGTAATGCGAACCGCCGTGTGCGGATTCGGAATACGTCGAACCGTGGACGCTATCGTCGTTGTTGTTGTATTGATGTGGATACAATTGTTGCGAAAAGTTGTGCGCGCCGTGAACGGTTTCGTAAAAATGATCGTCGAAAGAAAACGGCACGGCAGCTTTTCCGGCGCCTGCTTTTGTTCCAACGGCAACGTCTTTCCTGTATTTTTTATTCGGTGTTTTCGTTTCTGCTTTTTCCGCCGCCGGTCCGAAATCTCCTTGTTGCATGGCGGGCGCGATGGGCATACTCTGATGCGGTTGTTGGTGTTGTTGCGCTCCGAAAAACTGCGACGCGGTGTGACCGCCGTGTTGCGAACCCGAGGCGACGATTTGACCTTTTGCGTTTTTCAAGCGACCGTGAGAGACGAATCCGCTTCCGGCGTGCCAGGATGCGCCTCGCTCTCGTTCTTCCTCGTCGCCCCAATCGAATTGGCCTTGCGTCGCTATGCCGCGAAAAGCCTGAAATCCACCGTGCGAACGACCTTCTTCTCCGCTACCAAGTAACGCACCCACTCCTCCGGAGCCTTCTTTTCCTCTGATTGGCGCACCTCCCGTACTTCCCATGGTAAATAACCCGTCGCCCAACGGACTACCGTCGCCGGTTTTCGCCAAGTTCGACAACGAGCCTCCTCCACTCATGCGACCGCCTGGACCGTGAACGGATTCACCAGCGACAGCATCGCTGTCACCACCGGACGATTTAAACGAGGACCCCCCGTCGCGAGGAGAACCACCCGAACTGTGTCCGCCGCTACTCCTCGCTTTCCTCAGTTTGTTTTGCGAGCTTTGCTGCTTCGCGGCTTCTTTCATCGCTTTATACTGTTTCGATTTCAACGATCGTCGAGGCCAACGCCCGATGCCGTATTGACGACAAATTCGTTTTAAAGTGGTACTCCCGACTCCTAAATCTGTCGCGGCGTCTTTTAAATGCTTAGAAAATTGCGTTTGGAGTAACTCTAGAGTGATCCCCCACGGCGCCGATCTTTCGTTCTTCTCGTCTGGGCCTTTGTTCACCATAGAAATGTGCTCGACGGCTTGTATCGTCGTCATCGGCGCCGCTCCTTTTCCTTTTCCTGTTTTATCGTCGTTGTTCTTCCCTTCTCTGGTCGTATCTGTGTTGTTGTTCTTTCCTGTTAAATCCGGCAATTCCATCAACATCGACGCCGGTTGTTCGTCGTTTCCTCGCACGCCAGCCGTAGCCGCTAACGGCGAGTCAGGCACCGCGGGCGCGCTCGCACCATCTGGCGCATTCTTCGTGTTATCCACTCTCACGCCCCTTTGTAGATAACTCCACACCTCCTCCACCGTTTGTATTTGCTCCGCGGACGTTTGGAGTTTCGGATTTAACAAAATTTCAAGAATCGCGTCTGTTTTTTTCTTCGTCCCGTCCGGTAAGACGCAATCGATTCGCATCTTACACGCGCACAAACCTCTCAAACCGAGTAAAATAGACGTGTGATGCAACGGCCACTCGATCTGGGATGCTTTTTGAACGTCGTCCACCCAAATTAAGGTCTCTTTCGAGTGCGCCTGTCCAACCGGTCCTTGGCCAATCATCAGCGATATTTGCGACGACATGTCCCGGTAACTCTGACACTCTTTTTCCTTCACGAAATACGGACACCCGGCGGTGACTATGAGCCCGTTCGATTCGATCCAAAATTGCGCGAACGGAACGTTTAACGTCTCGCACATCAACTCCAACGCGTTCGCGTGCCCGGGCGCTAACGTCTCCACCGTCGACTCGATGAACTTTCTCATGTACCTCTCCGGCCCGACGCGGTCGTGTCCGGTGGTAAACAGCCCGAGTTTCATAAACTCGTGCGCGGTTGCGGCGTAGAGCTCCCCTATGGATTCCGTCATGTGACACAACGCCACCTCTAAAATAGTAAACGGCCGTTCGCTCTTCATCGCCTCTTCGCTTAAAAACACCGGCAAACACATCGTCGTGTGTATCCGACACTCGTACGCGCACGCCACTCTCACGTACTCCATCGGTCGATACGACGTCACCGACGGCGTAAACTCCGGTCGACTCAAAACGTAACACCTCCCCGGCAGACCTAACATCCCTTCTCCGTTGGTCACTTCGCAGTTGAAAAAAAACGCCGTCGAGTTTTCGGTAAACTTCTTCGCCAACACCGAGTCGTGCGTCTTCTTCTTCGCCGATATCTTGCACAGTTCGCCGTGCGTCGTCATCACCACGCTTTTCCCGGCAATCCTCGGGACCCACATTTGTACCATGTTGCTCTTCTCCACTCTCGCGGAGATGTTATTGACGAGTTCCACCATCGTTTGGTATAACCCCTCTTGCGTCACTCGAAAGTTTGTTTTCTTGCCGACTTCGTGTAACCTGTACAGTTCGGAAACAACTGCAATGGCTTCGTTTTTTTTCCTTCTCGCTCGCGACATTTCATTCGGTTTCTCGTCTTGTCCTTTTGTTGGAGGAGGACTTGTTAAATCATTTTGTTGTTGTTGTTGTTGTTGTTGTTGCTCTTGATGTTTTTCTAACAGAGTGACCGCGATCTGAGGGTGTTGTTCTGAACCATCCTCAACAGTTGCTTCCTTCTTCTCGTGAGTCGTAAACGTGGTTGAGGTTTTTCCACGAGACGCATTCGTGATGTCCTCGTCTCGATTCATATCGCTGTTCGTCTCCGACTCTCTCGGCGATCTCCCGCTCTTCAGCCTCATTATTATGAAGAAGTAAAGCTTACGTGTGCTGCTGTCCTCAGATCTCTTATTTGTATAAATTAGTACACCGCTCTTCCCGTGCGCATCAAAACATAATCTCTTCCTTTTGAGGCGAGCGAGAAAGAAAGAAGAACGAAAGGGAGGTTATTGAATTTAATTGAGCGAACGAATTCTTTCTTTTGTGTGGTTGTTGTTCAGACAAAAAAAAGCAAAAAAATTTGACTATTTAGGGTGTAAGTGCTTCGGAGAGAAACCGCAATTGGGTACAAAAAATCGAAAATTAACCGCGATTGGGTACAAATCCTCCATTTTTACCACGCAAAAACAGTAAACATCGATATGCGTCGCATACACGTTCCTAATACAAATCTAGGCAGACATGAACGAAACTAGTATTAATCCTGAGCAGACTGACGAAGTTTTGCTCAATTCGTACATGACCAATGTTGTCAACTGTGTGCTCAGATTTGGTGTGCTTCACTTGTAAATGGTGCTCATAATAAAACTTCAGCAGTGGACTTATAAAGAACAAACGATCTCTTAGATGTAAGTATTTTGAAAGAAATGATTCATAGCTATTCCTCTGTATATTCTCGTTAACTAAAGTGCTTTTGTACTTGCTACTGAACGCCACACAAGCCGCATATCGATGTTTACTGTTTTTGCGTGGTAAAAATGGAGGATTTGTACCCAATTGCGGTTTCTCTCTAAGCTTTTCGAGCTTTTCTGAAGGGACACTTTCTTATAATATTTTGAAGAAGGTACCGAAAGATACCGTTCGTGTTGGTGATGATGGTTTATCCGGACGCGCGAAGAATGCTCCAATATAATATAACGGTGTCGTTCTTGTCGGCGAAGCGTGGATGGAATTGGTTTTCGGCGTCGGTATCGTCGTCGTCGTTTACGTCGTTCCTGCAGTAGAAAAGAAAACACAAAGCAAAAGTGGAAAAAACACACAAAAAGACGAGAAAAAAAAACGAGAAAAAAAGTCTCTGCTGAGAAGTCAAACGCGTCCGGTCTCTCTCTCACATGTAACCACGCCGAAGCACGCAAAAAGTGCTTCGCGGTTCTCATCCGGACCAGACGCTTTTCGCTCTCCTGTTTTTCTTTTCTTTTCTCTTCTCTCTTCCTTCTCTCTTCCTTCTCTCTCTCTCCGTTCTCGCTTCTTCTTTTCCCTCGGCAGAAGGAGTCTTCTAAAAAAGCTATTGTTATATAAAATACATCTCTCTCTCTCCCATCCATCCATCTTTCCATCCCTCTTCCTCTTCTTCTACGCATCGCGTGCACTCACACTACTACTTACTACTACTAGATATAACTGACTGATTGTTAGTGTATTGTTGCGTTTATCTAAAGTTGAACCTCTTCAAGACCGATCTCTCCGCGTTCGCCGCGTCCTTCGCCACCCTCTTCGAATCCGCGCTGTTCTCCGCGAAGCACTTCCAAAATCTCAACGTCTCATCCGCAGCCGCGGAAACCACCGTCGTTCCGTCCGGCGACTGCGCCATGTGCAACACTCTCGCCGTGTGGCCAGTAAACTCGGCAATCTTCGTCATCGTCGGGTACTTCCACAAGCACAACTGATTCTGCGAATACCCGTGGCTCGACAACAACTCTCTCTCGTGCGTGTTCCACTGCAACGCGCACACCTGCGAGTGCGTGTCGACCGAGTTCGTCATCGCCCCGGTATTCGCGTTCCAAAACTTTATGCATCTATCCGCGGTCCCGCCCCCAGACGCCAAAACATTCGCTTGCCACGGACACCACGCCAAAGCTTTCACCGCGGCTTGGTGCGCGACCAACTTGTGTCTGTACGTACCATTCGACAACGACTGCGAGTCATAAATATGCAACGAGTTGTCGTTCCCACCCGAAGCTAACTGCGTCCCGCTTGGCGACCATTTCAACCCGCAAACCTCTTGTGAGTGACACGTGAACGTGTTCGTGCAATGCTCTCGAATCCTCACGTCGTGCGTCATCACCGTCGTATCTCTGGAACCAGTCGCCAACTGCGTCCCGTTCCACGCCAAAGCGCCAACTCTCGCCTCGTGGCCTTTCAACGTTCTCACTTTCCTCGCTCTCGATGCGTCCCAGATCTGTACCTCCGCGTTGTTCGTCCCCACCGCAATGTGCTTTCCATCCGGAGCCCAGTTCACGGAGGTCACGTAATCCTCTTCGTCGTTTTCCACGTCCGTCTGCATCAACTGGTCGATCGCGCCCGTCCCGGCGTTCCATAAATACACCGTGCACCCTAAAGCGACGGCGATGGAATTCTGGGACGACCAATCGATCAAGTTCAAATAATAATCATCCACCAACTCTGGCGCGTCCAAAATCCTCTCCGGCGCTTGCGGGATGTGACGGAACTGTTTTTTTCCACCCTTTAAAACTCCGATATGATTCGAGGAGTACATCTCGCGCGAAGCGTTCTCCATGCCGCTCGGCGGCGCCGGCGCTTTCGATTTAAACGCTAAGATTTTCGAGTTCAAGTGATCACCATTTTCACCACCGTTTTGTACCGAGTAGTTCGACGCTAACGATTTCTTATACGCCTCTTTACTCGGACTCGCGATGCCGACGGATCGGTGGTGGTGGTGTTTTCCATCGTCATCCATTCGACCACCGTTCTCATCATCATCATCGTTGCTATTCTCGGTGGATGATTTACCCTCCAAAGCGTACCTGGCGACGTCCAAGTCAATCGCAGATCGGTTGGCGATAAATCTGTCCCGAGATGGCGTCTGTGGATGATGAGGTTGCATCATAAATATATGTGTTGTATGTGTGTGTGTGTGTGATATCAATGTAAAAAAGTGAAGAAGAAGAGTGAAAAAACGAAAAGTCGTTCCCCTTTTCCATTCAAGAATTTTAGGGTTTTTTAGTCTTTTCTCGAGTGTTAGGGAAAACGCCGACGCTTTTTTCAATTATTGCGCAAAAAAATCAACACACCATGCGCGCCGAAGCTGCTTTCTCGTCATCTTTCAGACCGTCGCGTTATTATTGTTCTCATCGTCATCATCGTCATCATCGTCGTTTAAATCATCATCGTTTAAATCATCATCGTTCTTCCATCATCACGACGAGGTGTTTAATACGAGTGGAAGATGATGAGGATGAAAACAACGAGAAGGACTTCAGAAGGTCAAAGAGGCGAAACGAACGGCGAGAGCTTTTAACGACAACTTTGCAACAAGGGCGAACGAACGATGAGAAATACGCAACAAAAGGAGTAAAAGTCGAGAGCGATGCAGAAAATGCATCAGAAACCAACGGAGGAAGCGCCGCCGCAGCCGCCGCCGCGAAGGAAAAAATGTTCCAGATTTTACGCGACAGCGCGAGCTGGGATCCAGACGTGGAAAAGTTGTTGGAAGGAATAGACGCGAGCGATCCAGATGCCATCGAACAGGCCATACGGAAGAGATTTGATGAGAAGAAGAGTCGAGTGTACAAACCGTTGAACGAAGATGGCGTTGGAGACGAAGGGTCAAACGACGACAATAAGAACGGTTCGCAGACGCCGACGTTGGTGTTCTTCAGGCAAGTGCAAACGCAAAATTTGTGGGTCTGGATGGAAGCGAGAAATACCATAGAGGATAAAGAGAAAGAATTCTTCGACGAGGCGATTAAATCGTGGTTCGTGGTTGGAAAATTAGGCGGATATAACGTGGAAAATCAACAGTGCTTAGAAAGCGCTTCGGTCCTAAACGACACGGTGAGTCATTTGGATTACGACGTCGCTCGATCGCACGATAGAACGAGCGCGTCGTTGTTTCACGCGATCGGGGAAGTTGAATACAGAGGGAAATGGGCGCGAGTTTGGATGGATTTAGGCACCGCGGATGAGATGGCATTAGATGTGCTCATCAATTCTTTAATCACTTTGAGCAGAGAGTACGTCGGGATTAAACAAATCGTCATCGGCGGCGATAACGAAAACGGGTGGGGGACGAAAGATTCGGGGTACGGGCAAGACCAAGGCAAACCGTTCGAAGATTTCGACCCGGCGTTTGATGAAATGTTTGGCGACATGCGAGGGATGCGAGGGAAACCGAACGCGGAAGATTCGAACTGGATGAGTCGATAATGATGATGAGCGTTTTGTACGCCTCGATTCGCGAAATAATATTCGCGAGTCGTTTGTTCGAATGTGTAAAATCGTAATGTTTGTATTATTAGATATGTTGTATACTCGGTAAATGATAATGATAATGAAAACAAATCGCTAGGTGCGCGTGCTTTGTTCACTCACTCCCTCTCTTCTCTCTCTCTTTTTCTCTCTCTCCCCCTCTCTCCCTCTAAATATATAGTAATAATAAAAGGATTTACAATCGTGTGCGAGTTTTAAAAGGCGGAGGAAGCCGTTTGCGCCAAAAATTGCAACCTCGTGACTGGATACTCACTCTCTTTCACTTTCAATCCTCTCACGCCAAACTTTATTTCGTTCCAACTCAAATTCTTAATCTCGTCTTTCAACTCGTCTTTCGGTAACGGAATGCCTTTCTTTCGCATCTCTTCCAGCGGTAACGCTCGTTTACACTTTGCGAATTGATAGGAGCCTTCGTTTTCGTCCTTGCCTTTACCTTTCACCCAGGATAACTGATACCGTTCGTCTTTCGTTTCCAAATACAACGTATCTCTGCGTAACCTCGCAGACGTCCACTGAGATTTCTTAAACCCTTTATCTGCCACCGCCGCCATGGAATACTTCAACCACGGTTCGTTGCACAAGTTGTACAAGACCGTCACTTCTCGTATCATCCTCTTCTTCCTGGCGACGTTGACGTTGGCGTTAGACGCCGCCCGCGTTCTCTGCGCGCGTTCCTTATCTTCCGGAACGAACGTTGGGACCACCATATACCTCAACGATTCCGACGCTGTTGGCGTCAACTCGATGATTTGTTGATTCACCGTCACCGCCACCGCGGATTCTACAACCATCCCGAAATCATCCGCGTTGATTATTTGCCCGTTGGAGGTTTGCAAAACACCGTTGTTGCTTTGCAAGTGCGCCGCCGCGGCACCTTCCCCGCCGTTCGCACCGCCAGAACCGTTCTCACCGTCTTCGACGTCCTTCTTTTCTTCCTTTTTTACGCCCGCCTCTGAAGCCGGCGCCGCCGCCGCCGCCTTTTCTCCGCCGCTCCTCATCATCTTCTTCTTCTTCGCGAATCCGCTCTTCCCCCACGCTCGGCTTCGAATACCGTTCCTGCTCGAACTCCGAAACTCGTCCGACACGTCGTCCACCCGCCGAACGAGCGCGCGAATCTCCAACAAACTCGGAGGCACTTGTAAACTCGGAACGTAATACCCGCAGTGCATTAAAACCGCGACTAAATCCGAATCCGACGTGTACACGTCCGTCCCCCAAAGCTGATGTCCCCGCACTTGTCGATTGGTGGACACCGCACACTCCGCCGGAATTCGTACCTCGAAGATGTTAGTGTCGTCCTCCTCCGCGTCTTCCCCTCCGTCTCCGCCGTCCTTTTTCATAAGCTTCCTCGCGAAATGCTTGGTTAAAATCTCCCCTATTCGGTAGTGAATGATGGGATGTTGTTTCTCTTCTTTTCCCGTCGTCTGAATCGTCGTCGTTCCCTTCGCGGTGTTATTAATGTTGTTGTTGTTGTT
>Ga0115567_10006890_pt1 | contig 10808 bp, 8 predicted proteins | sample COGITO_mtgs_1204_2_FD_88679 | JGI IMG/M metagenome (GOLD analysis project Ga0115567, IMG submission 88679) | Pelagic marine microbial communities from North Sea - COGITO_mtgs_120412 | ecosystem: Environmental > Aquatic > Marine > Epipelagic | place: Germany:Helgoland, sampling site Kabeltonne... | reverse complement strand
AGGCCGCGCCCGAGAACGGTAATGTTACCGCCCTCCATCCGAACTTCCCGCTCGCCTGTGATCACGTAGCGCGCTTCGCCGACAAAGCTAATGACGGACCCATCCTCGAACCGGATTTGTGTTGTTTTGCCCCTCGGTTGAACCTGCGGACGGTCAAGGGGAACAGCCACGCCGCTGCCGATAATCGTTGGCACTGCAAAGGCCGGGGCAGACAAGGTCGCGAACGCAGCCGCAGATGAAAGAAATACGGTGCGGAGAGTTTTGGTACGGAGGGACATGGATGGGCTCCTTAGGGGGAAGGCGTGGTGGGGGCGGATGGGAGTGAGCGGGGTTTAGAATTCGCGGCGCAAGCCAATGCTGGCGACGGTGCGGTCATAGTCATTGATGGCAAAATTCGACCAATTGCGGGTGTAGCTCAGCTGCGGCCGCAGATAGGTTGCATCATCAATTATCCGGACCTTCACACCGAGGCTGACGTCAAGCTGCTCATCCTTGCGCTTATCAAGGAAGAGCGGATCGGGAGCGTCGTAAGGACGGATCTGGCCGGTGATGCCGCCAACGATGCTGACGCGGTCGCTGACAGGTTTCTCCGCATTCAGGCTCACCCGATAATAATCGAATGATAAATGATCTGTGAGCTGACTTTTGGTTTCCTCATGTCCCGCAGCAGCGGACACGACCGCACGACGCGTCGCAAACGACACACCCGCGCCGTAGCGCTCAGCGTCGCGCAGCGGATCATTCTTGAAATCTAGATCGAAATACTCCGCTGAGACGCTGAGCGCGCGGCCTTGGCTAAGCGCCTTCGTATATTGGCCGATCGCGCCGAGTGACGTGCGAAAACTATTGCCGCCGAGCCAAAAATGCTGCGCCTGACCGGACGCTGAAATGACATCGCGATTGGCGAGCGTGTGACCGACCCCGGCCGTGCCTGTCAGGCTACCCTGATCAAAGGTCTTGTTTTCAAAATTGTCGCGGTAATTGCCGAGCACCGAGCCGAACAGGCGGGATTGACGATTGAGCGCCTTGACGCCCGAGACGCCGCCAACCGCATCGATAAAGCCGCTTTCCGTCTCGCGAGCCGCCGCGCCCAATGTACCGGGACCGAAGGCCGCAAACAGCGGAATGACCAGCTGTGTCTCGTCCGTGGCAGCGTTGATATTGCTATCCCAGCCGCCTTTGACATCGACAAAGCCCGACACGGAACTTTCGCCGTCAATCTGTTGGCTGTAGTTGCGCACGAGGCGATCAAAACGCTGGCGCACGGGATCAGGCAAAGACGGGTCGGCGACCACCGTATCAAATTGCGCTCGCGCCGTATCAATATCCCCTGCAAGGGCATAGGCCCGGGCCAGCTCGGCGCGGGCTTTGGAATTACCGGGCTGCGCAGCGAGCACGCGCTGGAACGCCAGAATAGCTTCGGTGTGACGACCCGTATCCGCCGCAGCCAATCCCAGCTGATAATCGAAATCAGGCGTACCCGCCTGAGTGTCCGATAGGCGAGCGAGAATTTCGTAAGCCATTTGCGACTGACCAGCGTTATTATAAGATGCTGCTTTGGCGAGCGCGGCAGAGCCGCCTGATTGAGCGGCGGCGTAGTGAGCGCTGGTGCTGGCCAAGAGACCGGCCAGGATAAGGCGCGTCAAAGTCTTCGGCATTCTTCGAAACATGTTGTCCTCGCAAAGAGTGATCCATTTGTTGCCGCAAATAGAAAGCGATGACGCTGCAATGTCCCGTTACAATCATTGTTAGGAAAAATATTATTTGCGCCGTAATAGGTCACATCTCTGTTTTCGTTTAATAAAATCACGGCTCGCTAATCATCATGCGGCCCAAACGCAGACGGCCAGCCCCGTTTAGAGCTGGCCGATATCGTTATGTATATGCGCCTGAAGCGCTGACTTCTCACGTCATAGACGCGTGATATTTATGAGCAATCCGCCTTAGCCGACAGGTCGACCAAAACGTCGCGGCGGGCTTTGGAGCCGTAAAACTGTGCTTCGGCAGCATTCTTGCGAAGCTCTTCCTGACGGAGCTTTTCCTGCGCCACCATGCCGGAGGCCATGCCAGCGAAAGGCACGGCTTTGGCCATGCCGGTTTTCATCGCCATTTGGCTAATAGCGGCATTTGTCGTTGCGTGGTCGCTCAAAGCTGTATCTTCGATACCTAGATCTTCGGCCGCACTTGCCATCATGACGGCTTCTTCGGCGAGCTGCGCGGAAATCTCATCACATGTCAGCAAATTGTCACCATCGTGATTGGCCTGAGCCACAGCTTGGCGCTGCACGTTTTTCATGCGGGCGTTTTCCTGCGAAGAACTAATCGCGTTCGACGCGGCTTTTTGCATCATCGCATTCGCCATGCCGCTTGCCCCGCAGCCCGTCAGTAAAACTGACGCCACAATTGGAAGGATTGTATATTTGATTGTCATTGGTGCTCTCCATCTTTTGATGATGGTGTTTCACCATGCGCGCCGCGAGGCCGCCTCGTCAGAATTGATGAGATTGAATGACAATGAATGTTAGGGTCGGAATTTATGAACTGAATTCAGACCCTAATCGCCAAGTGGAAGCTGGAACTGAAAAGTGGTCAAACCGCCCGTGGACTCCACGCTCAGTGTGCCGCCGTGGCGCGCGGCAATGGACTGACACAGAGCCAGGCCCAAACCATGTCCTTTCCCGCGCGGCGCATCAGGGTTTCGAAAGAACGGCGTAAAAATCTCGGATGTCAGCGCCGGACCGATTTCCGGACCGCGGTTAATGACGCTGAGAAAGACACTACCGTTGCGCCGCGAAAGCGAGACAGTGATCGGCCCTTCACTGGCATATTTAATCGCATTATCCAGCAGGTTGGAGATCAGCCGGCCGAGCTGCGAGCGGTCACCCGACACGGCAATCTCATCTTCGGCATTGAGCATCATCGTGTAGCCATGCGTCTCGGCCAGAGGTTCGAACAGATCGAACACTTCAGTGAGCAGCGCGCTAAACGGGACGCGCTCGAAATTCCGGCGGTCGCCAGCCTGCGCTTCCAAGGCGGAGATATCCAGCAATCCATCTAGCAAAACCAATGTCCGGCCGAGGTCATCCCGCACTGCCTCCACCGACTTGACCCCCGACTGGCCATTTCCCCCTGTCTGCCCGGAATTTGCGAGCGTCGCATCAAGACGCGCCAAAGGTGAGCGGATTTCATGGGCGAGCTGATCCGTCAGCCGCTTGCGCAAGGTCAGCAATCTGTGCAGCCGGTCCAGCATCGTGTTAATATGAGCGCCCAGATCATCCAGCTCGTCGGCGCGCTTGCTAATCGTGATACGGGTCTCAAGATGACCATCTGCGATCTTGTCGAATGTCCCGTTCAGCGCCGCCGTGCGTTGGCGCAACCGTTCGATATGATGCCGCGTCAGCAAAAAAGACAATAATGCCAAACTCGCTGCTCCGAGGATAATGGCGATAATCAATGTGCGCAATGTCGCGTTTACGGCGCGAAGGTCGCGGCCCACAATGAGCACGCGCTCGCCGCGCAGCGGTGTTCCGCGAACCAGCACGGTCATATCCCCCTGCCGCAACGCGACAGGCTCGGTATAGGTGCGCACGGATCGCTCCAAATTGCCAATCGCCCGTGCACGGTCATTGGACAGACGGTAATAGGGCGCGCCTGCACGGGCACTATTGACGGTTAAACGCTGCGTCACCGCATTGATCAGCGCGTCTGCGCCGTCCTCGGCGTCGATCAGCACCAAAGCCGCCATATCGTCATTGATCTGATTGATCACTTCATTGCGAAGCGCCTGACTACTCATCAGGATGACAGCCGCCCCCATCACCGCAAAGATAACAACAGGGGCGAGGCTCAGCCACAGTGACAGAGCCGTGAAAACAGAGCGGCGGCGGGTCATGACGCGCGGGTCATGGCGGGGCCAAACCGATAACCTAGGCCGCGTTCTGTCACCAGCAACTGCACGGCATGGCCCCCATCGATCTTGCGCCGCAAGCGGGAAATATTGACGTCCACAACGTTCGTGCCCGGATCAAAATTCATATTCCAGACATCGCGCAGCAACATGTCGCGAGTGACGAGCTCGCCCGTATTTTCCGAGAAATACTCCAGCAGGTCGAACTCTTTCGGACTGAGCGCAATGTGCGCGCCTGCCCGGTGTACTGTGCGGGCCTTGATACGAATTTCAAGATCGCCAACGCGACGCAAATCGGCCCGTATCTGGGTTTGCCCGCGTCGGAATAGCGCGCCTGTGCGGGCGATCAGTTCCGACGGATTGAAAGGCTTGGCAATGTAATCATCCGCACCGCGTTCATACCCTTCCACACGATTTTCAGTCTGCCCCAGAGCCGTGAGCATGAGGACCGGGGTTTGCACACCTAACGCACGCAGGCGTTCGACCAGGTCAAGCCCTTCCGCATCCGGCAGCATCCGATCGAAAATCAGAACGTCAAAGTCGCCTGACTGCGCTTGCGCCAGTCCGGCGGTGCCTGTCGCCACCGTCACAACCTGCCAGCCAGCGCCTTCCAGCGTCGCCGCCGTATAGCGGGCGAGTTCTTCCATATCCTCGACCACGAGGGCTCTTGGCGATGATGTCATGACGATCTCCTGGCGCGACGCGCTGCAATAGACATGGCAATTCCAAACGGTCTCATCATAATTGATGTTGATAACATGATCGGACCAGACGACAAAAAGATCGTTGATGATTGTGACCGTATCCGGAGAGACCGATGAGCCTTACACTGAAAAACCGGATCATGGCCGTGGCGGCACTGCCGCTTCTGGTCGCGTGTGCGGAGCAAACCGCGCTCTCGCCCGCCGAAATCCAAGCCCTGCCAAAAACGCATCAAGAGATTGCCGACACAATCAGTCAGGGCTTTAAAGCCGCCGAGGCCGGAGACAATGCTGGCGCCGCCAAAGCCGGAACGACGTTGATCGCATTGAACGCCCAACCACTTCGCGGCATGCCCAATCTGGCCAATAACTGGACCAATCAGCCAGCAATGCCGCCTATGCGCGGGCGCGTTCGTGGTCCCGGATACCGCGTCAATGCCCTTGGCAGTGGGCAAGTCGATCAATTTGGAGAGATTTTCTACGGTGTCGAGGAAGCGACGATTTCTGTCAGCGGCGAAGGCCGCTACATGGTCGCGGTCCTGGATGAAGACGGCCGCCCGCCTTTGTGCGAAGCCGAAACCATGTGTCGTTTCACACCGGACGTGACCGGTCAGTACCAGATCGTCATTCGCAATGAGGGCGATGCAGGACGCTATGTGTTCATTGCCGATTAGCATTCATCGGCTCTAGCCGCCCAACCGCGCAAACAGACTTACAATTGCTGTCATATTCAAACCTAACAGGGTTTGTCATTAGTTCGCGCCGCCGCCGCGTCATAGCTTTGGTCAAAAGTAATGATTAGAGGATACGGACATGGATATAGCGGCAAATTCATTCGATCGGCTGCGCGATTTTCCGGGATCAGGGCTGTTTACCCCTCCGCGCTCGGCGGAGGAACGATCGAATGAGATAAGCCGGCACAAAGTGTTCGCGGCGATCTTCGAAACCTGCGAGACCGCATATTGCGCCGTTGGCCGCGACCGCGTCATCCAGTTTGCCAATCCCGCTTTTCGCGCTTTGGTGAGAACCCATCCCGCGCTTGCCAATGTCAGCTGCGTCGCTGTGACGGCCTCTCCCGAAAGCCTGACTCTAAGGCGCGTGATTGCGGATGTGATTGACAGCGACGCTGCGATGACGGTCCGAATGCCAAGTTCCGAACGCCCGTGCGGCCTAACAATCCGCGTTGAGCCGCTGACCAGCATGGGCAAGGACGCAGACATCGTTCTGCTAAGTATCGCGCCGCTGCAAAACCCTGCACCGAGCCGCACCCAGCTCCGCCATATACTTCAGGCCAAATGGGCACTGTCCCCACGCGAGGCCGATTGCGCCATTTTGCTCAGCCAAGGCAAATCCGCGAAAATCATTGCGGACGAGCGCGGCGTCTCCCTGCCAACCATTCGCACGCAGCTACAAGCGATTCGCGAGAAGCTTGGCACTCAGAGCTCTCTCGAAGCGGCGGCCATCATCGCCCAGATCGGAAAACCTAGGCCGATTGGATAGCGCGAATGGCGATAATATTCATTTGAAAGGGCTCTTCGCACCCGGAACGCTTACTTAAACACTGGACCCTGTTTTCGCCCCGTGCCAGTCGCGCGCTAATAGAAAATAGGAAACTCCGGATTGTGTGCCCAGCTAAAGTAACAGACCCGATGACGCGCGGCTTCATCATACCGATTGGCGGCGCGGAGAAAAAACTCAAAACCTCCGCCATTCTCAACCGTTTTGTAGACCTCTGCGGCGGCCCGGATGCGCGGATTGCGATTATCCCGACCGCGTCCCGCCTTGAAGATACGGGTGATCGCTACAAAGATATATTCCATGAGATTGGCGTGGACCGCGCCGATGTTGTCACACTGGATGAACGCAAGGACTGCGAGGACATGGTCAAGCTCGCCGTGCTGGAAGGCGCGACGGGCATTTTCATGACCGGCGGGGATCAGCTGCGGCTCGCCACGATTATCGGCGGCACATCCGTTGCCAAACTTATGCGCAAAGCCAATAACCAAGGCGTGCATATTGCCGGAACATCGGCGGGTGCCGCCTTTATCCCGGAACATATGATCGCCTTTGGTCGCGGCGGGGCGACGCCGAAAAGCGGGCTGGCCACGCTTGCGCCGGGACTCGGCCTCACGAACAAAGTCATTGTGGATCAGCATTTTCGCGAACGCGGGCGGCTTGGGCGTCTGCTTTCTGCTCTCGCTTACAACCCTTTTGCGATCGGATTAGGTGTCGATGAGGACACGGCCGCCTTTATCGGACCGGATGACGTCATCGAGGTGTTGGGCAGCGGTGGATTAACCGTCATTGACCCGACAGATTTGCAGCATTCCTCCATGGCAGACGTCGCGCGCGGAAAACCTGTTTGTCTAATCGGTATAAGGCTGCATATATTGCTGTCCGGGGGACGCTATGATCTCTCGACGCGCGAGGCGAGCCCAGCGGACGGATAAACGGCCCGCGAGGCGCAAGGGAGAGAGTATGAAGATTATCGAAACGTCCGTTTATCGCGGACCCAATGTCTACGCCCTCTTTCCTGTCATCCGTCACAAGATCGATATTGGCGTTTTGGAAGACTGGCCCACAGGGCGTCTCGGTGATGACTTCGTAGATCCCCTCATTTCGGCCATCCCCAGCCTGCATGAACATGGCTGTTCCTATAGCGAACCCGGCGGTTTCATTCGCCGCCTGAAGGAAGGCGAAGGCACTTGGCTTGGTCATGTGTGGGAACATGTCGCACTTGAGATCCAGAACATTGCCGGCGCGGATGTGACGTTTGGCAAGACACGCGGCGCAGACGAGACGGGCGTCTACAATATGATTTTCGAGTTCGAGGAAGAACGCGTCGGGCTGGAAGCGGCCGATCTTGCGCTTCGGTTCCTAACGTCGCTCTTGCCGGACGAATTGGTTGCGCCGGAGGACCGGGTTGACGATTTTGACTTCGAGAGCGAGTTGGAGAGCTTCATCCGCAGCGCGCAACGTTTGGCGCTCGGTCCCAGTACGGCCTCGCTCGTCAAGGCCGCAAAAGACCGCGACATTCCCTATATGCGTCTGAATAATTATAGCCTGATCCAACTCGGTCACGGCCGCTATCAGAAACGCATTCAGGCCACGATCACCAGCGAGACCAATTATATTTCGGTCGAGCTCGCCTCCGACAAAGACGAGACAAATCGTATTTTGGCTGATTTGGGTCTGCCCGTGCCGCGACAACGGCTTGTACGAAGCCGCGAGGACGCGTTGCGCGCTGCCAAACGGCTTGGTTACCCCGTGGTGACGAAACCGCTGGACGGCAATCATGGCCGCGGCATTTCCATCGAGCTGGACGAGGATGAGCACATTCTCGAAGGCTTTGATTTTGCCAAGGAACACAGCAAAAGCCGCAGCATCATCGTCGAAACCTATATTAAGGGTTTCGATCACCGCATGCTCGTCGTCAATGATGATCTGGTCGCCGTTTCCAAACGCGTGCCGGGCCATGTGATCGGCGACGGCACCAGCACGATCAGCCAACTGATCGACGAAGTAAATTCCGACCCCCGCCGGGGCGTGGGTCACGAGAAAGCGCTAACGCGGCTGGAGCTGGACAATAAGGCGCTCGAACATCTCGAAGAGCTCGACTACACGCCCGAGACGGTCCTGCCGGCGGGCGAAACGCTTTATTTGCGCTCCACCGCCAACTTATCGACCGGCGGCACCGCCATCGACGTGACCGACATCGTCCATCCGGATAACCGCGAAATGGCGGTCCGCGCGGTTAAGGCCATCGGCCTCGATATTGGCGGGGTGGATTTCCTCTCGCCGGACATTTCCCAATCCTACAAGGATAATGGCGCAGCGATCTGCGAGATTAACGCGGCCCCCGGCTTTCGCATGCATGTATCCCCGTCCGAAGGACAATCGCGCGATGTGGCCGGCGCGGTGATGAACATGCTGTTCCCGGAAAATTCGCCGGCGCGCATTCCGATGATTTCAATCACGGGCACGAACGGCAAGACCACGACGGCTCGGATGATCTCGCATATCTGCAAGATGAGCGGCCATACCGTCGGACTCGCCACAACGGACGGCGTTTATATCAACGGCAATCTGACCGTGAAAGGTGATCTGACCGGACCCATGTCGGCGCAAATGGTGCTCCGGGATCCGACCGTCGACGTCGCCGTGCTGGAAACCGCACGCGGCGGTATGGTGCGCAGCGGCATGGGCTACCGCCATTGCGACATCGGCGCCGTGCTGAATATTTCCGCCGACCATTTGGGGCTGAAAGGCGTCGATACGCTCGAAGATATGGCGCGGGTCAAACGGCTCGTCGTCGAGATTGCGCGCGATACGGCGGTGCTCAATGCCGATGATGAGCATTGTCTGCGCATGGCCGAGCATACGGACGCTCAGAATATCTGCTACGTCACCATGACCGCGACGCATCCGCTCGTGAAGGAACATATCCGCGTGGGCGGCCGCGCGGTCGTGCTGGAAAATGGCATTAATGGGCAGATGATCACCATCTATGACAAGAACGCCCATATTCCTTTGATGTGGACCCATCTTATTCCGTCAACGATGGAAGGCAGGGCGATGCACAATGTGAACAACGCCATGTTCGCCGCCGCCATTGCCTTCAGCATGGGCAAAAGCCTCGAGGATATTCGCCTCGGCCTGTCCTCCTTCACAACCAGTTTCAGCCAAGCGCCAGGCCGCATGAATGTGTTCGACGAACATCCGTTCAAAGTGATCCTGGATTACGGGCATAATCCCGCGGCGTTCGAGGCGATGACGAACCTCGTTGATCAGCTCATCCCCGCTGGCAAGCGCATCGGCGTTTTCGCGCTGCCAGGGGATCGCCGCGATCAGGATATTACCGACACGGCGAAAATTATCGCCGGACATTATGACCATTATATCTGCAAGCGGGATGATAATCCGCGCGGGCGCGGGCCGACTGAAGTGCCGGATATGATGAAAGCCGCGCTAATTGAAAACGGCGTGGCGGACAGCGATATCAGCATCATCCCGTCGGAGGAGGACGCTGTTGACGGCGCGCTGCAGATGGCAGCCCCGGGCGACCTCGTCGTTATATTCGGCGACGACATCACGCGATGCTGGAAACAGATTATCTATTTCAACAGACCCAATGCCGAACCTGACGACGGCCCCGCCAATCCAGCGGATGATGCAGGACCGACCAGCAGCTATGAGATGCTCAAAACCGACGCGGATGAGGATACGGACGGCACGCCGTCCGCCGTCAACCTTGATGGGATGAAGCTGGTGCGCGACAAGCGCGGTGTGCGCCTCGCCGTCGAACCGGAAGAATCAGACTGAGTCCTTTGATGGAACTGACGGATTCACGGCGGCTCACCGGGCCGAGCCTGACTTTGGACCGACCCGGTGCGGCGGCGGAAATCAGTGTGCCCCGGGAGGTGCGAGACCGCGCCGTGTCGCTTTGGTCCGAGACCGTTCGCGCATTGCTGGATGCAGTCGGTTGGACGGATGAGCGGATCGCGACACGTGTCCATGCGGACGGCGCGAGCCTTGCCATCACAGCACCGATTGATTGCCTGTTCGCGGCGACGGAAATTGTCGAAGCGGCTTGGGACGCGGCAAAGGCGGAGCTCTCCGGCGATCCTCCGCCAGACCGCGCATCCGTGTTGGAACGGCTTAAACAGGAAATTGAGGCGGAAACCAACCCGGCCTTCCGCGCGCTTTACGACGCTGCGAGCGCGCATAAGGTCGCCTGCCTGTTTGACGAAGACCAGGTGACGTTCGGCCTTGGCCGGACCAGCCAAAGCTGGCCCATGGAGGCCCTGCCCGCACCGCAAGACGTTGATTGGTCCGCTATTTCAAACCGCCCCGCAGCGCTTGTGACGGGCACAAATGGAAAGTCGACGACGGTGCGTATGGCGGCGGCGATTGGCGAAGCGGCGGGCCTGACTGTCGGATTTTCGACCAGCGATTGGGTCCGCGTGGGCAGCGACACGATTGCCAAGGGTGATTATTCCGGGCCCGAAGGCGCGCGCCTCGCCCTGCGCGATCCGCGCGTGGATCTGGCCGTGATCGAAGCCGCGCGCGGCGGTCTGCTACGGCGCGGCTTGCCGATCCCGACGGCCGATGCCTCCCTTATCACTAACATTGCTGCCGACCATCTGGGCGAATATGGCATTCACGACATAGACGGCGTGACCGACACCAAGTTCATGATT
>Ga0115567_10006888_pt1 | contig 10811 bp, 9 predicted proteins | sample COGITO_mtgs_1204_2_FD_88679 | JGI IMG/M metagenome (GOLD analysis project Ga0115567, IMG submission 88679) | Pelagic marine microbial communities from North Sea - COGITO_mtgs_120412 | ecosystem: Environmental > Aquatic > Marine > Epipelagic | place: Germany:Helgoland, sampling site Kabeltonne... | reverse complement strand
ATTTAATGAAAAACAAAAAAGCAGGAAGCAAAGTGTATGTTTTAAAAAGGTCATCATATGTCATATTTCTTTACAGACTTGATAAATATAATAAATATTGATTCAGTTTCACGAATTGAGGAAGACTCAATAGAATCCAAAGGATTGGGTTTAGATCAATAAAAAAGGAGCTTATTTGATAAGCTCCTTTAAAAACATAAAATTTTAATTTACAAGAAAGAAACCATCCCGTTTTCTACATGATAAACAGCACCAACTATTTTAATCTTTCCTTCTTTTTCGAGATCAGATAGTAGGGTGCTTTTTTCTCGAATTTCAACAATAGATTGCTGAACGTTTGATTTCGTCACTTCTTCAACTTCAACTTCACCAGTGCGTTCTTCAACTTCTTTTATTGCAGGTTTTACTTTACTCAACAAAGCTGTAATATTTCCAAGTTCAACACCTTGACATGCAGCAGTAACGGCACCGCATTTGGTATGCCCAAGAACCAAAATCGCCTTTGAACCTGCAACTCCACATGCATACTCAATGGACCCGAGAATGTCCTCATTGATAATATTTCCCGCGACTCTTGCACTAAAGATATCACCAATTCCTTGATCGAATGCCAATTCGACAGGTACTCGTGAATCAATACAGCTTAGGACTGCGGCATAAGGGTTTTGACCACCGCTTGTTTCCTTTACTTGTGCATGTAAATCCCTAGAGATCTCATTTTTATTCAAAAACCTTTGGTTTCCTTCTTTCAACATCTCTATTGCTTGATCTGGTGAGATGCCTTCCTGCATTTCTTTTGTTATTGTTGACATAATTTTACTTTTTCATATATATTGCTAATACTTACACCTCATTTTAAGAAATATTGAGATTAATTAATTCCACTTCAATATTTCTATCTGGTGCTCTAAAATTTTTGAATTCTTGAATCACTTCTTTGACATCTTGGTCGATGTATTTATTTGAAGACCCATCAATAATTAACTTGCTATTATTTGGTAAATCCCTGAGTGTTTCCAACATTCCTGCTTTATTTAAAAAAGAAACGTTTTCACTTAAGGTCAGTTTGGTGACCCCCTTCTTTTGTTCCATACTAAAATGAATCTTGAGATACTTCTTTAGTAAAAATAGAATCGCTACAAAAAGACCTATTAAAATCCCTCTTAATAAATCTGTAAACAAGACCCCTAAGATTGTTGTAACAAAAGGAATAAACTGATCATAGCCTAGGGTGTACATGGTTTTAAAAAGCTCAATTCTTGCGAGTTTATATCCAATAGATAATAATATAGCTGCCAAAGCTGCCAGGGGAATGTAATTTAAAATTCCGGGAATAAAGACAACAGATAAAAACAATAATAGACCATGAAAAATTGCAGATAATTTTGACTCTGCCTTTGAGGAAATATTTGCAGAACTTCTCACTATTACTTGAGTTATTGGTAAACCTCCAATCATTCCACTAAAAATATTTCCGACTCCCTGAGCTTTTAGTTCTCTGTTGGTCGGAGTTCTTTTTTTCTTTGGATCCAGCTTGTCAGTTGCCTCTACTGATAGCATCGTCTCAAGACTTCCTACCAAAGCAATTGTAAATCCAATGATATAGACATTGGGATTTGATAAATAGCTGAAATCAGGAAACGTAAAAAACGAAGTAAATTCATTAAACGAATTGGCCACTGGCAAATTCACCATGTGTTCTACACTTAAGAAGAGGGTTGGAAAATATTGTTGGAAAAGGATATTGATTAGCGAACCAAATAAAACCACCAATAAAGCCCCAGGGATAAATTTGAATAATTTAGTACTATTAAGTTTAAATTTTTCATAAGCAATAAGGATGAATAATGAAGCCGCTCCAATGATCACCGCGCCTGGTTGAAAAGCCCGAAAAGAGTAAAAAATCTCCGTAAATGTATTATGACCATCGCTTTGTAAAAAAGCATCATCACCAAAAAAATCGGCATCATAAGCCACGAGGTGAGGAAGCTGCTTGAGTATTAAAGTAATCCCAATTGCGGCAAGCATTCCTCGTATGACCGCTGTTGGAACATAATTCGCAGCAATCCCAGCTTTGGCATATCCAGCAACAATCTGTAAAACACCAGAAATCACAACAGCAACCAAAAATGCTTGATAGCTTCCTAGCGTTACAAATGCCGCAAGAATAATGGTTATTAATCCTGCTGCAGGGCCAGAAACCCCAAGTCTAGAACCACTCAAGACTCCTACGAGTAGACCCCCGATTATTCCTGAAATAATACCCGAAAAGATGTTAGGTAAGCCTTCGATTCCATCTACACTGGTCGAGGCAAGACCTATCCCCAAGCAAAGTGGTAAGGCAACCAAAAATACGACAAGTCCTGCAGGTAAATCAGACTGCCAATTTTTAAAAATATTTGATTTCATATTAAAGTTTAAAAGTTTAAAAAAAGAATTGCTGTTTTTTTAAACTATAACTTCTGGAGGGGTGAAATGTTCTTTTTTCTTTGAACTACTTTTTGACAAAAAGTAGGAATAATAATTTCGCTTTAATTTTTTTGAAAGAGCCAAATAACCTAAATCTTCAATATAATCACTTTCGCCGTCTATCTCTTGCTCCTCATTCTCCTCGTTGTCTTCATTCTCATCATCACTTTCAAAGTCAACCAAGTCTTCATCATCTGATGGATTTTCAGTGTTGTTATTTTCACCGTATAGATAATTAACTGAATGAATCGAAAAATTCTTCACTGTAGATGAATACATAGCAACTATTTGAAATACAAATAGAAAGAGGTATAGAACCGAGAGATATTTTTGGATAGAAAATTTCACAATAAAAATTAGTCACCCAAATATAATCATTTTACTAAATTACATCAAGCTCTTTTCCTATTTTGACAAATGCACTAATGGCCTTATCAAGCTCTTGTTTAGAATGAGCGGCTGAAATTTGAGTGCGAATACGTGCTGCTCCTTTGGCAACAACTGGATAAAAGAACCCTATGGCATATATACCCTCTTTTAATAATCGATCGGCAAATTCTTGAGATAAAGCCGCATCGTATAACATAATCGGTACTATGGGAGAGTCACCTTTTTTAATATCAAATCCAGCTGCAATAATTTTGTCTTTAAAATAACGAGTATTGTCTTCCAATTCATCTCTTAATTGTGTTGAAGAACTGAGTAAATCAAAAACTTTAAGTGATGCTCCAACAATTGATGGGGCTAAAGAATTGGAAAAAAGATAAGGTCTTGATTTCTGTCTAAGCATTTCAATAACTTCTTTCTTTCCCGTAGTATATCCGCCCATAGCTCCTCCTAGAGCCTTTCCCAACGTTCCTGTTATTATATCGACGCGATCTAAAACTCCACAGTGCTCAGGGACTCCTCGTCCTGTTTTTCCTATAAAACCTGCTGAGTGACACTCATCTGTCATCACCAAAGCATCATATTTGTCTGCTAAATCGCAAATCTCATCCATTTTTGCAATATCCCCATCCATCGAAAACACTCCATCAGTAACAATGATCCGGAATCGTTGGTCTTGCGATTTTTTTAATTGTTCTTCGAGGTCAGACATGTCTGAATGCTTGTATCGATATCTTTGAGCTTTGCACAGGCGTACCCCGTCGATAATAGAGGCATGATTCAATTCATCTGATATAATCGCGTCTTCAGCAGTAAATAGAGGCTCAAAAAGCCCACCATTGGCATCAAATGCAGCTGCATAGAGAATCGTGTCTTCAGTTCCATAGAAATTAGCAATTTTATTCTCAAGCTCTTTATGAATATCTTGAGTACCACATATAAATCGAACAGATGACATACCATAACCATGAGAATCTAATGCATCTTTCGATGCCTGTATCACTTCTGGATGTGACGACAAGCCTAAATAATTGTTTGCGCACATAATAACCACATCCCCCCCATTACTGACAGAAACTTGAGCGCCCTGTGGTGATGTAATTATACGTTCTCTCTTTAGCAAACCATTTTCCTCAATTTGAGAAAGTTCATTTTCGAGGTGGTTTTTAATTTTTCCGTACATAATCTATTTTTTTCTAAATTGTTTAATCTTGCTATTAAGAAGGTTGAAAAGAAGCTGTGCCTCCTTTTTATTAAGTTTTCTACCAAATTGTTTAACTTTTCCAAAATACTCAAAACTCAAACGTTCACCACCGCTGATCCATGGAGATGACTCCCATGCTGACTGCATTGACCATACTTCAGGTATTTCAAACTTAAAGTCTTTTATATTCCCAAAATAATGTGGTACTGATTTTCCATACTTCAAAAAAGATTTTTTGATATAAAAAGCATCTTCATTGACCTTGATCAATTCTTTTCCGAAAAGGCGCCAGAAATATGATTTAGAAATTCGAAAAGCATAATACAACCAGAAAACCATAAAGACATAAAGAAAAACACTTTCCTGTTCAGTTAGCTTTAGTGCAAATAAAGACCAAACCACATAAAAGCCAACACAAAACCACATTCCAAGCCAAGATCCCATTAAGATATTGATGAACACATTATTTTCTGGTATAATAATTACGGTTGTACTTTTGGGTGTATCTTCAAAACTGATACGACTTCCGATCCACTTCATAAAGCAAAAATAAAAAACCCCTAAGAATCTTAGGGGTTTCATTATAATATATTTCTTTTAATAGTTCCACACATCGTGTTCCCACTTGCGTATTTCACCTTTAATTTTTTCTGCTTCTCTAAGTGCATCTACACCAAATCGATAGTCTTCGATTTCACGATCAAACTTATCTGAAGTACGGTATATCTGAGCATTGAATTTACGTTTCCAAAATAAATCATCAAATGACATCCATAAGGCATCTGATTTATCATTGTAAGTGTAATAATTCACAATAACATTTCGAAGCTCAGGGAAATACAACCAAAACATCTCAATTTGAACAGTACTCACTCTTTCTTCTTTCAAGTTTGCATGTGTTCCTAAACCATCATCAAAGAAAACCTCGTTTCCTAATTCGTCAATAGCAACCAAATTACCTCGATTGTTGGTTACACTGTCCTCAAAAGTATATTTTGCCACTGGAGCAATCGCAATAATTCTCTTGTCTAAAATGGAACGTTCTTTATCAAAGAACCAATCTTCCTTAATATTGTAGGCTACTATACCCTGAGATGATTGTAACTTTAGAGCTGCTGGTTTAACAACAAATCCATTGACATCATTTGCAGCTTCATTCCACCTCAATTCCAAATCTGCCTTTTGTTCATCACTAAAGAGATTAAGATCAGACTCCTCTGGTGGATTATTCATTTGTACGATTGAATCAAACCAACCCTGAAAATTTAAGTTTGAACCTTGATCTCTTACAAGAATTTCCGGATTCGTTGCTCCAAACATATCAACAATATTGATAGATTCAGGCTTTCCCCTACCTGTGGATGAAATGAAGGAATTAATGACTTTTTGATAAGCCTGATTGGAGAAATAATCGTCTCTACTTTGCTTGTTTACCGGATACTTAAACTGATAGCCGTCTTCCATTCGATACTGTTCATTACTAACTACAGTGTAATCATAGGGTGAGTATATGGTTAGATCTCCCAACATAATGTGTCGTAAAATCACAGTCCACAAAGACCATCTTTCTTGATGTTTTGTCCAAAACGCACCGTCAACCTGCTCAGGAGAACGTGGTAATTTGTATTCATCTTGAAATCGATCAAAGGGAAAAAATATTTCATGATTCAATTTCTCACGAGCATCAATTCTCGAGAAAACACGTTTAGACCATACATAATCGGCAAGTCTCACATGCTCGTAAGGAATGGCGCTTCTGATCGGCACCTCGTCTTTAATAACGACTCCATCAATGATCCCACCATCCAAGGTATTATAAGGACCTCTTGGTGATACATCTTGTTGTGCTAATGACACGAAAGATACAAGCAAACTAAAAGAAAAAACAAATACTTTCATAACTTTTTTATTTAATACGTACCATCCATCGGATGGTTACATTTACACCGTCCCTCTATATCAATTTACTTTTACAGCTCCTTGAATGTTGTATACTTTACCATTATCAGAACGCTTTACACGCAAATAAATACCTGCCGTCTTACCTCTCTTAACCGACGCAAGATTGGCAGCTGTAACCCTCTTTCCTGAAAACCCAGAACCATTAATGTCCCCACCAAGAACAGTGTAATTAACACCCTGCAAAGGTGATGATGGAGGAAGTCCCACATTTAAGAAACCACCACGGTCTTTAGATAAAGAAGGGGTCAAAACAACTGGTTTTGGAAATCCTTTAACATTGTATTTAAAAGCACCAAAAGAGATTGAATTACCGTCAGCATCTTTTCCCGAAAGCGATAATGTCACAGAATTTCTGCCCGGTGCTACTTTGATCTTTTTCCCTTTATATTGTGTTCCAGCCGTTGTCCATGTTGCAGACGTTGCACTAGAACAACCAGAACAACTAATGTCCGAACTAACAACACCAGCCGCAGACCAGGCTACTTTATTTGGCCAATCCGTGTAAAGTACTGAAACCTCAGGTAAAGAAATTGAGCCAGCCTTCGTTACAACCTGTAACTTCGTGCTGTATTTAGCCATTTTCATCTGACCATTCTTATCCTTAATAGCAACTGAACCTGTCAATTCCATTTCCCCTCCACTAGGGGCTGTAAATTCAACAATTGCCTTTCCATCTCTTGTCTCTAAAACCACTCCTTGATCAGGAACTACTATTGGTTGTTTTTCAGTGTCATAAGCCACCATCATCACATCCATTTTAATCTTTGCCCCTGCCGCGGCAGACGGTGGTGCAAAAGCACGACCTTCAACGGCATTAAAAGAATAAGAACCACCACCAACAAGACTTGCCAAATAAGCCAAAGCATCAGCACGAGCAGTTAAAACTTCACTCTGAAGTCCTGAAAGAGCCGCAATTGCAGCTACTGCTGGAGCGTGGTCAAAGGTCATCCCAATCCAATGCAGAGGACCTGTTTCCCCGTTAGGATCTTTAATCTTCTCGTTTTTAGTAAGTCCAGAATAGATCTTTTTAATTTCATATGCCAAACCGGGATCTTTTACACCACTGACTGCTCCGTCCATCTTTATACCCAAATCCACAATATCTTTATAAGCGACTATTTTAGGATCTTTAAAAACAATACCCTTACCTTTTCCCGTAGAATCATCTAGCTTTGAAATCTCATTAACTGCATCAACCATAAGTCCTGGAAGTTTGGACCGAAAATCTAACATTTGATCCCAAACTTTAAATCCTTCTGCAGATTTGTTAGGTTGCTCAATGGACTCATTAATTCCCATAAGTAGCATTTGCTCATCATAAGCATCCTTTTTCTGCACATTGTGCAGATTCATTCTTATCGGTTTAACAAAATCATCTGATTTAGTTAACCTTGGATTTTTCGTGTCCGAAAAATTCAAAACTTGACCCTTTTCTAAAATGCAAATAGGTAATTCAGCCTTCGGATCTAAATCTTCTGCAATAGCCTGAAAAACCAGTAGTTTAATCTTGTCGATAAACTGAATCTTTTCCGCGGTGAGTTTATCAATTTTTTCCATGGCATTGTAAACAACACCCGCTCTTGGGCTTGCTATTTGTCCTGTACTGTCTTTTTCATTTGCTTTCTCTAGTACTGCCGCTATCTGGGCATTACCACGCATATGTTCTGTAATGTTACCTACTTGAATATTTTCTTCAATATTCACAAAGGCATCAAGGATAGATTTTGATACGTTCAAAGCAAGTAATGCTGTGAGTACCAGATACATCATCCCGATCATTTTTTGTCTTGGTGTTTCCTTACCTCCTGCCATGTCTGTTCTTTCTTAAATTAGTTTTTCTGTTTATATAAATTAAGAACGCATTGCCTTTAACATGTTACCATATACGTTGTTCAAATCAGAAAGATTTTGTGATAATGTTGCCATATTCTCCCTGTAGGCCTGAGTATCGCCAGCAGATGCTGCCAAGTCACTCATTACTGATTTAATGCTTTCTTGGAGCTCTGTCATGTTTGACATACTCGATATATATTCATTAGAACTTTTAAGTTGAAGCTCATATGTGTTATTCAAAGCCGAGATATTAGAGCTTAATTTCTCCATTTCAGGACCAAAATTATTTCCTTCTCCAGCAATCGCAGCAATTGAAGCAGCTGAAGCTGCATATTCTTCTGATAACTCATTTAATTTTGAAGAAGCATTTTGAAGACTACTCACATATTCACCAGTAGCACCTGTCGCTGAAGACATAGAACCCAAAGATGAAGCATTTTCTGCAAGATTAGACATACCGTCTTTCAATTTACCAATCAGCTGATTGTCAATACCCGCATCAGATAATTTTTCTGCAAGTTTATCAGCTTGGCTTCCAGGTTCTTCACTTCCTGATTTAATTAAATCGTATAAACCCACTTGTTCTAATTCTTCCGTTCCTTCTCCTTCTGTATTTGCCAACTCTGGAAAAACACGGGACCAATCGGCATCCAAATGAACAGGTTCCATAACCGACATGATAAAAATAAGTGCCTCTGTACTTAAACCTACGATAAGCATCTCTGATGCTCCAGGCCAGTGCATGATTTTAAACAAAGCCCCCATAATTACGACCGCTGCACCAATGCCGTAAACATATTTCATAATATTTTTCCATGTTTTGCTTTCAAAAAAGCTTGTTCCGTTTCCACTCATTTGGTATTGATTTTAAATTTTAACTTTACTTATTTTGGTTTATTTTTTCTTTTTACTTGAGCTGAATATCACTTTGGATTTCCTCTCCATTTTCAAGATCTAAATCTTTACCACCTCGACCTAGATGTGACATAACATTTCTGAATCCTATGTAAGATTTCGCTGAATCTTGGTACTCATAAGTTCTTGTAGAGTTGTTAAGGTAGTAACCTATATCTTTCCAAGAACCTCCACGAATAACTTTTCTCTTTTTGACAGGATGATCTCCATCTTTTGCTTCGTAATTGTAATCTGAATTCATATCATGACCAAACTCATATTGAGATTCATCAAAAGCAGTAGAACACCATTCTGCTACGTTTCCAGCCATACAATATAAACCAAACCCATTTGGATTGTATGAATAAACCTTAACCGTATGGAAACCTCCATCTTCAAAATATCTTCCTCTCATAGGTTTAAAGTTGGCCAAGAAACATCCGCTGGCATTCCTAATATATGGACCACCCCATGGAAATTGAGACTGCTCTAAATCACCTCTTGCAGCTCTTTCCCATTCAGATTCTAGCGGTAATCTAAAGTCATTGACAAAAAGATCTCCATTCGACTGCAACCAGCTGTGATAAATTTGAGTTCTCCAAACAGAAAATGCTTTGGCTTGAGTCCATGTTACACCTACTACAGGATAATTGTCATAAGCAGTATGCCAAAAATAATTTTTAGTCATTGGAGAATGGAAAGCATAAGTGAAATCTCTTACCCAACATAATGTATCTGGATACACATTAATTCTTTCCTTAATAATAAACCTACTTCTGTCCGTATGACCTCTAATGGCATTATGTCCTCCTTTACTATTTGAGAATCCCATATCCAAATCTTGTCCAGGATTTTCTAAGATCGTACCATACAGATTGTCTGGGTTAGCGATTTGCTTTCCTTCAATTGGGTTTCCATCAGAATCAACAGCTTGGTTTGTATATACTGTAGTATCCACCCATACCTTATTATTGTTGGCGTCCATGGTGTACAGCGTTGAACGATGCATATCGTCTCTTTTATAATCTTTTGATAAAGGATCCCTTCGTGCACGATTATACAAGTCTTCATCAACAGTTCCAAGACTATCATATGAATAAGACCTTCTTGAATCAACTGATTTCGTAATGATTTTACCTCTTCTAGCCGCTTCTTTATAGTCTATCCAATAATAATCGAAATATAATAACCTTGTATCAATTTCTCTTCTACCATAGAAACGTTCCTGCTCACTGTAAAACATATCTGACAACAAGAAATTCACTTCAGGGTCTTGATAATCAATAGGCATTTCCCAATCCAATGTTAAATATTTCCTCGCATCGATTCTACCTAGAGTATAATCTTTGTTTTTTATCGTAACTGGGTTTTTTTGTTTCTCTCCACGGTCACCGTCAGTCCATTTTTTACCTTTTTTAGAGTAATTTCTAAATATTTGATCTTGAACCGCCTGCATTGCGATTTTTGGTTTACCTGGCTTTCCAGATGTGTAGGATGTAAACCAATCATAATCTTTTTTGTCTAGTTTGAATCCATTAATCAATAATTCACCCTTAACATTTTTACCTTTTGGATCTGCAGCATTTATACCGTCAGGCGACCCCATAATTAATAAGGTTTGATCGACTTTAGAGTTGTTGGTGGAATCCATAAACAATTCAAACGGGGTGTTCCCCCCTTGAATGTCAGAACCTGCATCATAAATCTTTCCGTAAGGCCCTAGTCTCAGCCAAAAATCATCAGGAATTCGAACATATTGTTCGGCATCCAAACCATAACTTCTTCTGTATAATTTCTCTCTTGCGATACTGTCTCGAACCCAATGAACAAATTGACGATATTCATTATTTGAAATTTCGGTGGCGTCCATATAGAAAGATGAAGTAGAAACCGTCTTCTTCTTTGTAGTATGGAGTCCCATAATGTCTTCGTCATCCTCACCAGACTGATAAGCACCTGAAGGCACATAAGCCATTCCAATAGGTAATTTACCCGGACCTAGAACATCTGGGTAATATACGTCTCTTCCTTTTACTCCCACCAAATTTCCCTCTACTTCATT
>Ga0115567_10006882_pt1 | contig 10814 bp, 7 predicted proteins | sample COGITO_mtgs_1204_2_FD_88679 | JGI IMG/M metagenome (GOLD analysis project Ga0115567, IMG submission 88679) | Pelagic marine microbial communities from North Sea - COGITO_mtgs_120412 | ecosystem: Environmental > Aquatic > Marine > Epipelagic | place: Germany:Helgoland, sampling site Kabeltonne... | reverse complement strand
TATTATCAGGCCCTGAAAAAGAAGCAGTTTCAGGTGTTATTTATGATGTTACATCAACACCAAGTTCTTTTGCTGAAGCAAATGCTGATGTTGTGACTACATTCTTAAAAGTTACATCAGATATGAACGCTATGTATGCTGAAAATCCAGAGCCAATGTATGAAGCGATTTCTATTGAGGCTGGAATGGACATGGAAGGCACAAAAGCTATCCTTGGCGTTATGGCATTTATGTCTGCTGAGACACAACTTTCAGACCGCTGGATGGGTAAATGGTTAGCAGGTGATCTGAAGCGTCAAGCTTTGGCTCTTGAAGCTGCAGGAAAAATTACAGCATTAGACGATTATGATGCATTAGTTAATACAACATATTTAGCAGCAGCGGCTAAGTAATTTAACAATATTTTGGGCGTGACATATAATTTGTCACGCCTTTTTTTACAAACTTTATTTATGGACACATTCATGTCAGGCTTGAATATAAATGATGTTTCAATGACTTTCGAGTTGCCAAATGGTGGTTCTGTAGAAGCTTTGAAGAATATCAATCTTAACATCCAAAAAGGCGAACTCGTTTCTGTTCTCGGCCCTTCGGGTTGTGGTAAAACCACTTTATTAAATATACTTGCGGGTTTTTTAGCACCCACTGAAGGTATTATTGATCTCAATGGAGAGCAAGTAAAGAAACCAAGTTCAGAAAGAGGAATGGTATTTCAACAAGGTGCATTGTTTGAATGGATGAACGTTTCGAAAAATATTGGGTTTGGCCCAAAGATGAAAGGTACTCCACAATCAGAAATTGATAAAAAAGTAACCGAGCTATTAGATATTGTTGGCCTGAAAGACTTTGCTGATAAAATGATTTACGAAATGTCCGGCGGAATGCAACAACGTGTAGCGTTAGCTCGTTGCTTAGCAAATGATCCAGACGTGATTTTAATGGATGAACCGTTAGGTGCGCTTGACGCACTGACTCGAGAAAAGATGCAATCATTAGTTCTAGATATTTGGAAAAAAACTGGGAAAACCATTATTTTGATCACTCACTCAGTAGAAGAAGCACTTTTATTAGGCGAACGCTTGATAGTAATGGCTCCTCGGCCTGGTAGAATTCACAAAGAATATAATCTACCTTTTGCTGAATTGGGTGTTGGAGCTGATTTGCGGGAAGTAAAGCGCCACAAAAAGTTTGGCCCAACTCGAGACGAAATACTCAACATGATTTGGAATATGGAAGAAGAAATTATGGGAAGAGCGGAGAACTAGTATGATATATTCAATTACACCTATCCCAGCATCAATAAGTGATTTTTTTTGGTTTAACATGCCTGAAGGAAGTGAAGTTGCCAGCCTATTATCTACAACTTTTTGGATGATCCTCGGAATTGCTATAATTTTTCTGATCTACATGGTATTTAGTGCAGCAAGTTGGATAGCGCATAAGTTTTTTATCGATAGCCGTAATAAAGCTAAAGGTTATACCAGTTTAAAAACAGTTACATTCGGTGACGAAAGCGCTGTAGTTGCGAATAGGTTTGCTTCTGTTGCTTCCGTTGTAGCAATTTTCTTTTTCTGGGGACTAGCCACAGGATCAAGCTTATTAGGCCCAATACAATTACCAGCGCCCTTCCTCGGTCAAACAAGTTTTGAATACACCGCAGAAGATAGCTATGGGAAAAAGGATAAAGGGACTGTAGATTTATTAGTCCATACATTTGATGATAAGCCGAAATTAGAAAAGGCTGATAATACCGCATCAGGTTTTGCCAAGAATAGTGCCCTTAAAGTGCGCGAAAGGCGCACGGCGTTGCTTTCTGCAAAAAAGATTGGTGCAAAAGAAACTGAGGGTTTTAAAATTATAGAAATTAATGGCCAACCAATATCTAAAAATCAAACAGTGAGCTTTGGAAATGGTGAAGTGTTATTAACTTCAAAAGGTAGCATGCAAATTCGTCCATATGCTGGCATGACAATGGAAGCGTTGTATCTTCCCGCACCAGAAGACGTTTGGAAAAGTTTTATTAAGTTAAACAAAGAAGGCTACACAAATGTTGGTCTGTGGGAAAATGTCTTCTGGTCTTTAATTAGAGTTGTTTTAGGTTTCGCTTTAGGATGCTTATTTGGCATACCACTAGGTTTTGCTATGGGGCTATCAAATTGGTTCCGAGGATGGTTTGATCCAATCGTTGAATTCATGCGTCCAGTTCCTCCGCTTGCGTTAATACCATTAATCATAATTTGGTTTGGGATAGGTGAACAAGGTAAAATTAGTCTCTTATTTCTTGCTGCACTTTGGATCATGACTATTGCTGCTAGAGCTGGAGTTTCTGGCGTAAATATTTCAAAAGTTCATGCTGCTTATTCATTGGGCGCTACAAAGAAACAGTTATTGCTTAAAGTAATTTTACCAAATTCACTTCCTGAAATTTTTACAGGAGCACGTGTTGCAATGGGAGTGTGTTGGGGAACGGTTGTTGCCGCTGAACTTGTTGCTGCAGAAAAAGGTGCCGGTAAAATGATTATTGCTGCATCTAAATTTCAATTAACAGATATCGTAATTATTGGGATTATAATTATTGGAATTATAGGATTTGCAATCGAAGTCTTAATGCGCAAAGCAGAAAATCGTCTCATTCCTTGGAAAGGTAGAGGGTAAAATAACATATGGCCATGATCTAGAATTAGATGATGGCCATAAAATTATTTCTAAAATCTATAAATTTATCTTTTGAAGTAAAGGTAACATCTTTGACATATCCGGGCCGTGCTCAATACCTGTCAAAGCTTTACGTAATGGCATAAAAAGTGATTTTCCCTTTCGTCCAGTTACTTTTTTAATTTCTGACGTCCAATTTTTCCAGGTGCTTTCATCAAACGTTCCAACTGGTAACAATGATTTAGCAATATCAATAAACTCAATATCTTCTTCATCTATTAATGGTGCTACACCTTCAGAGCAAATACTCCACCAATGTTTGATTTCAGTGCGAGTATTAATATTATCCCGTACCATTATCCAAAATTTTGGTGCAATATCAGATGGGATTCCTGTTTTTATCAAATCATCAGAAACTTCGGAAATATCTAAAGTCGAGATATATTTTTTTGTAAGCGGTATTATATCATTTAAATCAAATTTTGTTGGTTGAGCTCCAAAATTTGAAATATTGAAATTTTCGGCTAAGTCCTCCAGGTTATCAAATAATTCTATAGGTTCAGATGAGCCTAAACGAGACATATAAGACAATATCGCCATTGGTTCTAAACCACTTGCCCTTAAATCTCTCAAAGATAGTGTACCTAATCGTTTAGATAAAGGTTCACCTTTTGATCCAGTTAGTAATGAATGATGCGCAAAATGTGGAACATCACCGCCCAAAGCTTCTATTATTTGTATCTGAGTAGCTGTATTTGTAACGTGGTCAGAGCCTCGAACTACATTTGAAATACCAAAGTCCACATCATCACAAACAGATGCTAACGTATACAGAAATTGCCCATCACCACGGATCAAAACTGGATCAGACACGGATGCTGCATCTATAGATAAATCTCCTAAGATCCCATCATCCCAATTTATTCGTGATAAATCTAGCTTAAATCGCCAATGACTTTCACGATTTAATCTTAGTTCTTGAATTTCAGCAGTTGATAACAATAAAGCCGAACGGTCATAAACAGGTGGTTTTCCCATATTCAATTGTTTTTTACGCTTCAAATCAAGTTCAACAGGTGTTTCAAAACATTCATAAAGACGGCCTGAATTACGTAATTTTTCTGCGCTGAAATTATAACGATCTATTCGATCTGATTGTTTTTCTACTCTGTCCCAATGCAAACCAAGCCAAGCTAAGTCTTCTTTGATAGCATCGGCATATTCCTCAGTGGACCTTATTGGATCTGTATCATCTAACCTAAGAATAAATTCACCACCATTTTTGCGCGCAATTAAATAGTTAAATAATGCAGTACGCAAATTTCCTACATGGATATATCCTGTAGGACTTGGTGCAAAACGTGTTGTTTTCATTATACTCTCTTTTATTGTTTGAAATTTATTAGCCTGAATTACCAAAGACTCCAAGGGGCATAAATTATATTAAAAAAAAATTTAATTTCAGCTTTTAATATTTATTTATTGTCTCGCCATTTATTTACAATCGGATACCGCCTATCTAACCAAAAAGCTTTCAAAGAAAGTCTTGCTCCAGGCGCTGATTGGAAACGTTTATATTCTGAAAGATAAAGTAGTTTTTCTATTTGCTGCACAACACTTCGTTCGTAACCCGCCGCTACACAATCAGCAACAGATGCATCATTATCCATTAACATCTCCAGAATTCCATCAAGTATTTCATAATCTGGCAAACTGTCCGAATCTTTTTGATTATTTCTTAATTCAGCTGTTGGGGGTTTTTCTATTATTTCATCAGGAATAACTACGCCTTTTGAGCCCTTCATCCATGGAAAATAATTTTTATTTCGCCACCTAGAAGTCTCAAATACTCGCACTTTATATAAATCTTTTATGGGATTAAAGCCACCTGCCATATCTCCATAAATTGTAGAATAACCAACCGAAACTTCTGATTTATTACCAGTGGTAAGAAGCATTTCATTAAATTTGTTAGACAAACTCATCAATAATAAACCTCGTAATCTCGATTGAATATTTTCTTCTGTTGTATCTTCATCGAGACCATCAAAAATAGGCTCTAGAGTTTCCAATACTGAATTAAAACTTTCAGATATTGGAATTGTTTGTATCTTAGCTCCTAATAATTTTGCACAATTTGTGGCATCATCTAAACTATTTTTACTCGTATATTTTGAAGGAAGCATTACCAAACGTACATTATCAGAACCCAAAGCGTCACAGGCAATTGCAGCTACAAGGGCAGAGTCAATACCTCCAGACATCCCTAAAAGTGCTTTCTTAAAGCCTGTTTTTTCCATGTAATCTCTTAGAGCTAATACCATTACGTGATAATCTTGCTCCCAATGATCAGGGTATGAGGCTTTTTTGCCTTCATCAGCCACCCAGCCATTCTGTGTTCTTTTGAATTTGATCGTTTCAATATTTTCTTCAAATAAGGGCATTTGAAGCGCTAATGCACCATCTGAATTAATGACAAATGAACCTCCATCAAAAACTTGGTCATCTTGCCCGCCAACGAGATTCAAATAAGCCAATGGAAGCCTGTTTTCCACTGCTCTACTTACCATCAGAGATATACGTTTATCAAATTTCCCTCGATAGTAAGGGGACCCATTTGGAGTTATTAAAATTTCTGCTCCAGTTTCTTCCAATGTTTCACAAACATCAGGAAACCAAGCATCTTCACAGATCGGGGATCCAATCCTAACACCATTTACAACATATGGACCATGAATTTCACCACTATCAAAAACACGCTTTTCATCAAAAACTTTATAATTTGGCAAATGATGTTTAAAAATTTGTGTTAAAATTTTGCCATCCTGTAAAATAGCATACGCATTATATAGTTTATCTGCGTCTTGGAATGGCACGCCAATTCCAATAGTTGGGCCATCAGAACACTCTTTTGCAAATTCAATTAATTTATTTTGAGCATCGTCAATGAAGGCTTTTTTTTGAACTAAATCTTGAGCTTGATAACCTGTTAAAAACATTTCAGGCAAAACCAGCATATCAGCACCTTCTTTACACGCTATATAAAATGCATCCCTTGCTTTTTTTAAATTACCATCAAAATCACCTACACATGCATTAAGTTGAGCCATAGTAAGCTTAAATTCATCAGTCATCCGTGGTCCTTTGAATATTATTTGTTTATTTATATGTAGCAGAGTTTCCAATCTTTAAAAGTGCACAATTAAAACGATTGCCCCTAGTTTTAGTTGGTTTTAGAGTCTAAGGAGAATTATAATGCTTTGCTACGATAAACAGGGATAACCAATGTCGAGAATCAAAACACTAATAGTTTGCATCACTTTGAAAGCTTTAATGCTTGTGGCCACACCTATTTGGGCTGAAAATGAAATAATATTAAAGCAATATGATGATGGAAGTGTTTACGAAGGTACATTTAAAAATGGTATTCGCAATGGTCTCGCTACTTATACATCACCAAATGGATTTTCATACACAGGTGAGTGGTTGGATGGTGAAATTGAAGGGTATGGTAAAGCCAAATACCCAAACGGATCAATCTATACTGGGCAATTCTTTAAGGGCGAACCAAATGGCAATGGTAAAATTGAATTTACAGATGGTGGCAACTATGAAGGTGAATGGTTCAATGGTAAAATTTTAGGCACTGGAAAAGCCAAATATGCAAATGGATCAATTTATATTGGCGAATTCAAAGATGCCAAGCAACATGGTAAAGGTGTTTTAACAACACTTTTAGGCACAAAATATAGTGGTGATTGGTTGTATGGAAAACAAACTGGAAATGCAGAAATAATATATAAAGATAAAAGTGTTTATTCTGGCAATGTTTTAGACGGCAAACGTTATGGTATAGGTGAAATTAAATATACAAATGGTACATCTTACAAAGGGGAATGGATTAATGGCCAGTTCTCAGGAAACGGCCATTTAAAAAAGATTAACGGTGAAAATTATAAGGGAAATTTTCTTAAAGGCGAACGCCATGGTTCAGGTGAAATAAATTATCCAAATGGTGATTTTTATATTGGAACTTTTAAAGAAAATAAGCGACACGGCAATGGTATCTTCACAAGTAAAAACGGCCACATAATAGATGGCCAATGGCAAAATGATGTTGTTCAAGGCTTAGCAGAAGCTACTTACTTAGATGGCTCTATATACATTGGTAATTATTTATCAGGTAAGCCTCATGGATTAGGAAAAATAATATATTCAGATGGTGGCAGTTATTCAGGGTCCTGGGTTAATGGTAGAATTGAAGGTGCAGGAAAAGCCTTTTTTGCAGACGGAACATTTTATGAAGGTAATTTTAAAAATGCCAAGCAGCATGGGATGGGCAAAATCATTTATAATGACGGTCATTCCTTTAATGGCCAATGGGTTGATGGCTTAAAGCAAGGCCAGGGCTTAGAAATTCAAGCTGATGGATCAACCTATCAAGGAACATTCATTGCTGGACGCCCACATGGAAAAGGCAAATTAAAATTATTAAACGGATTTGAATATTTTGGCGATTGGATAGACGGTGAAATATCCGGATATGGGCAAATTACTTACAGCAATGGCAATGTTTACGTCGGCAATCTTATACAAGCTCAACCTAATGGTTTGGGTAAGATGACATACATATCGGGAAAGATCTTTAATGGTATATGGGATCTTGGAAAAGAAAAGAAACCTGTGGAATGATTTGATAGAAATTTTATTCACCATTCAACTTGATTTCCAGCCCAATCAAAAAATTTTCCATTATCGCTAAGATTATTTCATTAATTACATTTAATATATTTATTGCCGCTTGCTTTGGTTCAACACTTGGGTGTTTGCCTACATATTTTTGAGTAAGTTTTGTTTTAACGGTTCCAGGATGCATGGCGATACATATTGATTGTTTAAACTTGTTTCTAATTTCTAGAGCTGATGTTCTAATTATCTGATTTACAGCTGCTTTTGATGTACGATAGCTAATCCATCCACCTAAATAATTATCACCAATTGAACCAACACGTGCTGTTAGAACTGTTAAAATACCTCTGCGATTTTTAGGTAAGAACTTATGTAAATGTTTTATTAACAAAGCAGGCCCTAGAGTATTTACTTCAAAATGCGCACGAAGGTTCTCTGGCGTCATTTGTAAAATAGTTTTTTCAGGTCCGATTCCGTTTATTTCCAATGCGCCCGTTGTAACAAAAATTAAATCAAATTCTCCATCTAATCTACTCAGAACATTTTTTATACTTTCTTCATTTGTAATATCTAATCCATCAGTTGATCGTGAAATTTCAACAATATCATTAGTGCCATATAATCGATCAATGGCAGCAGGTAGAGATGAACCAATCCCTCCCGATGCCCCAATTATAAGTGCTCTGCAATTTGAATCAAAATTTAGTGTTTTGTGCATAACGATCGAGAAGCTTTTTAATAAGACATATATATAAATAGATTTTTTTTCCCATAAAACCATAAGACCAAAGCGTTTTCTTCTAAAATTAATGTATTAAGGGTTTTAATCTCTATAAAATGAAGTATTATTAAAAAATGGTTAAACAAAAGACAATCTTAATACCTGATGGTAAATTATATAATGCTCTTCTTGCATTATCTGCACTCCTGTTACTTAGTTACCTCTGAGCGTTCTTTTATCTGGGCGCAAAGCTCAGGGGATAGACAACGCGCCAAATAATCTTAAAAGACATATAAATGAATAACTATGGCTATATTAATTTAGACGCTGATTTATAGAAATATACTTAGCATTTAATAGACAGCTTTAGAGACGAGGTACAAAATGACAAAACAAGATCGTGTATTAATATTTGATACAACACTTCGTGATGGTGAACAATCTCCTGGTGCTACCATGAGCCATAATGAAAAATTAGAAATTGCAGGTATGCTCGATGAAATGGGTGTAGATATTATTGAAGCTGGATTTCCAATTGCATCTGAAGGAGATTTCAAAGCCGTATCTGAAATTGCATCAAATACAAAAAACGCGCAAGTTTGTGGCTTATCTAGGGCAATCTACAGAGACATCGATAGATGTTGGGAGGCAGTAAAAAATGGTGTTAATCCTCGTATACATACATTCATAGGAACAAGCCCACAGCATAGGGCTATTCCTAATCTTAGTATGGATGAAATGATAGATCGCATTCATGACACAGTAAGTCACGCCCGAAATCTATGCCCAAATGTTCAATGGTCACCAATGGATGCAACACGAACTGAAGAAGATTATTTATGCCGTACAGTTGAAACCGCGATAAAAGCAGGAGCGAATACAATAAATATTCCCGATACTGTTGGCTATACGGCTCCATCTGAGAGTGCTGATATAATTCGAATGCTTATTGAAAGAGTTCCAGGTGCAGATCAAATTATTTTTGCAACTCATTGTCATAACGACCTTGGCATGGCTACAGCTAATGCACTTGCTGCTGTATCAGGTGGTGCTAGACAAATTGAATGCACTATCAATGGCTTGGGTGAGCGTGCAGGCAACACCGCCCTAGAAGAAGTAGTGATGGCGTTGAGAGTCCGTAACGATATCATGCCTTACAAAACTATGATTGACTCAACTAAGTTGATGAATATTAGCCGCCGCGTTGCAACTGTGTCTGGTTTTCAGGTCCAATATAACAAAGCAATAGTTGGGAAAAATGCTTTTGCTCATGAAAGTGGAATACACCAAGATGGTATGTTGAAATCTGCAGATACCTTTGAAATTATGCGCCCAGAAGATATAGGATTATCGGAAACAAATTTAGTAATGGGGAAGCATTCTGGACGAGCAGCACTTCGCTCAAAATTAAAGGATCTTGGTTACGATTTAGGTGACAATCAATTAAAAGACGTATTCATAAGGTTCAAAGCTTTGGCTGATCGCAAGAAAGAGGTTTATGATGATGATTTATTGGCATTAGTTTCAGATGAAGAAACGAATGCTGCTAATGACACAATTCAAGTCAAATCACTGCAAGTGACTTGCGGTACAGAAGGGCCACAAACTGCATCCCTAGTTTTAATTATTGATAAAAATGAATATGAACATAAAGCAATTGGTGATGGCCCAGTGGATGCAGTTTTCAAAGCCGTTCAAGCTTTATTCCCCCATCAGGCTCATCTCCAATTGTATCAAGTGCATGCAGTTACTGAAGGTACTGATGCTCAAGCAACTGTTTCTGTAAGAATGGAAGAGAACGGTAAAATAGTAACAGGGCAATCTGCAGATACAGATACAGTAGTGGCGAGCGCAAAAGCATATGTAAATGCACTAAACAAACTTCTAGTTCGACGAGAAAAAACAGCTCCAAATTAATTTTTTAAGCATATAATAATATTTGATCTGAAATCATATAATTTGTAAGCATTATTTGGCCTAAAGGTCACTCTATAAAGAGAAATCAAAAGTCTATGCTTTCAATATAATCTTTGACTACGTATAATTTGTTATACGAATAATTCAAAATAAGGAATAAAAGCAAATATGTTTGGTTCAATGAGAAATATGTTTACTTCTGATATGGCTATAGATCTGGGAACAGCCAATACATTAGTCTACGTTCAGGGTAAGGGTGTTATATTAAACGAACCATCAGTTGTTGCTTACACAATTAAGAATGGAAAGAAAGAAGTTCTAGCTGTAGGTGAAGATGCTAAATTAATGCTTGGTAGAACGCCTGGCTCTATAGAAGCAATAAGGCCTATGAGAGATGGTGTAATTGCTGACTTCGTGGCAGCTGAAGAGATGATAAAACATTTCATTCGTAAAGCTAATGCAAGATCAAAAATATCTAAACCTAGAATAATTGTTTGTGTTCCGTATGGCGCTACTCCCGTTGAAAAGCGAGCAATCCGCGAGAGCGTATTGAGAGCTGGTGCAAGAAAAGCAGGATTAATTGCAGAACCAATAGCAGCAGCAATTGGCGCCGGAATGCCAATAGCAGACCCTACTGGATCAATGGTAGTGGATATTGGTGGAGGAACAACAGAAGTTGCTGTCTTATCATTAGGTGACATTGTTTATGCGAGATCAGCAAGAGTTGGCGGAGACCAAATGGATGATGCCCTTATAAGTTATTTAAAAAGGCATCAAAATTTATTGGTAGGTGAAGCAACAGCAGAACGTATAAAAAAAGCAATTGGAACAG
>Ga0115567_10006880_pt1 | contig 10817 bp, 9 predicted proteins | sample COGITO_mtgs_1204_2_FD_88679 | JGI IMG/M metagenome (GOLD analysis project Ga0115567, IMG submission 88679) | Pelagic marine microbial communities from North Sea - COGITO_mtgs_120412 | ecosystem: Environmental > Aquatic > Marine > Epipelagic | place: Germany:Helgoland, sampling site Kabeltonne... | reverse complement strand
ATTAACGCATTTGCTTTAGAGTTTATCAATAAAGATAATTCATATTGTGCAAAGCTTTTGTATTTTTACCCTTTATAATTTTTACCTATGAACATTCATTTTATTGCAATTGGAGGAAGTGCCATGCATAATTTAGCAATTGCTTTACACCAAAAAGGATACCAAGTTTTTGGTAGTGATGACACTATTCACAATCCATCAAAAGCTCGATTAGAAAAATATGGTTTATTGCCAAAAGAATTTGGTTGGTTTCCAGAAAAAATATCGTCAGATTTAGATGTGATTATTTTAGGAATGCATGCGAAAAAGGACAATCCTGAATTGTTAAAAGCACAAGAATTAGGGTTGAAAATTTATTCTTATCCAGAGTTTTTATTTGAACAATGTAAAAATAAAACGCGTGTTGTAATTGGGGGTTCTCATGGAAAAACAACCATTACTTCTATGATTTTGCATGTGTTAAATTATCATGAAAGAGAGGTAGATTATATGGTTGGTGCACAATTAGAGGGTTTTGAAACGATGGTTCATCTAACTGAAGAAAACGATTTTATGGTTTTAGAAGGTGATGAATATTTGAGTTCGCCCATTGATATGCGTCCTAAATTTCATTTATATAAACCAAATATCGCTCTTTTAAGTGGCATTGCTTGGGATCATATTAACGTTTTTCCAACGTTTGAAAATTATAAAGAACAGTTTAAAATCTTTACAGATTCCATGATAAATGGAGGAAGTATGGTGTATAATATTGAAGATGAACACGTGAAAGACATTGTAGAATCTTCAGAAAACCACATTAAAAAATATCCTTACGAAACACCCAATCATTTTATAGAAAACGGAATTACGTATTTAGAAACTGCAGAAGGGAATTTACCTTTAGAGATTTTCGGAAAACATAACTTACAAAATTTAGCAGGTGCAAAATGGATTTGTCAGCATATGCAAGTTGATGAAGATGATTTTTACGAAGCAATTGCAAGTTTTAGTGGCGCAAGCAAGCGTTTAGAGAAAATTGCTGAAAGTAATTCAACCGTTATTTTTAAAGATTTTGCGCATTCACCTAGTAAAGTTGCTGCCACTACAAAAGCAGTAAAAGAACAATACTCAGAAAGAACTGTTTTGGCGTGTTTGGAATTACACACGTATTCTAGCTTAAATGCCGAATTTTTAGCAGAATATAAAGGAGCACTAGATTTTGCAGATAAAGCAGTTGTTTTTTATTCTCCTGATGCAGTAAAAATTAAACAATTGGAAGAAGTTACTCATCCACAAATTGCCAATGCTTTTGAAAGAGAAGATTTGGTTATTTATACCAATCCAGCAGCATTTAAAGAGTTTTTGTTTGCTGAAAACTTAACAAATTCAGCAGTTGTTTTAATGAGTTCAGGTAATTATGGTGGTTTAGATTTTGATGAAGTTAAGGGGTTGGTTTAGATTTCTTTAAACCTAACTGAACCAATTTTTCATTTTGCCAATTTTTATCGGTCGTTCTTTTTACGAGCCAGGTTCTTTTTTCTTTATCAAAAATTGAATCTTTAATGATTTTTAGTCTTTGTTTTATAAAAAGTTTTGTTTCAATTTTTTTATGAAACTTTTTGCTGCTAGCATTATTTTCTAAGTTTTTTATAAAGAACTCAATGTATTCTTTTGATTCCTTAGTTTCTATATATTCTAACGATTTAGGATTGTTAAAAATAACAGCACAAGAAGCTAAGAAGCAATTTAAAGGATTTTTAAGATTGATAAAATCATTAAAAGCCGATTTTGCAGGAGTCTTTTTAGAGAGTAGAAAAACATCATAGGCATTTCTTAAAGAAATATCTTTATAATGAGAACCTTTATCATTTATTTGTTTTGCAATAATTGATAAATTCAGTTGATTTCTAAAACTCAAAAAATGAATGCCATTAATAATTTGTGCATCTTTTTTAATATAACTATAATTGAATTCATCAGCATATTCTTCAAGTAATAACTCCTTATGAATTTCTACAGCTGCAATATTGTTTGCTTTCTGTAATCTTGGATAATGCTTAAACTGTGGAAAATCATAGGTTGTATCATGAACTTTAGAATACTCAAAATTTTGCAAAACCTCTATAGCTTTCGGATATTCCTCTTTAGAGAAAATAAAATCAATATCACCCACCATTCTTTCAGCAATATCTTCATACAAGCCTTCTAATAAATTTCCTGTTCCTTTTAAGAAAATAGGAGTGATGTTATTTGACAATAATAATTCATTAATTTCTTTAGCTTGCGTAATAATTTGCTCATTTCTATCACGATTTAAATCAGTTATATATATCATATATTCAACCAAATCTGTTGGTAGATAATGTAGAAAATCCGCTTTTTTAAAATTGCAATATAAAGCAGGAAAAACAAAATGAGCTGTGCTAACTTTCACAACAGCATCCCAATCAATAGTATTTGATTTTAGTTCGTTTTCAACGATTATTTTATGATGTTCTTCGTGATTAATTGTCAAACATTTTCCAACAAAAAGTAAGGTTTCTTTATAAGTCATTCTTAAAAATATTTGAAACAGTTTTTATCATTTCTTCATTATTTGAATACGTTAATTGGTAGCAATTTAAACTACCAAACCAATCCAAAAATAATTGAGCATTTTCTTTTTTAGGTGATAACCAAGAATCTGGAATTAGTTGCTGAAAAGCATCAATTTTAGAAATCTTTTTACAACTAAGCTTTGCATCTTTTTCATATTTGATAAAAACCAAATCGTTGCAAGGCAAATGTGCAAAGAAATTAGTGTTATTTGGTTTTAAATACCGAACAACTTTATTCAATCTTGTAAAATTATATTCTGTACTGGTTGCTAGTTCAGGATAAATTGGTATTAACGTTTTTAAACTATTTTGTTTGATAGATATGGATGCAGGAAAACTATATACTTCTTGTTTTTTTGCATCCATAGGAACAAAATCGTCTGCCAAACAAGTAAAACCATTGGCTTGTAAAAGTGCCAAAGATGTACTTTTTCCATTGCCAGAATCACCTAAAAACAACATTGATTTTTTTCCATTGCTAATCGCAGATGCATGAAAAACACCTAACCATTCCTCTTCTTTCTTTTGATGTATTTTTTGAATGATTTCCATTGAAAATTTTCCTTGAAAATAATGAACATGATGATGACTCCAAGATCCAATATAGTCTTTATCTACATACAGAAATATATAATTGTTATTGATAAAAACTTCAAATTCATTGTTAAAATTTTCAACAGCATCAATTACTAAATGGTCAAATTTGGGATGTATTAAAGAACTTTCTTTTTCATTTAAATAAGAGATTTTAAAAATAACTTCATTTATTTTATAGAAGGTTACAAAATTATAAGAAGAAGGTTTTTTTATGTATCTATCATCGTTAATAACTTCTTTTTTAGCGCTATTATTAGGTTCGTAAAGTTTCTTTTTTAGATTTAAAATAAAATCTTCAGCTTTTTCTAAAGGGACATCTAACTTTTTTGAAAGTGCATTTACTATAATTTCTACAGAAATTCCTTTGCTTAACCTTTTTAAAATATCGGCTGTGGTGTTTTCTAAGACTACATACTCATTGGTGTTTTCAAACCAAGTAATGGTTTTATCTTCGATAACTTTATACAGCGTTTTCATTGATTTCATAATTGCTAAAAATACGTATCATAAATATATAAAAATAAAAACGCCTCAAAAGATTTGAGGCGTTTAAAATTGAAATAATTTTTATTAAAATCCAGTTCCAGGATCTGAAGGTGCAGATGCTGCTTGTGCTTTTTGTGGATTTAAAATCATATAGGTTCCTAAAGCTGTTAAAGCTGCATATTTTCCGTAATTACCTATTTTTTTGATAGCTTCTTTACGAGTAATTTCTTGTTTATTATCTATGTTTTTTTGCATAATTTTTTATTTAAAATCTCGTACTTATTCTAAGGTTATTTTTTTGTTTAAGCTACCAGTTTCAGTTTCTAATTGAACAATATAAATTCCTGAAGATAATGCTGGTATAGTAATATTTTGAACGCCATTAGAAGTAAATGAATCCTCAAAAACTTGCTTTCCTAAAATAGAATATAATTTAATGGAAGCTTTTCCTTGAGAGATCCCAACAAGTCTTAAATTAGAATTAGTTGTTTTGTAAATACTAATGTTATCCATATTTGCAGTATCAACACTTAAAACACTGCTGGTTTTTGTATGTACATAAAAACGACCAATTCCATCTAAAGCAACATCCGATGTTGTTTTGTAAGAACTATTTGCTTCGTCTAATCTTATAAATGTATTGGTAAGTCTATCTTCTAAATATACATTGATATCAGCAGGAAGATTTAAAGCTTCTGCAGAAAAAGTAATTTCTTTTCTAGCATCTGCATTTATTCCTACAGGAATTACCATACTTTCGTGATTCGTGTTTGGCAAAGATTGTAGTTGAAAGTTTTTACCTTCACTATCAGAAACTAAATGTGTGTATAAAGCAAATGGTTGAGGTACACCACCAAATAACTTTCCATCATAACCATTATCAAAACCTGTTGTAGTGCCATCTATATAATATACTTTAGCATATTTTTTATTTTTTCCATCAGATAAAAATAAATGTACTTCTGGTCTAGCAGATTTTTGAAATGTTGGTGTTGTTTGATGGTTTTGAATTGCTTCATTAAAAATAACTCTTGGAAAAGCAGTACCATTAGCCTCCACAAAGAAACCTTGAGTAGGAGCTAGATTAAAGGAATTAACTGTTACATAAGTATCGTAATTATTTGTACCTTGATTCCATACGTAAATAGATTCATTTGCTAAATCTGCAGTATTATCAGTTAAAAGAGTACCGCTGTTAATATATGATGTAAATGGATTGCCCACTAAATTAAATGCAGAACTAGATAAAGAAATTCCCCTAGTTATATTTTCAGTATTTATAGTGCCAGTAAAACTGATGTTATTGGAAGCTTTTAATTTTATTGAAAATCCCTGTCCATTCGGAAAAACACCTACAGATGCAGTGGTTTGATAATCCCATCTTTGATTTACATCTGCTTGGGTATTATCATATGGTGCTAAACCAATATTACTACTTGTACCTTCAGCTAAATCATTTCCGGCAATTATATCTTCTCTGCTTTCTCCAGAAACTGGAGATGAAACTAAATACCAATTTGTTGTTGCTAAACTTCTTTGGTAAGTTATATTACCTGTAAAAACATCTTCAGCAATTAAAGATGCACCAGATGCAACGATTACAGTATTAACAGTTACTGCTGTAGATGAAGTTGGATAATTGCTTAAACCATTTGTAATAAAAACATCCGCAGTTCCAATTGGTACAGAATTACCTTCCCAATTTGTATTGTTCGTCCAGTCATTATCAGTTTTACCTAACCAATTTTTAGTATTACTATTAGAAGAACCAATACTAGAAACACCTTGGGTAAAGTCTGAACTATTATTATTTGTATAATTTCCATTAAGGCTTCGAATTACAGCTTCGTTAGCGGGAGAAGCGGCATTTCCACTAGGAGCTTCACCATCAGCTCCACCCAAAGTTACAGTGTCAATTATAGTGCCTCCAGAATTTTTAAGGTTTATTGTTATACTATTATTCATAGCTCCAGCACCGAATACATTTCCAAGAACCAGATAATCACCAACTTCTGTATTAGTAAAAGTCCCAGAACCTGAAGTTATATAGTTAGAAACATCAAAAGCGCCAGTAGCAGTATTGGTTAAATCGCCAGTTACATCTGTTCCATCTAAAAGTTCTAGTGTCCAGTTTGTTAAGTCTAAACCACTTATTTTTATAAAAAGTTCAATATACTCATCAACACCACCGCTAATTGTTCCACCTCCATCTGTTCCATCAAAATCATTTGTACTCCAATCAGTTTGAGGATCTGTCACAACCTCGTTAATTACAACAGATTGTGTAAATGCAGTATTAAAGTTAAGTGTTAAAAAAAACACCAAAGCAATTTTAAGAAAGTTTTTCTTTTTCATAATTTGTTAATTTTTGTTAAAAATACAAAAAATTAATAGAAAATAAAACCAGAAAAAATGTTTAACTATAACTTAATCAGTATTTAAACTTATAGTAAAGTAAAGATGATTGATTTTTCTAAATGAAAGGAATACAAAAAAATAAAAAAACAAACCTTTAATCGACCGATTAATAATACAACCACAACTCTTGTTTTTTGAGTTCTTTATAAATATCAATACGCTCTTTTAGTTGTCTTTTTAATTTTAAGGAAGGTTGGTACTTGAGTTGGAATTTCTGTATGGTTGTCTTTACACTTAAATGTAAGTATATAAGATTTTGCAAATAATTGCCTCTAGTTTAGCTTCTTGTTCGAGTTTTGTTCGAGTTTATTCCCAGTAAATTGTATTTTTTTAAAATACAACCCTAGCTCTCTCGAAGAAGACTCGAAGGAGACTCGAAGAAAACCTCCTAAAAAATTGGATTTTGTGTCATGTTGCGTAATCGTGTGTCAGAACGTGTCAGAATGTGTCAAAATCTTTCACAAAGCATCAGTTTGAAGTGAGTGTAAATAGCAAAGAATTAGTTGATTTTATTTTAGGATTTAGATATGATTATTGTATCAATAAAAATTAAAATCTAAAAATTGGGTATTCTTTTAATTATTTCTCCAAAAGAAAGGAGTAAATAAAATTAACACTGTAAAAAGTTCTAAACGACCAATTAACATTAAAAAAGAACAAAACCATTTTGCTCCAGCACTAAGATGTGCAAAACTATCTACAGGACTTACAGAACCAATTGCAGGACCAATATTCCCCAAAGAAGAGGCAGCAGCACCAATTGCAGATAAAAAATCTAATCCTAGTAAAGTTAAAATTACAGAGGCTATGATAAAAATTAGCATGTAAATAATAAAGAAAGAAAGAATGTTAAAAACAATGGTTTGGTTTACAGATTTACCATCATAACGTACTGGAATAATGGCATTTGGGTGCAATGCTTTTTTAAATTCTAAAAAACTATTTTTAAGCATTATAATATGCCTAACCACTTTTACACCTCCACTTGTAGAACCTGCAGAACCTCCTGTAAAAAATAATGCAAAGAAAATTCCTGTTGCAAAGAAACTCCACATGGTAAAATCGGCAGTAACAAAACCTGTAGTGGTAACCACAGAAGTCACCATAAATAAAGCATGTCTTATAGCACTTTCTGCCTCACCAAATACTTTTGGATGTGCTATGGTAGTTTGCAAGTTTGGGTCCTGAAAAAAGTAAATTATAACAGTAATAAATGCAGAAACACCAATAATTCCGAATAAATAATATTTAAATTCTTCACTTTGAAAAACTTTTTGAATTTTCCCTTTTAAAGCAAAGTAGTTCAAGACAAAATTAGTACCTGCAACCAGCATAAAAAAGATGATGATATATTGTACAAATGGTAAGTTGTTATAAAAAGCAACACTATTATTTTTGGTTGAAAAACCACCTGTACTTACAGTTGCCATTGCATGATTTATGGCATCGAACCAAGTCATACCAGCAAACTTTAGAAGAAAAAATTGAGCAAACGTTAGTACTACATAAATTAAATATAAACGTTTTGCAGTATCTGTTATTCTTGGGTGTAGTTTATCTGCAGAGGGTCCAGGAGCTTCAGCCATAAAAAGTTGCATTCCTCCAATTCCTAAAAGAGGTAAAATTGCAATGGTTAAAACGATAATTCCCATTCCACCAATCCAATGGGTGGCAGATCTCCAAAACAGAATTCCTTTTGGCATGGATTCAATATCTATTAAAATGGAGGACCCTGTAGTTGAATACCCAGAAATTGTTTCGAAAAAAGCATCTGTAATACTGGGGATTGCTCCTGATAATAAATAGGGCAACATTCCTGTTACAGATAAGGTTAGCCAACCTAAAGTAACAATTAAATAACCTTCTTTTTTATGAATATTTGTGTTGGTAGGTTTGTTAAACGTAAAAAGTAAAAGACCAACAAGAAGGGTAATAACTCCTGCATTTAAAATACCCCAAGCTTCAGGTTCTAAATTAAAGAAACTAAAAGGAAAAGCTATAAACATAAAACAACCATTTAAGATGGCTGTAATTCCTAAAAATCGATAAATTATTTTTAAATTTAAAGTACCCATTTTTTATTTGAATAGTTTTTCTACAGTAGCAATAGCTTCTGGCAAACAGAACACAATTACTTTATCTCCACTTTGTATTTGCATATCTCCAAAAGACATTAAAGCTTTGCCATCTCTTATAATACCTCCAAAAACAGCTTCTCTTGGAAAGCGTAAATCTCTAATTGGTTTTTCTGTAACTTTTGCATTTGGTTTTACTTCAAATTCAAAAACTTCAGCATCTATATTATGTAAATTAGCGAGTTCTAAAATGCCCCCTTTTCTAATATGTTTAAAAATATTACTGGCTGCAATTAGTTTTTTATTGATTAAAGACTGAATTCCAATAGTTTGAGAAATATCAATATAATCCATATTTTCTACGAGCGCAATTGTCTTTTTAACTCCTTTAGATTTTGCTACTAAGCAAGACATGATATTCGTTTCAGAATTACCAGTAACAGCCACAAAAGCATCCATTTCTCTGATGTTTTCTTCTTCTAAAAGTTCCAAATCACGTCCATCTCCATTTATAATTAAAGTGTCGCATAAAGTTTCAGCAAGTGCTTCTGCTTTTTCTCTATTTTTTTCTATCAACTTTACTTTAAAATTATCTTCAAAGATGTCTTGCTGTTTTTTCGCCAACACTACTTCCACCAAGAATCATTACATTTTTAATATCGAATTGTTCTTTACCAATAATGGGATATAAATCTTTAATGCTGTAATTTGGGACAGAAAAATATACTTGATCATCTAAATGATAAACAGTATCTCCTCTTGGAATAATGGTTTGCGATACATTTTCTCTTTTAATAGCGATGGTAATAAAATCTACATTTTTAAATTTTTGTTTCGCCTCTTTTACAGTTAAATCTACCAAAGGAGATTTGTAAGAAAGTTCAGTACCCATTACATTAAACAGGCCACTTTCAAACTGTACAGTATCGTTAAAAGAAGATTGATTTAGCAACATCTTTATTTCATTCGCTGCTAATTCTTGAGGAGAGATCATGAAATCTAATCCGAACTTTTTGAAATCTACTTCGCAGTCATTTAAAAATTCTGGATTATCAATTCTTGCAATGGTTTTTTTAGCTCCTAAAGATTTACCAATCACAGAAATTGTAAAATTTGTATTCTGGCTATCAGTTACTGCAATTAATAAATCTGCAGAATCAATACCAATTTCTTTTAGCAGTTTTATAGAAGTTGCATCCCCTTTTTTGGTAATCACATCTAAATGATTGTTAAGGTATTCTAACTTTTCACCATCAAAATCAATGATATAAGTATCTTGAGATTCGTAAGAAAGTAACTTCGCTAAATGAAAACCAACATCTCCAGCACCTGCAATTATAATCTTCATATTTTAAAAATAGAAATAGTTTACAAAGATAAGAAGAGTTAAGGAGGTAACGTAATAAAATACGCTTTTTAGCAATTTCAAGGTTTTTTGTACATTTATAAAAATTGATGATGGAAAAACTCACCATAAAAACTTGGGCTTTAGATGATAGGCCAAGAGAAAAATTAGTGGCAAAAGGCAAATTAGCCTTGTCTGATGCAGAATTAATTGCAATTTTAATTGGTTCTGGGAATAGAGACGAAAGTGCAGTTGGTTTATCGAAAAGAATATTACAATCTGTAAATGGTAATATTAACGCTTTAGCAAAATTATCCGTAGAAAAATTATGCGAATTTAAAGGAATAGGAGAAGCCAAAGCAATATCTATTATTACTGCTTTAGAAATTGGCAAAAGAAGACAATTGGAAATTGCACTCGAAAAACCCAAAATAAGTTCCAGTAAAAATGGTTTTAATTTGATGCAACCCATTATTGGAGATTTAGAGCATGAAGAATTTTGGGTGTTATTTTTAAATAATTCTAATAAAGTTTTAGCAAAAACCCAAATTAGCAAAGGTGGCTTAACAGCAACAATTGTAGATGTAAGGTTGCTTTTTAAAAGAGCCTTAGAGCTTTCTTGTGTTGCTATAATTGTGTGTCATAACCATCCTTCAGGAAAATTACAACCTAGTAATGCTGATAAACAAATTACTCAAAAAATTAAAAATGCGGGTGTTACTTTAGATATTAAATTATTGGATCATTTAATCGTTACTGAAAAAGATTATTTTAGCTTTGCAGATGAAGGGATTCTTTAGTTTGCAGTTCGCAGTAAAACAGTTTGCAGTAAAAAAGTTTGCAGTAGGCAGTCATCAATAGACTGAAGACTGCCAACTGATGACTGAAGACTGAAGACTGCCAACTGAAGACTGCTAACTAAACAAAAAAATGATATTAGTTTACACACATAAAATTACACCAAGAATTCGATATATTTTTAAGCATCTTCTTACAAGAACTTTACTGATTCCTGTAGATTTTACTTCTAAAGTAGAAGAATTTGTGGCACATAATGGTCCAAAATTATCGTACACAAAAACACCTTTGGGAGGCGAGTTTTTTATAAAAAGTAATCCATTATTATTTGAGCAAGGTGTAAACGATTTAGAAATTACGCTAAATAAATGGGATGATGTACCTTGTTTTTTTGCAACCAATTTAAAATCGGCAATTCCTTTTGATATTTTTGCAGCAAGTTTTTATTTGGTAACTCGTTATGAAGAATATTTGCCACACGTAAAAGACGTTCATGGGCGTTATTCTGCAGAGCAAAGT
>Ga0115567_10006878_pt1 | contig 10818 bp, 8 predicted proteins | sample COGITO_mtgs_1204_2_FD_88679 | JGI IMG/M metagenome (GOLD analysis project Ga0115567, IMG submission 88679) | Pelagic marine microbial communities from North Sea - COGITO_mtgs_120412 | ecosystem: Environmental > Aquatic > Marine > Epipelagic | place: Germany:Helgoland, sampling site Kabeltonne... | reverse complement strand
CCACAAATCCTGGTGCATGTTTAGCGGCAATTGAAAGTGCAAGCCGTCAATTCGATCATATTGTGCTGATTGCTGGTGGCGATGCAAAAGGCGCTGATGCTAGCATCTTGTCTACTGCTATACAAAACCATGTAGATCACATGCTGCTAATTGGCAAAGACGCCGCATTATTTACGCAATTTAATGTGCCCTATGAATATGTAAATAGCCTTGAGGACGCAGTAGTTCGCGCGAATGAATTTATTCAAAGCACGCTTCATACTAAAGACAAAGTAACTGATTCCATTAAGACCAATATTGCGGTGCTGCTCTCTCCAGCGTGTGCAAGCATTGATATGTTCAACAATTACCAGCAGCGCGGCGATATATTTAGTCAAGCCGTGCACAAGCAGGTGGCAGTATGAGCGAGCAATTAAGCCTACTTGAATTATTTGCGAAACGTCACGATGAACAAAGCCCACGGCACTACAGTTTATTGCTGGTTCTAGTATGCTTAAGTTTATATAGCATTGGCTTCGTCATTATTACGTCTGCATCAATGCCAATTGCCGAGCGCCTTTATGGCGACCCTTATCACTTCGCATTCCGTCACGGCATTTATATAGTTATTGCGCTTATTGCCGCCATGATCACCTTAAATTTACCCATGCAGTTTTGGCGAGTAACTAATCCTTATTTATTGCTGCTGGGCGTTGCCTTGTTAATAACCGTGTTGCTGATTGGTAAAACGGTATATGGCAGTAAACGCTGGATTGAGTTAGGTCCTATTACGATTCAAGCGGCTGAACCCGCGAAGTTATTTTTCTTTTTGTATTTAGCAGGCTACTTGGTTAGAAGATACGAGCAAGTTCAGGAAAATTTAAAAGGCTTTTTCAAACCTTTAGTCGTGTTCTTTGTTTTTGCGGGCTTGCTATTAATGCAACCCGATTTGGGCACAGTAATCGTTATGTTCGCGACAACTTTAGCGCTGTTGTTTTTAGCTGGCGCACGCTTGTGGCAGTTTTTTGCAGTAATCTTTACCGGCGTGGCGGCCATTGTGGTGCTAATCGTTATTTCAGACTATCGGCGTAATAGGATTGTTGGATTTTTAGATCCTTGGGCAGACCCTTTTGGCGCTGGCTATCAACTTACTCAGTCTCTAATGGCCTACGGGCGTGGTTCGTGGTTTGGCCAAGGCTTGGGAAATAGCCTTCAAAAATTAGAATTTTTACCCGAAGCGCACACCGATTTTATTATGGCTATTTTAGCTGAAGAATTTGGCTACATGGGTGTAATAGTTGTACTTGTATTACTTTTTTGTTTAATTGTACAGGGCCTTCGAATCGGCAATTTAGCCTTAGCTAGTGAACGACCTTTTGAAGCATTTACGGCCTTTGGCATCAGCATTTGGTTTTGCTTACAAACGGCTATTAACATTGGTGCTAGTTCGGGGCTATTGCCAACAAAAGGACTTACCTTACCCTTAGTTAGTTACGGCGGTTCGTCCTTAATTATAATGAGTATGGCGGTTGCTATATTAATTCGTATCGACTTCGAATTACGCGTAGACGGGGTTCAAGCCATTGCTCGTAAATCTAAGTCAGCATCATCCAAGAAAGCGGATATAAAGCGAGGCGACGATGAGTAAGCCAAGTCTCGTTATTATGGCTGGGGGAACCGGTGGTCATGTTTTTCCTGGACTCGCAGTGGCTAAGCAAATGGCTACTCAAGGTTGGAAAATTGAATGGATAGGCACTGCAGACAAAATGGAAGCAGAGCTTGTGCCCAAACACGGTTACAATATTCATTTTATCGACATTGGCGGCGTGCGCGGCAAATCTTTATTCACTAAAATGCTAGCGCCTTTAAAATTGCTAAGTGCGCTTTTTCAGTCAATACGCTTACTCCGCCGCATTCAGCCTAAAGTGGTGTTGGGCATGGGTGGCTATGCTAGTGGCCCCGGTGGTATAGCCGCTTGGGTACTTAATATTCCCTTAATAATACACGAACAAAACGCTATATTTGGGATGACTAATAAGTACTTAGCTAAAATAGCAAAATACATATTAACAGGGTTCGATTTGTTTGCTTCGCCGTCAAATAACCACAAGCATAATGTTAAACCAAGTAACATGCACTATGTGGGAAACCCTATTAGAGAAAGCTTCTTCGCTATAGCTGAAAAGGCCAACCAAGATATTTCTTCACCAGTTAATATCTTAATTATAGGCGGTAGTCTAGGGGCCTTGGCTTTAAACAGAGCAGTGCCAAAAGCACTGTTAAGTCTTGTTGAAGACACCGAAATTCGAGTCAAACACCAATCGGGTAGGCATAAACACGAACAGGTAAAGTCTGACTATAATAATATGCCAAATGTAGATGTGCTTGAATTCATCGACGACATGGAGAGCGCATTTGCTTGGTCAGATATTATTATTTGTAGAGCCGGCGCGTTAACGGTTGCTGAAGTTGCAGGGGCTGGCCGAGCGGCATTGTTCGTACCTTTGCCAATAGCCGTAGACGATCACCAAACGGTCAATGCCAAATATTTAAGCGATAAAGGCGGCGCAATAATTTTGCCGCAAGCAGCACTGGAAGACTCTTTGTTAACTCAAATACGTGAACTCTGCGAGTCTCCGAAATTACGCAGTAATATGGCTGCTAAAGCAAAGGCTTGCGCTCATCCGCGGGCAACTGCAGAAATATGTGCCGTTATTGAACAAGCCAGCAAGGAAAGAAAAGTATGACTCAGCAATCTACTCATAAAATGAGAGCAGTTGAGCACATCTACTTTGTGGGCATCGGCGGCGCCGGCATGGGTGGTATTGCTGAAGTAATGCTTAACTTAGGTTATAAAGTCAGTGGTTCAGATATCGCGATTAGCAGCATGACTCAGCGACTTGAAAAAATGGGCGCCACGGTATTAATAGGACATAAAGCTGAAAATTTACATCAAGTCGACGTAGTCGTGGTTTCGTCGGCAATCGATATCACAAATCCTGAAATAGTCGCCGCTAATGATGCGCGTATTCCGGTTATACGCCGAGCACAAATGTTGGCCGAATTAATGCGCTTTAGATACGGCATTGCGGTTGCAGGTACCCATGGCAAAACAACAACAACGAGTTTAATTGCCACCATATTTTCAGAAGGAAATTTGGATCCAACCTATGTGATTGGTGGTCTATTAAATAGCGCCGGCACAAACGCCAAATTAGGAGAAAGTAAATACTTAATTGCAGAGGCAGATGAAAGCGACGCATCGTTTTTGCATTTGCAACCTACAGTAAGTGTAGTGACCAATATAGAGGCAGATCATTTAGATGCCTACGATGGTGACTTTGGCAAAATGAAATTAGCATATATTGAGTTTTTACATAATTTACCCTTTTATGGCTTGGCCGTTTTGTGTGGCGACGACGAGGTAATTCAAGAGCTTATTCCCAGCATTGAACGTAAATACATTACTTACGGCATTGACAAAGCCAACGATTATGTGGCCTCCAACATTCAATATGGTATGAATAAATGTCAGTTTGAAGTGGTACGCAAGAAAGTCTCAACGCTAAAAGTTACCTTAAATATTACCGGTGTCCATAATGTGTTAAATGCGACTGCTGCTATTGCTATCGCAACGGAAGAGGGCTTAGACGACCAAGATATTTTACGCGCATTGGCGTCATTCGCAGGGATAGGTAGACGCTTTCAAGTGCTTGGTGAATATACGCTTGACGCTATCAGCACAGAAGCTAAAAACACTCAAACAGAGCGTTCTCAAACAGAGCGTTCTCAAAAAAAGAACTTACGCCAAGTGACCTTGGTCGACGACTACGGACACCATCCAACCGAAGTTGATATGACAATTGCCGCTGCCAGAAGCAACTGGCCAAACAAACGCTTAGTTATGGTTTATCAGCCTCATCGATTTAGCCGTACTCGCGACCTGTACGAAGATTTCGTTGCGGTATTATCGAAAGTAGATGTGCTTTTATTACTCGATGTTTATGCTGCGAGTGAACAAGCAATTGAAGGCGTTGACAGCCGGTCTTTGTGCCGATCAATTCGCCAGCGCGGGAAAATAGATCCAGTTTACGTGGGAGAACCCCAGCATGTGTATAATGTACTGCAAGATGTGCTTAACGACCAAGACGTAGTTTTTTTACAAGGCGCTGGCAATGTAGGCAATATCGCCGCATCTCTGGCTAAAGAACATTTCGATCTTAACTTCCTGATTGCGAAATCGGTGACAGAAGGCTCGTCACATGAAAGCGCGTTTAATGCCAATAGCTTAACTCAAAGCTCAATCATTGAAAATCACTCAACCGACAACGCGAAGCAAAGCCATGATTAAAGCGATTGATATTGACCCAAATCAATTTGGCAAAGTCGCCGTTATTTTGGGCGGTAATTCAGCCGAACGCGAAGTGAGCTTAGCGTCGGGTCAAGCAATACTAAACGCGCTTATCGACTATGGTGTCGACGCACAAGCGTTTGATCCAAAGTATCGCAGTATTTGCGAATTAAGCCATGAGCATTTTGACCGATCGTTTATTGCCTTGCACGGACGAGGTGGCGAAGACGGCTCGATACAAGGTGCTTTAGGTCAATTGAATATTCCGTATACCGGTTCGGGGGTTACGGGTTCGGCTTTATCCATAGATAAAGTCTTAAGTAAACTCATTTGGCACGCTCGCCAATTACCGACCGCCGAGTACATGGTTGTTTCTAAAGCAACATTTAAGACAACTGACGTAGACGAAATAATGAATGTTTTAGGCACAACCGTTATGGTTAAGCCGAGTCTAGAAGGGTCAAGTTTGGGGATGGCAAGAGCGACCGATGCAGCTAGTTTGTTATCGGCCGTCAATAAAGCCTTCGAATACGACCAACATGTGTTAATTGAAGCATTCATTTTTGGTCCTGAATACACGGTAAGTATTCTGGGAGAGCAAGCATTACCATCTATTACCATGAAATCCGCATCAGGTTTCTACGATTATTACGCAAAGTATCAAGCAGACACAACCATATATCATTGCCCTAGCGGTTTAAGTGAAGAAGATGAAAATTATGTTAGAAACTTAGCACTAGAGGCCTTTAAAGCGCTGCAAGGAAAGGGGTGGGGCAGAATTGATTTGATGCGAGGTAACGAAATCCATCCAAAATCGGGTAAAGCAGTAGGGAAGTTTTATTTACTAGAAAGTAATACCGTACCGGGCATGACTAAAACAAGTTTAGTACCTAAAGCAGCAAAACAGGCAGGTTTAAGTTTTGAACAACTAGTTATGCATATTCTGGCACAAACCTTGTATACATTTACCGGTATTGCCAATAACAAAAGCGATACGGCAATAAACACGAGAACATGACATTGGCAGATACCAAAGAACGTACTCAACAAACACAGTTAAAGGTTAATGAGCCTGAAGACACAACAAAGGCCGAAAAAACGCCCTTTATTATTGGGTTTCCAATATTTGTGTTGGTGCTTGCGTTGTTAGTTTATGCCGGTGTACTTGCCTATCAGTGGTTACAAGATGAACAGCGTTTACCGGTACAAGAAATTGTGTTTAGTGGACGGTTAACAATGCTGAACGCTGATGATTTACAAAACATTATTAGACAGCAATCTACGGGCAGTTTTTTTGCCTTGAACGTTGATCACGTGCATCAATTAATGGAGCAACAAGCATGGGTATTTACTGCGTCGGTTCGTAAGCGTTGGCCGAGTAAATTATATATCCATATTATTGAGCAAAAAGCCGTTGCAAAGTGGAACGATGACCTGTTGCTAAACAGGTACGGAGATACCTTTGAGGGCTCTATTTTTGGACAATCTGGGGATATTGTGTTGCAGCAAACGCTACTCGCAAAATTACCTCAATTATTTGGCCCTGAAGGTAGCGAAAAAACGGCCTTAACAGGGTATACTCACATGCAGACATTATTAAACGCAAGTGGACAAAAAATCACGCAATTGTCGTTGAGCGAAAGGTTCGCTTGGGAAGCCAAGTTAGACAATGAAATTATGTTAAAACTGGGGCGTCAAGAATATATTAACCGCTTACAGCGCTACATTGATGTATACCCACTTTTAGCAAAAGAAAAAAAATCGGTGTCGTATGTCGACTTACGCTACGACACTGGCTTGGCCGTCGGATGGGGTGAACAAATAAATGGCGAGCAAACCGACAGCAGTAGTAAAACACTTGTTGAAGCAAACAAAAAGAATACTTAAGGGACGGAAACACATTGTGTCTAAGGCGTTAGAAAGAGACTTAATAGTTGGACTAGACATTGGCACAAGCACAGTGAAAGCCGTGCTGGGTGAAATTCTTGACGACGGCAATATTAGTATTGTAGGTGTTGGCAAACATAAGTCTCGCGGTATGGACAAAGGTGGTGTAAACGATCTTAATTTGGTCGTCGATTCCGTTCGTAATGCAGTTAACGAAATGGAACTTATGGCCGACTGTCAGGTTTCAAGTGTGTTTATGTCAATTAGTGGACGCCATGTTCAGTGTCAAAATGAAACGGGCATGGTGCCTATTAACAATCAAGAAGTCACTCAAGATGATGTCGACAATGTTATTCATGCAGCACGATCTGTGCCTATGGCGGCAGAACGTAAATTGCTGCATGTATTGCCTCAAGAGTACGTTATTGACGTGCAAGAGGGTATTAAAAATCCGATAGGTATGTCGGGTGTAAGAATGGTGGCTGCGGTGCATATAATTACGTGCGCCGAAGACATGGCAAAAAACTTAGTAAAATGTGTAGAAAACTGTGAATTATCAGTCGATCAGACCATTTTCAGCGCACTTGCTTCAAGCTACGCTGTTTTAACCGAAGATGAGAAGGAATTAGGCGTGTGTGTCGCGGATATAGGGGGCGGAACCCTTGATATAGTGATTTACACAGACGGCGCAATAAGACATACTGCTGTTATACCATTGGCGGGAAATCAAATAACCAGCGACATAGCGAAAATCTTTCGCACACCAATGAATAATGCAGAACAAATTAAAGTTAATTATGCCTGCGCATTAAAAGGCATGGTTAACATGGAAGAGACCATTGACGTACCCAGTGTAGGCGGTCGACCTGCACGCGCAATGTCTCGCCATACCTTAGCTGAAGTAATTGAACCTAGGTATCATGAGTTACTAGAAATTGCTTACGAGCATATTAAAGCCAGCGGGCTAGAAGAACAAATAGCAGCAGGCTTAGTTATCACAGGCGGCACTTCTAAAATGGAAGGCGCTGTTGAATTCGCTGAAGAAATTTTCAAAATGCCGGTGCGAGTTGGCAAACCTCATAGTGTTAGAGGTTTAGCTGAGTATGTAGACGATCCCTGTTTTGCGACAGCGGTTGGACTGCTACAATACGGTAAACAAAATTCTAATAATAAGAAAGCGTCATCTAGACATGACGACGAAAGCGTTTTTAAACGCGTAAAGAGCTGGTTTAAAGGTGCATTTTAGGGGGCCTTTAAGCGCTAAAACAATAACAAGTCTGTTGCGCAGACTTAACGGTATCGGAGAATAATTATGTTCGAACTGATGGAACCGCCTTCAGACGAAGCGGTCATTAAAGTAGTTGGTGTTGGCGGAGGCGGCGGTAACGCTGTTGAATATATGGTGACACAAACCATAGAAGGCGTCGACTTTATTGCTATGAATACAGATGCGCAAGCACTGAAAAAATCCACAGCGACAGTTAAAATACAAATTGGCTCAGAGCTTACGAAAGGACTAGGCGCAGGTGCCGATCCAAATGTAGGCCGCGAAGCTGCTCACGAAGACAGAGAAAAGATTCGTCAAGCACTAGACGGTGCAGATATGGTCTTTATTACTGCAGGAATGGGCGGTGGTACAGGAACCGGTGCTGCACCTGAAGTTGCCAAACTTGCTAAAGATATGGGGATTTTGACGGTGGCAGTAGTCACTAAACCATTTCCGTTTGAAGGCAAGAAACGATTAGACTTTGCTAATCAAGGTATTGCCGAGCTATCTAATTATGTAGATTCATTGATTACTATACCAAATGAAAAACTACTCAAAGTAATGGGCAAAGGCACACCATTGTTACAAGCGTTTAGTGCGGCAAATGACGTACTAAAAGGCTCTGTTCAAGGTATTGCCGAACTCATTACGCGTACGGGCTTAGTTAACGTCGATTTCGCTGATGTGAAAACGGTTATGTCCGAAATGGGCACAGCCATGATGGGCAGCGGTGTTGGTCGCGGTGAAGACCGCGCCGAGGAAGCCGCCGAAGCAGCGATTGCGTGTCCGTTACTTGAAGACATCGACTTGTCTGGTGCTCGCGGTATTTTGGTTAACATTACGGCTGGTTTAGATTTTGCAATTGACGAGTATGAGATAATCGGTAACGCGGTTAAAGCTTTTGCTTCTGAAAACGCAACCGTAGTTGTGGGTACTGTAATTGACCCAGAGCTTGAAGATGAGATTCGCGTAACCGTTGTGGCAACTGGCATAGGAGCTGATCGCAAACCCGATATTTCATTGGTGAAAAATGAGTCGTCGATGAGCTCCCGTGAGCCAATCCCTAAATCTGAAACTCGCCACTCTAGCGGCCTTGAAGGCAGTCAAGCGGTCAAGTTAGAAGAGGAACAATCGGGTGAGCTTGAATATTTAGACATCCCAGCGTTCTTGCGTAGGCAAGCCGACTAGTCCATATAGACAAAAAGTCGGCATATAAACATAGATATAAAACGGTTCTGGATTATGTAGGATCGTTTTTGTTTGCGTGCTATTTACGCTCACGGGCTATTTACCTGACCTTTATTGAAACTTTATGTGGATATTTGGGTCTCATTACAAGTCGCGATAATATACCTAAGACTCAAGGTCTTAGCTTAAGTGGTCTGAACAGTTCGTTTTTGTTTATAAAAGGCTTGCAAAATTAAATCGCTTTGACTTTTAGTGCTTTATACCGTATATTTCGCTTGGAATGATAATTATAAAAATATATTGCCATGTTAAAACAACGTACTCTTAAAACCTCTATTACTGAGACAGGTATAGGCCTACACAAAGGCCGTAAAGTGACAATGTCACTGCGCCCAGCGCCTGCCGATACTGGCATAGTGTTTAGGCGTATGGATATTAGCCCCCCTGCAGACATACACGCTAACGCGAAAGACGTTGGCGACACCATGTTGTGTACCTGTATTACGAATGCCGAAGGGCATTCAATCCACACTGTTGAGCATTTAGCGTCGGCACTTTCTGGTTTGGGTATAGACAATATTATTGTTGAAGTCGACAGCCACGAATTACCAATTCTAGACGGTAGTGCAAGTCCTTTCATATTTTTATTGCAAAGCGCAGGGATTGTTGAATTGGATAAACCCAAAAAGTTTATCAAGGTCAATAAAACAATTCGAGTTGAAGATGGCGATAAATGGGCTGAATTCAGACCATATAATGGTTTTAGGGTCGACTTTAGAATTGATTTTGTGCATCCGGCCATTTCTCAGACTCGTCAGCACTGTGTGCTTGATTTCTCTAAAGATTCGTACGTCGACGAAGTTAGTCGCGCTAGAACCTTCGGCTTTATGCGTGATTTGGAAACAATGAATTCAATGAATTTGGCTCTTGGCGGTAGCATGGATAATGCAGTTGCCTTGGACGAGTTTAGAGTGCTAAATCCAGAAGGCTTACGTTATTCAGATGAATTTTTGAAACACAAAATTCTTGATGCTGTAGGTGATTTATTCCTTGGCGGGCATAATTTGATTGGTGAATTAGTTGCATATAAAACAGGTCACGGATTAAATAACAAGCTGTTAAATGCGATTTTACAAGATCAAAGCGCATGGGAATATGTCGAGTTTGAAAACGAAGAAAGTTTGCCTATTAAATATATTGTTAAGGCAAGTCCGCTTGGTGTTAATTTTGCCTGATCCCATTAGATTGTTCTTTATAAATTAATTCACGCACCTACTGATTTTAGATAAGCACCTGCTTACTGTTCTGTATGGCCACAAATTCAATTTAGGTATATTTTTAGAATGTTTGTGCACGGTTTGTGCATTATGCTTTGTGTGTCTAAATATTGACGCGTTCAACTTGATAATAAAGATAAGATATTGATTAAACGAGTATTTTGATTTAACAACAATGTGTATTTTTACATCATTCATACTTTTACATAAAATAATGAGTTTACTGTCTATTTCGAAACACGGCTTACACATATAAAAAGATATAACTAAGTGCTCATTAGTTTGTTTAATCCTGCCGATAACTCTTTATAATACGTCGCATCAAAACAGTTTACAGTAAACTGTGAAAAGAGATTTAAATACCATGAGTATCACCATATTAATTAAAGGCAAAAATACTAGAATTGCGAAGCGGTTTTCCATTCGCAAAACAGTGAGTTTGTTGGTGGGCGTGTCGCTGGTATTGTTGGTCTCTAGCAGAGCCACCGAGTCGGTTTACGAAAACCAAATACGACTAAGCGTAGTGAAAACTGGCTTGCAGAAACAAATGGATTTGGTTGATAAACTGCATAGTAATACAGATCAAAAGCTCAATGGCCTTATTCAACAATTAGCAAGTATGCAATCGCAACTTAATCACCTAGATACAGTATCGTCGAGCTTAGCAGAGCAAAGCGGCTTGACTAAAGCCGACTTCACGCTTTCTGATGAAACAAAAACAACTCTTAGTAAAGATGCAGAACTCACCACACAAATTGAAAAGATGGCCGATGCGCTTGAATTTAAAATTCAGCAGATAACTGCACTTGAAAGTATTATGCATGGCCTCAATATAGAACAAGAGAGTAAATTGGCTGGTAGGCCAGTTG
>Ga0115567_10006875_pt1 | contig 10822 bp, 11 predicted proteins | sample COGITO_mtgs_1204_2_FD_88679 | JGI IMG/M metagenome (GOLD analysis project Ga0115567, IMG submission 88679) | Pelagic marine microbial communities from North Sea - COGITO_mtgs_120412 | ecosystem: Environmental > Aquatic > Marine > Epipelagic | place: Germany:Helgoland, sampling site Kabeltonne... | reverse complement strand
GTGGAGATGACCCCCGGCAGCTTGCGGATCAGATCCTGCATGCCCCAGAAACATCCGCCTGCCAGAACCGCTCGTTCGCTCATGTCGATCTCCCTGTCGTCCTTGGGTTTGATGTGGGTCGTCACGGCGGATAATCCAACCGTCCGCGGCCTCATCATGCCGAAAATACCTCCCGCGGAGCGTCCTGACCCCCGGCCGGGCACGTCGCGATGTTACAACACGCGGTCCGATCCGGCGAGATCGGGCCGGATCACCGGGCGCGGTTCCGCCTATCGCAACGCGCCGGACGGCCCGCCGGTGCCGATTGCCGTGGCGCCGACATCGCGCAAAGGAAGGATCGCGACGCCTGTCGGGGCTTATTTCGGCCCGATTTCCGTGGCAGGCTTCGCGCCGAAGGGAGGCGCGCGATGGACGAGGCTGTGACGGAGACGGTGACGCGGCGGCGGGTGTTCTACATCCCCGGCTACGATCCGATCCATCCGCGCCGTTACCGCGAGCTCTACCGCAAGGAAGGGGCGGCGCAGGCGGCGATCTCGGGCTACGATATCGCGCTGCGGCCGCGGACCGGGGCGGGGCCCTATGGCTGGCACGTCGCCGCCGAGATGGACGGCACGCAGGTGGAGGCCGAGTTCGAGGTCATGGTCTGGTCCGACATCGTGCGGGGCAGCATGTCGGGGTCGATCCCGGCGACCTACCTTCAGCTCGTCCGCACCGCCTGGACCTATATCGCGAGCGGGACGTTGCGCCGCCTGATGTGGCTGCGGAAGGGGCCGGTGATCGCGGCGCTCTATCCGGTGGGGATGCTGTTGCTGCAATTGCTGCTCTCCATCCTTGCGGGATGGGCGGTGTCGGCGCTGGTCGCGGCGGGGCTGTTCGCGCTGGCGGAGCTCGCGGCGGACGGACTGCGCGCGGCCTTCGGCGCGGGGCGGGCGGCGGATGTCGTGTTCTTCTGGCTGGTGATCGCGGGACAGGCGGTCGCCTGGGCCGTCTGGCCGGTGGTGACGGTGCTCGCGCTGCGCTGGTTCAAGCGGATGGACGGGACATTCTTCGCCTATTACCTGATGCACGACTACTCCTATTCGGCGCGGTGGAACGGCGCCAATCCGCCCCCGCTCGAGGCGCGGATGGCGCAGTTCGCCGACCAAATCGCGGCCGCCCTGGGGGACGACGTGGAGGAGGTGCTGGTGGTCGGTCATTCGTCCGGCGCGCATCTGGGGGTGTCGATCCTGGCCGACCTGATCCGCGATGGACGGGTTCGCGCGGGCGGTCCGGCGCTGGGATTCCTGACGCTGGGGCAGGTGGTGCCGATGGTGTCGTTCCTGCCGGCCGCGACGCGCCTGCGCGGCGACCTCGCGTATCTGTCGACGCGTGATGAGCTGGCCTGGATCGACGTCACGGCCCCCGGCGACGGCTGCGCGTTCGCGCTGTGCGATCCGGTGGCGGTGTCGGGCGTGGCAAGCGCGGCGTCGAAATGGCCGCTGGTGATCTCTGCCGCGTTCACGCAGACCCTCGCGCCGGAGCGGTGGTCGGAGCTGCGCTGGCGGTTCTTCCGTCTCCATTTCCAGTATCTCTGCGCCTTTGACCGGCCGCGCGACTACGACTATTTCCGGGTGACTGCCGGACGGCTGACCCTGCGCGACCGCTTTGCCGGCCGGGCGCCGTCGCGCAGCCGCATCGATGTCGCGGCTTCGAAATATACCGATATCGCGGCGTGAGCGACGCGGCCCCGAAGCCGCCCGCGCGCGCCGACCGGGTGTCGCTGTGGCGGTATCTGAAGCTGTTCCGGGCCGATATCCTTTCGGCGCAGCCCGCACGGCTCTACCGCGCGTGGATGGCCGAATTTCGCACGCCGTTTTTTCGCAGCTACATGATCAACGATCCCGGACTGGTGCGGCTCGTCCTGAACGGACGGCCGCGCGATTTCCCGAAATCGGATCGCGTCGGCGCGGGGCTGCGGCCGCTTTTGGGCAATTCGGTGTTCCTGACCAACGGCGAGACCTGGGAGCGGCAGCGCCGCATCATCGACCCCGCCTTCGAGGGGGGGCGCCTGCGCGACACGTTTCCCGCGATGTGGGCGGCGGGACAGGCGGCAGTGGCGCGGATGGGCACCGGCGTGGTGGAGATCGAGCCGGAGACCAGCCATGCGGCGGCGGACGTCATCTTCCGCACGCTGTTCTCGATCCCGATCGGGGACGCGGTGGCCGCACGGGTGTTCGATGCGTTCCGGCGGCATCAGCGGACGCAGCCGATCCTGAACCTTGCCGCTTTCGTCCCCGGTCCGCGCTGGATGCCGCGGTTCCACGGTCGTGAGACGACGGCGACGGCACGCGAGATCCGCGGGCTGATCGGCGGGCTGGTCGTGGCGCGGGCGACGCGGATCGCGGTTGGTGACGCGCCCGACGACCTCGCGACGAAGATCATGACGACCCGCGACCCGGTGACGGGGCAGGGGTTTTCGCCCGAGGAGATGGTGGACCAGGTGGCGATCTTCTTCCTCGCCGGGCACGAGACGAGCGCGTCGGCGCTGGCCTGGACGCTGTATCTGCTGGCGACGCATCCCGAATGGCAGGATCGGGTGGCGGCGGAGGCGGCGGGCCTGACCGGGGCGTTCGCGGAGATGTCACGGCTGAAGCTGACGCGCGACGTGTTTCGTGAGGCGCTGCGGCTCTATCCGCCGGTCCCGATGATGGTGCGCGAGGCGACGCGGCGGGAGACGTTCCGCAAGCGTGCGGTGCCGCCCGGAGCGCAGGTCGTGCTGTCGCCCTGGCACCTGCACCGGCACGAACGGCTCTGGGACGATCCCGACACGTTCGATCCGGGTCGGTGGTCGCGCGATGCGGCGCGGAAAAGCGCGCGGCAGGCGTATATTCCGTTTTCGGCGGGGCCGCGCGTCTGCACGGGCGCGGGGTTCGCGATGATGGAGGGCGTGGTGCTGCTGGCGCTGCTGGTGCGGAAATTCCGGTTCGGGGCGATCGCGGGCGACGTGCCGGTGCCGGTGGCGCATCTGACGGTGCGGGCGCGGGACGGGATCAGGTTGCGCGTGACGCCGCGGTAAGAGCGGAATTTTGCAAAATTCCGTGCCGATTTCTTGCAAGAAATCGGTTAAATGTGCCGACGGATGTCTTCTCTGTTGCAGAAGATGACGAACTGACCGGCATTCTCGAACACCGCGAAACCGCGTCGTCCGGACTCGGCGAGGAACTCGCGACGCCCGACATACCGTTCAACGTCGCGAACCTTGCGCCGAATGACCGACCCTTCGCGTGCCGCGCGGCTGCTGAACAGATGCAGCAGCCAGGCGTCGGTTGTGAGGGGGGCAGGAATTCTCGTCATCCCCACATCCCATCACATCCGGGTTAACGCCGCCCTAACGCCCATCCCAGAACCGCCACCCGGATCGCCGAGGCGAGCCCCACGTCGCCGCGCCCCTCGTCGATCTTCGCGGCTGCCTCGTTGATCCCCTTGCCATCCGCCGCCGCCATGTCGCGAAAGGCGGTCCAGAACGCATCCTCCAGCGACACGCTCGTGCGGTGGCCACGCAGCGTCAGCGACCGCTTGACCGGCCGCCCGCTCATTCCTCGAACTTCGCCTGGTCGAGAAGGCGCGCGGCGCGCTCGGCGCGTGCGGCCTCGGCCAGGCGTTCCGCCTTGGTGCGGCCGTGCTTTGCGGCATTGGCGTCGGCGCGGGCCTTATCCGCCGCGCGATCGCGGGCCTTGCGCGCGTGATTGAGGTTCACCGGCTTCATTTCGGGCCGATCATGTCCTCGGGCCGGACGACGCGGTCAAACGTCTCCTCGTCGACAAAGCCGAGGGTCACCGCCTCTTCGCGCAGGGTGGTGCCGTTGGCGTGGGCCGTCTTGGCCACCTTGGTGGCGTTGTCGTAGCCGATCTCGGGCGCCAGCGCGGTGACCAGCATCAAGCTCTCGCGCATGAGGCGGCCGATGCGATCCTCGTCGGCGCGAATGCCCGCGACGCAGTTGTCGGTGAACGCGACCGCCGCATCGCCCAGAAGCTGCATGGATTGCAGGACGTTGTAGGCCATCATCGGCTTCATCACGTTCAGCTCGAAATGGCCCTGCGATCCGGCGAAGCCGACGGCGGCGTCGTTGCCCATGACATGGGCGCAGACCTGTGTGATCGCCTCGACCTGCGTCGGGTTCACCTTGCCCGGCATGATCGACGATCCCGGCTCGTTCTCGGGCAGCATCAGCTCGCCCAGGCCGCAGCGTGGGCCGGACCCCAGCAGGCGGATATCGCAGGCGATCTTGTAGATGCTCGCGGCTGTGGCGCGGAGCGCACCCGACATCTCGACCAGCGCGTCGTGGGCAGCCAGCGCCTCGAACTTGTTGGGGGCGGTGACGAAGGGCAGGCCGGTGATGTCGGCGATCTCGCGCGCGACCGTCTCGCCCCAGCCCTTGGGCGTGTTGAGGCCCGTGCCGACAGCCGTGCCGCCCTGCGCCAGTTCGTAGATCGCGGGCAGGGCGCCCTCGATGCGGCGGATCGACTGGCGCACCTGATGGGCGTAGCCGGAAAATTCCTGACCTAGTGTCAGGGGGGTCGCGTCCATCGTGTGGGTGCGTCCGATCTTGATGATGTCCGACCAGTCCGCGACCTTCGCCTCCAGCGCCTCGGCGAGGTGGCGCAGACCGGGCAGCGTCACGTCGCGCGCGGTGGTGGCGACGGCGATGTGCATCGCGGTCGGGAACGTGTCGTTGGACGACTGACCCATGTTGACGTGATCGTTGGGGTGGACCGGATCCTTGGACCCGATCGTGCCGCCGAGCATCTCGATAGCGCGGTTCGAGATCACCTCGTTGGCATTCATGTTCGACTGCGTGCCCGACCCCGTCTGCCAGACGACGAGCGGGAAGTGGTCGTCGAGCCTGCCGTCGGCGACCTCGTCCGCGGCGTCCACCATGGCCCCGCCCAGACGCTCGTCGAGCTTTCCGCGCGCCATGTTCGCCGTGGCACAGGCCTGCTTGATGACGCCGAGCGCGCGGACGATGGCGACGGGCTGGCGTTCCCACCCGATGGGAAAGTTTTGCAAGGAGCGCTGGGTCTGGGCGCCCCAGTAACGGTCGGCGGGCACCTCGAGGGGGCCGAAGCTGTCGGTTTCGGTGCGGGTGTCGGTCATGTCGCGGCCTTTCGGGATGGGTCGGCGCCCGGATACAGGGTCACGCGGGAGGCGTCCATCCGGCGCGCCGGGATCAGGTCTTGCGGAAGGCGTCGATGCTGACGACGTCGGCGGACTTCTCCGTCGCCGGGGCGTCCTCGGCGGCTTCGTCCATGGGGGCTTCCTTGACGGTCTTCGCGGCGTCGGAATCCTCGTCATCGTCCTGCGTTTCGAACCGCAGGCCAAATTCCACCGAAGGATCGACGAAGGTGCGGATCGCGTCGTAGGGAATGTAGAGCGGCTCGGGCTTATCACCGAAGTTGAGCGTGACGGAGAATCCGTCGTCGGTCACGGTCAGCGCGTCGAACCAGTGCTGGATCACGATCGTCATCTCGCCCGGATAGCGGTCCGACAGCCAGTCGGCGATTTCGACATCGGCGTGCATCGTGTCGAAGGTGATGAAGAAGTGGTGTTCGCCCGGCAGGCCGGTTTCGGCGATGCCGCCGAGCACGCGCTGGATCAGGCCGCGCATGGCGTCGTGCATCAGGTTGCCGTAGTCGATCGAGCGGGTCATCCGGGCACGGCCCTCTTGCAAGTCGGGCCTTCACGATAGCGGATTCGATGGCGAGCGAAAGGGGGCGTCAGGCGTCCAGGGCGACGAGATGCGCCGCCGACCCGGTCAGCGCCGCGTAGTCGTCCTCGATTACCGCGACGCCGAAATTCGCCATGAACCCCGCGAACCGGCCCTTGTCGCGGAACGCCTCGGCAAAGCCGAAGTCGCGCAGGTAGGGGCCGAAGGCGCGGCTGACCCCGCCGACGAGGAAGACGCCACCAAAGGGAAGCTGCGTCAGCGCGAGGTTGCCCGCGACCGAGCCGAGCATGCGGGTGAACACCCGCGCGGACTCGACGGCGCGGGGGTCCGATCCATCGGCGCAGGCGGCCATGATCTCGCTCGCGCGGGCCTCACGGGGGTCGTCCTGTTCGCGGCCGAGCCAGGCGTAGACGTGTTCGAGGCCGCGACCCGACAGCACGTCCTCGACGCTCGGAAATCCGTGCGCGCTGCCGACGTGTTGCGCCAGGCGCATGTCCGCGTCGGTCTGGACCGGCAGGTTGACGTGACCGCTTTCGGAGGGGGTGACGTAGCGGCCGGCGTCGGTCTCGAAGACCGGGGCCGCGTTGAAGCCGGTGCCGACGCCGATCACGAGCTTGGCCGCGTGGTCGGATGCGGGCGGAAACGGAATGATCCCGCGCAGGTTGCCCTCGTCGATATGGCCCAGTGCGTGGCCCTGCGCCTGAAGGTCGTTGAGGATCGCGACCGTCTCGGCGCCGGTGGCGCGCGACAGGGTGTCCTTGTCGATGGTCCAGTCGAGGTTGGTCATCGTCGCGCGCCCATCGCGCACCGGGCCCGCGACTGCGACGCAGGCGGCACGGGTGTCGACGTCGTCCTCGTCGGCGACGTAGCGGCGCAGCACCGTCTCGAGGCCCGGGAATTCGGCGTTGCGATAGCGCCGGACGGTATCGGGCAGGACGCGAAGTCCGTCGGCGAGGGCGACGCGCGTGTTTGTCCCGCCGATATCGGCGACGAGGGAAAGCTGGTTGGCGGGATGTGTCATCGGGCCTCGGCGTGTCTGGCGGGTCGCGGGCAGGGTAGGGGCCGCGCCCGCCAGCGTCCAGCGGGCGTCAGCGGGCGATCGCGGCCTTCAGGGCGTGGTAGCTGTCCTTGGGCGTGCGGACCTGCGTGTCGAAATCGACATGGATCAAGCCGAACCGCTTTTCGTAACCGAACGCCCATTCGTAGTTGTCGAGAAGCGACCAGTAGAAGAATCCGCGGACGTTGGCGCCGTCCTGGGTGGCGCGATGGGTCGCCCGCAGGTGGTCGTTCAGGTAGGCCGCGCGCTCGGGGTCGGCGACGGCGCCGCCCGCGACGTGGTCGTCCCAGGCCATGCCGTTCTCGGTGACGTAGAGCGGCAGGTCGCCGACATAGTCGCGCGCCATCCGCGTCAGAAAATGGTGCAGGCCATCCGGGAAGATCTCCCACCCCATCTGGGTCTTGGGCAACGGCCCCTCGACGGGGGCGATATGCGGCCAGGGCGCGTCGGGCGCGGGGGCGAGCAGGCTGCGGGTGTAGTAGTTGACGCCGAGCCAGTCGAGCGGTTGGTTGATCCGTGTGAGGTCTTCCTCCCAACCCTTTGGCATGTGAGGGAGAAACCCGTCGAGCGCCTCTTGCGGGTAGGTGCCCCTGGTGATTGCCTCGACGAACCAGCGGTTGAAGATCGCATCCTGCCGCACGACGGCGTCGGCTGCGCCCGGCGTGTCGTCTGCGGGCATCCCGCGGTCAAAGTTCAGCACGATCCCGAGGTTGTTGCGGCCGCGCGCGCGCAACCGCTCCATCGCTTCGGCATGGGCCAGAAGGATGTGGTGCATCGCGCGGGCTGAGGCGCGGATGTCGGTCAGGCCCGGCGCGTGATGGCCGAGGTGGTGGGACAGGAACGCCACGCACCAAGGCTCGTTTATTGTGGCCTGGGCCGCGACCCGGTCACCGATGCGGTCGTCGATGATGTCGACATAGTCGCCAAACCATTTTGCGGTGTCGCGGTTCGTCCAGCCGCCGAGATCGGCCAGCGCCGAAGGCAACTCCCAGTGATAGAGCGTCTGGAACGGCTTCAGCCCGCGTTCCAGCGTCGCGTCCACCAGCCGGTCGTAGAAATCGAGCCCCTCCGGGTTGGGCGCGCCGCGCCCCTCGGGGATCACCCGCGCCCAGGACGTGCTGAAGCGGTAGGCGTCCATGCCGGCGTCGCGCATGAGGTCGAGGTCGGATCCGTAACGGTGGTAGTGGTCGCAGGCGACGGCGCCGTCCTCTTGCCGGATGGTGCCGCCGGCGGCGGCGAACGTATCCCAGTGCGTGCTGCCCGCGCCACCGAAGGAATGGCCCTCGATCTGGTAGGCGGCAGTGGCCGCACCAAAGAGAAAGCCGTCGGGAAAGTCGGCGCGGGTGATGTCCATGGTCAGTCCTTCGTCGTCAGGCGGGGGGCGGGCCGCTCGATCCGCCGATCGTCAGTTCGGCCTGCATCCGGCAGGTTTCGGGGGCGGCGCCGGGTCTGTCTATCCGGGCGACGAGCATGTCGGCAAGCCGCGCACCCGCCTCTCGCACCGAGGCGCGCATGGCGGTGAAGATCGGCGGTGTGCCGCCGTTCCGCAGATAGGACAACACATCGTCGTGGGTGACGACCGACACGTCACGCCCCATCCGCAGGCCTGCCTCCTCGATCGCGCGCCGCACGCCGAGCGCGCAGATGATCGAGGCCACAAGATAAGCGGTCGGCGGCGTGTCCTGCGCCATCATCCGGCGGGTGCTGTCGTAGCCGAAGACCTCTGTCATCTCGTCCGAGGCCATGATCGCCGGGTCGGGCGCGATGCCGCGCGCGGCCAGCGCCGCGACATAGCCGTTGCGCCGCCGGTGGGCGAAGTCGTACTGCTCCAGCCCGTTGATAAGCGCGATGCGGGTATGGCCCAGCCCCAGCAGGTAGTCGGCCGCGCGCCGGAACGCCGATCCGTTGTCGACGTCGAGCCAGCAATAGGGCCCCGCATGTGCCGAGGCCCGGCCATGGACCGCGAAGGGCAGGCCGATGTCGTCGAGCATTGCGATACGCGGATCGTCCATGCGCGGCGCGTGCAGGATCACCCCGTCGACGAGGCCGCGCGCCTTCATCGCGCGGTAGGCCTGCGCCTCGTCGCCGTCCTCGACCACCGACAACAGCATCTCGTAGCCGTGGCGGGCATAGCTGGTCGCCGCCCCCGCGATGAAGTCCGCGAAGATCGGATTGACCATCTCGAACCGGGTGGCGGTGGGCAGGACATGTCCGATCGCCATCGCCTGTCCGGTGGCGAGGCTCTTGGCGCGGGTGTTGGGGGTGTAGTCGTGGCGCTTGGCGGCGGCGACGACGCGGGCCTTGGTCGCGGCGCTCACCTCCGGATAGCCGTTGAGAGCGCGGCTCACGGTCGTCTGGCTCAGCCCGAGCGTCTGGGACAGTTGCTTTAGGTTCACGGCGCGACGCCTGGCGGTTGCGGGAACATGTGCGGTCTGGACATGGACGCGGACCATAGGCGGGACGGGACGGCGCGTCAAAACCCAGATGCTGCACGTGCAATGCCGCATGTGCGAAAAGCTCCGTGTTCCTAGGGGCTTGGCGCGAGTGCGCGTTGACACCGGGCGCGATGTGCGAAAGGCTCTGCTTCATCCAAAGCGCTTTGGGGCGATTCCGTCGCCGGGCGCCGACGACAACGAGAGCGCGCGGTCGACCCGCGCCAAGGGGAGGAATGAAATGATGTTTTCCACTATGAAATACCTGATGTCGGGGGCCGCGGTCGCAGCACTCGTGTCCGGTTCGGCGCAGGCCGAGGCCCATCTGATGGCGATGCCGGGCGAGGGCGACTACAGCTGGGGCAGCTACGACGAATTCGCCGCGGCCAACGATTTCTCCGGCGAAACCGTGACGGTCTTCGGCCCGTGGCTGTCGCCCGAGGACGACAAGTTCCGCAACATGCTCGCGTATTTCTCCGAAGCGACGGGCGCCGAGGTGATCTACACCGGCTCCGACGGGTTTGAGCAGCAGATCGTGATCGACGCTGAATCGGGTTCCGCCCCCAACCTCGCCGTGTTCCCGCAGCCGGGACTGGCCGCCAACATGGCCGAGCGCGGACTGCTGGCGCCGTTGCCGGCCGAGATGTCGGACTGGGTTGCCGAGAACTACGCCGCGGGTCAGTCCTGGGCCGATCTCGCGACGTTCGAGGGCGAGGGCGGGGAGGAGAACCTTTACGGTCTGTTCTTCAACGTGAACCTCAAGAGCCTTGTCTGGTACGTTCCCGAGAACTTCGAGGATGCGGGCTACGAGGTTCCCGAGACGATGGAGGATCTCATCGCGCTGTCCGAGCAGATGGTCGAGGACGGCGAGACGCCGTGGTGCATCGGCCTGGGCTCCGGTCCCGCGACGGGCTGGCCCGCGACCGACTGGGTCGAGGACATCATGCTTCGCACGCAGAGTCCCGAGGTCTATGACCAGTGGGTCACGAACGAGATCCCGTTCGACGATCCGCGCGTGGTCGAGGCGATCGAGACGTTCGGCATGTTCGCCAAGAACGACGACTGGGTCGCCGGCGGCGCCGGTGCCGTGGCATCGACCGACTTCCGCGACAGCCCCAAGGGTCTCTTCGACAGCCCGCCGCAATGCTACCTGCACCGTCAGGCGTCGTTCATCCCGGTCGAATTCCCCGAAGGGACCGAAGTGGGCACCGACGCCGACTTCTTCTACTTCCCCTCGTTCGCCGAACTCGATCTCGGCAACCCGGTCCTGGGCGGCGGCACCCTGATCGGCGTCACCGACGAGACCGAGGCCGCGATGGGCCTGATGTCGTTCCTCGAGCTGCCGCTGGCGCACGAGATCATGATGGCACAGGGCGGGTTCCTGACCCCGCTGTCGACGGTCAACACCGCCACCTACGAAAGCGACACGCTGCGCGGTCAGGGTGACATCCTGCTCAACGCGACGACGTTCCGGTTCGACGGTTCTGACCTGAGGCCCGGCGGTGGCGGTGCGGGATCGTTCTGGACCGGCATGGTCGACTTCGTCGGCGGCGACAGCGCCGAAGACGTGGCGTCCACCATCCAGCAAAGCTGGGACGCGCTGAAGTAAGCGCGCACCACGCGGCCCGG
>Ga0115567_10006869_pt1 | contig 10827 bp, 8 predicted proteins | sample COGITO_mtgs_1204_2_FD_88679 | JGI IMG/M metagenome (GOLD analysis project Ga0115567, IMG submission 88679) | Pelagic marine microbial communities from North Sea - COGITO_mtgs_120412 | ecosystem: Environmental > Aquatic > Marine > Epipelagic | place: Germany:Helgoland, sampling site Kabeltonne... | reverse complement strand
GGCGCACTTTGGCTGAAGGGCGAGCGCGGCCTCGGTGTCGGCGAGCGCCTCGGCGGCGCGGCCGAGGCGCGCGCGCGCGACTCCACGGTTGAGAAGCGCAGCAGGCGAGCGCGGCACAGCTGCCAGGTACTCGTCCAAGGCTGCGGCCGCGGGCACCCAGGCGCCCTCGCGCAGGAGGACACACCCGAGGTTGTACCGCGCCTCGTGCAGCGCGGGCATTTCTCGCAGCGCCCGCTGCCAGTCGCGCCTCGCGGCCGGGAAGTCGCCGGCCCGCTCGCTCAGCACGCCGCGCCAGCAGAGTAGGACGGCGCGGTCGGCCGGCGTGGGGCAGCAGCGCTGCAGGAGCGCCTCCACCACCACGCCCGCCTGCACCGCCTGCCCTGCACCCATCAACAGCATCGCCGCCATTTCGTCGTGCATCCCACGCCCGCCGGTGCTCGCGTCGCCCACGGCGCCCGCGAGTAGCCGCTGCGCCTCGGCGGCGCGCCCGCGCTTGGCAGCGGCAAGGGCGAGCTTGAGACAGGCGAGGGCCGACCCCGGGTACATGCGGCGCGCGAGCGCATAGAGCCGCCAGGCGCCGCTGGAGAGCGGCACCCGCTCTTCCCGCAGGTCTGCGCGCAGCAGCAGCGTCTCCAGCGCCGCAGGCGGCCCGCGCGCGCCTGCCTCACACTCCACCGCGCTCTCCAGCGCCTGCTCGGCCTCGCCCGGGCGCCCCAGCGCGCGGAGCGCCTGCGCCAGCGCGCACCAGTCCCGCGCATCGCGGCGCGCGCGAGGGATGGCGGTCAGGTCGGCCACGGCCGCGGCGTGGTCGCCGAGCGAGCTGTGCGCCACCGCGCGGTTGCGGCGGGCGGCGTGCTGGCGCGGGTCGACGGCGAGGCCTCGCGCGTAGTCCTCCGCGGCGCTCGAGAGGTAGCCGTGCGCGTGGAACGCCATGCCGCGCGCGAGCCACACCTGCGGCTGCCGCCCGGCGCCCGCTGCCACCGCCGCGTTGTAGTCCTCGATTGCCCGCTCGTAGCGGGGCGGGCGCGCTCGCGCGTGAAGCGCGCCGCGCCTCATATGCACCTCCAGCCGCAGCGCCCGCAGCTCCCGCGCCTCCTCCGCTCGCGACTTGGCCAGCTCCTGCAGCGCGCTCGGGCGGGGCGCCCGCGCGGGCGGCGCGTCCAGCGCGGCCACCACCGCATCGTAGGCGCCTAGCGCCTCCCCGGCGGCGCCCTCGCCCTCGAGCAGCATCCCGAGCAGCATGCGCGCGCGCAGCAGCCCCGGCTCGCGGCCCAGCAGCCGCTCCACGTCGCGGTACGCCTCTGGCACGCGCCCCTGCCGGCGGTACAGCAGCGCGCGCGCCTCCAGCCACGCCGACACCTGCGCGTGCTGTGGCGGCGCCTCTCGCAGTACCCAGTCCAGGTCCGCCAGCGCCGCATCGTCCGCTTCTCTCGCGGCGCGCCCCCCGGCCTCCCCCCCCCCCGCGGCGGCAGCTGTGCGCGCGCCCAGCGCTGCCAGGAGCTCGCCCCGCGCCGCCCGCTGGTCGAGCCCGCCGAAGTCCTCCGCCACAGCATCGTCCAGACTCGCGCGCGCCCCCGCCACATCCCCGGAAAGCCACAGCGCCCGACCCAGCAGCGCCGTCAGCGCGGCTCGCTCCGCCGCGTCGCCGCCCGCGTCGCCGCCCGCGTCGTCGCCCGCACCGGGCGCCCTCAGGCCCTGCACAAGACGAGCGGCGGCGTCGGCGCGGCCCAGGCGCATCTGGATGAGCGCCAGTTGCCGCGCGTCTGCGCCGCTCGGCCCGCCGCTGCCATCACCTGCCGAGAGCTTTTGCGCGAGCGCGCGCCACCAGTCCTCCAGCGCCGCCTCCCGCCGTCCGAGCTGCTGCAGCATCAGGGCGCGCCGCGCGAGGAGCACCACGTCGCCCGGCGCGAGGTGGACCGCCCGGCACAAGCTCCGCAGCGCCGCCCGGCTCTCGCCAGCAGCTGACGCCGCTGCCGCGTGCCCTACCAGCCCGCCTACGTCCGGAGCGCCCTCGCCTCCCAGCCGCGCCGCTCCTTGAATGTCCTCCAGTGCCGCTCGCTGTTCGCTCGCGTCGCCGCCTGCCCTGTGCAGCCGCACCCACGCGGCCGCCAGCGCGGCGTTGCGCCGCAGCGCCCCAACGCCGTGAGCCCTCGCCAGCGCGAACGCGTCGCCCGCGCCCCGCCCGCTGAGGGAGAGAGAGACCCGTCCCAGCGCCAGCTGCGCCCTTGCATTGCGCGGATCGAGCGCTGCCGCCTCTTGGAGCGCCTCCAGCGCCGCGCCCGGATCGCTCTTGCGCCCAAGAAGCCCCCCGACGAGCAGGACGTTGGCGCACCCGGGCGCGACTGCCCGAGCTTGCTCTACATCGCCCCGCGCTGCAGCCACATCACCTAGCCCAGCCCGCACGCGCCCGCGCAGTGAGAGCGCCAACGCGCCAAGATGCCCCGGAAGCACCGTCGCACGCTCCAGCACCGCCAGGGCGTGCTCGGCGGCACTGCACCCTGCCTCCACCTCGCCATGGCCACCGGCTGGGGCGGGCGACCCCCAGTCACCCGTCACAATTGGCGGCAGATCTGTGCCGGAAAAAGACTCCCTGACCTCTTTATGTGTAACCCTTTCCTGCGAACATAGCTCCGCTGCATCGACGAGGTCCATCAGCACGGCCTCTTGGAGACCTGCGCCCGCTGCTGCTCCCGGCGCGCCGTCTGCGCCTACCAGCTGCAGCTGCTGCGCCACAGCCGCGTCCACCGCTGTCTCGATGTCGCGCAGAGCCAAGCGGGGGTCGACTCCGAGACGCAACCGCGCGCTTCCGCGCAGGGACAGCGCACGCACGTCGCCAGGGTGAAGCTCGAGCCCCCGTGAGAGCGCCGCCACTGCGTCTGCGAGGTCTCCCGCCTGGTGTCTCAGCGCCCCGAGCAGCAGCCAGCCCTCCGAGTGCTCCGGCTCCACCCGAACCTGGACCCCATGCGCCGCGCGCCACGCGCCTCACACCTGTACCTCTGACTGTTTGCGACTTGCCCCTCTGGAGCAGGGAACTAGCATGCGCGCCAATGGCTCAAAGGTCTGCGATCGGGGACGCGCGCAGGAGGCGCAAGGGGAACACCAGTGCCTCGAGCTGGGCGGCGGCTTCGGCGGGGCGGCCCCACTGGACGAGCAGCAGCGCGTGGGCGAGCAGCGGCTGCCTGCGCCACGAGGAGGCAGCCGCTGAGGACACGGACTAAACCCTCCAATGCAGAGAGCCGCTAGGGTGCAGAGAGCGGCGCGGGGGGGGGCGGGGGGCCAGCGCACCCCTCGCCCGGGAAGTCGGCGGCGGCGGCGGTTAGGTCGCGCTCGGCGTCAGCCGTCATACTGTAATAATGGATGAAGAGGGCGTCAGAGGGCGCAGGGCTTAAGGGGAGTTCGGGCTCGCACGGGCCAGGCGATGCGGCGAGACAGACCCGAGGGCGCTGAGCAGGATGGCGCGCTTCACGAGCGCTTCCATTCGGAGACTTTCTGAGTGCTCGAGGGCCGAGATAGCCCGCACTGCGTGCGGAACCCTTCCCTGCCCCTCGAGCCGAGCTGTTTCGGCCAGCACGGCAAGCTCCTCCTTTGTCGGCAGCAGCCGACCCTTTCGCCCAGCCCAACGCCCCTGCGCTCGGTTCAGGGATTCCTCCTCCCGTCGTCGCGCGGCATCCGCCTCCGCCTCGAGCCGACGTCGCTCCGCCTCCGCCTCCGCCTCGAGCCGACGTCGCTCCGCCTCCGCCTCCGCCTCGAGCCGACGTCGCTCCGCCTCCGCCTCCGCCTCGAGCCGACATCGCTCCGCCTCCGCCTCGACCACAAGCCGACGCCGCTCCGACTCCGCCTCCGCCTCAAGCCGACGCCGCTCCACTTCTGCTCTCTTTTGCGCCGCCTCGGCCTCGGCCTGCGGAGCGCGGCACCGAGGCAAAAGTGGATCACTTTTGTGCAGCAGCAGGACGTGTCCCACTCGGGACTCGGGTCGTAAACGCGCAGCTACTCTAATGGCGACGCCTTGGGGTATTGCAGCGCGGGTCCAGGGCCCTTGCCAGGCGGAGGTCTTCCTCCCTCGTCCGCCTCTGCGCCTCGGCGTCGGCCTCCGCTGCTTTTTGTTGCGCCGCTTCATGATTCATCCGCGATTCCTCCACCCGCCCCCGGTATGCACGCTCGCACGAGGCCCGCACAGCCCCGCACCAAAGCACTGCCCTCGCAACACGACGCCGCGCAAGCTGCACTTGCTCGAGCGCGCGCTTCGTCATTCGCGTGAGTGCATGCGCTGCCTCAATCACCCGCACATGCCCAGTTCGCACGCTTACCATCGACACAAAGCGAATCAGAAGAACCCCTAGCGTCCGCAGTTGTGCTTGCTGTGCCTGCTGCGCCTGGCGGTCACGCGCCGACTCTTCTGCCCGCTGCTGTACCAACACGTGGGCCGCCCCAGTGCGGCGTACAGCCGCTTGTAGTGCCAGCGTCCCCGTCCTCAGTTGTGCGTGTCGAGCCCGCGCGTCACGCCGCCAAAGAAGTGCCTGCAAGTGCCCTGCAACGTCGCGCTGCTCTAGAAGGCGACCATGTTGCGCTGCTCGTCGACTGACCGCAGCCAGCACAGTGCCCGAAAGCAGCGTCGTGCACAAGTCGCGCCTTGCCCTTGCCCCTCGCACTGCGGCTTGCAGCGTTGCAATCCCACGTACTTGCGCATCCAGTTGCGCCTCCGCTGCATGGGCGTCTCTCTCAGCTTGATGTGCCTCCAAAGCCTTCACACGTGCGATGTAGACGAGCATCACGGCTCTGCGTCGTAGCCTCGCCTGCAAATGCTGTGCTGAAATCACCATACGCCCGTGGTTCAGGTACCTATTGGTTGCAAGCACTCCGCGGACCGACGCTGCCAAAGTGCGGGCAGCCCGTGCTTGCTCTTCGCACTCCCGACTCGCGGCCTCTCCGAGTGCGTCTGCCTGGAAGCGGCGTCGCACTATCGCCTGCAGAACTGTACTCGCGCCGCGCATTGTCGCAAAGCTAGCGCACGGGCCAAGTGCGCGACACTCACCCACCAAACATGACTGTGCTCGGACCATTGCAGCAAAACCGCACCGCGCCTCACTGCGCTGGATCGCCGCCTGGAGCACTGCCGCAGCGCTCACACGCAGTGCATTCCGCTCGGCCTCTTGTGAGAGCGCTCCTTGCTCCGTTTGTTCTCGCTCGCGCTCTTGCACCAGGTCCCGGACCAACTCTCGGACACCCACAAGTACCACCTAGGTGTCACGACACAAGAGATCACGCGCCGCCACACAATGTTGCAGTTCCTTCACAGCTGTGGGTGTCGCGCTGACAGCCTGTTGGCCAACAGGCTGTCTGCTACCACACAAGATGTTGCTGACAGCAGGTGCGCTGGAAGGGAGCTTAACCTGCTCGATGGCCACTTCAACTGCAGCAGCAGCGGCGTCACCTATCAGCGCGGCCTTTGCTTCTTCTGCGGCTTTCTCCTCAGCTGCAATCCATCGCGCTTCCTCTGCTGCACGCACTGCCACCTCTCGTGCGGCCTGTTCTGCCGCTTCCAGTTGCCTCTGCCTCTCAGCTATTCTCTCTGTTTCTCCGTCACTCTCGAGTTCCTCGCTTTCCTGCGGGTACATTTCGTACCGCAGATCTAGCTCCAGCACAGCTTGCGGCTCCTGCGCTTCTGCAATCCGCAAAGAACACCAGAATCACCAATTAATTTGCTCATGTCTTTTCTCTTTTTGGAACGCGAGATCGAACCCAGATGAAAGGCAACAGGAAGACACCAGCGAAACATTTTGTGAGTCCAGGCGGGCACCGGATGGAGGGGGACGAGCACCCGGGCTGTGCAGTGGAGTTTGGACAGATGCAACACCACTGAGGGCGCCAAGCCCTCGCTCTTGGCGATGCTCATTGAATACCTCAAGTGCCACAACCTGCCCTTCGACGGACAAGAGGCTTTCCACGACCGCAGTGATTGCCCAACGCATGGCGTCTTCAGCCGCTCCGATCAGTACTTCTCGCGCCCGCTCCTCTGTTACGGTTTGCGCTACTAGTACACGTCTCGATTCTTGTCGCACGAAGTTCTTCCTCGCGCGCTCCGCGCGCTCCTCTCCTGCCTCTCGAGCCAGTAGGTCTTCGCCGTATGCTGCGAGCTGCATGGCACGCGCGGAGGGGAGAAGTGCGTCCGGCGCTGGCACAAGTGGTGCATGGGCCGGGAACACAAGCCGCAGAGGTGTCGGCGATGGCGGCGGCGAGGGCGTTCGTAGCTGGTCGCGAAAGTGTCTGAGGTGGCCCAACCCGGCCTCCACTTGCACCTGAAGCTCGTGCAGCTGCGGCAGCTCGTGAGGGGGCATTCCCGCGCGGTCAAGTTCTGCGTGCGCCTGGGCCAGCGCCGCGGCAGCAGGAGCCAACTCCCCCCGTCCGAGCAGCGTCGCTGCTCGTAGTGAGTGCTTCCTGGCCAATGCCGCGTCGTGCCGCGCCCCGCTGAGCGAGAGCTCCACGGGGCGCTGGCGCTGTGACGGCATCGGCTCCTGCGCTGGCCGGGCCGATGCGGCGCCTTCTGCCGCCCCACCCACTTTGGGAGTCCCTCCCTCGCGCTTTTCAAGGTCGCGACCCCCTTCAGCTGAGCTGGCGGAGGCACGCGCGCACGCACGTGCAGCAACCCCCTTCTCACCATTTTCGCTTGCCATGATACCATCCTGCTGTGATCCCGCGGAAGGATCCGCCTGTGGTCGCCCTTGCCGGTAGTGGGATGCAGCCGAGGGTGCACCGGCGATCTCGAAATTGGCTGCTGCCATCGGCGAAGCATTGTGTGGTGCTCTTGCAGGCACGATGTGCTGGTGACGACGGGCTTGTCTGTGATGGGAACGAGGCGGCCTCTCTTGCAGCGGTCCCAGCTGGGACACGCCCGCACCATCGGTCACAAAGCGGGCAACGGTCATGGAGGCGGCACCGGGGCGGGCGAAAACCGGGTTCGGAAGAGCGTTGTTGCGGGAAGCGAAGCCGGCGGCCATCTCAGGCTGCTGCCACGCTGCCGCGAGCTCAGTGTGAGCTCTATGAGATCTCTCGGGGGCGTCGACATGATCGGGCGGCGGTACAGGAGCACGGCCGCCGGGGCTGGGCCGGAGCAGGCCGCCTTCGCCGCGAGTAGTTGGACGCGGAGGGCGCGTCGGCGGCGCCCGAGGCGTGAGAACCTCCGCGCGCAAGGCGGAGGCTGCAGTCCTATCGTGCGAGCCCTTCTTCCGCGACGGCGCGTCTGGGGCGACCAGGCGCAGAGGTATCCTCTCCGGCGCCTCACCCCAGCCCGTCAGTAGACCGCCATACCCCTCTCCAGCGCTGCCGCGGGAGTTTGGAGTGGCACTCCACGCGCGCGAACCAGCTACAGCTTCTGCTGCCTCGGTTGTTGCCCAGGAGCGCGCGGGCTCACACGCAGCCGTTGCGCGGTGCTGGTTGTCCCCGCCTGCCCGCGCCGTAAAAGAGCCAGAACCTCTTTCGATGGGTATCGATCCGACTTGGATGCTTGAAGGAGCATTCCTGATCATTGAATCACCCAATATGGTATTCTGAAGTGGGTCGCGCGGCACCAGACGCCATACTGCCTCTCCTGCGCCCGAACGCGGCAACCCAGGCCTTTCCGCAGCCTGCCATTGCGTCGTTGGCCAAGGAGTCATTCCCGAAAGCAGCTGGGGTGACCTCCTGTGAGAAACCTCTGAAGACATCATCTCTGAAGGTGCGGGCGGTGGACCAGCCCCTCCTACCCCCCTGGCAGCTAGTTGGGCGGAGCCAACCCCGCGCGGAGCGGAGCCAGCGTCAAGCACCACGCCAGACCGCACAGCGCCGGGTTGCTCGTCAGCTCTACGCACACCACCTCCATGTAGGCTGGTGGTGGTGTGCGTACAGACTCTGTGCACACTGGGGGCTCCTGCGTCCAGCGCAGCAGGCCCTTGACCGACAACGCCCAACGCAAGCACCGCCGCGCGCTTCTGTGGCGGAGCTCGGCGCATGTCCATGGCGTCTGACGGCAAGGGCAGGTGTGCGGCGCGGATATTTCCGGCGTCGAGCCGCGCGAGGGCAACGGAAAAGCCGATGCCTTGGAACACCTGCTTTTCACGGTAGTAATCATCTCGACGGCCACTCCCGTCAGCGCGTGGAACGCCAGCTGGGTTAGAGCTGCCGTACGTTTTTACATCTTGATTCTGCTCCCCTCTCGGCGACTCTTCACAACTCTCAGAAGACTGAGGAACCTTGACTTCATCGAGGAACTTCGAGCGGCTGCCTTTCCCGCCCGTCCAATTTCTACGAGAAGTTCTTCGCGTTAGCCGCAAATCGCTGCCATGTTGCAACCCACGCGCGTGATTAGCATAGATTTTTGCGTCTTCCGCGTCTTGTGAAGATTCACGCTGTGACCCGGTCCCAACTGAGACCGGTGCACTCATGTCAATCTCCTTCAGCCCCCAGTCGAAATCAGTTGCCTTCACCTGATGCAGCTGCAGATTGTCCGGCACTTCGGGGGAATAACGCTCTCCGATGTCTATCCATGCCGCCGGGGTCGCCTCAGCCATGATTTGCAGCGCCCTGATGTGCTCGACCTCCCCTGGGACATCTGTGACTTCAATCATCCGTGAGGTTAAGTCCTCATGAAACTCACCGTCCAGCTCATGCTCGATCCACCTCTCGTTGCTGCCGTCACCTGCGTCGTCCGCACGTCTCCTGACTCGAAGGTCTCTCGATACCCTGTCCGCACTTCTCCCCTCTCTCTCTACACGGGGCTGCCCACCAGCCATGGATGCCTCTCGCTGCTCAGCTGAGCTCTCTCTTTGTGCGCCCTCTCGGGCATGATTGCCAAACTTCAGCGCGCTGGGCTGTAAGAGATCCCGGAACACGTTGAGTCCAGTTCCCTTCCGTGATTTAGATTTGTTTCGCGGGGCGGTGGGCTGACGGGGCTTCAAGCCGGAAGCTGGGTTGAAGATGGCCATCATCTGGAGACAAGACCCAAATGGCTCAGCGAAAATAGACACCAGATCGCACTCGCGTTGGGCCTGCACAGGCGATTCAGGTATGGAAAACGGATGCAGTTTACCGGTGGCGCCACGGGCGCCGACGAAAATAGCGGCATCCTGCTGGGCGTTCCTGTTTAGTGTCGTCTTCAGGGTTGCGCCGTCGCTATGTCGCTCTCAGCACTCGATCAAGTGCAGCATCTCCCTCTTCGTCGTACTTTCGATAGGGAGCATGGGCATGAGCACACACACACACACACACATATGGCCTAGGACCTAAAGCACCGCACCATCGTGTCCCATCCTGGTGGGCCAGATCCAATTGCCCTGTGATCACCTGCCGACTGCGCTGGTGTTCACCGGTTTCGATTCCTGTTCGTGTGAACTGGTCCGAACAGATTATTCAAAGAATCCCTCGGTTTGCGGGCATGGCGACAGAGGAAGCCAGCAAACAAGGCTGCGATTACTACGACTTTGCGGTCATTGGGGCGGGTCGGATGGGTGCCTCGATTGCAGGGGCGCTCGCGCTCAACGGAGCTCGCGTTGCAGTACATGATCGCTCAGATTTCGATCGGAAAAAGGGACTCGAGATCATGCGAGCCGACATGAAGCAGCACGCGGAAGAAGGGTTGATCTCGAAGGAGGGCTGCATGCAGGCCCTCAGCCATGTCTTCTTCGTAGACTCATTGGTAGAGGTGAATCCCCAGAGAAAAATGGCACGATATGAACACCGATGCTATGCATCCCGGAGAGAGCAGCAGTGAACAACTGACTTACCGATCCTGGCCGCTATGCTTACACAGCTTTCACACCTGATCGTCATGGGCAACTGGTGCGCACAGGCAGCGCGAGCACACGTCGTAATTGAAGCAATTTTCGAAAACCTCGAAGCAAAGAGGGAGCTCTTTAAGAATCTCCAAGAGGCGGCAGCAGCGAACCCGGACACCGTCTTTGCGACAAACAGGTTAGGTGAATTCGGTGTTTCACAGGGAGTTGGAGCTTGCATGCATTTAATCTAGTGTTTTAGGTGAAATATTTCTCATCGAAAGGCGTTTCTGCTGCATGCTAATACCACTGCCTCGCGGGCAGCATGAATTTCTGTTCAACAAAAATTGCGGCCGGGATTATCTCGCCAGATCGCGTGTTCTGCGGCATCCGCTTCCTGTACCCAGTCTTCTTTATCCAGGTGAGCTTCTAACTATTCGAATGCAGCCCAGAGACTCAAAGTGCCGCTTTATGTCGAGCATGCCGTGACGTCAAGCTGACGTCAATCTTTTTGCCCACAAGGAGGTGGAGGTGTCGTCTTCCGAGACCGAGCGCCCCTTAAGACTCGCGCGGGTGGCTGCTCACCTGGAGCGCTTCAATCTGCGGCCTTTCTACCATTCGACCGCGAACCCGCATCGCCGCCGTCTGGATGGTGCCGACGTCGAGAGCGCCCAGTGCCGACAGGCAAGTCTCGCTCATGCGCCCCCCGTTGCTCCTTCCATCTCTCACCCAACCCTTTCACCTCTCCACTCGTACAGTGCTGAGGTACTTGATTGTGCAGCGGAAACTGAAGGAAAAGAACCTCCACGGGCTTCTCAAACCGAAGACGCGAGCCGAAGACGCTACGTGCGAAGCGACATCACTGGCGTCAAGAAACCCGCGGATGCTGCAAGGGGAGGACAAGCAATGCCTGATCTGCTTTGAAGCTCCTGCGCGGGCGCTGCTCGCGCCGTGCGGGCACTGCGATCTTTGCCCAGATTGCTGCGAAAAGCTCCGCGCACGAGAAGGATACGCCAAGTGTCCCACGTGCCGTGTGCCGATTGAGCGCGTGCTTCAAATGGACAAGGAATTCGAGCAGCTTGTG
>Ga0115567_10006867_pt1 | contig 10833 bp, 1 predicted proteins | sample COGITO_mtgs_1204_2_FD_88679 | JGI IMG/M metagenome (GOLD analysis project Ga0115567, IMG submission 88679) | Pelagic marine microbial communities from North Sea - COGITO_mtgs_120412 | ecosystem: Environmental > Aquatic > Marine > Epipelagic | place: Germany:Helgoland, sampling site Kabeltonne... | reverse complement strand
TCGAATACGACGACAAAACCATTTTCGACATCGAAGGAGAAGAAGAGGAAGAAGAAAAAGAAGAAGAAGAAGAAGAAGAGCGCGACGTTGCGAGGACGACTTTGGACAGAAACGCGTTGGTATGGCTACGTCCTGATGTTATCGATGGGAACGACAAAAGTACCGGCGCGAGGAACAAGAGCGGACGTGTTGAAGAAAAAGAAAACGAGTTGCTCGCGTGGGATGCCGTGCGTGAGGACGAGAACAGATTTACGCTTTTGATGCCTTCGTCGTTGTATTCTGCGAGCGCGCGGCGTTCCGCGGTGGATTTCGACTTCCTGTACGAGCGCGCGTTCATCGGCGCGAAAGATTTTAATTTTAACAGCGGCAAGCATGGAAACGCCACGAAATGCATTTGCGCAGACGAGTCGAATTTAGTGACGATGTGTATCCGCGCCGTCATGGGAGACGTGTCTTCGAGACGCTTGCTGAGAGCTATATCGTTGGATTCTCTCGACGACAGCGGAAGCCTTTCCGTGCGTTTTCGCGGGGCGAGCGTTGGAGCGACCAAAAACGTACTGTCGCAGTTTTACGAAACGTCTCGTCTGCAAAACCGCGCGCGTGCGTTTGCGACAAAACAAATGGAAAACGAGAGCGGCGATTCGACTGCAAATGCATTTCAAAAGTGCGTTTTGAAAATACTCCAGGCTATAGATGCGTCATTGAGCGCGTTCGCGGAAGCGTGCATTCAACGCAGAGCCGACGAGGGGGAAGAATACGAGAATGAAGATGAACACGAACGAAATGCAAATCGAAACGATGCATCAACGACGCTTCTCGAGTTTGCATTCCACACGCGGGATATACGGAAACAGATTGCCTCGTTGGCGGCTTTGGTCGACAAGGTACAAAAACGGTGGCGCGCGATGAAGCACCGCAAGTCTCGCGCTCTTTTGTTGCCATCGGTATCGCCTCATCGGTATCGTCAAAATGGTAATAAAAGTACTGCTTCTCACTATTCCTACGGCAGCGTAGCTCTAGATGTGCTCTCTCGGGAGATTCAAGATTTACACTACAACGACTACGTAGACATCGAGCTCGAGCAAAGGAGCGTACTGAAGCTCTTTGAAATTTTATTCATTTCCACGGCAAAACCTGTGCTAGTTGAAGGCATCGTCAACGCGTGCTTTTCGTCGAATAATTCTTCGTTATCTAATGACGGTGAATGCTTAAAGAAGGCGTGCGATGTGTTGCTTCAGAATAAATCCGACGCGATTCGAAAACTGAGAAGCATAAAAAATTCCACGCGGGATATTCACCGAGAGCAGAAGCTTGCTCAATTTAGTGCGGGCATGCGCGCGTGTAAATTGCTGCTCTTCTCATCGACGTCCAATATGGCGAATATCGATTCAGATGCAACTTCTATCGTTCACTTCTTCACCAAAGAAATGGGTGTCGCTCGAGAAGAAATCTTTCGAGAAGTTTCTCGAACGTTGGATGAAGCTATTGATACGACGGATACTCTTCGCACGCAAGAAAAAGACTCAATCGAATTTGAACACAGAGAACGCGTGCGCGTACAACGGGAGATATTTGAGGCGCGCGTGCGCAAACACGAGCTCGAGCGAGAAGAAATTCGTCAGAAAGCCAAGGCCAAGAAGAAAGAATTAGGGGATGCCAGACGCTTGGAAATGTTTGAACGCGCAGAGAGGAAAAAAGAGGCAAAAGTGAACGAGTTGACTGAAGATTTAGAAAGATTAGGGACGTTTAGCGGAAGTGCTGTGAAAAAGCGTGTGCGACTGTTGGAAAGTCAAATGAATCGAACCGGGGAAGAGGACACGACAACGGACCCAAATGCAGATACAACTGGGGATGTTTTCCTCGACGTTGTTGTCGCGGTTGAAGAAAATCACGAAGCAGCAGCAGCAGCAGAAGAAGAAGACTCGAAAGACGCGGAGAAGTTGGCAGAGAAGACCATCTTGGCTGCCGACGACACGATGGAAACGGATCTGCCACCGCGTGCTTCATCGGTGACTAATTCATCCCTTCCCTCACGCGTCGTCATGTGTAAACGATCGCTCGTGGACGTCACCGCGAGTAACCTTTGGGCGTTTCTCGATTTTCTTCACGAAAAAGTTTCTAGAGTGCACGTTTCGTATCTTCTCAAAGATCATGAAGTTGCGAGTCACGCGAAATATATCGCCGAAATCATCTTCGGCTTGAGTGGCGATGTCATAGAAACGCTGTGCGAGAGGAGAGATGATGATTCGTATGATGATGCTTTCGTCTCTTCTTCTTTTGAAATCACCTACTTCACGAACGATGAGTTGCGAGATGCGTTAGAACGCGCAAATATTTCTTCGAATGTCGTTAAAGATCGATTTAGAATCGTCTACTCGAACGAGAGCACGTCGTCAAGGAATACGAAATCTATCAAGTGTCTGTCGTACGCGCTTCCGGAACAACTGAAGCGTTCGAATCTGTTTGGTATCGACTTTGAAGGAAAAATTGAAGCGGTTTCGGAGTTTGTTTTGAGATTGAAATCCATTCGCGCGATGCTCCAAAATTTACGAAAAATTTCGAACTATCTCGACCGCGCCACGTACGTTCACGATAACGCACGGAAATTAGACCACGCTTCGAAGGAAGCGACCGTTTTGAGAATACGATTACGAAGTTTCCAAGAGCAGTTGTTTGAGTTGGAGCGGTTCGCGACGCATCTTGAAAGATCGTGCGGAGAAAATATCCGGCACGCGACGGACGTATTGATTTCGTCAATGAACGCGTTGTCCACTGAAATCGATGCAAACGATGCAAAGGCAATGCTTGCAAAGTGGTTAAATGCGTGTGTGGCGGCTTCGTTCTCGTCGAAGGATTTTGCCAGGGCGAGAAAGGTCATAGAACAGGGTTTTCGAAATATTCATTTGTTTGCTCAGCAAACGTTCAACGCGTATAACGATGCAGATCCGAATGCGCTTTTACTTAACGCGGTGTTTATCAGCACGACAAACGGTTTGCGAGGTGAGTTCATCGGGAGTGTCGTCCGTGTATTTTCGTTTTAGTTATTACTTAGTTTAGTTAGAGCTCTTTTCGTGAAAATGTATTATTACACAAGGCGTTTAGCTTTAAAATCACACGTAGCTCTCGTGCTTGACAATATCCTTATCTCGTCCACTTTGGTGTCTCATGTCGCCATATCCGTGCTCCATTAAGCTCGCTAAGTCCTCCCCACTTAACTTTGTCAACTTATCCAACAAATCCTGCGTCGAAATCTCCACCTCTAAATCGTCGTCCTCGAGAAGTTCGCTGAGAAATGGAATGGCTTCGGGAAGCAAGACTAAGTATTCTTCTTGGGTATTCTCGATAATTTTAGCGAGCGTGGCAATAACGAGAAGCTTTGCTCTGGAATGTTCGTAATTTCTGGAAACATTCAGGATGTTTCGGTGTAACGTTTTCCACAACGCTTCGTCGGGCGCAGCGGCGAAAAGAGCGGCACAACAGCCGACACACTCGGCGCCGAGATTGAATTTTACTCCGACGGAGTCGTTTTCATTCAAGTCCTTTGCTCCATCGTCACCTTCGTCCAGTAGTTCATCCAGGGTGCTCATTGCGTATTCTCGACTCTTCTTTGGCGGTTCTTTAGACAAGTGCTTCGCAACTAAAGGCGCAAACTGGTTAAATCGTTCTTGCGTGAGAAAATTGACCGAATCGTATGCGAAACACCGACGCAAAGCGGCGAGCGCGAACGCCTTCATGCGCCACTCGTCCATCACATCGTCGTTGTTTTTGTTGCTCTTCTCACCATCCGTCTTCTTTTTCTTCTTTTTCTTGTTCGATTCTAACATATCCAAGGCTTCGTCGTCTAAGCATGCCGCTGTCAAGTCCAGAACGTGTCTGTAAAACGGCACAAAAACAGCTCTCAACTGGTCCGCCAAAGCACTCGTCAATCGAAACAACGCCGATAATCGCCATCTCGCGGCATCTTTCTCTCCAGCTCTCGCTTTAGCCCACTCCACGCATTTCGCGTAAAACGGCGTGAACTCTTTCTCGGTACATTTTACTGCTAAATTCGCCACCGCGTTCACGGCTAACGTTTCTACTTCTTCCATCTCCGAAACGCTCGCGTCGTCTTCCTCCGCGAACTGTCGTCGTACGTCCATGGCTTCCAAAGCAATCGAAAACAGCGAAGCTCTGTGCGCAGACGTAGCATCCTTACGATCGGCTACCTTGTTTGAAACTTCCAAAAATGCCAGTCTCGAACGCAATGCCTCGTTTGCCGTGCGTGCGGATTCGCTCTCACGAATGAACGTTACCCAACACTCTTCCAGAGGAGGCATGAGCACACGGCATTCGAACGAGGTCGCTAAGCGTTCCGAGCGTAATTCGGCAGCAGCTTCTTTGGCGGCTATGAGAGATGTAAGATTTGTTTTTACGCTATCTCTGCTCTTCTTTTTCTTCTTTTTACCAGACACACCTTCGTCGTCTCTGTCCTCTTCCTCCTCTTCATCGTCTGTCTCTGTCTTTGCGCACAACGCCGGATGCGTCGCGACGGTCAAAATGTCCAAGAGGTATGGACTCATAAACTTCGCTAGCTGGTCTTCACAAAACGCGTCGATCGCGGAAAGCGTTGCTGATAAAACAACCAAAGCGTTCTCTGGTGTTTCGCCATTTCTCGCGGCAGCGCTTTTAGAGCATATTTGAGTGGCCAGTTTGGCGATTCGAGTCATTGCCGGCGCGGCGAGCGCCAACGCGCCGATGAACTTCGGCCCTGTGGCTCGAGCAATTTGCGCGAGACACAAAGAGGCTGAACCGAGCACGTTCGACGTGGTCGAATTAATAGCTTTCAGCGCATTTTCCTCTTCCGTGTCTTTTGCAAAACAACATTTTTCTGCAACCTGTTTCGCGGCGTTCACCAACGCATTCGCGTAATGCGTGGCGTCTTCATCGCGACCAAACCGCATGGCTGCGGCTTCAAGCGCGACAAGAGCCGCTTGACGAGCGTTTGGAGTACCATCTCTGACGGCAAGAGTTGCGAGTTCGTCGATGAGTTTCAAACCTGCAATCTTAATGCTCTCGTTGGATTCTTTCTGTTGCTTCTTGACGGAAATCGTCAAATCCCTCAGCGCGTTCTCGTTGTTTTGCAAACGATCCGTGAGGAGATTCAACGCCGCTTTACGCACCGAGGTTTCTTCACAAGATAGCAATGGCGTCAACGTTTCAAGAAACTTGCCTGGGTGCAAAACGGCATCCAACCCAGAGAATAAATCTCTACCCGCTTTAGAGGCGGAAGGACCACTCGCGCATGACGCCTTCGTATCTAGCAACGTCAACGCTCTCTCAGCTAACGAGGAAAACGCGGTTTGTAACACGTTCGAGTTTGCCACAGAATGTGCGCTATATTTCTTCTGCGCGAGAAGAAAAGATCGAGTTGATATGAATCGCGACGCGGCGTTCGCGACGACGACGACACCTCTACTCGCTTCCGAGCCTCTCGAGGCAGCAATCTGTTGTGTTGTAAAAAGAAAGGCAAAGAAGTACACGTGAGCGTCTTGAAAAGAGGAAGAGGGACAAAAGAAGAAAGAGAGGTTTTCTATCGTCGTCGTAGACAGTACATTTCTCAGAAGGAAAGCAGCAGATCGTTTGAAGTTCTCATCACGAAAAATCAGAATCCTGACACATATACGAATTCTTCACCGAAACATACGCAACGAACGAACGAGTTTAAAAAGTCACGCGCGAAAAACGAGAAAGAAGGAGAAAAAAGTCGTACCTTCATTGCATCTACCAGCGTTACGACCGCGTTGACTGGTTTCTCGTGACCTAGCAAAGTCATAACCAAAGATTTGACCCACGTGTTCGACTTTGTTTTGTTGTTGTTTTCTTCGTCTTCGAGCTCGTCGTCCTCGTCGTCAACATCATCATCAACATCCGCGTTGTTATCGTCGAGGTCCATCAAATCTAAATTCCCACCCGTCTTCTTCTTCGCATCATTTTGATACAGCATCGCGTACATCTTCTTTTTGTGCGCTTCGGCGGACTTTTCCAAACTGTTTCTATTCTCAAGTACTTGTAAAATCAACTCAGACAAACCTTTCGAGCCTTCAGGACAGGCGCGAATGAGCGCGGCACACAATGGCGCGCGTCTTCGTTCCGGCGCTCTCGTCGACGCCTCTACGATTGTCCAAATGACTTCCTTCACGTCAGCTTTACCTGAGGAAAGCCACACGGGTACGACAGATTTCAAAGCATTTTCTAAAGCTCTCTGTAACGTAACGTCGTCGTTTTCGCCGGCAATTCTCGAGAGCGTCGTGGCAACGTCCACAACTTTCTTCACAACCATTTCTGGCTTGATCTTTGCCATCTCCGAGAGAAGCTCTAGAGCTGCCGCGCGAGAACTCCCTTCAGAAGCTTTAGACGCAGAAACACAAATGAGATCGATGTCCCAACTATTGACGGTCTGACCACAAAGCTCAGCTAACTTTGTTAAAGTTTGCAAACTTAACGTCAACGCGTACGAACGCTCAGCGATTTGTTCGTTGAGCTTTTTCGTTTCGGAATCATTCTTGTTGTTATCGTCGTCATCACTTTCGCTCATTCTTTCATCGCCATCGCTATTATCATCGCTCGACGACGACGATGAATTATCTTCCGCGCCGTAGAAGCGTTTCTTTTTCTTTTTGGAATTGTTTGCCGCGTTTTGTTCTTTGAGAGCTTGGCGACGAGCGTCTTCCTCGACGTCGATTTCGTTTTGCGCAAAGAGGGCTCTGCAGAGATTTTGGCAAGGGTGAATCAACGCATCGCGATTGACTGCTGTGTCGGAACGCCAAGAAAACACTTCCATAGCCGCGACCGCGTTCGCTAACGAATCACCTTTCGTGAGACCAACGACGATATCCTTATCTCCAAATTTACACGCTCCGGAAATGGCGACTACGGCATCTTTGCAATCCAAGGGGACCGACGCGATTGCAGCTCTCGCAGCGCCACGCGCGGTCTTATCGCCATCGCTTTTATTCGCGTGGAACAAAACGTCCAAAACCTTTGCGCGCGAAGTTGGTGGTATTTTCATGAGCGGATAGCTCCCACTCGCTATTTGCTCAAAACAGGCGATGCGCACGGAAACCGAAATTTGAGACTTCATGGCGTTCAAAAACGAGTCGAAAGCAAACTTACCGGACGTCACTTCCGCCGAAGAAGCGAGCTTTTCTCCAACGAAACATCGAACTGCTTCGATAGCAAACGCGGCAATTTCAAGTTGATCGGGTGCAGTCTCGTCGGCATCAAAAGAAGTGGCGCGTTCAAGCGCTCGAGCAATTTCAACCGCCTTTACTTGGTCGTCCCCAACGCCTCTTAGAATGAACAAAAGAACTCGGGCGGCGTGCGGATTCATCAGACAAAACGTAGACGACTGCGCGTTCGTGGATCTATCACCTTCTCCTCTTCTAAAAAGGTCGTCTACTTTCACCGCCGTTATTGGCTTCAACAAGCGTTTCGTATCTTCAACTGAAACTTGTACGCTTCGCATCGCCGTCCTCACAGCGCTCGCTCCATCGATGGTGATTTGCGCTCTGGCTTTCGCAGCGGCAGCAAAAGGCGCAAATTCACTCGTCGTTGGTGCGCAGTATAGCGCGTCTGCTGCAGCCCGACGAATAGACGACACCGAGCTTGCACAAGCGACTAAGAGCGCTGTTACGATTTCGTCGGAATCCTTCACGTCCTCGATTTCGGATTGAATCATCTCTAAAGCGACAATCTTACCTCGCGTGCTCGATGCGAAAGTTTGTTCGTTCGTACCGTCCTCCGCGATTATTCTGGAGGCGAGGAACCTCGCTGAATCAACGCCTCGTCGGCTTGACGCATCTAAACACTTGCGCAACAAATCTTGCACTATCGTTTCGAAGGATTCGTTTGTTTGTTCACTTTCGCTCCCGGCGAGCATATCAAACGACTCAATCAAAATAGTTTCAGCGACGTTACTTTTTGCATCTCTCTTTGTGATTTTGGAGAACAAATCTTTCGCAATGTCTCTAGAGACTGGTGAAATCCAAGGCAGAGCACTAGATGCTTCGCTGAGAGAGAGCCAACACTCGATTGGAATTTTACCATCCTTGAGTCTTTCGTCGTGATGGGACCGAAACTTACCACCAAATCCGAGACATCCTTGTTCCCAGTCGTCTTTCAATACCGTCCAGATGCTCTTGCGTATGATATCTTCCATTGGAGACGAATTACACTCTGCCAAGGCGGCTTTCAGCGATAAAAGAAGCGTCAGCTTCCCGGCGCCGTCCGCGTCGCGGTACGATTCGCGAACCCACAATTCGATATCAAACTCTCCTATCGCGGGTGGTTTCTTTGCGGCTTGATTGAATCCGTAACCAATAGCGTGCACGACACTCGCTGCTATTCTCGCATCGCCTTCGTGTCGCACATCCTTCTTAGATCCGCTACTCTTGCTGTCTTCCGCGGAGGAGAAGGCTTGCTCGATAGCTCTCTTCTCGTCCGTAAAACCAAGTAAAATCGGGTGCTTACACCTGGAGGCGTCTTTTACGACAGATCGAGCGACCGCGCGGGAGTGCGACGCAGAAACTGCGCCGTAACATGCCAAAGCGGCGGCTTTATCGCGCAATGTTCTTAACTCGTCGTCGTCGTCGTCGTCTATTCTGTCGCCTGACATTTGCCTCAAAAGTGTCGCGTATGCCTTCTTACATACTCTGCGTTCAATGTCCGCGACTTTATTGGCATCTCGCTCGTTCGATCTCGAGCTCAACTCTCTCGCAGTTTCTAATCGATGCGAGATAGCTTCGAAAAGCGACGTTCGGTTTTTCGTCAGCATGCTCAAAGACGGAGTGCCGAGTGCCAACGCGGCGACAGTTGGATCGTCATCGGAGCATCGACGGCACAGCGCGTCGGCTAGGAAACCGCCCTTCTCCAGACCTGGTGGCGGAAGAAGAGTGTTGTCTTTGTCTTTTGCCTTCTTTTCGATGAACTCGACGTGAAGGTCAATCAGACGTTGCGTCGCATTCTCTCGAATCGACGCAGTGGGATGATCTAACGCAGCCGCCAACGATCGATTGCCGAGCTTCTTGTTCTCAATAGGCCCCGAGGCCGAACCAGCTAAAGCCTCGCGGAGGAAAGATGCGGATTCAAAATCGAGTCGTAACTGTTCTTCTTCCTCTTTCAACTTTTCCTCTTCTTTTTTCCTCGTCTCTTCGTCAATCATCATTCGATCTTCCTCGGCGTTCGTTTTGTCATCGTCTTCATCGTCGTCTTCATCGTCTTCCTCCTCTTCGTCGCTCTCCTCCGAACTACTGCTACCGTTATTTACTTTCTTCTTCTTCTTCTCCTTTCCATCGATTTCTTGTTTTTCTTGCAATCGTCGTCGTCGCTCGTCGTGCGCTCTTTTTTCTTTCCTGCGTTCCAAACCTCTCAAAAACGAATCCACCGCTTCCGCGGTGCTCTTCGGAAACCTCTGATCCGCCGCACGCAACGCTCTTTCGATGCTCTTTCTTTTCACTTCGTCCGATTTATCGCTCCTCGCTAAACTACAAACTAACTTTTTCGCTCTCGGTTCCGTCAGTTCAATCTTCTCCAAGGCTTCCATGAGAGTCTTTTCGTAATTTTCGTGCGTCCCGCAAAACTTTCCGAGCGCTTCCAACAACGGATTCACCAAACAATCGCTCGCGGTTCCATACTTATCACATATTTCCGCGACGTGAGAACTCGCGTTGTCGATTTTTACGAAATGCTTGAACGTCCGGTCTGGTATAGTCTCGATTTTTTGACTCGAACACAACACCAGTAACGTTTGCATAGCCTCTCGAACGAGCGGCGCTCGAGCACCTTTTGAAACGCCTTCTAAAAGCGCCACCGAAAATGCCTCCGTGAACGTCGTCTTCGCGCATAACGCCGCGATGAGCATCAAACACCCCGCGTAGTGTTCAGACGAGGCTTTTTGATGCAATCCAGGCTCTAAATACGTCAAAAATCTTTGCAAATGCGCGCTTTCAATGCGTTTCATCCAATCGAGACTTTCAATCATTAAAACGACGTAAAACGAATGACTCACCGAACTCGCGGAAGTCGTACCGTTCGTCGCGTTAAAATCGTTATTACTTTGGCCGTTGCAGCATTCCACCGCGCTATCGCAAATGTAGGTTAAAAACGCCTTGTCTTTCGCCATACGTTTCGCCAAGTACTCTCTCGGGACCTTGGCGCCGCTTTCCTTCACCCCTCGCATCCACTCGAACTTCTTCGCGTTTTCGAAATTGCACGTTTGCACCACCTTCACGAACTGATTGGTTCCGTGATACGGCAACAAAGACGCGATGACGTCGTCCACGTTATACACGTTAACTTTAAACCTCCGTATGAGATATTCAAAAATATGCGCGCCGTCCGCCGCTTCTTCTCTCAACGTCTCGTCCTTCGCCGTCGCTTCGTCCTCGTCGCCGCCAAAAATCTTCCCGCACGTGGACGCGAACAGCCTCAGAAACTGCCTGATGATTTTATTCAGCTTCTCGTTCTCTTTCGCGTCCAGTTTTTCTCGATGATTTTGCTTTTGATACCCTTCCAACGCTTCACCTTCTGCGTCATCTCCAAACATCCCAACGCCGTTCGTGTTCGCGGTATAAAACAGTTTACTCCCGAACGCGTCGAACCGTCCATCTCTTCTCCTCACGTTCTCGAACGCTTTTTGCGCTCTCTCTTGAATCTCTTCCAATCGAACGTCCGCCGCATCTCTCGCCGTGTGAAGTATCGACGCTTTGCCTCCTTTCAGAGCTCTGGTATTTTCTCGCGGGAACGCAGACGCGAGCTTCGAGAGTTGTTCCGACAACGCCGACCGAGTATTGTTCT
>Ga0115567_10006866_pt1 | contig 10838 bp, 8 predicted proteins | sample COGITO_mtgs_1204_2_FD_88679 | JGI IMG/M metagenome (GOLD analysis project Ga0115567, IMG submission 88679) | Pelagic marine microbial communities from North Sea - COGITO_mtgs_120412 | ecosystem: Environmental > Aquatic > Marine > Epipelagic | place: Germany:Helgoland, sampling site Kabeltonne... | reverse complement strand
GGATGACCTCCGCAGAGAGGAGAATGCGTGTAGAGAGGGCGACAGCATCTTGGACGCGTGGGGGGCAGGAGAGCAATACAAGCTCCATTGCTGCAGCAGCGGGCATTCCGAGCATCAAAAAGGGCTCCGCCAGGTCGTCTCGCGTAATCCAGCCCTCCGCAAGGGCGTGGTCCACCGAACCAAGCATGTGCCCAAAATATACCTCCCAAACCTCACCGACTCGCTCTGTCATGGAGCGTTCGCCGCGAAGGTCCGGGCGCATCAAGCCCCGCCCGCGCCCGTTTCGCCATGCCGCCGCGCCGGGGTCGGCTATGTCCTCGACGCTATCTTCGAGGGCTGTCCGCGCCCCCTGAAGAGCCTCGCGCGTGCCCACCGCCGCATCCCGTGCCGCATTCCGCAGTGAGATCCGCATCTGTCCATCCTCTGGCCTCGTCAGTCATATCTGGCGTTGGCAGTGTGAAAAGTCTTGAGCTTGGGAGTTTGACCTCCTTGATTTTGTCCTCAATCCCCGTCGCAGCGATCTGTTCCGACACTCCCCAGAAAAAGCTTCGACCTTGTCTTGCAAAGTCTTCCCAGAGGCCCCTCTCAACTGCCCGTAGCGCAGCTCAGTCAACACATCCGGCAGGAGAGGCACCACAAGAGGGCAATTGCCATCCGCGCAATGACCCAACGAGCTTGGAATGTGGGCTGGACCACCACCTGGGCCTGCCGATGCGTGACTCGCTCCAAGACTTTGAGAGTAAGTGGGGTCTGGTGTTGCAGTTGCCAGCCGCCGCCCAGGAACGTTGCCCCTTCTCGGCATGGCAGCCCTGTCTCTGGCAGGACCTGATTTCCTGGGAAATCAGGTTATGAGGTCATGAGATCATGATGAACCAACGAATTGATCAACGAGAGAACTTCCATGCCAGGGCGCTTCCTGCTGGTACTCCTCGCCACCGGGCTGTACCTAGCGGGCGCGGATAAAGAAGAATGCAAGCAAGAAACAACATTGGTCCTCTTGAAACCCGACGCGGTGATCCCCGAGAACCCGATGGGCCCTCACCTGCACCTAAGCGTTTGTTTCAACGGGCGGGGAGCGTTTTGCAATGTTCCTGGGCAAACTCCGCAAGCGAGATTGATACCGATGAGCTACTTGAGTTTACAGGTGTCAAGGGGATACGTAGGTGCTGCGATCTCGATGTTCGAGGCCAAAGGAATGGAGATTGTTGGGATCAAGTATCACGAGCAAGCATCGGAAACACTTCTCATCGAGCACTACCAGGAGCACGCTGGGAAGAAGTTCTTTCCAGAGCTTTTATCGACGATGTCGGCGGGGCCAATAATCGCGCTCAAGGTCAAAGGCGCTAAGGCCGTTGCTCGCGTCCGCAACATGCTCGGATCCACTGACCCTGGTAATCCGTCACGCGTCCTCGAACCACAGCACTGTGCTGGATCAATTGCGCCCTTGTGATCCCCATTTCCAGAACAGTGTTCCGTCACGTTCTTGACGACTCCTCGCTTGCGATAGCGATGGCAGATCCTGGTTCGCTGAGGGGAATGTGGGGCGTCGACAAGTCCCGGAATTTCGCGGTAAACATCCCTCTGATCTCAGAGAAACAACACGCCGTGAGGTGTTGAGGAAATGTACATGTGGAACCTCCATACTCGAACAGTCTGGCAGAGGTGCAGCACACACGCGCATCGCGCTAGCGCTGCTTTCTAACGCAAAGTGCGTCGGGCGAGACAGCATGCGAGCGACTCGGCCGAATCGGCGGCCCGTGAGGAGGCCCTCTGGCTCTAAGCTGTAAATAGGACTGCGAGGGCCCACCTTTTACTAGAAAACATGCCGTACTGACAGCAATACCATGTGTACAAGCTGCTTTGGCGTGCTCACGTGAAAATGCCTTGGGGCCTGCAGTGCCAGCCCGTCGCAGTGGTGGGTCTGCAAACGAATATCAGCGTAAGCTCACAGGTACCCTGCCTTGGTCTTGTGAAGCAGGTCATCGAAGTCACCCTGTGCATTCGCTCGCTGCTTGCGGTCCGCCACGTCGCGCACTGAGTTTGCAGCGTCGCATGCGACTAGAGAGAAAACGTTGTACGCCCCAGTACGATACCACCTGGGTCAGCCCATGGTCAGAAGCAATCACACTGATTCTTGTATAGCTGCACTGTTGAAGCTTCCAACGATTGAATATGGGAGTCTGAGGAAGGTGCCACCACCGCACGCTTTTCTAAACCCTAACCCGAGTGGCAGGGCGGCACCCTGCCTCCCCGTCGTACGCCTGCCATCGGACCATACACGCATCGCCATCTTCATGCACCTGACATGTTCGTCCCCAGATCAACATCGGCCTCCAGCGCTCAATCACGTTGCTGAAAAGGAGGATTTGGGTCCCGAATGGCAAGCCGCAAGTGCATGGGCAGCCAGCTTAGGCAGTCCGAGCACCTTAGTGATAACTCCCGGACGACCGCGCGTAAGAGACAGGCCGAGTCCTTCCGGACCGAGATCCGCCTGCGCAAGAGACGTGTTCGGCGACATGAAAAAAAAGGGAGGGAAGGCGTGACCATGTACGATTGAACCAATCTCGCAGCACCACCATCGCCAGGGAATTCTTGCCACCAGATACACCCTAAGCTGACTTGCCAGAAAATGCAAATTTTTCTGCCGAGCAGCGCACTTTCCCGTGCGATGTATCCAGTCTATGCGTCAGCGACTGCGCCTCTCCGGTCTACTCTACCTCGCGGCGTTCACCTGGCCCTGCACCGAAAGATTCACCCGCAGTCCAGCCGTGACAGGAACGTGCTTCCCCACCAGAAGCTCCAACGTGTCCAGGCCTTGGTCGTGCACACCGCAAGTGGGCGTATAATGCGCCATGGAGGAGATTGTCCACACAGACGGCGCCTCCTCCCCTTTTCCTCAGAGGAAAACTCGTTGCTGTCAATTTATGGCAATCACGAAAAGATGAAGTTAATTTCACGTGACAGCGCGCGTCTTCAGGAGAGAGCTTCGCGCGGCCACAGCCCCAAGGGACGTTGTTCCAGAGACGTGTCTATTTCCAAATCTCTATCGCAGGTGTGGATACACATAAGAAAGCAATGTCCGAAGAGGAGAAGTGGTGCAGGGACTTTTCCTCAGAGGAACTGCACGATCAGATCGCCTTGGCCAGGCGCCGCATCCAAGCGATGGAGAAGAAACTTGCCAAAATGGGGGGCAATACATCCACTGAAATGATGCCTCCCTCCGCATTCGAAAAACAGAAACCGAGCGACCGAGATGAGGGTAGGGTCTCGGAAGGAGATGGTAACGGCGCGGAGGATTCCAATGGAAAAAGTGGAGATGCAGCAAGGCCTCAGCGCAAAAGCGGGGTCCGACACCGGCGAGGACGGCAGGAAAAGGGTGGACGACGTGCGGCTGATTGTTATGAAGAGTCACTCTGGGATCCAAAGGTGGTGATGCCGGCGCTAGGAATCCGTCCTGTAGGACATGTCGAGACCTGCTTTCCTCGGCGAAACGGCTGTCCGCGGCAGGGATCAGTTTGCCCGGAATCGCGTGCCCGCCTCGACCTCATGTTTGGATCTAACGCACACCATGCGACAGCGGGTCTTGAAGACTTTTCACACGTGTGGCTACTCTTCCTCTTCGATGCCAACGGCACCAACTACACGCCCCGGCCGTCTGTGTGCCCGCCGCGCCTGAACGGGAAGTCAAAAGGAGTCTTTGCGACGAGGTCGCCGCACCGCCCTTGTCCTATCGGGCTTTCTCTCGTGCGACTCGACGCTGTGCAGGGGCGGTCGCTCCTCCTCTCCGGCGTCGATCTGGTCGACGGCACCCCCATTCTCGATGTCAAGCCCTACATCCCCTGCTACGATGTGCCCTACGCCAACGGGCCGGATGGCACTCACGACGGTGGCGCGGATCTCTCTGAACGCCTCGCCGCGGAGGGAAAGGAACTGCGCTATCCTGAATGGTGCGTGCCGCCGGCGCGCGCTATCATCTGCGTGGAAATCTCGCCCGAAGCTGAGCAACAGCTGCGACGCTACGAGGCGGAGGGTGTGGCGCTTCGCGCATTGCCCGACTGGGCTGCGGTTCGAACAGCACTGACACAGGTACTGCAAGCTGATCCGCGCTCAGTCTACCGTAAGGAGTCGTGTGCAGGGCAGCGTTACCCATTTTACCTGGACTGTCTCGACATTTCCGCTTCCTTCGACGACAAAGCTAACACGGCGTCCGTCATCGACGTTGCTGTCGTCTCACGAGACGCTCAGCGCGACGTCAAGGCTGGTACTGTCACGCGCACAGCACCCGCATCGCAATCAGCTTTAGACCTTGCTGCGCAGTAAATTCGCTGTAATTGAAGCGAGGTCTTGCGAGTCAACCGGCACCTCGCGTGAGGAACGCCATTTGATAACAATCATACCATCACCCATACTCATGGAATGCGGCATTCATCGTAGCTCTCTTGAGCATGTCAAACAGGACTGGTTGCTACACTACTGACTACTGAAATAAATAAGGCCCCGAGAGAAAAAGCGTCGCAGCTGCTGCCTAGATCACAAACGCACCATAGCCCTGTCCCGGCATGCGCGGCATGCCCGCGACATTGCCCTGGACAGGCGGCACGCGGGGACGCATATTCGGCGCAGCTTTGCCGCCCGTCACATCCACTGCAGGTGTCTTGTTCTCGTGGGCGTTCTCCTTGTCCGTGACCGGAGCTGCGGGTGGCCGCGCCTGCTTTGCGGGTCGCTCGGCCGCAACCGTCATGCAGTCTGTGTCCTTGCCCTTCCCGTTCAGCGCGGCCTGAGCGGCCTCGTGGTACTCTTGCTTGCGCTTCCGCGTCGACGGATGCTGCTGCCCGGGCGCACGCAGTAGGCGCGCTGAGTGCACCTTGATGCCGCGCTGGAGATGCAGTATCACCTCTGTGCCTGGCGTGCCTAAGATGAGCTTTTTGCACTCGGCGACTGTCGCTCCCTGCACCGGCACGTCACCGACCTGAACGATGAAGTCTCCGCGCTGCACCTTGCCGGAGATAGCAGCCGGCGAAGCTGCCTTGACCGACACGACAATCAGCGGGAGCAGGATGCCATCAGCCGCGCCACCGTCAATCGTGATGCCAACGCCTACAGGTGCAGCAGGCGCCTCCTTTTCGACCGGCTGTCGCCGATCGGCGGGAGGTGGAGGTGGGAGGTTGCGCCGCTGCTGCTTCTGCTGCTGCTTCTGCTGCTGCTCCTTCTGACGGATCGCCGCTCCCCACTGTGTACCAAAATCGTTGACCTTTTGCTGACCTGAGACTGACGGAAGTTTCAGCGCACGGCAGATGCCGTTGCACTTGTGCTTGGACAGAAACTGCCTGATGCCCTGCAGGCCCGCATTCCCCTTGCCGAATCCGCGCCCGTCGATGGTGTGGATTTGCGGGTCGGTCCAGCAGTCTCCAACTCCCTGCAGGTCGCACACAAGAAGTGTGTTGCGCGAGGCCTCCCACGTGTAGTGTGAGAAGGCCTGTGGGGTGTTGCGCTTGTCATCGCACCACGCCCAGTTGTCATTGTACTTGACGTACTCGCCCTCGACGTACTTCTCCATGGTGCATGTCGGCTTTGCCGGGCGGTCGATGAGGATTACAACCTGGGCAGCGATGAAATCCACCTGCTTCGGCGTACCCGTCTTGTTGAATTGTGTCGCCCACTTCTTGGCCTCCATCTGCATTTCTACATCCTTGTAGTACTGCCGGGTCGGCTCCTTAGGGTCCTTGCTAAGCTTTAGTACCCAGATGCGGTCCTTGCCATGAACGTCCATACCATCTACAATCCGCATGCGGTATGCCGAGCGCATTGCACCCTCTGAGAACGGCTTTCGTTCGATCTGTACTTTGATCGTCGACTGCGACCACGCCCTGCACACTCGTATCTCGATTGTAAGGCCACGCAGGCAGAAACTGAGCACTAGACATCGCGCCGGTATTCACTGCCTCAAAACACATCTGGTAGCTCGTATAAGGGTCTGGGGCTGGGCCACACTTAGTAACCGGATCGTACTCTTTCATGAGCGCAGATTCAACCGCATAGAGGTCCTTGGCAGTGGCGTTTGGGTCCATGACAGGAGGGATCTGCCGTGGATTGTGTTATCAGCCTAGGTCCAGCCGTGTGTTGGAAAGTGCCAGCCACGGCTTAACGAGAAGAGTTCCAGTGAGAAGTCAGAGAAAAAGATCGGCGGCTCACCGCAGGCTTGCGCATGTCTTTTTGCGGCTGAACACGAACCTGCGGCATCTGTTCAAGCGCACCACTGTGAGGAGGCGTAATTTGCAGCGCTGAGACGAGCAGCTTGCAAGCCAGCGTTCTACCCTCCTTGGAGCAGAACGCTCGCGGGCATATGAATTTAAGGCGGGGCACTGCAGATCGCCGTTGAATAGGGTAAACACAACGCTCTGACAGTGCTCCGTTTGGCACATGGGATCCTGGCGAGGACATGGGCGCGGGTCCAGGTTCGGACACTTGAGGGCGCGTACGTTTGCCTGTTGTCCGTAGGCGAAGCCAAACATGTTTGGCATTCCGTTCATCATGCGTCGCGCACGTAAGGAGCGCGGGCAGCTGCTGATCGGTAAGACGCTCGGATCGGCGGGCTGTCCTCGGATGGAAATGTCGTTGAACAACCAGAAAAAGTAGCGTTCAAATAGAGGGAAGTTTTGGAAATATTTTAAAGAGTTTCTTCAAAACACGTACGAAGCTCGACTGGCTAGCCCGTACGACCGAGACCCTTGCAACAGAGCCGCTGTGGTGTAGTGCCTCATGGGTATCACAATCAGGTGACATTGTACGCATGGTTTGGACACGGGTAGCTTGAACACCTGACGCTGTAGTAAGTGACCGGGTCTGGTGTGAGGCGGGGTGACAGGCACCAGAGTGCCGGGCCCCATCGTTGCTCGGGCAGCCACTGGCCGGTGACATGTTCGTAGAGATCAGGAAACCAGGAGAACTGGTGCTCTCAAAACGTGGCGTCGACGGGGAATGGGTCGACGGCGCCATGAGGTACCGCCCACTGGGTGGCTTCATGCTGTCATTTTGGATATCCCGGCACTAAGGTGGACTGGGCTCACAACTTCTCACCACGTGCAGTGTTGAGGCAGCGTTCCAGGCGCATGGGATATGGATCTCGCCATCTGGCACCGACAGTGTAGACGCTGATAAGGTCCAAACTGCAGGCGTGAGGGTTCTTGACTTTAGCGGGGGCGGGCTCCGTGACGCGTCCGCTGGCAAGCTCGCGCACCTCGTCGCTCATTGCACAACGATCACCAGCCTCAGCCTGGTTCGGGCTGCTCCCTGACGCGCTCTTGGGAATCACGCTTCTTGAGAAATCAATTGTATTATTCGCATTTGTCTAGGCTGGAAGCCGAGCGAAGGCAACCTTCTGCAGCTGATTCTGCCCTTGAACAGGCTTGGAATCGGGTGTCGGACGAGGGAGCGACTCGAATGGCAGCAGCACTGTGGAAAAACAACACACTGCAAGAGCTGGACCTTGCACACAACGAAATATCTGATGCCGGGCTGATAGAGCTCGCAGCGGCGCTTGGTGCGACGCAGCACGTCGCGGGCTCGACAACGCTCCGTGACGCTGCGCGCCCTCACGCCTCCAGCATCATCCCCCGGCGGCGCGGGTCAGTCTTATCCCGGGTCGGATCTATCTGTTCGGTGGAATCTGGCAAGCCAGGGAATTTGTTACTTGCTGAGAAGCTGGAGGGGCATCGCCGGAGCCGACACGAGGAGGATACTGCGGAGCCGGCTCGGCGCGAAAGGGCACTGTCGATGGCTGTGGACAGTGCCGCAGAATTCGTTTCCCGAGCGCTACCATTCAATCAGGGATCACCGCGCTCGCCACGTCCCCATCCGCAGGCTGTGGCCATGGGAATGCATGCCTCGCCAAACACAAGCCTCGCAGCGCTAAGTGTTGCGAACAATTTCCCGACAAGGCAGGGTTGCCTCGCCCTTCTTGACGCTTTGGGGCGCCACCCTCGTCTCACCAGCCTTTCGCTCGCTGCGCTGCCCATCGACACTGTACCGAGTGAACTCTGCACGATGATAGTGGGCACCAGGAGTCTTGGCACACTTGATCTCTCCGGGGTTCGACTCGACGCCCCGGCTGCCGTTCAGCTCTCGGAGGCGCTCACGCCTCCTTCAGGCATGTCGCTAACCGCTCTGAATCTGTCGCGCAATCGTATCGGCGACGAGGGCGCAACGGCACTCGCTCGCGCGCTGCTGCCCGTCGCCTGCCAGTCAGACGCGCACGGTACTCTTGTTCGCCTAGGTCACACGAGAGAAGATGCTGTTCACGACCGGTACGTGTCGCCCCGCGCGTGTGCTGGGTGCACTTGTTGGCCACACAGGCCTGACGAGAACCCCAAAAATGAAGTGACATGGGCGGCACGCAGATCTGAGTTCGCACTAGAGCCGCGAGGACTCACGACAGAGCATGTGCACGGGCGGCTGCGGAGTCTTGACCTACGGGCGAACGGGATTGGGGCGCCGGGCATCACGGCGCTTGCGAAGGCACTGGAGGGCTACACGACGCTGGAAAACCTGATTCTGACGGGAAACTCAGCATGGGATGGAGGTGCTACGGCGTTGGCTCAGATGGTGTCCCGGAACAGCACCCTCACATCACTCTTTTTCCACGATGGGAGCGTCGGACTCGAGGGCGTCTCCCGTATGGCAGGTGCAATCGCGCACGCACCGAATCTGAAAAACACAGACGCTGTGTTCCGCCTCTCAGCCGGACCTCAGCCGCACGTGGACGCTGTCGAGAGCGAAGTGAGGTCGCGAGCACGTCATACCCGGACCAAGTCGGTGGTGCATGCAGCTTCATATGCTGCGCGATTGCCGCACTGGACAGATCCCGGGTCATCGCAGGAGCGGCATCCTCTCGCAACAGATGGGAGGTCGGAGTTCGCTGACACGGCAAGTTGACGCCGCAAGGGGAGCGAATTGTGCTCACGGGAACGCTGCGTTTAAGGGGGATACACAAAGTACTTCTCACACAAATTGTGCCCTCGCGTACAGTGCTTGGGAGCTGCTGATATACGAAATCGTAAGAACCTAGTGATGAGAGATCAGAGCCTGCTCCGGACAAAACGAGAGTATTTAATCCATCGTGTTCCTGCACGAACAACGTGCTCCTGGCAGCAGATCACACCGCGAAGCCAAAAGAAGCAAGCTGTTTCGACACGCATGCAGAGTGGGGAGGATGCAATTGAGAGCAGGCGATGCCGGTCGTTGTATGGTAGAGGATCGATGGTCGAGCAACATGCGAAGGCTCCGACGCCGCAGCGCGCTCCAGCGCACACATTGAGAGCGCAGTGCGGGGTCCACACACATACCCTCAAGCCCGGCAGCGCTCCAGGTCCATTTCCTTGTCAGAGTGTTTGGCTTCCCAGTGGACTTGCAGAGACTTCTCCGACGGCTGCACATCATATCCAACTGACTCGTCAAAGCCATGCCAGCACTGCCATTGCTGTAATGAAAGCGACGGAAGGGCGGGACGATTGCAGTTGTTGGCTTCACTGAAGCAACGGTCTGGCTTTCGTTGCGACCAGGGGTAGAGAAACGCACCTGCGCGCAGAGACAGATATAGCACTTGAAGCCGCACTTGCCATCCTTGCGCGCGGCTGTACCCCCGGCGCCGCCGCCACGGTTCACGTTCGCCTCGAAAACCTGCACGCCAAACCTCCCGCATTGGTCGGCAACAGATCGCAGAGAGTCCCTAGGCGCTCTATTCCACCAAAGTGCCCCAGCATCCCCCATCCTATGACGCCCTCGATTGGGTCGAGGATACACCAATACTAGTCGCCCGCATTACCCACAGCTCTTCCCCACATTCTGGACGTTATTCCCGCGCGAACAGAATTTGTGTGGATTCAGCGCGGTACGGCAGGGGACCTTCTTCGCGATTTCCTTCGAGGTGTGCTTCGTCGGCTTGGCCTTTCCACCCATAGTGTCAGGTTAGTATCGGTATTCCGGGTTGTCCCAGCGAAACGACGCTCGCGCCTGATAACACACGTGAAGATTTCTCCCCCAGCGCGTTGTCGTTGTCATGTCCATTGTGTACGACAATAATTGTCGTATGGATATAATTTATAATGATAAAATGCGTGGTGGTTTGGACACATCGACCGGATGCCCCGGCCCCGCGCCTGCGAGTTGCGGCAGCTTTATCATGTGGGTCTAGTAAGTGCAAGTTGCGATCTTGACCTACAGCTGAAAGGCGCACTCCTGGGGCCGTTGGATCAACTTCTGCCGGCCGTGGGGCCGGGCGACACGCTCTCGTGTGAACCACAGGTTCCTGCCTCCTCGCACAACCGTGAACCTTGAAAGTTTGTCAGAACGCTGCCACGCGTTTCGTGTGCATCTACCCACTGATTATCATGTCAAAACTTTCAGTAGGGTAAAACCTGAGAACTTTGTTCTGTGCTGAACGTGACAACCAACCATCAATGAGGGTAGTGACTCGTCATGCTGTTGTTCGCTTTTCTTGCCATCTGTACTGACATACCCTCACTTCCGGTTCTTGACACTAGGTTTCTGGAAGCAGCATATTCTTGTGCAACCGGTCGCTACCGGTTGATGTAGTTGCGGCTCACTATGTTGAGAGAGCGAGAGAGGGAAGTGGCAAGCATTCCAGCAGCCCGAATACAAACGTGCTGCGACCAGTCTTAACGAATCTGTACCATCATGAGCACGCACTGTCAAATACTACAGACAACTTATCTGTACCCGATTACGCGCGCGCGCGTGCGCGCGCCTCTCTCTCTCTCTCTCTCTCTCTCTCTCTCTCTCTCTCTCTCTCTCTCTCTCTCTCTCTCTCTCTCTCTCTCTCT
>Ga0115567_10006865_pt1 | contig 10838 bp, 13 predicted proteins | sample COGITO_mtgs_1204_2_FD_88679 | JGI IMG/M metagenome (GOLD analysis project Ga0115567, IMG submission 88679) | Pelagic marine microbial communities from North Sea - COGITO_mtgs_120412 | ecosystem: Environmental > Aquatic > Marine > Epipelagic | place: Germany:Helgoland, sampling site Kabeltonne... | reverse complement strand
CTCCAGATGGTACGTGGCCCTTGCTGCCGTCTTCTGGATGTTCCCCGGAGATGAGCGCATAGGCGTCCTCAATCATTGATCGCCCGGTTACATCAGACGTCCAGTTTTCCGCTCGATGTCTGAGACAGAGCTCGCCATGTTGACCGTACTGGTGAAGAGATATTTGCTGCCCATCCCGGTGTTTGATGCGGGCAGGCACGTCAGGGAAATAGGCCGGGTAATGAAGCCTCAGTGGGTAGCTTTCTCCGGCCCACATGATGTCAAACTCGCAACAAAGCTCTTTGTCTTTGAGAATCGGAGCGGCGTCTGTCGAGATCCAATCGACCTCTTTTGCTAGGGCTTCAATCCCTTTGAATTCAGCGTCTGCTCTCCTTGCATCGCTGAGCCACCAAATCACGCAAAGTCCTTTGGCCCTTCAGGGGCGCGTCTTTGATCCGAAAATGAAAGAGTTGGCGCTGCAGCTGCTGCAGATGCGGCCCCCAGCAGTCCGCCTGCAGACCCTGTCGCGGCGACGGTTCTAGCCAAAGCGCGTTGAGAAAGGTCGTTACCAACACCTTTGGAAACATGCTCACTGATAAGGACGGCGTCCGTCATTCCCATTGCACCCAAGAAGTCTGCACGCGCTTGGCGAAGCCATGTAAAGAATGCATCTTTACGATCTGAATGCTGCGCCCATTTGTCGGCAAAATTCTCTAGTGCATCGGTCGGATTTGGGATCCGATACTCAAAACCATCAAAATCAATGGCGTCTTCCATATCATCCAGAACCCGTTTTAGAGCGTCAGAAACCGTTCGCTCCCCTTGGTAAGCATGAGCGGAAAGCGTTGTCAGAATGATTGAAATTGGCTTCGTCTCATCCGGATCATCCTCGAACATGGTATCACGGTGGTGCTTTAGAACCATGATCGCAGATTGCAGGGGCGTGCGAACGGCATATTCTGGAATGTCTTCAATGCTGGCTTTCGCAACGGTTTGCCTGCGTTTCTCTAAGAGTATTGCCCGTCGCTCGTTAAACACGTCTTCCATGCGAGACTTAAACCAAGCTGCATACCCCTTGGGATTTGACCGAGGCCAGTCGTCAGATAGGTCTTCATAGCATTCGGACGCTGTGCACGTGATGGCAATCGCCGTATCGGCATACTCAGTGTCGAGCTGACGGGCTTCAAGTAGCATCCGAACGGACTGACCGTTAGGAATGGCGGGAAGCAAATCCATGTGAAACTGGGCGCCATCGGCATATTCTAGTCGCCAACAGCGAGATTTTTCGATGACTGGTTTGGTCATGCCTTGCGCCGAACGGTAGGAGCGAACCTCCTTTTCCAGCAATTTCTTAAGTTTGGCTTGGCTCAGCTGGTCTTTTGTGAGGTTGTTGAACAGGCAAACAGCGTCGATATCGTAATCATCATTTGAACCATGCGGACGAATAACGGTTCCAAGTTTGAATGACCCTTGGAGATAGACGTCAGGATCGAAGCCTAAAACCGTCGAAGTGTCTCGGTGAAGCCATTCACCAAAAGACTTATAACTTACACTTGCCTGAGCGTACCGAGTCTCAGGAACTGCCAGTTCGTCAACAAGGGCTTCAAGATAATCTTCAAGGTCGTTTGAATATCCGGCCATAATCAATTCTCCACATCATGGAGGAAATGGTAATGTAGGGTGAACATTTCAAGCGTGAACGATGTGGACACACGGTAATATCGTTTGGGACTTCGTTTAAACATGCGGTGAAGTGACTAGGCTCAGGACCCATTAATTTTCAGGATTCCCGTTTCTCCTGATTTGTGATTCATGTTTGGCAAAGGAGCTTTGCCATGCGTGATTTGTTTTGGTTGACTGAAGTTCAACTCTCAAGGATTGAGCCGTTCTTCCCGCTATCCCACGGGGTTCCGCGTGTGGATGATCGACGTGTCATCTCGGGGATCATCTTCGTTATCAAAAACGGCTTGCGTTGGCGGGATGCGCCCAGCGATTACGGCCCGCACAAAACCCTCTACAACCGCTTCATCCGATGGAGTAAAAGGGGTGTTTTCAATGAGATATTCAGCCGCCTGACGGCTGAGGAGGACCCGCCGGATACACTGATGATCGACGCCACACACCTCAAAGCCCACCGCACGGCTTCCAGCCTGCATAAAAAAGGGATGTTCCCAGACGTATCGGGCGCACCAAAGGCGGACTGAACTCAAAGCTTCATGCCATCGTCGATGGCCGGGGCCGCCCCGTCATGATGTGCCTGACCGAAGGTCAAACCAGCGACCATATCGGCGCGAAGATACTCTATCCGGCTCTATCCGAGGGGGCGAGCGTTCTCATTGGTGATAAGGGATATGACAGCGATGAATATCGCGCGGCGTTGAAAGCCAAGGGGATTACGCCCTGCATCCCGCCTCGCAGAGGCAGACGCTCACCCGCCAGCTATTGCAAAACGCTGTATAAACAACGCCATAAGGTCGAGAACATGTTCGGACGCCTCAAGGACTGGCGGCGGGTCGCTACACGCTATGACCGCTGTGCCCACACATTCTTCTCAGCCATACTCATCGCCGCAATCGTCATATACTGGATTTAATGAGTCCTGAGCCTAGAGGCTACAAAATGACCTATAATTCATCTGCCTACATCCCATCTAGTCGTGTTGGATATGAGAATGGGTGCGCGATTATCGACTCCGGATTCTGGCATGTTGGGCACGATGCTCTTCTGCGCGATAATCTGACCGACCCTGTCACGCGGTTCAATAAATATTCACTGGGCGGCGTGCACGGCTTCCCAACAGGTGACCCGTGGGAACCTGGATTTGATCTGTCACAAGCGAAAGTCTCACTGACGTACGTTAAGAAATGACGTGTTGAGATTCCGTTCGTTGCGTGGCGCGTCGATAATGAAAAGTGGGTCGTTGACCAAACATCGCTCTAAATGATGAAGCGTTTTGGTGTCGGCCCACATTTCATCCTGTGCGGAACCCTTCGCCCAAACAGGGTTTTTGGCATTTTAATAGACGTGATTGGCTGGTGCCGCATGGGTGACTTGAACACCCGACCCCCACATTACGAATGTGATGCTCTACCAGCTGAGCTAATGCGGCACGCCAGTATTGGCGAGGCGGCGCTATAGCCTCGCCGCCTGCTCCTCGCAAGGTAGATTATTCAGCCTCATCCTCTGCCTGATGACCATCCATCAGATCATCAAAGCGTCGAGCCAGATCACCGTCAGCGTCTTCGGGCGCCTCGTCAGTATCAGCCCCAGGCTCTGGGGCTGCCAGCCGCAACGGCACGGCATCGGCCTGGGAAATGGGTCTTCGGATCGCATCCTGACGTTCCGCGCGTGGATGCAGCAGCTCTCCCGTATCGCCGAAGGAGAACACCAAACGCCGCCAATCTTGCGATTCATAGGCAAAGCCAGGCCCTTCCGGATCCAGATCAGACCAATCGCGCTCATGCGGAGACGTCGCGGCACGTTCCGTCCACAAACGGGCATCCGCCGGATTGCCCAGTGCGCGTTCGGCTTCAGCGAAAAGAAGGCACAAACGCGCTGTCGGTGTTTCCTCGTCGTGAATTTGCGACAGTAGCGACAATGCGTCCACCGGACGGCCCGCGCGCAAATGGTGCGAAATCATCAGCAAGCGCGCTTCCCGGCCATCCGGGTCGGCGGCGATAAACCGTTCCAACCGCTTTTCACGCGTCGCTTCGCTTTCGCCGGGATAAAGATCGAAATAGGCAATTGATAAGGCCGGGTGGGGCGCGCTTTTCCATGCTTTTTCCAGCAAGGCCGCGGCTTTCTTCTGTCCTCCGGTGCGCGCAAGCTCATAGGCCGCAATCGCAGCCGCAGGCGCGAAGTCAGATGCATCTTTGAGCGCGGACTGCGACAGTTCTAGTGACTTGTCATGCTGTCCCAAATCCATCCAGTAATCGGCTTCCGCCGTGAGCAACACAGCCCTGCGGCGATTGAAAACACCGCTTGCAAGATGTTTGGCGGCCCGGCCTTTTTCCAGCACATCACGCGCTTCCGTCCATCTGAAATCAGCGACCAACGCCTTGAACAGCGTATCAAAGGCCCAGCGTGCCTGCACATTTTGATTAAACGCTTCGCGCGCCGCTTGGACTGCGCCCGGAAGGTCACCCGTCGCGAGTTTTGCCTGCGCCAGACCCCGTTGCGCGGTGGGGCGTGTTTTTTCGCTGTCGAGCATGGCCGAGTAATGCACGATGGCTTCTTCTTGATCACCGCACGCTTCGGCTGCGGTCGCGCTGATAATATGACCGAGATCGGTCGATCCGGCGAGATGACGCACACGCGCAGAGGCCTTTCGCGCGCGGTCCATATCCCCTTCTGCCCCAGCGATCAGCGCCTCTTCCATCGCGTCAATCGCGCGGTTGCGTTTGCGCATGCCGACTCCGGATTTAAGCCGCCGTGGCAGGCGCCAAATCCATAGCAGCACAGACCATAGTGTGATCGTGCCGATCATGAACAGCGTGCCGAGGAAAATTACGGCCTGCCAACTCATTTCCACATCAGGGAAAGCAATCGGCCATTTCGATCCGGACGAGCTGATCATCAGCATCGCGTCATCGCCAATATACAGCAGCGCGCCCGCCAGAATTGCGACGAAGAGTAGGAAGGTGATGATATATTTGGTCATTGCAGGGCGTCCTCCATATTGGCGCGCCAAGCCCGAGCGAGCGAGCGAAGTTGCGATGGTAGGCGGTCAAACTTTGCGAGCGCCGCGCGGGGTTTACCGTTTGCCAGATCGGATTCGATCCCGCTGATCAAGACATCCGGCGTGTTTGATCCCCGCACCCTGACATGACGCGAGAAAGTCCGCTTGATAAAACCGCTGCCGCCCATTTCCGACGCGCCGTCCCGTAGAAGCTGCGCCGGGAAACGCGGCAATGTGTCTGGATCAATGAAAGGCTCGGAGGCGGGAGCGATGGTTGCTCCTCCAGCCGGCATTGCGGATATCTGCGAGGCTTGAGACTGCACGGTCGCTTCCAGCTCCGAAATGCGCGCCTCCAACGCGCTCACATCAGGAATGTCTGGCATCTCCGGAAGTTCGAAGCCTTCGGCCTGAAGGGCTTCGAGCCGCGAGACGATTTCATCGCTGAGAGGATCGACCGTCGGACGCGCTTCCAGCGCGTCAAGGCGGCGGGTGATCGGCTGTAGGTTCACGGTCGGAATAACCGGGTCAGGCTCATTTTGCAGGGTAGTCATATCGCTGCGCAAATCAGCGATTTGCGCTTCGAGAGCGCTCGCATCATAGGCTGCCGGTCGAAAATACCAGCTGATACCCGTCGCAATTGCTAAACCGATCAGAAGCCCCGCCCCCATTGCCACAGGCCACCCGAATCGGCGCTTTGGTTCATCCTCAAGCGCGGTGACGTCCTCATACTCATAGTCGCCGTCATCATCGACAGGCTCCAGGACCAATATTTCGTCTGTGTCGTTCATATGCTCATTCTAAGCCTCTGCGGCGCGGCTGCAAGCGATCAAGGCGCGTTCATTGGGACTGGCCGCAATTCGCACAGTCATGCCCCGCAACGGCGCGGCAACATTGGCCGAAAGACAATAGGCTGTCAGATGAGAAACATCACAAGCAGGCAGAGACATGAGTGTTTCAGAGGCCATCGGTGAATAAAGCGCAACAGCGTTGATTTGGTTCACATCTATGGGCCATTTTTTCGCAGGCTCAGTCCGGTAGACGATGCGCCGATGCGCATTAATGCCGCGCTGCCGCAGTGTTTCAACGATGGCTCCTCGGACATCCGCGCCGGAGACATGAACGACCATTTGATCCGTGCTCTCGACGATCTTGACCAAATCTTTCCAGTCGCCATTGGCTGATACAACGTTAGAAAACCCGAAGGCTCGGGCTGCGTCCGCCGTGGCATTCCCGACGCAATAAACCTGTCGATTATCGCCCACGCGGCCACAATGGCGCACACCATGAGCGGATGTAAAAATCAAAGGCGTGTCATCATGAATTGGGCATTTATCTGCCAAAGGCAGAACCTGTAGAAGCGGCGCGACGACCGGGGCGAACCCCTTATCTGCCCAGTCCCGCGCGCTACGATCTGCGGCGGGTTGGGTTCGCGTGATCCATATCCTATTCGTCAAAGGTTATTCGCCCGCCAATTTCTGTGCGAAGCGCATCGCCGAGCGAGTACCCAAAATCATAGGCCTCACCAATTGTTTCCACCTCGCGGCCTTCCGCGCAGCTAAACCGGAGGCTCCCATCCAAGGCCAGGACCTCGCCGCGAAAGCCGAGCATATTGCCAGCCGGCTCGGCAAACGCCCCAATCGGCGTCCGGCATGAGCCGTCCAGCGCGCGTAGAAAGGCCCGCTCAGCCGTGATGGCTATTTCAGCCTCCGCACTGTTCAGCCCCCTCAATGTTTCGCGCAGATCCGTCTCGTCACGCCGCGTTTCGACCCCGACCACACCTTGAGCAGGCGCAGGCAGCATAAGCTCCGTCGGGACGGCCTGCGTAATCCGCGCACTCTGTCCCAACCGGTTCAGCCCAGCCACAGCGAGGAACGTCGCATCGCACACGCCGTCTTCAAGTTTGCGCAGCCGTGTCTGCACATTACCCCGCAGCAGGCAGAAACGCACATCCGGTCGTAGTACCGCCAATTGCGCCCGCCGCCGCAAACTCGCCGAGCCAACAGTGGCGCCGTTGGGCAAGTCATCAATCGATCCGTGTTTGACGGAGATAAATGCGTCGCGCGGATCCTCACGCGGCAGCAGCGCCGGAATGATGAGCCGCTCATGCCCCACCGTTGGCACATCTTTCATCGAATGCACGGCCAGATCGATCCGGCCGTCAAGTAGCGCCTCTTCCAGTTCCCGCGTGAACAAGCCCTTGCCGCCAAAGTCCTTGAGCTCGCCCTTGATGCTATCACCCGTCGTTTTCAACACCTTGATGCGCCAATCCGTGTCCGGGTCACGCACGGCCAGTAAGTCTTTTACCCAGTTCGCCTGATAGAGAGCGAGCGGGCTGCCGCGTGTTCCGATATGACGGGTCTGTTGCAAGTGACGTGGGCCTTCCCTAGGTGAGCGGCGTGCCCTTAACCGAGTCTCATACCCCGACGCAAACGGTTGCTTCGCCTTCCCTCATTCTGGGAATCGAAAGTAGCTGCGACGAAACGGCTGCCGCTGTGCTCTGTTCCGAGCGCGGATTACTCTCCAATATTGTCGCCTCACAGGACGAGGCACACCGACCCTTTGGCGGTGTCGTTCCCGAAATTGCCGCCCGCGCCCACATGCAGAAGATCGAGGCGATTATTGATCAGGCGATGAACGACGCGGACGTACAATACGATGCGTTATCCGCCATCGCCGCCACATCTGGCCCCGGCCTAATCGGCGGGGTCATCACGGGCCTCATGGCGGCGAAAGGACTGTCCGCCAGTCTCGATATCCCGCTCATCGCGGTCAACCATCTGGAAGGCCATGCGCTGTCGCCGCGACTGAGCGACGCCTGTCCCTTTCCCTATCTGCTGCTACTGGTCTCCGGCGGACACTCCCAATTGCTCGCCATACATGGCCTCGGCGATTATGAACGCCTTGGTTCGACCATTGATGACGCGGCTGGCGAAGCGTTTGATAAAACAGCCAAAGTTATGGGTCTCGGCTTTCCCGGCGGCCCAAACGTGGAACGCTGGGCCGAAGGCGGCGACGATCGCGCAGTCCGCCTGCCGCGCCCGCTCTTAGATCGAGAAAATTGCGATTTCTCTTTCGCTGGTCTCAAAACGGCTGTCGCGCGCGCCTATGAGTCCTCGGATAAAAGCGACGCCGCCAAAGCTGATCTGGCCGCCTCGTTCCAGACCGCCGTCGCCGACTGCCTGACCGACCGCACGGCCCGCGCCATGCAGCAATTTTCTGCCGCGCAAGATGGCCCGTACCGCTTTGTGATTGCTGGCGGCGTCGCTGCGAACCGGACCTTACGCGCGCGCCTGATAAACACCGCTGAAACGCACGGATTTACGTCCATCTTTCCACCGCTCAAATTCTGCGGCGACAATGCCGCGATGATCGCCCAAGCAGGCTTGGAACGCCTACAGGCGGGGCGCGTTGATCCTCTAAGCGCCCCTGCCCGCCCGCGCTGGCCACTCGACCAAAGCGCCGCGCGGACTGCACCCGCATCGGGATCCGGCCGGAAAGGACCGAAATCATGAAACTCTTCGGATCGTTGACGTCCCCTTTCGTGCGGAAATGCCGAATCACAGCGTTAGAGGCCGGAATTGATGACAAGGTCACCTTCGTGAGCACAGCCGTTATGGGGCCGGCATCCGGTCATCCCAATCCGCTCAACCTTATCCCGTCACTGCTCACGGACGAGGGCGAACTCATCGTCGATAGCCGTGTCATTTGCGACTATTTGCAATCATTTCAATCCCCTGCCGTCACCACAGACTGGGCCGACAGGACTCTCCTCGCTCTGGCAGATGGGATGACCGACCGCGCGGTATCGACCACGTTGGAATTACGCAGGCCAGAAGGAGAGCGCTCTACGGACTGGATTGCACGATGGGCCGACGCGATCAGCGCGACCGTGCCAGAATTAGAAGCACGTATTCCCGATGAGTTTACGCCCGGCGCAATCGCCCTCACCTGCGCGCTTGCCTATCTCGATCTCCGCCACGATAATTTAATTTGGCGTGACGGACATAGTGCACTTGCCGAATGGTATTCGGCGCAACAGACCCGCCCCAGCGTCGCTGCCACGGAGCATCCCCAATGAGCTATCAATCTATCGGCGTCATAGGGGCTGGTGCATGGGGTACGGCGCTCGCGCAGACTCTGTCCAGCAGTGGCCGCGATGTCACCATCTGGAGCTTCGAACCTGACTGCGCCGACGCCATAAATAAGCACCATGTCAATGACTGCTACCTTGACGGCGTGCCGCTTGATCCGCGTCTGAAAGCCACGTCCGATCCCAGTGATCTGGCTGGGTCTGACGCGATCCTCTCTGTAGCCCCCGCGCAACATACACGCACAACCCTCACATCCTTCGCCCCGCATATCGCCGATGGCACGCCGGTCGTGCTTTGCTCCAAAGGCATCGAGATCAGTAGCCGCTCTTTCATGGCGGACGTCCTGCGCGATGTCATTCCGGGCGCGGTCCCCGCGGTGCTATCAGGACCGTCCTTTGCCGCAGATGTAGCGCGCGGCTTGCCAACAGCGGTGACGCTCGCCTGCGAGGACGCGCAAATCGGCGCGGACTTAGTGAGCGCATGCGCTGCCCCAACCTTTCGCCCTTACCTGACTGACGATGTGATCGGCGCGGAGATTGGCGGCGCGGTTAAAAATGTGCTCGCCATTGTCTGCGGCATCGTCCTTGGCAAAGGCCTTGGCCGGTCTGCACACGCAGCGGTCATGGCCCGCGGTTTTGCTGAAATGACACGGCTCGGTAAAGCGCTTGGCGCGCGGCCCGAAACGCTGACGGGCTTGTGCGGTCTTGGCGATCTGGTCCTGACCTGCAGCAGTGAAATGAGCCGCAATATGAGCTGCGGTCTGGCGATGGGACGTGGAGAAAAAATTAACGATATTCTCAAGAATAGGGTCTCTGTGACGGAAGGTATTGCAACCGCACCGGCTCTCAGGACGTTAGCTAAGCAGTTGGATGTTGAAATGCCGATCAGTTTTGCGCTGGCGGACATTCTAGAAGGAGACTTGAGCGTCGATGACGCCATCACTGATTTGCTCTCGCGCGATCATCGCCCCGAGATCGAATAAGTTGAAAGAACTATGAAAGGAAAGAGTTTTGGAGCCGTTATTGTTGGGATCATTGGTTGGACTGATCAGCTTGACATTATTTCTGAATCTGATTTCCTTATTATTTCCAGGCCTGATAGAACGCATACAAAACCGTTTGTTCCCAGTTTCCAAGGTCAAGACGACTGAGAATTCTGAGAGGATCGGATCATTCAGACAATCAGTTCATCCATTTCATGTGATCGTCGTTGGTGCGCTTTTATTAGCCGTAACCGTCAACATCGGAACGCTTATCTTTAGCTAGAGAGATCTCACTCAGAGCGTTTTTGACTTTCCCGATTCGATCATTGGGAGGTCGAGAGGCATATATTCTGTCTCGGTAATATGTTTGCGCGCGCGTTCAATCAGCGTCAAAGTCCCGTCCACAACACCTACTAGCCGTCCGTTCGGCCCTAGCTGTTCCAGCACTTTTTGCGGCACGGCCCGCACTGCGCAGCCCAGTACAATCCGGTCAAACGGGGCCTGACCTGCCCAGCCATAACGACCATCGCCGTGCCGGACTTCGACATTGTGAATTCCGAAGTCGCGCAATGTCCTCTCCGTCCCCTCAACCAGCCCGACATAACGCTCAACCGCATAGATTCGCCGCGCGCGCTGCGCCATCACACCGGACATCCATCCTGACCCGCTGCCGATTTCCAGCACTTTGGATCGATCCGTCAACGCCAGCATTTGCACGAGGAGCGCCGTTGTCAGCGGCGCACTGACTTGCTGGCCACAGGCAATTGGCAGGGCAATATCTTCATAGGCACGTTCGGACAGGTCCGCCGCGATGAAGCGCTTGCGCGGCACTAACTCCATGGCCCGCAAGGTCGCCGCATCGCTGATCCCCCGCGATCGCAGGCGCATGACCATATCGACAAGGCGGGGGTCGAAACTCACTGGCTGCGCAGCGCGTCGAGTGTCGCTGTGTGGGTCAAATCCGTATGCAGCGGCGTGACCGAGATATAGCCGTCATAAATAGCGCGCAGATCGGTTCCATCTTCAGGGTTTGACTTTTTCGTGCCATAAGTCAGCCAATAATAATCGCCGCCGCGCGGGTGATCGCGCTTGTCGATATGGCTCATCT
>Ga0115567_10006863_pt1 | contig 10840 bp, 10 predicted proteins | sample COGITO_mtgs_1204_2_FD_88679 | JGI IMG/M metagenome (GOLD analysis project Ga0115567, IMG submission 88679) | Pelagic marine microbial communities from North Sea - COGITO_mtgs_120412 | ecosystem: Environmental > Aquatic > Marine > Epipelagic | place: Germany:Helgoland, sampling site Kabeltonne... | reverse complement strand
TGCTTTTATAATGGCTAATAAAATTGCGGTTCCAATTGAAGTTTTTAAATATGTACTTGCGATGGGGACTATCCTTTCAATATCATTTAGTTTGATTACAATTGCTCCAAGATATATGCCAGCAGCAGAAGTTGGGATGATTATGCCCCTAGAGACTGTTCTTGGAACGCTAATTGCTTGGTATGTAATTAATGAAGAGCCAACAGCAAATGCACTTATTGGCGGTTCTATAGTCATTGTTACCTTGTTTTTGCATTCATGGTACAGTAGCAATCTAGCCCGTAAGATTGAAAAAATCTAGGAGAAATTAAGTGTCAAACCATCTTAAAGGTATGTTGATGGCATTTTTTGGTGTTTTTATATTAAGTCCTGATGCTGTTTTAATAAGACTAGCAGATGCAGATAGTTGGTCAATTCTTTTATGGAGGGGTATTTTTTACGCTCTTGGAATCCTAATTATTTTATTAATAACTCATCGATCTAAAGCTCTAAATGAAGTAAAAAAAATTGGTAAAGATGGTGTATTAATTGGAATCCTAACTGGGCTTGGAAGTGTAACTTTTGTATTTGCAGTTCAACTCACTTCAATTGCAAGTGCTCTTGTCATAATTAGTATCATGCCAATGATGACCGCTATCATTTCCTGGCTTATACTTAAAGAGAAGTCAGGAATTTTCACCTGGTTCTCTATGGTGCTTGTGTTCATTGGAATCTATATTGTAATGGATGGTGAACCCAAAGGCTCAAGCTTAATAGGAAACCTATTTGCATTAGCCTCAGTAACATTTGGAGCCACTGGCTTTACTCTTATTAGAAAAAATAAAAGTATTAATATGATTCCTGCAATGGGTGTTAACGCAATTGTATCTGCTCTCATTGCAGCTATTTTTGTAGAAACAGTTATATTGCCACTTGACTCTATGCTTTATATTTTTGCTATGGGTTTAATGGTTTCTTTATCTTTCAGCCTACTGACATCTTCAGGAAGATATATACCTGCAACTGAAGTTGGGATGTTTATGCCATTAGGAGCTGTATTTGGAACTTTAGCAGGTTGGCTAATAATTAATGAGCAACCTTCTAGTGGAGCCTTAATTGGTGGTTTTATTGTACTGCTAACTATGTTTGTCCATTCTTGGCATAGCAATAAAATTGCAAAAGAATAGCAATAAATTAAATTAAAGGTAATTTATTTATGACTAAAATAGTTGCCTATTCGATATTCAATATTTTGACTCAAGCTAATGATAAAAAATAAAGCAATTAGAGCTGATTTAATAATGCTAATAACGGCTGCTATTTGGGGTTTTGCATTTGTTGCTCAGCGGGAAGGGATGGAGACTATGGGGCCTTTCCTTTTTAATGGCTCTAGATTTTTTATTGGCGTTGCTGTTTTGTCTCCATTAGTCTGGTATTTATCAAAAAAGAAAAAAACATCAAATAAAGAAGAAGTATCAACTAAAAAGTTACTATTAGCTGGAACGGTAGCGGGATTATTTTTGTTTGCAGCATGTAGCTTTCAACAGGTAGGTTTGCAATATACAACAGCTGGTAAGTCTGGCTTTATTACTGGTTTATATATATTTTTTGTTCCTTTAATCGGTTTATTTTTTGGACAGAAAACAGGTTCTGGTACATGGATTGGAGCTTCAGTTGCTCTCATAGGTCTTTATCTTCTGAGCATCAAGGATGACTTTAGTTTTGCTGAGGGTGATTTGTTTCAACTAATCTGTGCTGTATTTTTTGCTGCACATGTTCTAGTCATTGGCTATCTTGCAAAACGAATGGACCCTTTAAAACTCTCTCTAATTCAGTATGTGGTATCTGCTGTCTTAAGTCTTATTATTGCAATGGCAATTGAGGATATTCGTTGGGATATGATCGTTGATACAGCAATTCCTTTACTTTATGCTGGTGGAATGTCAATAGGTGTTGGCTATACTCTTCAGGTGGTAGCGCAACAGCATGCTAAATCTTCCCATGCGGCAATTATTTTAGGACTTGAAGGTGCTTTTGCGTTATTAGGCGGCTGGTTGCTCCTAGACGAGCATCTATCAACTAGAGGGCTTATTGGTTGTGTATTAATGTTGACTGGGATGCTTTTATCTCAATTAATACCTAAATTTAACTTAAAAAAGTTGAGCTAGTGATCCAATTATTATTTTTGGCGTGGTATCATAATTTCACACCTGTTGCTAAGAAATAAAATCGTGAAAAACATCATTGAACTTCAAAATATATCTGTATTTCAACAAAGAAATAAAGTCTTTGATGAGTTATCTTTAATAATCAATGAAAGTCAAAATACAGTCATTTTAGGTCCTAATGGCTCAGGGAAAACTACCTTATTAAAGCTTCTAAATCGTGAGCTTTACATTGTCCAAGATAATAAAAGTTATATAAAAATTTTTGATAAAGAGCGTTGGAATATTCAGGAGCTTAGAACTCAGTTGGGAGTTATTTCACAACATCTCCAATATAACTATTCTAATAGTGCTATTGGCCTTTATGTTGTTTTATCTGGCTATTATGCAAGTGATGGTATCTGGCAGCATCAAGTTTTTGATTCTGAAAAATTAGACCGTGCCCATGAGGTTATGGATTTATTAGGATTACTAGAATTAAAGGATCGCCCATTTTTTTCAATGTCAACAGGAGAGCAGCGAAAGTTTCTTTTAGCAAGAGCTCTAGTCCATGACCCTGAAGTACTTGTTTTTGATGAGCCAACAAGTGGACTTGATTTGCGTGCCTGTTTTCAATACCTTGAAATTATTCAAGAGCTTATGAAAAATGGAAAAAAAGTTGTTCTTGTGACTCATCATATTCATGAAATTCCTCCTGAAATCACTAGAGTGATCATGATAAAGAAAGGTCAGTTAGTGGATGATGGTAAGAAAGAGGAGATTCTTACAAATAGCAAATTAACCAGTTTATTTGATTGGCCTATAAAGGTTATAAAAGAAAATGGTTATTATCAGGCAATACCTGGCTAGTTATTTGCTTTTTGTTCTAAAGAGTGCAGATCTTGCATGGGCCTCTAAACTTTCACCATCAGCTATAGTAGCCGCAATTTGACCTAAAGTATTTGCCCCTTCTGGTGAAGCCATTATGATGCTAGATTTTTTTTGAAAGTCATATACTCCCAGAGGAGATGAAAATCTTGAAGTGCCTGCAGTTGGCAGCACATGATTTGGTCCTGCACAATAATCTCCTAAAGCTTCGGAAGAGAATTTACCCATAAATATTGCACCAGCATGTTTAATATCATCTAACAATGATTCTGGTTCTTCTACTGAAAGCTCTAAATGTTCAGGAGCTATTCTATTAGATATTTCTATTGCTTCATTAATATCTTTAGTTAAGATAAGAGCACCTCTATTTTTAAGCGCCTTTGAAATAATATTAACTCTTTTCATAGTGGGAAGAAGTTTTTTAATGCTATTTTCAACCTGGCTTATGAAATCTTTATCTGGACAAAGAAGAATAGATTGAGCATCTTCATCATGCTCTGCTTGGGAGAATAAGTCCATTGCAATCCAATCAGGGTCTGTAGACCCATCACAAATTACTAAAATTTCAGAGGGACCTGCAATCATATCAATACCAACTGAGCCAAATACTTGACGTTTTGCAGTTGCAACGTATATATTGCCAGGACCGACTATTTTATCTACTTTTGGAATACTCCCAGTTCCATAAGCAAGAGCTGCAATTGCTTGAGCACCTCCTATGGTAAATACTGAATCAACTTCAGCAATATAAGCTGCTGCTAGAACTAAGTCATTACAAATACCATTAGGCGTAGGAACAACCATAATAAGTTCTTCAACACCAGCCACTCTAGCTGGAATTGAATTCATTAGGACTGAAGAAGGATAGGCAGCTTTTCCACCAGGAACATATAAACCAACACGATCTAAAGGAGTAATTTTTTGACCTAATACAGTTCCATCATTTTCAGTATAAGTCCAAGTTTTGCTAATCTGTTTTTGATGATAACTTTTGATTCTATCCGCAGCAGTTTTGAGAGCATTTTTTTGGTCATTAGATAGATTATCAAATGATTTTTTAAGTCTTTCTTTAGATATAGTTAACTCAGCCATTGATGAAACATCAAGAGAATCTAATTTAGCTGTGAGACTAATAAGTGCCTGGTCACCTCTTGTTTGAACATCAGAAATAATTTTTTTAACTACTTCATATATTTCGTCATTAGAGTCATTATCAAATGATAGTAAGGATGATAATTCAGAATCAAAATTTTTACTTTTTGAAGAAAGTTTACGAATCATAAGCTTTTTTCTATCTTTTTTAGCCAAACATTGATTTCTTTATGTTTTGTGTTGAATGAGGCAGAATTAATAATTAATCTTGAGCTAATATTTCTTACTAATTCTCTAGCAACTAAATTATTTGCTTTAAGAGTGTCACCTGTATCTACAAGGTCAACAATACAATCAGATAGTCCCACTATTGGGGCAAGTTCCATAGCACCAGAAAGTTTTATAATCTCAACTTGTTTTCCTTTTGCATGAAAAAATTCTTTTGTAGAATTTACATATTTCGTTGCCACCTTTAAAGAATTTAAATTAAGATCTTGTTTTTCATTAGAGGCAACCATAAGGCGACATTTAGAAATACCTAAATCTAATAATTCAAATACTCCTGATGATCCATGCTCCAACAAAACATCTTTACCAGCTATACCAATATCTGCAGCTCCGTGCTGAACAAAAACTGGAACATCACTGGCTCTAAGAATAATAACTTTAATATTTTCAATATTAGTATTAAGTATGAGCTTTCTACTTTGCAGTTCATTAGGCGCAACAAAGAGACCAGCCTTTTTAAGTAGAGGTAGGCTTTGTTCTAATATTCGACCTTTTGAAAGTGCAATTGTAAGCATTTATTTTTTTATAATAAGTTTAGTGCTGAACTCGTTCAATGTCAGCACCAAGCATTTTAAATTTTTCTTCAATCATTTCATAACCACGATCCAGATGATAGACGCGCTCTATTGAAGTTAATCCGTTAGCAGCAAGTCCAGCTAATACAAGACTAGCTGAAGCCCTCAAGTCAGTTGCCATAAGATTTGCTCCAGTCAGTAATTTTACCCCTTTACAAACAACAGTATTACCTTCAAGATTAAGATTTGCACCCATTCGACTGAGTTCTGGGACATGCATGAAACGATTTTCAAAGATAGTTTCTGTAATAGTGCTACTTCCATCCGCAATAGAGTTTAAGGCCATAAATTGAGCTTGCATATCAGTTGGAAAATTTGGGTACGCACTGGTACGAATATTAACTGGTTTTGGACGTTTGCCTTTCATATCAAGTTTAATAGAATTTTGATCAGTTTGAATATCAGCTCCTGTTTCAATTAGCTTTCCAATTACAGCCCTCATAGAGTCAGGCTCTATATTATTAACAGTTATTTTTCCACCTGTAATTGCTGCAGCTACAAGATAAGTGCCAGCTTCTATTCTGTCTGGACAAATATTATAATTAACACCATCAAGGCTATCTACTCCTTCAATAATTAATGTAGAAGTATTTTGACCTGAAATTTTAGCACCCATTTTCTTTAAACAAGAAATTAAGTCAGTAACTTCAGGTTCTTGAGCAGCATTATTAATTGTAGTTATTCCCTTAGCAAGGGTCGCTGCCATCAAAATATTTTCTGTTGCAGTAACAGAAATCATATCAAAATTAATTTGTGTCCCAATAAGCTCTTTAGCTTCTGCAAAAATATATCCATTTTTTACTTCGATCTTAGCACCCATTTTCTCAAGCGCATCTAGATGAAGATTTACAGGCCGAGTACCAATTGCACACCCTCCAGGTAGAGAAATTTTAGCTTTTTTGTATTTTGAAAGCATCGGGCCAAGGGTAAGTATTGAAGCCCTCATAGTTTTGACTAATGAATATTCTGCTACAAGATTTGTCAAATTAGAGGAGTCAATATAAATTGAACCGTCCTCCTCAAGTACAAAGTTCGCACCCATATCCATTAATAGACGGAGAGTGGTTGATACATCACTTAATTGGGGAGTGTTAGATAGTTTGAGCGGCCCATTAGCAAGAATTGATGCAAAAAAAATGGGTAAAGTAGCATTTTTAGAGCCAGAGGTTTTAATGCTGCCATTTAACGGCAGCCCTCCATTGATAACTAATTTATACATTTATATTAGGATCTACTGAGCATTTTTTCGATAAGACCATCAATTCCTTGACGTTTTATTTTAGAGTCATATCCAACCTTTTCGATATCAACGATACTTATTGTTTGATATACTAAATCATATATTTTCCATCGATTTTTACGAATTAATCGAAGTGTAACTACAGCACTTGAGCTTTCATTTTTTAAGGAAACCAAGACTTTGACATTTGCAATATTATCAGTTTGAGAATATTGATTATCAACAGACACATTAATATCTTTCCAATCTTTCATATCAGCTAGGATACTTACATAATCTTTAATTAAAGAATTCTTAACGTCTCTTTCAAATATTTTTCTTTGTCTATTATCAAGGTCTTTCCAATAATCACCTAAAGCAAGTTCGGTACTATGCTCTAAATCCATATATGGAATAATTTTCTTTTTGGTTAAATTTAAAGTGTTTTGTAATGTTCCATTACTTTCAGAATGAAGTGCAATGAATGAGCAAATTACATCATTGACAATTGCCTCAACTTGTTCAGTAGGATTATCAGCAGCCATTTTTGGAGAAATTGATGGACAATCAGTTGCTGAAGCAATTCCGATAAAGCAAAAACTGAATAAGAAAGCCTTTAAAATATTAAGTATAAATTTCATGAAAGCTATTGTACTATATCTGCGAAAAAAATTACTGAAATGAAAAGTCAAAATATTAAATTAAGACTGAAAAATCTTTCTAAAGAATCTGGGGTTTATAAGATGCTTGATAAGAAAGGTTCTGTAATCTATGTTGGCAAAGCAAAAAATCTTAAAAATCGAGTTTCAAGTTATTTTAAAAAATCATCAGGAGATGAAAAATTAAAACAACTTCAAGCAAGAATATCTAATTTTGAGGTATTTATTACTAAAACTGAAATCCAAGCTCTTATATTAGAGAATGATTTAATAAAGCAATATAACCCTAAATACAATATTCTTTTAAAAGATGCTAAAAGTTATCCATATTTATACATTAGTGACGACAAGCATCCAAGATTGGGTTTCTTTAGAGGTAAAAAGAATAAAAATTATAAATATTTTGGACCATACCCATCTAAATATGTAGCAAGAGATGCTCTAGTACTATTGAAAAAAATTTTTAAAGTTAGGCAGTGTAGTAATAGTTTTTACAGGGCTCGCTCAAGACCATGTTTAGAATATCAAATAGGCCTGTGCAGTGCACCATGTGTTGGAAAAATTTCAGATGAAAAATATGTTCAAGATGTTAATATGGTCTCTCTATTCTTAAATGGTAAGGCAGGAAAGGTTCTTAATCAAGTGTCTCAGAAAATGGAGAGCGCTTCTATTGAGTTGGATTATGAAGCCGCTGCTGATTATAGAGATCAATTAATTATTCTTAGAAAAATTCAAGAACGTCATGGCTCTCAATTTGAATCGGATATGGATGTAATAAGTGTATCAACAAGTTCAGGTATCCATTGCGTTGTTATTGTATTTGTTCGCTCAGGAAAACAAGTAGGTAATGAAAAATTTTTCCCAAAAAATGCTAAAGATGAGTCAAGTGAAGAAGTCTTAAAAGCTTTTTTGCCACTTTACTATTTAGGAAAAAATATACCTAGAATGATTTTAGTTAGTCATAAATTACAAGATAAAGCTATTTTGGAATTAGCTTTGAAAACTAAAATAATTCAATCTCCTAAATCTGATAAAAAGCATTTTCTTGAAATTGCAAAGCTTAACGCTGATGACCATTTAAAGCAACATCTAGAGTCAACTTTTACAAAAAATAAACAACTTATTAGTATTCAAAAAGTTTTAGCGTTACCAAGTAAGCCAAATTATATGGAATGTTTTGATATAAGTCATACTATGGGCGAAGCTACAACAGCATCGTGTGTGGTTTTTGAAAATGGATTACCAAAGACTAGTAAATATAGGCAGTTTAATATTAATGATATTACACCTGGGGATGATTATGCTGCAATGAATCAAGTTATTTTTCGTCGATACTCAAAACTTCAAAAGCAAAAAAAACAAATGCCAGATATAATTTTTATTGATGGAGGTTTAGGTCAATTGAATCAGGCGATTATGGTAATGGATTCTATTGGAATCGATTCACCTGTTCTTGTTGGAATTGCAAAAGGGGAGGGAAGAAAGGCTGGACTTGAAACTCTTATAATAGTTGAAAATGAAAAAGTTAAGAAAATTAACCTACCACCATTTGATCCAGCTCTTCTTCTCATAAATCATATTAGAGATGAATCACATAGATTTGCAATTAAGAATCATCGAAAAAAACGAGCAAAAAGTCGAACCCAGTCCTCTCTTGAGTCAATTAAAGGTGTTGGTTCCCTCAAAAGAAGCGCTCTGTTAAACCATTTTGGAGGTCTTCAAGAAATTGAGAATGCTAGTGTTGATGAACTTCAAAAAGTTGTTGGCATTAATAATAAATTAGCGTCTAAAATACGAGAATCATTAAAAAAATAAAATTAATATGTTTATACTTAGATTGTTCATTGTTGCAGGTGTAGTTAGCTACGTAATTTGGCTTTTTTATACCCGAATTTTAAAAAAAGATATTGCTCTTACCATGGTCATTTCATGGGTTCTAGTAGCAACATTTTTGATTTATCTTGTGCTTGGTAGTATATCTTTTTTAGTTGAAGGCTCTATCCCTTAGAAGAAATTACTAGGGTATTTAGATGATTTGTATTAGTAATAATTCGGTTTGTGGCATTAACTATTATCGATAAATTAGAGACCTCCCAAACTGGTATATCTCGCATATGATCGCCCATATAGTCAAAGTTTTTTTCACCATAACGTTTCACTAAGGTTTCTGCCTTATTATGACTTGACAAATTAAAGTCTTTATTACTAGCCATAACATCATCAAAAATTTTAAGATGCTTTGCTACTGCAAATGCATAATTTTTATGTGAAGCTGTTGCCAGTACTATTTGACTCCCTTGTTTTTTTCTTTGCATAATAAAGCTAATAACATCTTCATTATATGGCAGCTCAGATATATTAATTTCAAATCGCCTTACTAATTGGTCTTTAAGAAAGCCCTTGCCTTTCCAAAGCCAAAATAAATAATGGAAAATTAACCATGGTCTTTTAGATAAAACACCCAGAGAAGATAAAAATAACAAATCAGTATCAATAAGAGTGTGGTCCAAGTCAACAATTAAAGGAATTAAATTTTTATCCATTATCTAATTTACTCCATTTTTCATAAAGTGATTCTAATTTTTTTTCCATCTCATATAATTTGATATTTAAATTGTGAGCATCTGGATTTTGATAGAAATCTGGATCAGAAAGTGATTTTTGAGCAACAAAAATTTCATTTTCTAGATTTTCAATATCACCAGGTATGGATTTTAATAGTTGTTGATCATTATATGAAAGCTTTTGCTTTGGTTTTTCTAGCCTAGCTTTTAAATTATTATCCTTATTAGAAATTATTTTTTTTTTATCTTTAACTTGGGCAATATAATCATCATATCCCCCTGAATACTGCTCAATAACAGCATTTCCCTCCATTACTATGGTTGAGCTAACAATATTGTTTAAAAATGTTCTATCATGAGAGATTAGAATTACTGTTCCTGAATAATCAACTAACATTTCTTCTAATAATTCAAGAGTTTCAACATCTAGATCATTAGTAGGCTCATCAAGTACTAAAAGATTTGCAGGTTGAGATAAGATTTTTGCAAGCATTAAACGATTTTTCTCACCACCTGAAAACATTTTTATTGGAGCCATTGCTTGTTTACCTGTAAATAAAAATTGTCTTAAATATCCAATTACATGCTTACTTTTGCCATTTATATCTATGTAATCTTTGCCTCCAGACACAAAGTCCATGGCCTTCATATTTGGCTCTAGAGTCTCTCTCATCTGATCATAGTATGCTAGTTGGATTGTCTTCGATCGTCGAATAGAGCCTAAATCAGGAATTAATTGACCAAGAAGAAGCCGAATTAAGGTAGATTTTCCAGAACCATTACCTCCAATAATGCCTATTTTTTCTCCCTTTAAAACTAATAGAGAAAATAATTTAACAAGCTCAAGTTGATTAATTTTATAGCTAATATTTTTTACTTCAAAAACAATTTTAGAGACTCGTTTTTCATCTTCTAAAGCATGAATTTTTACTTGACCTTGTTGCTTACGTTTATTAGTAAACTGTCTACGCATTTCTTCAAGTGCTCTAACGCGGCCTTCATTTCGGGTTCGTCTAGCCTTAATACCCTGTCGAATCCATGTTTCCTCCTGAGCAAGTTTTTTGTTAAATCTTGCATTTTCAAGCTCTTCACTATTAAGTAAATTTTCTTTTCTTTTTAAATAATCTTGATAGCCACAATCAAATATTGATAATTTTCCACGATCAAGATCAAAAATTTTATTAACAATTCCTCTTACAAAAGAACGATCATGGCTGATAAGAATAAGTGTTCCATGATAATCTTTTAACATTTTTTCTAAATCAAGGATTGCTGTAATATCCATATGGTTTGTTGGCTCGTCAAGCAAAAGAAGATCTGGTTCTTGAACAATTGCTTTTGCAAGCATTACTCTCCTTTTCCAGCCACCAGATAGAGTTGAGAGTTTTGCGTTAGCATCTAACTTAAATCGATTTAAAATTGTTTCAATTTG
>Ga0115567_10006862_pt1 | contig 10841 bp, 7 predicted proteins | sample COGITO_mtgs_1204_2_FD_88679 | JGI IMG/M metagenome (GOLD analysis project Ga0115567, IMG submission 88679) | Pelagic marine microbial communities from North Sea - COGITO_mtgs_120412 | ecosystem: Environmental > Aquatic > Marine > Epipelagic | place: Germany:Helgoland, sampling site Kabeltonne... | reverse complement strand
ACTTTCATACTGCTAAAAGACAATCGCGAGGATTAGTTGAGCTAAGCTTAGGGCAAAATGATTATCAGCGTTTGGTGCTGACTAATTCCACGCAAATTGAAGGTGGCAATCTTTATTACGCCGGCGAGGTCAACTATTATGACGGTCCGTGGAGTGATATTAAAGAAGACTTAAATAAATATAACGGCTTGTTACGCTACTCGCAAAAAGTAGGTGAGGGCGAATTAAGCGTTAGTTTTATGGCCTATGACAACGACTGGAACAGTGCCGATCAAATTCCCTTGCGAGCAGTACAGCAAGGCATAATTGACGAATTTGGTTCATTAGACACAACCGTAGGCGGACAAAGCAGCCGTTACAGCATTAATACACAATGGGAAAGTGACAGCATTGAGGCTAACGTTTATGCCATTACTTACGATTTAAACCTGTGGTCAAATTTTACTTACTTCCTCGATAATCCTGTTACTGGCGATCAGTTCGAGCAGGTCGACGAGCGTATTATTCTGGGCGGTCAAGCAAGCTACAAATTTGCATTAGGTGAATCGCAAAGCGAAGTAGGCGTGCAGGTTCGAAGAGACGATATCGACGAGGTTAGCCTTTATAGCACCCAAGCAAGAGAGAGATTAGGGGCAATTCGCAGCGACAAAGTGCAAGAAACCAGCGTAGGCGTCTACTTCGATAATCAGTATTATTTAACCAGCCGTTTGCGTACAAATGTAGGATTGCGGTACGATTATTTCGATTTTGATGTACAAAGCCTCATTGCTGAAAATGTTAATCAGGTTGACCTAAGCGGCAATAACGGCGACTTAAGTGAAGGCAACGTTTCTCTTAAAGGCAGTTTGATTTATACCCTTAGCGACCAGTGGGAAGTCTACCTGTCGGCTGGGCAAGGCTTTCATTCAAATGACGCAAGAGGCACAATCAATCAGCGCGACCCCATTGACGGTTCTCAAGTGGCCCCGGTCGACCCTATAGTGCAATCATTTGGTTATGAGCTAGGGGTAAATGGTTATATTTCAGATAAACTAAATACATCACTCACACTTTGGTATCTTGAATTAGACAGCGAGCTTTTATTCGTAGGAGATGCAGGTAATACCGAAGCCACGCGTGAGTCAAAACGCCAAGGCTTAGAACTAACTAGTTACTATCGCCTAAACGATACGTGGACCTTCGATTTAGAATATTCGTTTGCCGATGCAGAATTTACCGACAATGCACCAGAAGGTAATGCTATACCTGGCGCTATTGAGCACGTAATCCAAGCTGGCGCAAGCGCACAGTTTAGCAGTGGTTGGTTTGGTAATGCCAGGGTCAGGTATTTTGGAGAACGACCCTTAGTAGAAGATGCTTCAATAGAGTCAGACCCAAGCACGGTGGTTAATTTGCGCTTAGGCTACTCGTTCGACAATATTATTATAAAGGCAGATTTACTGAATTTATTAGACAGTAACGACCATGATATTGACTATTACTATCCATCACGATTAGCGTCTGAACCCGCTGGAGCTGAAATTGAAGATTTGCATTATCATGTGCTTGAACCGAGAACGTTGAGGGTGTCGGTTTCTGTGTTGTTTTAGTGAGAGCGCGGGTTGTGTGTATGAAGCTACTTTTCCTAGCACTAAAGCAGGCTACTGAGAAGTAGCTAACGAACTTTGATCATTTGGAAACCGAATACCGCAAACTTTATTCTTTCGCTTGGGCCGATTTTGAGCGTTTCTAAACAGAATGGTCGCCGGGCGTAGAAAACTAAGTCGATATTCTAGTGGGCAAACGCTGCTTGCGCAGGAAATATAATAATGTTCCACAAAAAGTTAGGCCGTCCCTAAATAAGGAACGGCCTATAATGTTTGAGTAATATCTGATTAATGTTACTTAGCAGGCTTTACAAATTTCAATGTCATCCTATCAGATTCACCAATTTTGCGAAATTTCTCATCTTTCTCGGCCATTGGCTTACCTGCTTGCAGTGTCCAAACGCCATCTTCCCAATCAGCAGGGTCTTTTGCATTTGCATTAATCTCGCTTTGTGCAACTAATTCAAACCCAGCTGCTTCTACCAAGTCAATAATATAACTTTGCTTCACATAGCCACGCATAGTTTTTGCTGGGTCTGTGTCGAAGTCTTCCTGCTCGCGGTGTTGAACGATGCCTAAAACGCCGCCGGGCTTTAATGTTTCAAGCGCCTCTGCCAACAAGCCATTTACATCACCATACATTATTTGTCCGTGCATGCCACGAAAAATAAGGACTGCATCAACACTATTTGGCGCAGCGAAAGGTACAGTCTGACCAGCAAAGCGAGCGGTAGCGTTATGCCCAAACATTCCGCTATCGTGGTTGATAAAAGTTTCGCGCCACTGCATGTTGCTAGCATAGCGTTCTGAGTCTGGGTTTGGGCTATTATTCAAACCAATATATTTGCCTGTTTGGGCAGTAAGTGGCGCTAATATGCGAGTATACCAACCACTTGACGGGCCAAGTTCTACCACAGTCATTTCGGGCGTAATACCGAAAAAATCGAGGGTTTTAGCTGGATTTCGAAACTCGTCGCGCTCCATATCCAATTTCGTTCTAAATGAATTTTTGTTTACCGCATCATTAACAGAGCTGATATTGGTAGACATTGTGTCCGCCATTTGTTTCTTCCCATGGTGGTCAGCATGAACGACCGTTCCAGAAAGCAACAAAGCGGTAGTCACCGCACTTAACATTAATTTTTTTATCATGTTGTTTTAAAACCTCGTATTGGTAATTGTTTATACTGAGAATCTGTAGGAATAATAGACCACATAGTTCATATACGCAACGAAGGCAGAATTGAGTCACCTAAGTTCTAGGCAATTTCCAATCAGGTCGTTCAAAATGGCAGGTATAGCCATTAGGACGCGTTTCTAAATAATCTTGGTGCTCAGGCTCAGCCTCCCAAAAATCTCCAACGGCTTCGACTTCAGTTACGACTTTCCCCGGCCATATTCCCGATGCATCTACATCTTTGATAGTATTTAGCGCCTCAACTTTTTGTTCATCAGATGTATAATAGATTGCCGAGCGGTAAGACACACCTACATCATTACCCTGCCTATTTGAAGTACTTGGATCGTGGATTTGAAAGAAAAACTCTAAAATTTCTCGATAGTTGGTTTGCTCATTGTCGAATATTATTTCGATACCTTCTGCATGATTACCATGATTGCGATAAGTAGCGTTTTCAACCTCGCCACCTGTGTAACCGACGCGTGTTGAGATTATGCCGGCACGCTTGCGAATGAGATCTTGCATGCCCCAAAAACAACCACCCGCTAATACTGCTCGTTCGTTTGCCATTACTAAATGTCCTCTACTTGATCTATATAAGCTTCATACCCTTCATTTGCCATTTCATCTTTAGGCACAAAACGCAGTGAAGCTGAGTTGATACAATAACGTAGTCCGCCTTGATCTTTCGGGCCGTCTGGAAAGACATGCCCTAAATGACTGTCGCCGTGAGTTGAGCGAACTTCAGTGCGCACCATACCAAGAGTGGTATCGCTTATTTCATTTACATTTACTGGGTCGATTGCTTTGGTAAAACTTGGCCAACCGCATCCAGATTCATACTTTGCTGATGAAGCAAATAAAGGCTCTCCAGACACCACATCAACGTAAATACCCGGCGAAGTGTTATCTAATAATTCACCTGTACCGGGATGTTCGGTTCCATTTTCTTGCGTCACTCTGTACTGCTCAGCCGATAGGCTTGAAATGACGTCTTCTGATTTTTGATATTTGCTCATAGTTTCCTCATTATCATAATATAAAGTGCCGGTTGGGAATAATAAGACCAGCTTTACGAGTAGTTTATTTCAAGTAGAAAATTTTTGTATGCTTTTCAGCATTACAAAAATATAATGGCCCATATAAAAATAAATACAAATGATAATTGTTAGTATTTGCAATTGATATTATTTTGCAGTAGAGTAACGTCGTGTTTGATGCACTTTCTGTGTGTTTATGGCGGTACATTTGTATCGCCTTTTTTACTCAAGGATATCGTTCACGAAATAAGTTTGTGGCTTTCGTTAGTATCGGTGAATTCAGTTCTCAGTTTTATAGACGCGTCATCAACTATTTCTACTATTTAGCGGAACTAGCGTGTGGCACCTTTAGATTATGCGTATCAGCCGTTTCTTCGTATGAAAAATAGCAATGCTGATGCACGCGAAAATCAGCAATACTGGCATTTTCAATGCAAACTATCTGTGTTGTTCTAGCGTATCTAGTAAATTGAGTTTTTCGCAAACCCTATTTCCCCAAGAACAAGGAAATCACAATCATGAGCAAGATTAATAACAATAAAATGCGTACTGAAAAAGACAGTATGGGGACAATCGAAGTGCCCGCGAGCGCGCTTTACGGTGCACAAACGCAGCGTGCAGTTAATAATTTTAAAGTAAGTAAGCACTTACTTCCCGAAAGCTTTATTCGTGCGCTGTTGCTTATAAAAAAGAGTGCGGCTCGTTCCAATGTAAAACTCGGTTTGATACCTGAAGATGTGGGACAAGCAATAGTTGACGCGACAAGCAAGTTGTTAGCGATGCCAAACCTGATGGAGCATTTTCCTGTTGATGTATTTCAAACAGGATCAGGCACTAGCACCAATATGAATGCGAACGAAGTGATCAGTTCTCTCGCCAATCAAACTGACGATTTATCATATACAATAAATCCTAACGACCACGTTAATTTCGGGCAAAGTAGTAACGATGTCATTCCAAGCACCATCCATGTTAGTGCGGCAATTTCAATTCATCAGAATTTATTGCCGGCACTCGAGCACATAATAGATACCATAAGACTAAAGGCGCAGTCTTTAGAGGGTATTTGCAAAACGGGTAGAACTCATTTGATGGATGCAATGCCCATCACTATGAGCCAAGTGCTAAGCTCTTGGGAAGCGCAGTTCACGCAGCACCTGCACTTCCTTGAACACATGCAGTCTAGCTTAACAAAGCTAGCTATTGGCGGAACGGCGGTCGGTACTGGCATTAACACGCATGAAAACTTCGCAGCAGGGGTGTGCGAGGAACTAAGTAAAGCGGCAGAGCTAAATTTCAGTCCACACTCTAATTACTTTGCGGCAATTAGTTCTCAAGACACAGCAGTAAGCGTTTCGGGTGCGCTAAAGGGCGTGGCGGTGTCGCTTATGAAAGTGGCAAACGATCTTCGTTGGATGAATTCAGGCCCGCTTGCGGGGCTTGGCGAAATTGCCCTACCAGCGCTACAACCCGGGTCTTCGATTATGCCAGGGAAAGTCAATCCGGTTATTCCTGAGTCGGCGGCAATGGCGTCAGCGCAGGTGATAGGTAACGACGCTGCAATTTGTATTGGTGGGCAATCAGGCAATTTTGAACTTAATGTTATGTTGCCAATGATTGCACACAATCTTTTATCAAACATTGATTTATTAAGTAACAGCTTAAATATGCTGGCTGACAAAGCGATACAAGATTTCACCGTGAATGAAGAAACGTTAAATAAGAGTTTGAATAAAAATCCAATTTTAGTCACTGCGCTCAATCCGATCATAGGCTATGAAAAAGCGGCTGAAATTGCTAAAAAGGCTTATAAAGAAAAGAGGCCTGTTATTGATGTTGCTGAGGAACTAAGCGATATTTCTCGTGAGGACTTATCCAAGATATTAGACCCGCTAAAGTTAACGCAAGGAGGGCTTTAAGGTATGTTTAGCGATTTGCGCAGCCTGATAAAAACTAATATTAAAATGTTCAAGGTCTTCGGTCAGCCGCAAAAAAACATTAGATATAATAAACACCTGCATGCTCTTTTTTAACAAAAAACGGGATACGATAATAGCTATTATCAGTTTCCAGAATTGGGTATAAGCTGTCTAATGCAAAAAATTCGCGTGGCTTTAATTGTTTTCTTTTGCCTTGTACTTACCTTGAGTATCTACGCTTGGTATTCGACGAGCCGTATTCAGTCCTTATTTATATCTATTCCCGCGTTTACTGAACAAGAGCATTTGCCTGGCGGCGAAATGACAGCAAAGCGCTTATCGGAAAGGACGTTTATTCATGCTGGTCGCAATGTGCAGGGGCAAGAAAAACTGAGCTTTTGGACCGGATTTTCATTGTTTCGAGACCCCTGGGTGATTGCACCAAGCAGCACTAGTGATCGCGATGGCCTTGGCCCTTTGTTTAATACTCGCTCATGCATAAGTTGTCATTTAGCCGGTGCGCGCGGTCATGCCCCTATCATAGGCGTGAGCAAGCCTTCTGCATTAGTTATTAGGCTAGGACCTAAGCAAAGCGGTTCAGGTCTGTGGGCTGACAAAAATTACGGCGATCAAATCCAACCAAGAGCGATTCCAATTGAACATCATTCACTTTCGAAAAAGCTCCAAGGTGAGGCCAAACTTGATTTAGAGTACACCGAATTAGTAGGAGCCTACGCAGATGGCGCAAGTTATAGTTTGCGAGAGCCAATGTACAAATTAGTCGAACTTTCACAAGGTGATATACAAGAAAACATTGGCATGTCGCCTCGCTTTGCGCCGGTAATTTATGGTTTAGGACTTATTGAAGCTATTTCCCAGCAAGATTTATTGTCGCAAGAAGATATAGATGACGATAACAACGACGGTATATCGGCGAAGTACAATCGAGTTTTCAACACTGGCAGTCATTCAGAAATGAACGCAATTGGCCGGTTTGGACTAAAAGCCAAACATTCCTCGCTGCGGCGGCAAATTGGAGCAGCCTTTAGAGATGATATTGGTATAACCAACGCCATGTTTGAGTTTGAAACCTGCAGTCATTCGCAGCAAGACTGTGTTCAAGCCTCTGTTTTAGGAGAACAAGCAAGTGTTGAATTACCCGACAAACTATTGGATTTAGTGGCTGTATTTACCCGCTCGCTAGCGGTGCCGCCAGCGCGAAACTTAGAGGCTAAAGAAGCACAAGAGGGACGCAGGATATTTTATGAGGCTCAGTGCGCGAGCTGCCATACACCGCATTATGTTACCTCTACAGACTACCCAGTTAAAACGCTTTCAGGTCAATCTATTTATCCGTATTCAAACTTTGCGCTACACGATATGGGCGAGGCTTTAGCCGACACAGTGCATGAGTTTTCGGCCAATGGTCGCGAGTGGCGAACACCGCCATTGTGGGGCCTAGGTTTACAGCAACGTTATAACAAAAACGCTGTGTTTTTGCACGACGGACGCGCCAGAAATATAGAAGAAGCCATTTTATGGCACGGTGGTGAGGCTAAGCAGAGCCAAGAGTTATTTATAAACATGTCACTTTCAGAGCGAAATGCTCTGTTAACTTTTTTAAAAGCAATTTAGGAAAAGTGTAAGGAATGACTTTAATTAGTATTTTGGTGGAGTAATGTAATGCAGCGTCGTCAGTTTTTATTCGGTAGTGCGGCTTTAGTTGCCCTTGGCGGGGCAGCAGGTTACAAATGGTCGCAGCAGAAAAGTGAAACATCGTCAGTTTTGGTAAGTGCGGCGAAGCACAGAAAGGGCGGCTATTATGTACTTGCTGTTAAATCTTCTGGTCAACTTGTTAGCCAAACTTTTATTAATAAAAGAGCCCACGATACCTTAGCCCTTGCGCGTAAACGTGGGCATGTTTTAGTATTTGCACGGCGTCCCGATACGTTCGCTCATGAAATTGATGTTGTAAATGGACAAATTACGAAATCATTTAGCAGCCAACAAGGCCGACATTTTTATGGGCACGGTACGCTCTCACACGATGGCCGATATTTGTTTACCACCGAAAACGACTTTGAAAACGAACGCGGCCTTATTGTGGTGCGCGACACGAGTAACTATCAAGTAATTGAAGAGTTCGATTCTGGCGGAATAGGTCCTCATCAACTTAAATTGATGCCCAGTGGCAAGCAGATAGTCGTGGCAAACGGTGGTATCTTAACCCATCCCGACTGGCCCCGTCTGAAACTTAACGTAGACACAATGTCGTCTAATTTGGCCTACATCGATGTTCAATCCGGCAAGGTCGAGGGAACGTTCACGCCTGATCATCATCAGCAAAGCATTCGCCATATCGATGTCAATAACGCAGGAAAAGTAGCCATTGGTATTCAGTTTCAAGGAAGTAGACAGCAACAACTACCTCTAGTTTACACGCATAATGGGCAATACCGTTTGCAGGCAATGACCGCGCCTGATGCAGTGTGGCAAACTATGCAGCAGTACACCGCTAGCGTAATGACACACGGCTCGAATGTTTACGTTAGTTGTCCACGCGGGAATTTGCTTACACAATGGAATATAAATAGTCAGACGCTAATCGCACAAGGCGAAGTAATAGACGCGGCAGGAATAGCAACTGCGCAGTCTATCCCAATGGTGTCATCAGGAATTGGCGAGTTAGTTTCTGCATCAAAATGTTTGGAGATGGATAAAACGGATCAAATAAGCAATAAGCACATTAGTAATTTTAAGTTCGACAACCATATGACGGAAATTACGCTCAGTTGAGATGTAAGCCATTTGTAGCTTACCGTATAGTTGAGCTAGCCTTGATTGGCGTATTGCTGTTGATTAGTTTTTAAATGCTTAATAAAACTATCAGAAACGACGCTTAACACAATTAGTAATTTATGCAGAAAATGCGAGCGTGTAGTAGAATTCACAGACAAGTTAGTGAAGCAAAAGCAACATGAAGTTGCTGAAAATATAGTCTAAATCTGACTCAGAACAGTCCTCTTTCATATAATGATTGCCTGTTACATTGTAAATAACCATTTTAAGGTAGTAGTAAATGCGAAATACGGTTAAAGAGAAAGTGCTTTCAGTGCAGCATTGGAATGACACTTTGTTTAGTTTTAAAACCACCCGACAACCAGGACTCACATTTGAAAGCGGACAATTCGTTATGATAGGTCTAGAAATAGACGGTAAACCGCTGCTTAGAGCCTACAGCATTGCCAGCGCGCACTACGAAGACGAACTAGAGTTTTTCAGCATAAAAGTCGCGCATGGCGCATTAACCTCTAAGCTTCAGAAAATACAGGTAGGTGAGGAAATCATCGTAACTACTCGTCCAACCGGCACTTTAGTACCAGGGTATTTAAATGCGGGGAAAAACCTTTATTTACTTTCTACAGGCACCGGCTTAGCGCCTTTCATGAGTATTATTCGTGACCCTTTTATTTACGAAGATTTCGAGAAAGTTATTTTAGTGCACTGCGTACGATACGCCTCTGAGTTGGCGTACCAGCATGAAATAATTAACGAATTACCCAAAAATGAATACTACGGTGACTTGGTAACGCAAAAACTAATATATTACCCTTGTGTTACAAGAGAGAATGGCACTCACCACCTAATCAGTGACGAAAAGGGAATTCAAATACACCACGAGCGCATTACCACACTTATCACCAGCGGTAGATTGAGCAAAGATATTGGCCTGCCTACACTTAGCGTCGATTCAGACCGATTTATGCTGTGCGGCAACAATGAAATGCTGCAAGACACCATGGATTTGCTAGACGGACTTGGTTTCTCGCGAGCCACTTCACGAGTAAAAGGGGATTATGTTATAGAGCAAGCGTTTATAGAAAAATAAGTTGTTAGAGTTGAAGCTCTGCCGACTGAATTGATTCGGTTTCGGGCAATTTGCTAAAGGCTGCTAACATAAAATTTGACTTGAGTTGCGGCAATGTAAGTCTCTGAGCCTCAAGAATTTTTTCCCACAACCGTGTTACGGCCATTCTTTTTCCCAATATAAAGGTTTTCGTCGGCTCTTTTAATGCATTCATCAATAGATTCGTCAGGCCTAATTTGGCTAACGCCAATGGTCACAGATACGCAAACCTCAATGTTTTCGTACTTAATTACGTTGTTAGATATCACTCGTCTAAGTTTTTCTGCAATAAATAAGGCTTCTTCAATATCTGTTTCTATAATGAGCAACATAAACTCTTCGCCGCCCCAACGGGCTAGCATATCTTGCTCACGAACTAAATTCTGCATTAACTCACTAGTTTCAACAAGCACCTTGTCGCCGCAGGCGTGGCCGTTCAAATCATTGACCTGTTTGAAATGATCGATATCGATCATTAAAATAGTAAAGAGTTTGCCGCCTCGATTGACTCTAGAAACTTCTTTTTGCGCATTTACTCGAAAATCTCTGCGATTACGCAAACCCGTCAAGTCATCAATAGAAGAAATCCGCTGCAATCTTTGATTGGCTTCTTCCAGTTCAGTTGTTCTCTGTTCGACTTGCAACTCGAGTTGCTCGGAGCGTTTCTTGAAATACAGTACCCGCCATCGATAGAGACTAACAAGCAAGGTGATAAATATAATCAACCACAACGCTATTGCCCACTTCGTTAACCACCATGGCGGCATCACCGCAATATTAATGCGCCCTATTTTGTCACTCCAAACACCGTCTTTATTCGTTCCCAGTACCATTAGTTGGTAATTACCAGGATCTAAATTGGTATAGGTTGCCATCCGATTTTTTGAACTTGCCGTATTCCAGTCAGCATCGAAACCCTCTAGTTTATAAGCGTATTGGTTCTGCTGCGGAGCCGAAAAATCTAATGAGCTAAATTCTAAGCTAAATACAATGTCTTTTGGGCCTAAGACAATCTGTTTCGCAGTAGTAATAGGTTTTTTGAGTGGCATACCACCATTTATTACGTCCTGTGGAAAAACAGGTCTGTTTAATATTGATAGACTAGTAAAGACTATTTCTGGCTTCCAAGCTGACGGTGCAATATCTTCCGGAAGAAAATTAGTAATACCCAGCGGACTACCAAAAAAGACACGCCCATCCACGTTAGTT
>Ga0115567_10006859_pt1 | contig 10844 bp, 13 predicted proteins | sample COGITO_mtgs_1204_2_FD_88679 | JGI IMG/M metagenome (GOLD analysis project Ga0115567, IMG submission 88679) | Pelagic marine microbial communities from North Sea - COGITO_mtgs_120412 | ecosystem: Environmental > Aquatic > Marine > Epipelagic | place: Germany:Helgoland, sampling site Kabeltonne... | reverse complement strand
TTAAAAAAGATGTGAAAAATAAAAAATTCTCAATTTTTGATATGAGAAATATTTACTCAGCTGATAAAATGAAAGATAATAAAATTAAATATTTTAGTATTGGAAATTAATTTAATTCAAAAAAAGTTTTTACCTAGTAAAGCTGATAAACAAGCACAAGAAAATGTTGATTTACAAAGAGAACTAGATCAAAAACTTGCTAGTATGCAAGACGCTCCAGCACAAGATAAGTTACTAGAAGTTGGAAACTTTCTAATTAAAAATGGTAGGTCGGCAGATGGGTTAAAAATTCTACAAGCTGCTGGTGCTAATAATGTTAAACGATCTAGTGCAGCTGTAATGGCAGAAGAGCTTGGGTATAAACAGGGAGATGACGATTATAACCAATTTATTGAAGATTATGCTTTAAAAGAAGCACCAAAACAAAAAGGTATTAGAGGAGAAGTTCTTAGGGGCGACTTTAGAAAGTCTTTTGAGCGAATTAGAGAAACAAGCTCACAAATTCCAAACTTACAAGTAATGTATAGTTTAGTAAATGATGAAGAGTATGGTAAATCCACTGGTTTTAGTAGAGGTATTACATCAAAATTTTCCTCTTTTCTTGGAGAGATAGGTGTTAAAGATTATGCAGATCAAGCCTCATTTGACCAATCGTTTACTAGTGTTAGGGAGCGTTTACTAGCAGACACTTTAAATGCAGCTACCGGCCCGCAAACTGACAGTGATGCAGATAGGGCAAGACAACAACTTGCTAGTTTAGGAAATACACCAGAGGCAAACAAATTTATAGTGGGTCTTTCGTTAGGTTTAGCACAAGCTGAAACAGAACGATTCAATTTTATTAATGATTTTTTAGATAAAGATGTAAGCAGAGATCGAGATAAAGCACTGCAAAATGCTTATAAGGCTTATAGCAAATATGAAAAAGAACAACCTACTGCTGTTGACTTTTACAAACCTAAAGGTGCGACAGTGCCTACATTTTATTGGGAGTATGCAAGAGACCTTAAGGAACAAAACAGCAATCTTACAAAACAAGATATAGCAAAAGCGTGGAAACTTGCAAAAAAAGAATCTTATGTACAAAAAAAATAAATATACTATAAACATTTTGGATATTTTATGATAACTAAAAAAGAAGCAGACACAATTAATCAAAATTATTTTAATAATAATATTTCCAAACAAAAACCAAAGGTTTCTGATTCTTCAGACAAAAACGAAATAACTGTGGAAGAAGCAAACAAAATTAATCAAAATTATTTTAATCAAACACCTACAGTAGAAGAAGGAAGTTTCGGTAAGTCTATTGGAGAGTTTATTACTGGTAATGAAAGGGAGGCTAGGTTTAACCCACAAAACCTTCCTGAGTTTAGTAGTGCTGTTGTAAATCAAATGTCACCACTTGACCCTATGAAAACACCTACTAAACTTGGTCTTGCAACAACCTTTGATCAAGAAGCACAACAACAAATAATAGAGAAACAATTTCCTAGTGCTAAGTTTAAAGATGTTGGTGATGGTTATATGCAAATTGATTATGATGGTAAGCAATATGTTCTTAACAGGGCTGGCTTAACAGCCTCTGATATAGAAAGTGTTGTAGGTACTGTTGTACCTTTTGGTGCAGCTGCTAGGGCTGCAAACAAACTTGTTAAATCCTCTAGTACGGGAATAAAAATGCTTGCTCAATTGTTAGGTCAGGGGGGAACAGAAGCATCTCTACAAGGGTCACAAATGCTTATTGGTAGAGAAAATCCAAACCTATTTGATATAACTGTTGCAGCAACTACTGGTGGTGGTGTTGAACTTGCAAAAGGATTGGGTAGGGGCTATCGGTCATCAAGAAACTTTACTAGGGGTGGTGATGAAAGTTTTAATAATGTAATACAAAAACGAGTTGATATAGCTGATCAAGCATCAAAAGAAACAGGAGTGCCATTATACAGAGGTCAAAAAACTAAACGACCCTCTGATTTAACACAACAACAATTTGCTTTAGGTCAGGAAGGTGGTGCAGAAATTACCGAGAGGGCTTTACAAGTACAAGATGTAGCTTCGGAAAATGCTGTTGAAAACCTATTAAATAAACTAGCACCATCAACAGCAGTAGAAACAGGTGAACAAGGGATTGTTGATAGATCAAAAGATGTTATTGAAAGAGCAAGATTAATTCGTAAAGAAAAAGCATCACCACTTTACGACCAAGCTATAAAAGTAGAAAACCCAGATGTAAACATAGAACCCATAGACAACTACCTTGATAATCTTTTTGAAGAGTTGCCTTCTGCTGGAAAGGCTTTCGATCAAATCTCCAGAATACAAAAAATAATTAAATCTTCAAAAAAGAAGGATTCTGATTTCGGCAGTATTAACAAACTTCACAGTGCAAAGTTTGAAATAGACAAAATGTTAAAGGCTGTTGGAGATGATTCATTAGATAAAAAACTACAACAAAATGTTTTAGACATTAAAGATATTTTATTAAACCAACTAGATAGTGCTAGTCCTAATTATAAACTAGCTAGAGAAATTTTTGCAGAAAATACTCCAGAAGTAGAAAGACTAGAAAAATCTTTAATAGGTAGTTTTGCTAAATATGAAGTAGAGGATTTAAATAAAGTTGCAGACAAAATTTTTGGGCAAAACCAAAACCTTACTAATGTAGGTCAAGTTAAAAGAGTTAAAGAACAAATATTGTCTGTCGAAGGTGGTAAAGACGCTTGGTCAGAAATACTAAGGGTTAATTTTGAAAGGGGTTTAAGCAAGGCTGGTACTAATGCAGATGCTACCAACACACCAGCTTATCTTCACAAAGCTATATTCGGTGGAACAAAAGCAAGTAAAAAAGTTATTATGGAAGCAGCCAAAGGCACTCCTATAGCAGGCAACTTAAGGTATCTTGACATAGCACTCAAAAGAGCTGGTATGGGGAGAATAACTGGCTCGCCAACAAGTAAGAATGAATCTATAAAGAAAAAACTTGGCGGTTCTATAAAGCCTTTTGTAGAAGCCTTAAAGTCAGTAACCACTAGTATTGCTAGTGGGGGTGCAAGCACTGCAAGAGATGTTGCTGGGGTTGCTAGTGAAACTGGTTTTGAAAAAAGGTTGGCAGAACTGACAGAACTTATTTTTAATCCAAGATGGACAACAGAGATGAATACCCTTAAAAAATTAAATAGTAATAGTAAAGAGGCAGAAACTTTAATGAGGTCTATACTTAAAAAAATTGGCAAGGGGTTTAATAAAACAGAAAACAAAGCCCTATTAGCAGGTCAAGTAGAAACTAGGAGAGATCAAGAATAAAAATGCCTAAAGATTCTATCTTAAAACGAATAGGTGTATCAGGTTATAACAAACCAAAGCGTACACCCAACCACCCTACTAAATCTCATGTAGTTGTAGCTATGTGTGATGGTAAGCCTAAGACCATTAGGTTTGGACAACAAGGTGCTAAGACTGCTGGTAAGCCTAAAGCTGGTGAGTCAGATAGAATGAAAGCTAAACGAAAATCATTTAAAGCTAGGCACGCTAAGAACATAGCCAAAGGTAAATGTTCAGCAGCTTACTGGGCTAACAAAACTAAATGGTAACAAGGAGTTTATATGACTAGAGGATTGTACGCTAAATGAGGAGTGTTTCGCATTATAAAAAAGATGGTACTTTATTTACAGGTAATACACACAAGATGCCTAATGGTGATTTACACAGTAATAAAAGCCATACTAAAACTTCAGTAAAGTTATTTCATTTTAAAGACCTAAGTAAGAAAGCTAAACTAAAAGCCAAAAGGAGTGTATGATGAAGAAGAAGAAATCAAAACCTAAAGGGTACTAAAAAAAGAGGGGGCTTAATTGCCCCCTTTCTTATGCTACTTCTTTTTTACTGTATGGGTTGATATGCCAATTTTCGTTATTATAGTTTTGTGTAAAAGCTATTGGTATATGTTTTATTCGTTCTACTGATGGTTCTATCAATACATTACTAATATTAAAACTAGGGTATTTACCTCTCAATAGTGGGTTTAAATAAACTGCTAACTGAACATCATTTCTTGAAATATAATGACCAGACCAGCTTTCAATTAGGTGTTTAACACTTATTTTATTTTGAGTTGTAGTTTTTGTTTGAGCATCAAGCCATTCGTAGGCTATACGAACCCTATCTGCTTTTTGTTTTTTTAAAACAGTATATGTTGGTAATGGATAATCAAAATGTGCTTTGTGTACTTTATATATTTGTTGATTGCTAATCATTTTACGCTCCTATATCTACAATCTCACAGCTATCACCAGAACAAGCTAAAGTTTGTGAACCAACAGTAGTATCTTCTACCTCATACTCAGATAGTTTCTCCCAATCAATATTTTTTGGCATCAACTTATTAAGTTCTTTGTATTCGTCTTGTTCTATCTCTTGGTAAGGTGCTTGTTTGTACGAGTGGTCGCTATGAGGAAGGAATGATACACCACTCATTTCATCAAAGTTTTTAAACACCCATGCTCCTACCTCTAGCCACTCATGCTCTCGCACCGTTATTGTCACTGAGGGCTTGTGTTCGCACCAATGTCTTTGATACATCAACCAGACTTCTAGTTGTTCAATAGCATTTAAGTCATCTCTAGTCACACACCCCTTAGGGGCTTTAACAGGGAAGCTAAAAACCATTGTACTATCGGGCTTCATCACACAGGGTTCTGCTGGAACTCCACTGTCTATTAAGAATCTTGTGAGGGGGTCTTTGTTGTCACCTCTAACTGTCCGTATATAAAACTGGCTATGTCTAGTATGAATGCCGCTAGAAGCATCAACAAGTTGGCTAACAGTACCAGAGGGCTTAACACAAGTAATAGCAGCAGATTGTGGAATCCCCAATCTTTTACTAAACTCTTTATTAGTTTGTATAGAAACATCTTTTAGTTGCTCCAATATTTCTTTAGCATCTTTACCTGTAGATACTAACTTGTTATCCATTATCCCTGTCATACTAACACCAAGCAATCTTTCTTCTTCAGTGTTTCGTTGCCAGATCTTTCTTAGGTAAGGGAACTTAGTATAAGTAGCCTGAATAGTACCTAAAATAGTTGCTAATCTTGTCTTGTTAGTTAAGGTATCAATGTCATCATCATTTCTAACTACAACCTCTGTTAAATTGCAAAACTCGTTTGGTCGCAACAGAATCTCAGAGCAAGGATTCGTACCCCACTCATGGTCAGGGTCACGTCTACCATTTTTAGCTACTTGCTTTTTAGCAGCAACACGAGAGAAGATACCACGCTCACCAGACTTAGACTCAACTAGTGCAAGCCATTCACGCATGAATGTTTCCATGTCAGGTCTCTCTGTATACGACACTGAGTTATTAGCTAATCCTCGTTGTGGGTCTAAGACAAACCAATCGCCTGATTTAGCATGACGCATACGATCATCAGATAGGTTAGACAAGGAGATCATAGCTGACCTTCTAACACCACCTACTACTACCACCTCTCCAATCTTACACATCAAGTCATGAGATTGAATACTAGATAGCTTCTTACCTTTTGCTGCTACAAATGTTTCACAAGTAAACCTAAACAAATCCTCTAAGGGTTCAGCACCAGATGCTCTACCACCAAATGTTTTTAACTTAGCACCAGCTGGTCGTACCTTGTGTGTATCCCATTTTGGTATTTCACCTGCATACAACAGCGAGATTAGCTGTCTAAGGGCTTTAGCCCACCCTTCCTTACTATCACTAACCACTATGGTAGTATCGCTCTTATATAGCTCATCAGGTACTTCTGGTAGCTTACTAATGTACTGACGCTCAACACTGAAACCTACACCTGTACCACATAATAAAATAAAAGCAGCCTCATCAAAGCACTTAGGGTCATCTACTGCTAGGTAAGCACAATTATATCCGCAAGTATTATCACGATCAAGGGCTTTTCCAGCAGTCATCATTGCTCTCATGCTAGGCATGACATTTAGATTGTAGATTGCATCTTCTAATTGCTTATAAGTATCTTTACTTACTTTATCAGATACAACATTAGTCATGTATCTATCAACTGTTTCTTTCCAAGTTTCCCTTCTGTTTAGTTCTGGTATCCATCTTGCGTATCTTGATAGGGCTATGTACTGTTGGTACTGATTCATTTTTTTTACTCCGTATAGTCGTTTTCAATAATTTTATCTATGTAGTGCTTAGCTTTCTTTAAATCTTCTAAGCCATTTTTCTCTTTGTATCTTGATACATACTTAACTACATTACCTTGGAAATAATCTAGTTTGTTAGCAGCAATAAAATCCCAAACTTGGATAGGTAATTTTCTGTAATGGTCACCACCCCATTGAAAGCTGCTAACACCCTTAACCACCTTAGTCATTTTATCCTCCATACTTATTCTTTAAATAATTAAGTGAAACAGGTAGTTCATCGAACTGACCATTGTTGACTTCATTTAACATCCAAATCCCATTCCAAGCACTGTTACCTTGATTACCTAAATATGCCTCATCATGTTGAGTAAACATACCAGCAAACAACCCTGTGATCCTAGTGTTGTCTGCTTTTTGTGCATAAGCAATATCGCGTTGCTGAACGTGTCCCATAACAGTCGACATTAATTTTTTTTGCAACATGGCTCGTGCTGATGAACAAGGTCTACCCATAACCCCAGTAGTAAAGTAATGACTAAAGGCTACACCTTCTATTATAACAGGCTGTAAGAAGTCAGCTACTTCCCAATCATCTAAATTAAGATCCTGATAACCAATAGTATCTTCTAGAATACAATCGTTCTCAATAGCTCTTTCAATTCTTTGCTCGTGGTTGCCAATAGTAAATACCATACGAGGCTTCCACTGCTTCTTCTTGTTAATTTTTAATCTCTGACGTTCTGCTTTAATAGGTTGTAAGAATAAGTCCATTGCCAAATTACCTGATTCAATATCACGCTTATAACGCCTACCCTCGAATGAGGTCTTATTCTTGTCGTAGGAACACAGGCTCTCCATATCCCAATGGTCTCCAAGGTGCACCACTACATCTGGCTTCTTAGATGCTATGTATTTACCTGCGTACAGCAAGTGGTCTAGTGGTACATCAGGTTTAACCTGTGTATCTGGTATCACGCATATTTTCATTCTACTGCACTCCAAAGCTGTTGTTTTTTATAGCTACTAAAACCTGTAACTATGGCTTTACCACTACTTCTTAACTCTGGTAATCTTCTAGCAAAAGTGTGCCTATCATAGTATTCGTGCATATCACCAAGTTGAGCACTCGTTTTGTTTGGGTGTTTTTTAATAAACTCTAACACGCCTTTTCTTTGTGTTGGTGCAAAACTTCTTTCTGCTTCTTGACCTGCTATTTTGCTAGATTCTGGGTCACTTGTTCTATAGTTCATTTTAACGCTCCTCATCTATGTCGTACATATCACGCATGGCATCTGATAATGATATAGCTTGTTCAACTGATAGGAGGTCATCATTAAAATCTATCTCCCCTCGTTGAAACTGTTGCTCTACTCTGTCACTCAAGAAATTGCTAGGTAATAACCCTTGTACTTGTAAGTCATTAATAATATCTATCATCTCATTGACAGTCAGTACAGCACCATCTCTACAAATCTTGCAGGACTTCATTCCTTTAATTATTCTGTACTCAGGATTACAAGTACCGCAGGAAATGCAATAAAGTGTATCCATCATTTTCTTGACTCCTTTAACCAATCTTTAGGCAGTGCTGTACCAAAAGCATATTTAATACCATGATCGTTACACCAATCAGAATATCTTTTTCTTTTCTTTTTAGTACACCACTGGTCACGCATAAACAACATACGAATGTCAAGGCTTGGATTCTCTTTTACCACTTGAGCCATCTTAGTTCTGTCAACTGAAGTGAATCTACCTTTTGCTTCTACTATAATTGAACCTATTATAAAGTCAGGTGTATATACTTTGTGAACAAACACCACACCAGACGAACAAAACTTACATCTACCTTTCTTACTTAAATAGTAAGGTATCTTTATAGTTTCGTACTCAAATTTAATTCTTCTAGCTTTTAAGTCTTTAGCTATATTAGCTTCATACTTACTTCTGTACTTGTTCATAACTAAAGTCCATTGGCATTTGTTTGTTTTTTTGTAATATCCATAATAGCTGACTGTTTTGTACACATCTGTTACGACCTTCCTCGTAGCCAAACTCTTGTATGTACAAATCAATAATCATATTATCCCAATCTTCCCTTGCGGTATCCTTTAATAGCTTGTTTGCCTTGACCTTACCAAGACCTCTAATCCCTAAGATATTATCCGCACTATCACCAGTTATCATTTGCTGATAAAAAAATTCAGTGCCTTTAGTTACATTTGTAAAAGTTTTATTTACAAAGTTGTAATGATTACCCTCACACATTAACAAATCTTTATCTATGCTGCATATTATAGTATTCCGATCTTGTTTAAGACCTAACGCATCATCAGCCTCAATGTTCTTTACTATCTTAGCCTTGTAAATATTGACTAAGTAATCTCTTATTGCTTTGATGTGTACAGGCTTGTCAATACCTTTGCGGTTTGCCTTGTAATCATCTCTTACTTTGTTACGGAAGGTTGTCTTAGGTGTGAGGTATATAGTGTAGCTGTTGCAGCCACAGTCATCTATTATCTGATTTACATAGAGCTTAGTAGAGTGTAAAGCATAAGATAAAGGGTCAGCAGTAACCAACCCTGTTTCCTTATCCTTCTTCTGACAAGCAAAGCCTACACGATAGGCAATAATGTCTCCATCGACTAGGGCGTGCATTTAGAATGGTACATCACTATCAAAATCTTCTTCTTCTACTACTGGCTGTGGCTCTTTAGCTGGTGCAACATTACCAGTGATACGCTTATCGTGAACAAACTTAGCTAAACCAAATAAACTTTTAATAGCAGGGCTATCAACATCTTCAGAGCCAGCTATAGCAAACTCAGTAGTAACAGCTTTGTCTACCTTAGAACGATACTTGCTAGGAATAGCAGTAATACCAGATACATTATCGTACACAGCACCATCTTTGTGGGTGTGTTTAATAATAATATTAACTGGTTCACCTAACACTGACTCCCAGTCTGCTACTGTATCTTCTTTAGCTGTAGGTACAAAAGATTTAAACATATCATACTCTGTTGACAAGCCAGACATAGTACCAAATATATTAAAAGGTTTTGACCAAATAATTCTAGGTTGTTCTACATCATCTATCTTTACAGTAGAGCCTAGCACTTCAAAGCACAAAGCAATTTGTTGTGCTGGTGATTTAACCTCGCCTTTGTACTCGCGAAGTTGCATACCACAATCTGCTACATAAATTAATCTAGCTTCATGTTCGCCTTCGGTTAAGTTTTCATACTCCATGTTACTTGTAGCTTTTGACTGTACTGCTGACTTTCTTTCAAATCCCATATCAATCTCCTTAATGTATTTCTGAGTAGTTGTTACCAAAATTAACGTCAATTTGCAACTCTCGATTCAATTTTAGCATACGATTTACTTTTTTTATACTATTTTCCAACAATTTAACACAATTATCTCTGTTGCCTTTCTTTACCTCCAATATTATTTCATCGTGAAAGTTAGCTGTCAGTTGCTCTCTTTCTTTTAATATGAACCCTACCCACGCATCAAACAAGTAAGTTCCTGTACCCTGACACAATGTACTGAACTTATCCTTGTCGCTTCTTAATGAGTACCACAGCTTAGACACAGGGTTAAACTGCCATGTATTACCTTCAACTTCTTTAGTTACCATACTGTCACTGATAGCCTTAACACTCCAGTTTCTTTCCCAATAGGCTTCACTGATTACTTTAGCTTCCTTCATGGTAATACCCAACTGTTTTGCTAGGGTTTTAATTCCTGCACCATATTGAAGTGCATAGTTACCACCCTTGTAGTTGTATCGTAACTGAGAAATCCTATCAAGTTTGTTACCATCTTTATAATCTTGCACCTCTTGTTGAGTAATAGCTTTAGCAGATAGTGCAAGGTCAAGGTGTGGGTCAAAGTCTGGCTTAGACATTTCAAGCACATACTCTTTATCATGATCCCACATTAGGTGTTGCTTGACTCTATCCTCTAAGCTGCACATGTCACTACCGCACAACTCTTTATCGTCATTAGCTGTCAACAAACCTCTAATTTCTAATCCGTAAGGCTTTCTCGCAGAGGGTAGATTAACGCATACTGCGTGTTTGAATCTAAGAGTGTTAGTTAATCCTTGTATACAAGCCTGTACAAAGCCATTCTGCTCATTCTTTAGTAACCCTTTGACCAACCCTATACGATGCTTAACAACTGCCATAGAATCGAGAACTAGGACTTCTGGGTGTAGGTCGGATAGCGTCTTAATAGACTTACACAACTCACCATCTTTAGTTTTTACTTGTGGTATCTCCCTATCATCTACAAAGTTAAATGTCATTGGCTTCCAACCTAAAGTAAATAACCAGTCCTTGATCTGCTTGCTGCTAGTAGGATTGGGTTCGTCTTGACCTACTACTTCTTCAATCTCGTGGTCGTACTCAATAGTAAATCCATTGTCTTCTGCTAAGACCTTCCACCTCTCACCTGCCACAGATAAACTTCCATCTTGTTTGAAGGGTAGCTTGGGTCTTTTACGCTTTGCTATTTTAGGAACTGTAGGCATAACCTTAGATAGTTCATTGATTGCTTGCTCATTCTTTAACTCTAACTCATTGAGTAAGGTGTTAGCTTTATCTACGTCTAGCTTCCACTTTGATTTCTCTTGCAGCATAGCCATTTTCATCTTGAATGAAAGGTAACGAACTAATGGTTGGTAG